>LQYC01000052.1_pt1 | contig 190975 bp, 204 predicted proteins | sample 661771 | NCBI WGS metagenome assembly LQYC01 (sample SAMN03483023, study PRJNA281117) | bioreactor metagenome | isolation source: benzene-degrading methanogenic enrichment culture from a contaminated... | place: USA: oil refinery in Oklahoma | collected 2011-05
TGATTGCATAACAAGGTAAGGAGACACCGTACCTTAGCTCTTTCGGTCGTCGGTACAACTCTGTTTTAGATCAGGTTTTCTACAGAGCCGGTATTCTCAACCTTATTAAATTGTGAATTAATTTGGGACTTTGCAGAAATCATCGTTTTTCATATTGTTCCTGTGATAATTTTCAAAAACCTGTTCATCAGGGATCTTTGGTAAGGATCTAAGATCAGGGATATATCCAGACCAATTTAGGAAAATCTAATATAGATTTAGGTTAACCTAATATTTGTTTTCCAAATGCCGATACCAATATGTGATCTTCAGGAAGGTGTCACCGCAACAGTCCGGGAGCTGCAGGGGGGCCTCGTGTTCCAGAGACAAATGCGCACCATGGGAATACGGGAGGAAAAAACTATCCGCATTGTGACGCGGCACCCGTTCGGGGGCCCGGTTGTGGTCGAAATTGACGGCAAGATGACAACGCTCGGTCATGGAATTGCCTCCCGCATTCTGGTGGAGCCGACGCAATGAGAAAGATTGTCCTGATGGGAAACCCCAACGTGGGGAAGAGTGTCGTCTTCACCCGCCTCACCGGTGCTCACGTCATAACCTCAAACTATCCCGGAACAACCGTGGACTTTTCCCAGGCGACGACCTGCATTGACAAAGAACCCGCGTATATCATCGATGCTCCCGGCACTTACTCTCTAGAACCGTCGAACCGGGCAGAAGAGGTGGCATCAGCGATCATGAACGAGGCTGACCTTGTTATCAACGTCGTCGATGCGACCAATCTCGAAAGAAATCTCTCCCTGACACTTGAACTCCTTTCCCGGGGAAAACCTCTCGTTATTGCACTGAACATGTGGGATGAAGCCCACCATACGGGGATTGAGATCGACACGGCTAAACTTCAGGAAATCCTGCACGTGCCGGTGATACCAACTGTTGCGGTAACGGGTGAAGGGATCCATAACCTCGCCGCGCAGTGCACAAAGGCGATCATCCCGCAATCAGCCGTAACCCTCGGAGAAGAAGAACGTTGGGCACGGATAGGGCAGATAACGCATGAGGTGCAGAAGGTTACCCACCGGCACCATACCCTGTCTGACCATATCTCCAACGCGACCATCAGGCCGGTCACGGGAATTCCCATCGCGTGTGCGGTAATCATTTTCTCGTTCTGGTTTGTCGTGCTTTTCGGCGAGATCTGGATCAGCCATGTGACAAATCCCCTTTTTGAATTGTATCGCCCGCTGGTTACCTCGCTTTCCGGCTGGATTGGTACGGGGGTTCTCGGATCAGTCCTTATTGGTGTGCCTGTAGGGGGCCAGATCAATTTTGAACAATCGATGGGAATGCTGACAACCGGTCTTTATATCCCGTTTGGGGTCGTGCTCCCGTTTATCATTGCGTTTTATATCATGGCCGCGTTGCTTGAAGACTCGGGATACCTGCCCCGGCTTGCGACACTGACTGACACGGTCTTTCACAGGCTCGGCATGCACGGATACGGGATTGTCCCGGTCTTTCTCGGGCTCGGGTGCAATGTTCCTGGTGTCCTTGCAACACGAGTCCTCGAGACGAAAAAGCAGCGGTTCATCGCAGCCACGCTCCTTGCAATCGCCGTTCCCTGCATGGCAAAGACTTCGATGATCTTCGGGGTTCTCGGCCAGTTCGGCATCCGGTATGTGCTGATTGTTTTTGCAGCGCTCTTCATTGTGTATGCTATAGTTGGCATAATCCTCAACAGGATGATAAAAGGCGAATGTCCGGAGATATTTCTTGAAATTCCCCCATACCGCTGGCCGCAGTTCGCTATGGTTGCAAAGAAGACCTGGATGCGTCTCGTTGCATTTGTTTTAGAGGCGGTACCGTTCCTCTTCCTTGGTATCCTGTTTGTAAATATCCTGTACTCAACCGGCTTCCTTGTCTGGCTGGGGGACCTCCTTTCCCCGCTCATTGAAGGATGGCTGGGGCTCCCGGGCACCGCTTCCGCTGCGCTTCTGATTGGATTTCTGCGAAAAGACCTTGCAATCGGGATGCTGCTCCCCCTTAACATGACCCCGCAACAGCTTGTGGTTGCGGTCACAACGCTCACAATGTATTTTCCCTGCGCCGGAACGTTTGCGGTTTTATTCCGGGAACTCGGGACAGCCGATTTGGTAAAAGCAATCGGGGTCATGTCAGTTACCGCGTTTCTGGTGGGGGGAATCATGCGGTTCATTCTGATGGGGATATGAGGTGAAGAACATGAGACCAAAAACAATCGAAGAGTACGTGGAGAATATCGACATACTTGAAAAAACAGATGGAACAGCATCTACCGGTGCGCTGGCATCGCGAATGGGGGTCAGACCTCCTTCAGTCACAGAAATGCTGCAAAAACTAAAAAGAGAGGGTTTTATCCATTATGAATCCTATGCCGGGGCAACCCTCACCGGCTCCGGGAAAAAAATTGCACGCGAGTTGATGCAGAAACACCGTATTATTGCGGACCTTCTGGAGATCTTCGGTGTTGAACGGGAAATGGCAGAGGTCGACGCCTGCCAGATCGAGCATCATGTCAGCCCCGAAACATTAAAAACACTGGAAAAATTTGTGGAATTTGTCAGGAATGATCCGGTAACAACCGAATCGATCCGCTGTTTCATGTCATCCTGCCAGCGCAGGAGACCAAAAAATAAGGACCGGAAATAATCCCGGTCTGTACCTTCCGTCATCACTATACACAGAATACTTGTGTCATGCGGTGAAGAACCGGTCGAAGAGTGCGGTGTTGTTCCCGGGGATGGTAACATTCATTCAGGTATGTCCCCTGCCATCAGGTTTCTGGCAAATCGTATAAAAAACCCCACGCGTTCCCCGCTGCGAGGTTACTACTCCCTCCCTTTCAAGCACGACGAGGATTTTTGCCACCTCCCCGCCGCTCAGGCCTGTCGTGCGGACAAGATCCTCAATGGTAGAAGGTCTCCGGCAGATGGTTGAATGGATGAGGTCACCTGCTTCTGTGTTCACCTTCGTTGCTTGAGAAACGGGAAGTATTCTGCTGACAATCCTGATATCCTGGACCCCGAGTAACCCACGGACTCGTTCCAGTTCAGCATCCGGTGCCGCTTGTACCCAACCTTCCGCGGGAGGCCGGTCAACGGTGTTTAACTGGACGCGATCCGGATTGATTCGTTCAATTGCCCTTTTAAGTCCGGCCAGTTCCTCTGCCGTGGTATTCAGGCCGGGGATGACGAACACTTCGAGCCAGAGAGCACCGGAATACGTCTTTTGGAACTCCACAATCCCTGTAATGATCTCCTCTATCCTGAGCGAGGGGTGGGGGCGATGGATTCGCTCAAAGGTCTTCTGGGATACCGATGTCAGGGTCGGGATTACCCGGTCTGCAGAGGCCAGCTCCTCCTGCACATCCCTGTCGGTCAGAAGGCTTCCATTGGTCAGGACGCTCATGGTATATTCCGGGTACTCGTTTTTCACAAAGGTGATGACTCTCCCCAACGACAGGGAGAGTGTAGGTTCACCGGAACCAGCAAGCGTGATCGAATCGAGATACGGACGGGAGGCGAGCACGTTGTGGAGTTCGGTGATTACATCTTCCGCGGGAAAAAAGTCCTGCCGCGTGACGGTATGCAGGGTGGTCGGTCCGCATTCGCAATAGGCACAATTGTACGAACAGGTCTTGAAAGGGATCAGGTCGACACCGAGTGAAAGCCCGAGCCTGCGGGAGAGGACCGGTCCGAAGATATGTCGCGTGGTCATCTGAAGTTCTCCGATGTACTGCCATTCAGATATGTAAAAACAATACCAGATACAGCATTTCTCCTATCATTTACTGTGATCGTTCTTTTCTCAATCCACTGGGCTATCTGGCCAGGTGTTGCTGTCACTGCCATTCGCTTTTATGCAGGCCCCCGCATTCCGACGCGGGCAGATTCCCGATTGCCTGCGCAGGCACCCCCCGATCTCAAGGGATTTGCCATGTATCAGTGCATCCGCGATCTTGCGATGCGCCTCGTGGATGTCCCGCCAGATAGTCTTTCTGGATACTCTGAGAACTGCTGCTGCCTGCTCCTGCTCCATGTCCTGCAGATCGATCAGATCCAGCACCGCTATTTCTTCAGGAAGCAGCAAAACCACTTCTTCCTTTTCGTTTGGATTACACTGTGGCGCATAGCACCGTGGTGATGCATCCCGTTTAAAAGAGCGGTTCATGCGCGGCCGTCCCCGCCGCCGGCAGTATCCTTCTTTATCCCCGGCGGTTTCCATCATGCATAAGTTCCTTCTCTAGGTTAGCTGCCAGTATTTGAATGGCTTGTGCTGCAGGGGATGTACCTGTATGAATCACGGAAACTCCATTTCTCACCGAGTCTATGACTGCGGGATCGAAGGGGATCTTCCCTATCAGGGGAATGCCCTCTTCACGGCACCAGAGTTGTATTGCTTCCGTGAGGGACTGCTCCAGATCGAACCGGTTGATTGCAACAAGGATCTGTGGCCGGAACTGGCGGCAGACTGCCACCACCCGTTTGAGATCATGGAGCCCCGAGACACTTGGCTCAGTGACAATCAGCACAACGTCAACACCACTGATTGTGGAGATCAGCGGACAACCGGTTCCGGGTGGACCATCGATCAGGAAGAGATCAGAATTTTGATTTTGCTCTATTGCAGTCTTTTTCACTGCGTGGACAAGCAGCCCGGAGTTGCCCGCACCCGGTACAAGCTGTGCATGAACGAGATGTCCCCGTTCAGTATCCGAATACTTGATCTCACCTGTCTGTCGGGGCTGCATGGTGACTGCGGCAGCATGGCAGACATAGGTGCAGACAGCACATCCTTCACAGCGAACCAGGTTCACACGGTATGCATCTCCGTTACGTTCAATTGCACTGAACCGGCAGTGCTCCATGCATTCCCCGCACTGCGTGCAGAGGTCGGGATCGATGACCGCGGTTTTCATCCCCATGAACGGTTTCGTGCGGATCAGCTTCGGGCTAAGAAGGAGCTCAAGGTTCGCAGCATCCACGTCACAGTCTGCAAGCACGAGGTTTCCGGGGAGGAGCTCGGCAAGCGCAGCGGTGATCATCGTCTTTCCCGTTCCCCCCTTTCCGCTGATAACTGCAATCCGGATCATCAGTTCTCACCGGCAAGCGTGCTGCATTTGACAAAGAGGGCGAAAAATTCTTTCTGCCACTCCGGTTGTACCCGGCAGAGAAGATCTCCCCTGCTCTGGATGGCGGCGATCTCGCGGTCAAAAGGAATGGTCATCATCACCTCAAGGTCATTATCCGTGCAGAACTCAAGAGTTTCCTCATCCTTTCCATCGCTCCGGTTGATGACGATGCCTGCGGGGACTCCCAGGCGGGCGGCAACATCTACGGCAAGATGAAGGTCATGCAGGCCAAAAGGGGTGGATTCCGTAACAAGGATGCAGGCATCACACCCGTCCAGCGTCTCAACAACCGGGCAGGAAGTGCCCGGAGCAGTATCGCAGATCACAAGGGGATCGCCCGCTGCCAGTTTTTTTGCTGCCCTGATGACCGGAACTGCATGGGGATTTCCTGTGTCCAGCATTCCTGAAATCAGCTTCAGGTTGGCCAGCGGCGTGGTGATTGTTGTGGTTCCAATCCGTTTTGGCTCTTCGTGGATGGCATCGTTCGGGCAGACCAGCGTGCATCCCCCGCAGGAATGGCAAAGCTCGGGAAAGAAGAGGACCCGGCTGCGAAGCACGGTCATCGCGCCATACTGGCAGAACTCCCCGCACAGCCCGCAGTATTGGCAGGTCTTTTGATCGACAACCGGTACCGGCACGGTAATTTCGGTTGTAGTAAAAGGAGCCGGAAAGAAGAGATGGAGGTTGGGCTCCTCAACATCGCAGTCGATGAGCGTAACCTGTCTGGACTGGGAGAGCGTGAAGGCAAGGTTTGCGGCTACCATACTCTTGCCGGTACCGCCTTTACCGCTTGCAACTGCAAGTCTCATCATGTGTCCCGCTGTTTATTCACAGGCAGGATTTCCCGTCCGTGGATTCCTGCCCGCATCTCCCTACCCTGAGCGTACAAGGGAATTTTTCAAAAACTGGTTGAATGCGTCCTTTACCGATCCGCCGGACTGGTATGAGTACATCACAATCCCTGCAGCTGTGAGGACTTCCCGTGTGTTCCCGCCAACCTGCCCGCTGATCAAGGCCTTTACGTCATGCGCGATAAGTATTTGGGCGGCTTTGGGACCAACACCTCCCGCACCATCAGCATACGGGTTCCGGATCACTTCAAAGGATCCGGTCTCGCTTTCAAGAATGATAAAATAAGGTGCACGCCCAAACCTCTCCTCTGAGGGGGAGTCGAGGGTTTCACCTTTTGCTGTAAAACATACTTTCATGCTCTCTGCCTCTGATTATTACTCATATGCGCATAACTCATTTAAATGATCGTATCATTCCCCGATGAATGATGGAAAGGAGTGAAACGAAATTTCCGTTAGTATGCCCCCTGTCACAGGAAAGAGAAATCTCATCTCATCGTATGTGTGATACTTCTCCATGACTCCGCAGCTTTCCCTTACGGTTCTTGCTGATAATACAACATTGACTGACCGGTATTTCATCGGTGAACCCGGTCTTTCGTTCTTCCTTACAACAATGGGAAAAAGGATCCTGTTCGATACCGGGTACTCGGATGCATTCCTTGTCAATGCGGAGAAGATGGGAATCAATCTCCTTGACCTTGATATGGTCGTGCTCTCCCACGGGCACTCTGACCATACCGGGGGGATGTTCCCTCTTATCCGGTATATGGCCCGGGCCGGTAAAAGAAGAGAACGACTAAAAATCCCGTCACTTATCGCTCACCCGCATTGTTTCTGTCCCCGCCAGAAAACCCCTGACCCGGATACCTGGTACGTCCTGCCTGAGCACGAGCTGGCCGGGCATTTTACGGTCATTACATCGACCGGCCCCCTCTGGCTCACCGAGAATCTTGTCTTTTTGGGAGAGATTGAACGCAAACCCGGCTTTGAACAGTTTAACCCCGGGAAACGAAAAATTGTAATGCCGGACGGGAGGAAGAGGACTGACCTGATCCGGGACGATTCCGCGCTGGCGTTTTGCGCGGATGATGGGATCCGTGTCATCACCGGCTGCTCTCATTCGGGGATCGGTAACATTGTTGAGCATGCCCGGTCGGTATGCAACAAGAAAAAGGTTATTGATATCATCGGGGGTCTTCACCTCCTGTCCCCCGGTCGGACCCGGCTCAGAAAGACCGGAGAATACCTGCAGGGCCTTCACCTGAAGTCCCTGCATGCCTGCCATTGCACTTCGCTTGCGTCAAAAATCGCACTTGCGGGATATTGCCCGGTAAAAGAGACAGGGGTGGGAACAAAGATCGAGTGGTAGATCTCCGCTCCGTACCGGGCAATCCCCCTATACCCCGTTTTGTTTTTTTATGCACCCCCCTCCTGCCCCCCTCCGGTTCCCGGGCCCGGCTGGTTCCCGTGTCACTGGGATGAATGCGGGCGCTTGGCAGAAGTAAAGGAATATTCTGACAGAGGCTGGGAACTGGTGACGATGTCTGTTACCGGGAAAAAGAGGTCATCAGTTATCGGGTGTGGCTCCTAAAGGCTGCCGGTCAGCTAATAAAAAAAAGAGATTGGTTGTTGTACTGAACTTACCTTGCGGGTATGATCAGTGAGCGCTCTCCAGCGGGCATGAACTCGCGGATTGCACCCTTTGCGAACTCGCGGCGGATTTCGGAGAAGTCGAACTTCAGCGACGGGTCGGCGAATGTGATCTTCATTAAGGGGGACAGGGTCCATGCATCGCCACGTGCAATGTGGGCTGAGCCCGCGATTGCGGCGTATTCTCCCTGGTGACCGACGTTCATTGCATAGTTCGGGTAGTTCGGTCCACGGAGCTCTCCGAGTAATCCCTCGTCGGGACGGATCGACATCGAGTTTGCGGAACCGCACTGGTCCTGCAGGTCGTAGCCGAAGAAGCCGAGACGTGACCAGCCTTCCTTGTGCATGAGCATGGACAGGTACCAGCCGTTCAGGCCCGCGTTGGAGTTGGCGGTTGCCAGTGCAGTGGAGATACCTGATGCTGCGGCAAGGACGGATGCACGCTGTGAGCCACCGAAGTGGGACTCGAGTGCAGTCGGGAACTCCTCGTACTGTTCCATACCGTAGAGGTTGACCTCGGTTGCAATGTCGTTGACGACTTCCTGTGTCGCCTTTGCCTTGCCGATGCCACCGTGTTTCTTCTTGACGTAGTCCACACCGTAGGAGGTGTAGTCATCAAGGATGTTGTCGGTGTATGCTGCGGTTGCATACTGGGTGAACCCGACACCGCCGGACATGTACGATCCGAGCCAGATCTGGTCGAAGAGCATCGTGCCTGCGGCAACGATCTCAAGGGATGACCTTATCGGGTCGTTGGGGTACTTGCGGTCTGACTGGACCATGTCGGCGAAGTGTCCGAACTTGATGCCACCGGGCTCGTTCGGGCCACGTGCACGGCGTGCGGGCAGGATGTCTGCCATCTGGATAACACCGGCGTGCTTTGCGGCGAATGCAAGGTCAGCGACTGCGGCCTCACCGGCGCACATCTTGTACGCGCCGATAAAGGACATACCGATCTGCATTGCAGACCAGCGTGAGGTGGTCCCACCGTCACAGGTCCTGCTGACAGTTGTCGGGATGTGAATGGCTTGCCACATCGACTTGCCGACTGCTGCCTTCAGCTGTGCGGCCATCTTGGCCGGGAAGAGCTTATCGAGGTTTAAGACAAACTGGGGCTCGATGTCGTCTGCCATCTCGTCATCGCCCGTGAAGACCTTGACGTAACAGTCGTCCACGAGTGACGGGTGAGTCTCGACCATGTGTTCCTGAACGACGGCTGCACCAGGCATCGCGTGGTTCAGAACGTGGAGGTACTCGTTGATGGTCTCAGGGGTGACTTCCTTGCCCAGTCTCTTCTGTAAGGTGCCGTGGGCGAGGTCGAGGCCGACGATGATTGTCCTGCGGATGTCGTCCCACATCTGCTGCATTGCAGCGTTGTTGACGAAGTGCAGGTCATCGCCCTCCACAAAGACTCCCGTGGTGCTGACTTCGTAGGTTGTCAGCTGGCGCTGTCCGAGCGGGATACCGCCGCAGTGGCAGCGCTTGGGGTCGTACGCGGAAATGCCGCGGTCCATCGCGACTTTCTGCCCTGCCTTGACGAACTCCATCTTACGCGGGGACTGCTCAAGACCCTTGCGCTCGTAGACCGTGGACATTGCCTGGGGGTCTGCCGCAAACTTTGTCTTCATTGCCTTGAGGAAGAGCTTCTGGGTCCTCTCGATTTTTGCTGCTTTTGCCATGTTCAGGCCTCCTTTGGCATGAAGCCGTATTTCACCCTTAGCGAGTGGATTCGCTGGATGTACTCAACGTATTCTGGGTCGTCGCGGAATCCCGTGCCTGAGACCGAGTGGTACATGGTCGTGTGCGCCTTGAGCCACTTGTTGTCCATCGGCTTGCCGACCTTGACTTCGGTGTCCAATGGTACGCCGACCTGGTCCTTGATGATCTTCACGGTCCCGGTCTTCTTGTCCATGACAAAGCGCTGGAGCATGTCGAACATCATGCCGTTCTCATCGAGACGGAGAGAGTGTCCGTGCACCGTGCATCCGCGGACGCCGGTAAGTGCCGCATCGTAGAGCTCGGTGTTGACGAGTTCCTTTGCGTACTTCTCGAGGTCGCGCTCACGGCACTCGACAATCTGACGGCCTGAGAGAGTACCCGGGTCAATGCCGCGGAAGCGGTATGACTCGACATAGCTTCTCTGGTAGGGCTGGCAGGGTGCGTTGTACATCGAGTCGGTGAACTGGATGTAGCGGACGCGGTCTCCGGCCTTTGCGCCATCAGTCGGGGTCACAAGCTTGCGGATCGGGCAGTTGGGCTCCCCCTGCTCGGCGAGCGGCGGGTGGCAGGATGGATATGCTGCACCGGGTGCCTTGTGTCCCATGATAAGGACAATGTCCTTGTCAGTGACGTCGCGAATCTTTTCCAGCTTGCGGGCCGGGTCCATCTGCTTTCGCCTGTTCTCGGCGATATGAGTCTGGCCTGGTCCATACTGGGGTTTGTATGCCATATTTTCTCACTCCATTATTTCCTTTTTTTTCAAAAGTCTCATGACAGACGAAATGACTTCCGCCATCTTCTCACGTGTAGGGGTCTGGCCGCGGGTAACGCCGCTTACAATCGCCATCACCATACCTTTCGTACGGATCCGGTCTGCGGGCGGCATCACCACGGCGGTCTTCACTCCCTCCTTTGCGAGGTCCTCGTAATCGATCGGGGCCTGGGAAACGACAACTGCCTTCACATCACAGGCCTGGAGAATAAACCTGACCTTGTGCACCACATGGGAACGAACATTCCCGTGGTGGAGGATGGCGATCTTGTGTTTTTCGATCTGGACGATCTCCTTGTCGGTAAGCCCAAAGTAAGCGCCGATGACGCCACCTGCTATTTTCGGTGCGTCCGGCGGCACGCCACTACCGGCGTTCAGCACCAGCGTACTGATGCTGTATTCGACGCCCTGCTGTCGCAGTCCCGAGGTAATATCGCACACCGGCTTGGTCACGTGGCGGCGTCCGGGAGACATCCCGACCACAATGACATCCGGGTACCGGCACTCGGAGATGGTGCCCCTCTGGGCAATGCCGCCTCCTTTACCCATGCCCATCGCCTCGCGGCAGTCAACAACCTGGGTTACTCGTCCAATCGGCATGATTATTTTATTCCCTGGATGATTACGGGGCTGGAACGGCTTTTTGGATCAGCCATTCCGATGATCATTTTGTCCGCGTCCGGGCCGTACTTGCAGTAATCCGTAAGTGAAGGCTCGGTCTTCATGTACTTCCCTTCCTGGATGCGGAAGGAAAAGTCCGTAAAGACCTCCTCGCACGCGGCACGCAGTGCAGGGATAACCTCGCGGTTCTCAAGTTCGAGTATGATGGTGCCTACATGTACCTGCAGTTCCATCTCCTGGTCCCCGACATGGATCGTCTTTCTCATGGAATGAGCATTAGCGAGTCCTTTGGCGGGGCCATAGGTAACGGTTGCGGGAAGGCGTGGTCCATTGAGGACCATGCGCCGGATCCCGGGATGAGCTACAAGTTTGTTCAGCAGGCGTTCCGTTGTCTCGGGGTTAAGGAACCGCTCAGGAGCAATCCTGCACTGGGGGAACGTGGCTTCGGTCATTCGTATCGGGGAGGGTTTATACACCCTTCGCAATTGTCTGGATCGGTCTCTTGAATGAATCAAGCTGGCCGAAGGTGTCCTGGTAGATCTTCGACGTCTGTTCGGGGCCGAACATCTGGGTACCTGCATCAAGACAGCATGCTGCTACGATACAGGGCATACCGACACCGGCTGCGTGACGGGTAACGACGTGGTTACCATTGAAACCACCGGGGCCGCCGCCACCGTAGATCGAGTGGCTGAAGAACGAGAACCCGACTGCGACACCCATGGTACGACCGAAGTCGGAGCCTGGGAGGCCGGTCTCGTGCTCGAGCAGGTCGTTGAAGTAGAGCAGTGTTGCAGAGACTGCCTGTGCGAACCGCCCGGCACCACAGTTGACCATGGTTGCTGCGAGGGTTCCGGCAGATGCGTATGCGTTCCACATCATCGGGTCCTTGGTCTCGTAGAAGATGTAGCCGCTCTTGCCCTTCTTGCCTGCCTTGATGACCTTGTCCTCAATGGCCTGCTCGACAAGGCTCTGCACGACAGTACCGATGGTACCGGTCTTGCCGTTCTTCTTGACGAGGTCGTAGACGAGGTTATTTGCGTTCAATCCTTGGTATGCGTAGAGCAGGAGCTGGGCACGCTCGAACGGGCCGATTGCCATACCCATCTCGAACTCCCCTGCCTGCTCGAAGGTTGCACAGAGTGCTGCACCCTGCATTGCATTCCGGTGGGTCATCATCGCCGCATGGTTTGCGGGGATGTTCCTCAGTGCATAGCCGAGGCCTTCGTTGTTCTGCGGGATGTTTAAGATCGAGACAACGTTGCCGCCGTCCATGTGCATGGTCTGCGGGTAGGTACCCCAGACTGCGCCCTTGACGTAAGCTCCGTCGAACATGCCGACCTTGTACTGGTCAATCAGTGCATAGGTGGTGGCTGCCGCAACTGCGGTTGATGCCGCATCGTAGGTTGCTGCTGCATCCATACGTGCCGTCGGGACCTCGACCAGGATCATCTTGCCGCCGCCGACCTTGGTGATCTTGGTGTTGTCGCCGTCGGTGACCTGGACCATGTCCTTGATCTTGGCTGAAAGTGCGTCACAGTCTTTGACACAGCTGCAGTTCATGCTGCGGCCGAGAATCTGGTTGGACTTCCCGCCCATCTTTCCGGTCTTTAATGCCTCTTCGATACCGGCGAAGTTAACCGCGACGGTCCTCTTGGTGAGGTCGATGATACCTGCTGTTCCCTTGTTGACCAGCGGGCTGACCTTGTCAAGAGTGACATTGCTCTTTAAGAGCTTACCCTCATCGTCGTAGAGGTCGATTGTGTCTTTATATTTTGCCATATAATTTCCTCCATTTTGTGTTTGACATCGATACAATACTGTCACTGAACGATGGCCTGCACTAACAGGTTCACTGATGATGAATGAAAGTCGCTATTGCACGTCCCCTAAGGTGGGACATGATAAGATACCGTACTACGCCATATAAGCGTTGCTATTTTTATCGAGGTTTTTATAGTATATAAGATAAAAAATAATTACATAAAATGGCGGAATGTTCAAATATAGCATATTGGAAAGAATCTTTTTTTTTACTCGGTATTAACAATACAAAAAAACGTGTTACTTGATGATATATTAACAGATAACATTTCCGAATTTTCGGTGCGCTCTTATTAAAAGTTTGTTTCTGGGGCAGTGTGGGGCCCGGCAGGTTTCCGCTGCCGGGCATAACGGAGATGCCCCGTCCGATAATAATATTGTGGTATTGACAGTTTTGCTGGTTTGCGTGAATTTTTTTTGCTTTTTTAAACCTTCTGGTACAGGTTCCCGTACACAATCTGGCCTTTCCGCTTCTTCTTGCGCTCACCGGTGTCACCGATGAAGTGCGCAAACTTTGCCTTTACGCCATCAACTTCGAGATCCACAATGCCTGCGGGCTTGTAGCCCGGCATCATCACGTCAATAGAGCCCAAGACAATGATCGTCCCGTCGACCAGCTGTCCGCCAAGTTTGCTCTTTGCGTTGCCTTTGATGATTACTTTCCCGCCTTCGGCATGGGTCATGACATGGACATCCACATTCCCGCCAATGACAATCTCACCGCCGAGCATGTACATGCCCACGTCGGCCCCAGCATTGCCCTTGACAATAATTTTGCCGCCTGACATCCCGCGCCAGTCGCCCCGGTAGGCAGCGCCAAGATAGTTGCCGGCATTGCCTTCGATGACGAGCTCGCCGCCCTTCATGGCGGTTCCGGCAAACGCATCGACATTGCCCTTGGCAAGGAGCTTGCCCCCGGTCATCCAGGCGCCGGTGTACTGGTCCGTACTGCCTTCGATGACAAGTTCTCCGGCGCTCATCTTCATGCCGAGATACTTGACCTTTTTTACATCCCCCTTGACAAGGATCCGGGTGTCAGTTGCAGTTGCGCCAGCAGTCCCGCTCACCTCGAAATACTTGCCCAGCGTGGATGTCGTGTTCCCTTCATGCACGTGGAGGTCGGTGATCTGTGCCGCGCTCTTTCCTGCGAATTTGTCCGGTGCAACATTGTCTGCCTCTAAATACAGGGCAGGTTGGTTTTTCATGGTAATGGTAACGGTTTCCATTTCTCCATACCTCCCTTTAAGTTGCATCAACCTCGAGTGCAAACGGGTTCGGGATAAAGTGGTGCCCGAGCGCTTCGTAGTTGGCCTGCGTCATGCTGTAGTACTTGATGAACTTCTCGTTGATGTCGCGCATGACCTGCGGGTTCTCCTTGGACTTGACATTGACCCAGAGCGTGCGCTTGTGGCCGTTAGAGATGATCTCGCCGTTGTTCACGACCTGCACACCGCTCTTGAAGACGGCTGCGCAGCGCGAGAAGGCTTTCTCTATGTCGTCTGGGTTTGCCACGGGTTTGTCCGGGTCGAAGTCGTATACAGCAACGTCTGCATCCATACCGGGCTTTAAGCCACCGCACATGGCGGAGAGACCAAGAGATTTCGCCGGGCCTGCACGGGTCATCTGGGCAAGCTCATAAAGTGAGATCTCCTTGTCGAGGCTGCCGATGCTGGTCTGGGAAAGCACCTTGTCCTTGTGCTTGAAGGCGTTAATCTGTGCCTCACGGGCCTTGGTGGACATCAGCCACTTGATGACACGGGGGTAACGGGTGAACGGTCCTGCGTTCGGGTGGTCGGTGGTGATGTAGCAGCGCATCGGGTCTTTCATCATCAGCGCAATCTCAAGACCTATTGCCCACTGGATCGCACAGACCGAAATGGATGGGCTGTAGATATAGGGCACGACACCGGCTGCGGTCTCGAGCTCCACATCACAGTTCGCCCACTTGAGGTGGTTGAGGCCGGTGAGGTGGTGCTCGAACGGGCCGTCGGCCGTCATCGTGGTGGTTTCGTCCAGCGTTACGTTCCCGGTATCGATGGTGATGTTCTTGTTCTTGTTCACGTAGTCCGTGATCTCCTTTGCCTTGGACTCAAAGTCACCCCAGTTCGTCCCGCCATAAGAGTGGAACTGGGAATGGGTTAGATGCATAACCTGCTCGCGGCCGAATTTGTTCTTTGCCTTAAAGCCAGATGCAAGTTTCAGCGTGTCAAGCGTTGTCTCGTAACAACCGGGATTCCCGAGGTTGTTGGGGTGGATGTGCATGGAGTGCGGTAGCCCGAGATACTCGTTTGCCTCGATCAGTCCCTTGATGATCTCTGCGGGAGTGATGTCGAAATACGGCACCGGGTCGTTTACGGACAGGCAGTTCAGTCCCCATCCCCATGCTTCCGTACCTCCGGGGTTCACGACCTTGATCGCAAATCCTTTCGTTGCACGGAGGAGCCACGCACAGTACGCAGCCGTGTTCTCGACCTCGTGGTTCTTGAGGTACTCCATAACAAACCAGTTGTTGCCAAAGACCGGGAACGCCCCTTCATCGATGATCGGGGTGTCGCGGATCTCCTCGTGCACGTGCCGGGAGAAGAGCGGGGGCATTGCCGCTTCCATCGCGGTAGTATAGCCCATCTTGGCATACTCATAGCCGGTCTTGAACGTCGTCGGGATCGAGGCCCCTCCACCCATCCGCTCCATGCCCTTTGTGGGTGTGCAGCTGAAGAGCTTGTCTTCAGGCCGGTAGATCCTGCCAAGGTTGACCTTTGGCCCGGCAATGTGGGCGTGGATCTCCACGGCACCTGCCATGACGGTCTTGCCCTTGGCATCGATGACCTTTGCACCGGAACCGGCTTTTGCGACAATCTTACCATCCTTGATGGCGACGTCAGCCTTGTCCCCCTTGATGCCCTGGACCGGGTCAAATACGTTTCCGTTCTTGATAATGTATTCTGACATGATTATGCTGCCCCCTTGAGCTGTTTGAGCCGGTCTCGGACCTTGATGAGGAACTGCTCATCGGAGAGCATGCCCTCGGGCGGCTCGACAACCTTGCGGCAGTCGATGGGCACGTTGTCCATGCGATAGCAGTTGCCACCGGTTTCTACGCCATTGAATGACACCGGGACATGCAGTTTTGAAACACCGCTCGTGGGTGTTTGGTGCGGGTCAATACAGACCGAGGGCATGTTCGCGATTGGCTTCACGGCGCTGATTGGGAAGTGGGCGCCAGGATCGCTTCCGATGGTAAACATCGCGTCGATTTCGCCCCGTACCAGCAGGTCAATGGAGCTGGTGTCACCAGGGTTATAGCGTGCAAATCCTCTGGAGAGATCAATTGAGTACGGGAACCCGAACTGCCATGCAAACACTTCGCCGGAGCCGGTAACATTGTAATGCCCCCGCATCGGCATGATTGAGTATTTCGTAAACTCGTTAAGGTGTACTGTAAGGGCAATCGCCTCATCAATATTATGGTTTTTCGACAGCGACTGGGTCACACCCATGCCGAAGAAGATGATCCCGAACCGGCCGCTCTTCATCATTTCTGCAGCTTCACGGATCTTCTCCTTGGGGATCCCTGCGACAGAATCCGGGAGCCATTCGTTGTTGAGTGCAACACGAAGTGCATTAAGGAGTTCGTAGTCGCGTCCCTGCTCGATCTGCAGGTGGACATCTGCCATCTTTGCGGTGTCGGTGACACGTGGGTCTACGACAATCATCTTGCGGCTCATCTGTCCCTTGCCGGTGAAGAATCCGCGTGGGAAGATTGAGTACCGCGACATGTGCCGGGGGTGGGCGTGCGCCGGGTTGCAGCCCCAGAATATGATGCGGTCCGCACGGTTCTTGACTTCACCAAGGGTACATGTCGGAAGGCCGATATCCTGCACTGCGATCAGGGTTGTTCCGTGGCAGACTGCAGCGGTATTGTCACAGCATGCACGGGATATTTCGGCAATCTCGTTGCCGACACTCTGGGCTTCACAGTTGGTGGAGCTCCAGCCGTACATGAGGGGCTTTTTCGCTTTGGCGAGCATCTGTGCGGTATACTCTGCCGCCTCATCATAGCTGATTTCTTTCCATGTCCCGTCAGGCTGGTGAAGTCGCGGGCGGGTGACGCGGTCCTTGGACTGGGAGTGCAGGAACTTCTCGGTGCCGATAACGCACGCGTTGTAGACTTCGAGGAGTTTCTTACCATCATCGGACACAACGACTTCAAGATCATCACAGAGCGTCCCGCAGAAGGGACAGATCACATCAGTTATGGTCTTGGTCATATCATTTCACCCCGCATTGTTTCTGCACCAGTTCGATCCCGAGTAGCACGGGTTCGTTGATGGCGACTTCTACGGTGACCGGGGTACCCTTGAACGTGGGCATGCCGGTGGAGTAGGTGTTGGGGTCAACAATGGAATTCGCCCACGGTCCCATGGGGATGAACCCGATGCCCGGGTGCGGTCCCTGGGATGTTTCCATTGCCTTTACGATTACGCTGCCGTGAGGGCTGGTCACCTTGACATTGGTGTTTTTCCAGGCTCCGAGTCTCTTGAGGTCCGATGGATCGAGCTCGATAATCCCGGCAGCAGTGCGGTAGGCGGGTTTTTCCTTCCCGCCTTCAATTGCCACACCCTGCTGGATGCTGCGACCCGAGATCAGGTTCAGATTAATTGCAGCCACTGTGAACTCCTCCGTTACTTACCAGACTCCGTAATCGGGCTCGGACCGAGCTCTTTTACGGTCTTGACGACGTCAGTAATAACCGTCGCCCATTTTGCACCTTCAGATGCCGAGACAAAGGTCATCCGGAAGCGCCGGTCGTCAAGCCCGATGCTCTTCATCAGGCGCTTCACCATGAACATCCGCTTTGCTCCCTTATAGTTGCCCTCAAGGTAGTGGCAGTCGCCGAAGTGGCATCCTGATACGAGTACACCATCCGCCCCGTCAGCAAATGCCTTTAGCACAAAGAGCTGGTCCAGACGCCCGGTGCACATCACGCGAACGACCCTGACATCGGGCGGGTACTGGATACGGCCGCCTCCGGCAAGGTCAGCGCCGGCATAGGAACACCAGTTGCAGAGAAGACCGATGATCTTGGGTTTCCATTCTGCATCAGCCATTACTGTTCACCTCCGAGGAGGAACGCATCGATCTGAGCCACGATCTGCGGGGTGGCAAAGTGGTTCATCCATATGGCGCCACCGGGGCAGAATCCTCCGCAGGTACCGCAGCCTTTACACTTTGCTTCGGTGACTTCCATCACCGTGCGGCCGTCCTTCTCAACGAGAGCAAGGGCACTGTACGGGCAGAGGTTCACACACATGCCGCACCCGGCGCATTTCTCCTCGATGCACATGGCGAAGTACGGCTCGAGCTCGACTTCTCCCTTGTGGATCGGGATGCTTGCGGCCGATGCAGCGCCTTCCGCGGAAGCCACCGCGTCAGGAATATCCTTTGGTCCCTGGCAGGCACCGGCAAGGAACACACCGGCAGTTGTCGTACCGCAGGGGTTCAGCTTCGGGTGGGCTTCCAAGAGCCAGCCGTCCATCGAACACGAAACACCGAACAGTTTGCGTGTCCTGTTGGTATCTTCAGACGGCTGCACTGCAGCTGCAAGCACCACGAGGTCGACTTCCATGTCAACCGGGCGGTTGAGAAGGGTGTCGTCGGTATACACGTGGAGGTTCTTGGTGACCGGGTCTTCGAGAATGTTTGCCACGCGGCCGCGGATAAACTTCGCCCCCTCGTCCTGGATGCGGTAATAGAACTCTTCATACATCTTGCCGAATGAACGGATATCCATGTAGAAGAGATATGACTGCACACCAGGAATCTTTTCGTAGATCTGGTGGGCGTGCTTGAGTGAGTACATGCAGCAGAATCGTGAACAGTACGGTTTGCCGATGCCTGTGTTGTCACGCGAGCCGGCGCAGAGCACAAATGCCACGCGCTTGGGCGTCTCGCCATCGCTCGGGCGGACAAGGTGACCGGAAGTCGGGCCGGATGCACAGATCAGCCGCTCGAACTCAAGGCTCGTGACGACGTTCTCGAATTTCTTGTATCCCCACTCGGTCTTCTTCTCGATGGGGAAGAGGTCGTACCCGATAGCAAGGACTGCTGTCCCCACCTTGATCTTGACCAGTTCATCCTTCTGTTCGAGATCGATTGCCTTCTTTTCGCCGCATGCTGTTATACAGAGACCGCACTTGATACAGGAGTCAAAGTCAATGGTGTACAGGAGCGGCACTACCTGCGGGTGACTGATATAGATCGCTTTGCGGGGCTTCATGCCCATCTCGAAATCGTTGGGCTTGATAACCGGGCACGGCGCTTCACAGTCACCGCAGCCATTGCAGCCGCCGCCGACAATCCCTCGGGCGTCCGCCTCCGCCATGGTAAGGACACCATGGGCTTTCTTCCGGATGGTCACGTCAAAGTTGCCGATATATCCTTCAACGGCTTCGACCTCGCTGTAGGTCATCAGTTCGATATTGGGGCTTCTCCCGACATCCACCATCTTTGGTGTTAAAATACACTGTGAACAGTCCAGCGTCGGGAAGGTCTTGTCCAGCTGGGACATCTTTCCGCCGATGGTCGGTTTCGATTCAACGAGGTATGTCTTGATCCCTGCTGCGGATAGATCGAGTGCTGCCTGCATACCGGCAACTCCAGCACCGACGACCAATGCCGCGTGTTCAACAGGAACCGTCTTCGGGAACAGGTCCTGCAGGAGCGATGCCTTGGCAACGGCAATCCGCACGGCATCCTTTGCCTTTGCGGTCGCACCTTCGCGGTCGTGCATGTGCACCCACGAGTTCTGTTCGCGAATGTTTGCCATCTCGAACCGGAACGGGTTGAGGCCGCCTTCCTTTGTGGCAGTCCTGAATGTCGGTTCATGGAGACGCGGGGAACATGCAGCAACAACGGTGCCGGTCAGCTTCTGCTCCCTGATTGCCTTCATTATCACTTCCTGCCCGGGCATCGAGCACACGTACTTGTAGTTGTCAACATAGGCGACATTCGGGAGGGTTTTTGCATAGTCCTGCACGGCAGTGATATCCAATGAACCGGCGATGTTGGTACCGCAGTGGCAGATAAATACGCCGATGCGGGGCTGTTCCTTGCTGCCGGTGGTCGGTGCTGCCTTTGCGGGAGCCTGCTTGGGTGCTGGTGCTGCCTGCTTCTTTGCCTCCTGTTTTACCGGGGCTTCCTTCTTTACTTCCATCTTCTTGGACCCTGCTTTCTTCTTTTCAGCCATCTTTCTCACCTCACAGGACCTTCTGCAGGAATGGTTCGCAGCTGATACCATGGAGGTCCAGCCCGAGATCCTGCGGGCTCATTCCCTGTGCCAGTCCCAGAAGCTCTGCATAGTGCAGTACGGGGAGACCATACTTGACACCGAATTTCTCCTCGATCTCGATCTGGCCGCGGTCGAATTGCAGCTGACAGAACGGGCAGATATCGGTAAGGGCGTCCACTTTTACCTCTTTGAGGTTGATCAGCTTCTCATTTGTGATATCCAGCGAGTGCACGATATCGTACCCGCGGACACCGCCACCGGCCCCGCAGCACTGCATCTTGTTCCGGTACTCAACCGGGGTTGCTCCCAGTGCGGCAACCAGTTCTTCCATCCATGTCGGGCGTTCGGTGTTCAGCATGTCCTCTTTTTCAAACTCACGGTCCTTGTGGGGCTTGACAAGGTGGCAGCCGTAATGGACAGCGATACGTGCTCCCTTCAGGGGATTTGTCACGCTGTCGCGTACCTTCTGGACACCGATGAACTTGTCATTATAGAGCAGTTCGGCAGTGTGGTACACATTGATGGTGCCCTTGTATTCCATGTCGATTTCTTTTAAGACCTCATTCACGCCATCCTTCAGGTCCGGGTTGTGCTTGAGCTTGTGGTTGACTTCCCAGATGGACTTGTAGCACCCGTTGCAGAGCAGGGCGATATCAGTCTTCATCTGCTCGGCAAGCACGAGGTTGCGGGCAGCCATGGCATAGAATACATTGAGGTCAATCGAACCGAATGCACCTGGTGCCGGGCAGCAGCTTGCACCCTTGAGAGGTACCAGCTCAACGCCGAGTTTTTTCATAGCTTTGATGGATGCGGATTCGCAGCCGGGGTACCGGTTCGGGGCAATGCAGCCGAGGTAGAATGCGAACTTGTGTTTTGCTTCTGACATGGTATCTTACCCCTCCCGTTCTTTGACGATCCGGTCGGCATTTGCCTTGAGCTTGTAATGGTCAAGGATCTTCTGGATGCCTTTGACATATTCCGGATACATGTGGGTGGTCGGCGGATCACGGGTAAGCCCGAGCCGCTCGCGGGCTGCACGGTTCACATCATTATTAGGCACACCGTGCCCGGATGAATAAATCGCCTGCACGGTCTTGAGGAAGTTTACCGGCACAATGTCTCTCTTGAATGCGAGGTTCCTCATTGCCATTATTACATCTGTGGGTGCGATATCCCGCGGGCAACGGTCTGTACAGCTGTAACAGGTGGTACATAACCAGAGGTCGGGGTCAGTCAGTGCCTCGTTCTCGAGCCCCAGCACTGCCCGCCTCATGAAATGGCGGATCCGGTAAGTGCTGCGGGGAGCGGACGGGCATGAGCCGGTACAGGTGCCACACTGGTAACACATGTGTGCAATGGTGCGTGAGATTCCTTTCACTTTCGGGAGAAATTCAGGATTTGAATCCTCACGATAGTACCGCTGATCACGGAGTTTCTTCTCCAGAGCTTCCGGGTAACCTTTTACTCGTGCCATACTCATCACGCCTTCTCCATTATTTTAATTGAAACCTGTCCGGTCACGTCTTCCTTCACCTTCGATGTCCTCTTGGTGAAGAGCTTCTCCTTAATCTTCTTGAACAGGTCGGTCTCTGTGCCCTTGATGCGAACTCCGGTCCTCTGCATGATAATAATATCCTCGCCCGGGCATGCATTGACGCAGGCGCCGCACAGGATGCAGAAGTCCTTGTTGACCGCGATCGTGGGCTCGATCTTACCCTTCATGTCCGCTGCGGGGACTGTTGACGGGAGGTATATCGCGTTTGCCGGGCAGATCTCGGCACATGTCGAGCAGCCGCCGGGGCATTTTTCTGCATGGAACTCGATGTCGCCCTCGAAGATCTTCTCGACAGTAATGGCCTCAGGCGGGCAGTTCCGCGAGCACCACTGGCAGGTGCAGCAGTTGTCCTGTATGATCTCAACCTTGCCATCCACCTTGTCGGAAATGACCTCGCGCTCGACCGTCATGCATTCCTCGGGGCAGGCCTCGACACAGACCTTGCATGCGTCGCATTTGGTCTCGTCCCAGATAACCTCGCCCTCGATTTTGCCGGTCTCAGCGGTAAATTCCTTGTGCTTCACCACGATTGCAGGACAGAGTGCACCGCACAGGCCGCAGTATGTGCATTTCTCTTTATCGACGGTAAAAGTTGTCTTTGTCTTGATTGCAGTCTGACGGTCCTTTGCCCCTGCAACCGGTTCCTTGTACGTCCCTTCGTAAGCGGGGACTTCCCGGCTGATCGCGTCACGGGGGCAGACCTCTTCGCAGATCGTGCACTTGACACACTTTTCGTTGTCGATCTCTGCTTTCATGTCGTACTGGGGGAAGCCTTCCTTTTCAAGAATCGGGAGCTTCTCCTGTCCGTCAACCTTCAGAGTCAGTGCATTGAACGGGCACATGACTACGCAGACGCCGCAGTACGAGCACTTGACCTCGTCGACATCCACCGGCGCAGCGTAATCAATAGCACCACGCTTTGAAGCACCGACGAGACCGAGCACAATCGCCTCTTCCGGGCATGCATCAACGCAGATGCCACATCCTGTGCACGTCTCTGAATTGAGAATCAGGTTGTTAACGCTCTGCAGGAGGCGCTGCTCCATCACAACGTTGACACCGTCTCGCTTTTTTGAAAACTTTGGAAACAATGTGTTCATGAACTAACCCTCACACTACTCCTCTATTGTACCTTTGCCGGAATCCTGGATTCCCAGGGTCCTGTCAGCCTGATAACATCGTGCGGACAAGCCTGGACGCAGACGCCGCAACCGGCGCAGAGCTCACCTTTGAAATCAAGGACCACAGATTTTCCGTCCTTGACCTTGTAGATCTTCTCCTTCGAAGAAGGTTCCACCGTGTGAAGCTCCAATGCGTCAACAGGGCATGCGACTACACAATTGTTACAGCCAGTACAATTTTCCATGTTGATATGTACTGCAAATGTCATTCTTTTTTCACGCACCAGCTATGATCGATTTTTTAAAAATCGACTATCTGAAGAGTGGTTAAGATTTACAGATAAATGTTCTGAAATTAAGTCAGGAAAATTGGTAAAACCACGATGTTTTTTTAATTTTTAAATTTTAATTTTTTATTCAAGTTAACCCCTTGTTGTGTACTTTTAAACCATTTTTTTGTGCGCTCTTGATCCTGAAATTAATTTAGAAAATTTATTGAATAGTAAGTATGCAACTGTTGTGGTACCGGAGGTTATGTATGGAAATCAACGGCGTTACAATTGACAACACGTATGCAGAAGCGTTCCCAACCTGGATCTGCCGGATCATCATCACGGCAGTCACAACGGAATGGGCACGGAAGGCAGCAACTGAAGCGACAGGCTTTGCGACATCAGCGATCGGCTGTCCGTGCGAGGCAGGCATCGAACAGGAACTTGACGGTGCACAGACCCCGGACGGGCGCCCCGGCGTCTCAATCCTGATCTGTGCCAGCAAGAAAAAACTCAAAGAGCAGGTCGTCGAGAGGCTTGCAGAATGCGTCCTCACTGCACCAACAACTGCAGTTTTCAACGGCATCACAAATTCAGAGGAAAAGATCGCGGTAAAGCTCCATTTCTTTGGCGACGGGTATGAATACCAGAAGGAAGTCGGCGGCAGGAAATGCTGGGTCATCCCGATCATGAACGGCGAATATGTCGGTGAAGAGGAGTTTGGCATCGTCAAGGGGGTTGCGGGAGGCAATTTCTTTGTCATGGGCGAGAACCAGATGGCAGCACTCGTTGCGGCTGATGCAGCAAGCAGTGCGATTGCAAAAGTCCCCGGCACCATCACCAGTTTCCCCGGAGGCATCGTGGCAAGCGGTTCCAAGGTCGGCAGCATAAAATACAAGTTCATGCCTGCATCCACCAACGAGAAGTACTGCCCGACGCTCCGGGAGAAAGTTCCGGACAGCAAGATTCCTGCAGGGGTCAAGGCAGTCTATGAGATCGTCATCGACGGGCTTGACGAGAAGAGTGTTGCCGCGGCAATGGCAGCCGGGATCAGGGCTGCAGTGCATGTCCCGGGCGTGAAGTTCATCTCTGCAGGGAATTTCGGCGGGACTCTCGGGCCGTACAAGATTGAGCTCTACAAGGTGCTCTAATTTTTTTATAAAAAAAGCATAAAAAGCAGCATTTCAGAAAGCATTTAAAATCCATTGCCATCATTATCCTTTCACGTTATCATAACGGGATCAGGTATCAGGCACCATTTGTTGCTGGTTTAATGTTTACACTTCTTAACCTGCTTCCATGGGTTTACTGTTTTCCGGGCAGGGAAGAATAAAACGATCTGAAAAAAACGATCTGAAAAAACGATCTGAAAAAATGAGGAAATTAAAAATCAATTCCCGGTCTTCTTCCACCAATCGATCAGAATAAATACTGTTATTACCGATTATCCTGTTAACGAAACAATCGGTAATAACATGATCACCCTGATACAGGAGGAAGCGGATCGGGAAGCAGCTGCTCTCGATACCGGATCTCCGGACAGGGATGCACGAACGGGTAGGACCGGTACATCTGGTCCGGACCTGTGGGGCAACGAGGGGATCGGGGCGGAGGGGATGCATGGGGGACCTATCTGAACCCTACGTGATCCATTACCCGCAGATCGTAGCTGTGGCGGACACGACCGGTACGCGTGTGGAACTGATCGAGTTCTTTGACTGTGTAGGGGGGGCGAAGTGGTCAGCACACCATTATGCCCAAAGCCCGCTTGTCGGGTCCGTACGGTGTGTCGGCGGGACAATGAGGTACCTGCTCCGGCAGGGCACCGCCGACCTTGCACTGGAAGGGTCGAAGTTCCCGGCAGGGATCTCCTCTGTTGTTGTTGACGACCGGGAGATTGCCGTCACGTATATCGGTATGGGTGGCGGGGGTGTGGGGGCGGCAGCATGCCGTTCCGATGCTAAAGGGGTAATCCGGAACCGGACGGACCCGTCAGGTGGAGGTAAAGTTGCCGGTTCTACGGTCTGGCTCCCCCGGAGGCAACGGCTCCTGATCGGTGTTGACGATACCGATACACCAGAGGCAGGGGCCACATGGACACTTGTCCACAACATTGCAAAAGCGGTTGAGGATGAGCACTCCGTCTACCTCTCGCACACGATCGTCCAGCTCTTTCCCGTACCGTACAGGACAAAGAACTGTGTCAGTCTCGTCGCCGAGTTTGCGACAACAAAACCCGACCGTCTCATCCGGAAATTCCACCAGCTGCTGGAACGGTACACGCTCTCGGATAAGACCGGCATGGCAACTTATTCCGGATTCACCCCGTCAGCGCAACTCCTCGATTTCGGCAGGAAAGTGAAACGGGGCGAAGTACAGCCCGGGCTTTTGGGAAGCATCAGGGATGACCAGCTGAAAGTCATTATTGACGGGAGGGGGATTATCGGTGCGGTTGCTGCCCTGCCGTTCTTTACAAAGTATGAGGAGGCGCTGTTGTTATGCGATGGAAGGAACTGAAAGCACAGGCGCTTGCAACCGGCTCAGCCCGGCTGTCCGGCGAACCCGCAGACCGGTTCATCACCCGGTCGGCAGCGGGACCAGGAGCCGGCGGGGAAGGTTCGGTCTTCTTTTCGATGGGTGGACACCGGGTCCGTCTTTCACTCGACCCGATGAGCGATGTGGAGGTAGTGCACCGCGGCGGGGGTGTCGCCGACCTCTTTATCGGCACGACACAGGTGAGCGGGAGGCTGGAGGAGCCCGGGCTCCATTGCCCGAACCAGGCGTATATCACTGTCACGGGGTCGTGCATCTTCCATTGCAGGTACTGCCCGGTCCCGGACTTACATGGACAGCGCAAGAGCATCGGCGAGATCGTGGCAATGGTGGAGGCGGTGCGTGACCGGGTCAGCGCGATCTCGCTGACAAGCGGTGTCCTGTCCAGCATCGGGGATGAGGAGGAGTACGTGCTCAAAGTAATCCGCCAGCTCCTGCCGTTTGGCCTACCCATCGGCGTATCCATATACCCCACCGATCAGACGCCCGCCCGGCTCCATGAACTTGGTGTCGTTGAGGTGAAATTCAATATCGAGGCTGCGACCGCCCCGCTCTTTGCAAGGATGTGCCCGGACCTTGAATACGACATGATATATGGCGTGCTTGAGGATTCGGTGCAGCTCTTCGGGAAAGGGAAGGTCTTTTCCAACGTGATCATCGGGCTCGGCGAGACCGATGATGAGATGGAACAGTGCATACGGCGGCTCACCGTGCGTGGCATCATCCCCGTACTGCGCCCCTTAAACCCGGTCGCCGGGGTTTCCGCAATGCCCCGCCCGTCCCCGGAACGGCTGAACGCGGTCTTTGCGATGCACGAGCGGGCGCTGGATGCAGCAGAACTTGACACCCGGCAGGTACAGACAATGTGCACCTGCTGCACGGGCTGCGACCTTGTGCCCGGGAGGGATGCATGAAAGGCGCCGAAGCAATCGCGGCAGCTCTCAAAAGCTTTGGGGACCGGTTTTACGCGGTCCCGGGATATCCGGTGACCGGGATCTCGACCGGCGCCGGTGCAGAAATTGTGATCAATGAAAAGGTAGCGCTTGAGTATGCACTGGGCGACTCCCTTGATGGCCGTCGCGCCGCGGTCATCATCAAGAATGTGGGCCTGAATGTCTGCGCCGATCCGCTTATCAACGCGACCACGCAGGGTTTGCTGGCGGGAGTAGTGATCATAGCCGGGGACGACGTGCTCGCCAGAGGATCGCAGAACACCGAGGACTCCCGGTACTTTGGCGAGCTCGCGCAGGTCCCGGTGATCGAACCGGATGCCCGGACCTGCAGTCCTGCAATCGGTGCCGCGTTTGAGGCCTCGGAACGGTTCTCGCGGGTCGCCATCGTCCGGGTCACCTCTCCCCTTATCGAGGGTGAGGTGACTGAAACACACGCAGCACCCCACCAGAGACGGAGCGGGGCCCTTGCTTCACCTGACCTGACAATGCGGGGCAGGGCACAGGCAGCAGACCGTGCTGCTGCGGGGATGTGGCCTTGGTCCCGGCAATCCACCCTTAACCTATGGGGCGGGGGAATTGTGGGTGTGGGGGCAGCTGACGGGGACTCCCACGCAGTGACCGTATACCCCCCCTCAAACGATGCACAGGCCCTTGCACAGACCCGGGAACTCGGCAGACCGTTTGTCAGGGAGCACCGATGGGTGAACCCGCCGGAGGCACCTGAAACTCCTGAGACATTTTCCCGGCGCGGTTTCTGCCGCACGTTCTGCAGGGACTGCCCCTTTAAATCCGTCCCGGGGATCCTGAAGGAACGGAGGATGCCGGTCATCTGCGACATGGGTTGTGCGGTCCTTGCCGGCAACCCCCCTTACAGGATTGGGAAGGCCTGCTATGCGCTGGGTTCATCGGTGGCCGTTGCTGCGAAGAGCACAAAGGTGGCGCTCTTGGGTGATTACGCGCTCCTTCACTCCGGCATCAACGCGCTCATCGATGTGTACGAGAAGGGCCTCCCCCTCCTCTGTATCGTGCTGAAGAATGACCGGATGGGAATGACTGGCGGGCAGCCTGTCTATGACCTTAACCGCTACCTTGCGTGGGCAGACCCGGTCATCTGCCGGGCTGACGAGATCATCCGGTTACGGGAGCATATCGTGCCCCCAAAAAAGCCGGGGGTCCTGATCGTTTCAGGGCAGTGCCCTGAGGGATGCCATCATGAAACCGTGGAATGTTGAGATCTGTGACGTAACCCTGCGGGACGGCGAGCAGACGCCCGGCGTCTCGTTCTCCTGTGAAGAGAAAACTGAGATTGCCCGTATGTTGGACGAGGTCGGGGTCGAGGTGATCGAAGCGGGGTTCCCGTCGGTATCCGAGAATGAGAAGCACTGCGTTAAGACAATTGCCGGCCTCGGTCTTGATTCGCGCATATGCTGCCTTGCCAGGGCGAAACAGTCTGATGTGGACGCGGCGATTGACTGCGGTGTTGCGATGGTCAGCATCTTCATCGCAACCTCCGACCTCCACATGCGGATCAAGTTCAAGGACAAGCCAAAGGAGCAGGTCCTTGCCGACACCCTTCCTCTTATCGATTACGCCCATGATCACGGGCTGGCGGTCCGGTTTGCCGCGGAAGACGCGTCACGGACGGAGCTTGCATTCTTAAAAGAGGTCTACCACCGGGCATCGGAGCACGGCGCGGACCTCCTCTCATTTGCAGACACAGTGGGTTGCTTAACCCCGCTTGAAATGTACCGGGTCATGTCAGACCTTGTTGAAACGGTCAACCGGCCGCTCTGCGCACACTGCCACAATGACATGGGCTGCGCAGTTGCCAATACGATCACTGCGGCAGAGGCCGGCGCTTTCCAGCTGCACACCACAGTCAACGGCATCGGGGAACGGGCCGGTAACGCGGCGCTTGAGGAAGTGCTCATCGCGCTGCGGATGAGCGGCGGCGTGGACCGGTATGACCTTTCACACCTGGTTGCGCTCTCGAAAAAAGTCGAACAGTACTCGGGGATCCGTCTGCCCCGCAACAAGCCGGTAGTCGGCGAACTGGCGTTCTCACACGAGAGCGGGATCCATATCGCGGCGATACTCGATGACCCCCACTCGTACGAGCATTTCTCCCCGGAGCTTATCGGGGGCGAACGACGGTTCATCCTCGGCAAGCATACGGGGAAGAAGGCGCTCGAGCACGTTGTTTCCTCAATGGGGTGCGAACTGACCGAGCCCCAGATCTGCCGGGTGCTGGAGAAGGTCAAAAAGCACTCTGAGGAGAAGTGCATTGTAACCCCTGACGTTCTGAAGAAACTGATCAGGAATGCAAAGGAGGAGAAGGTATAGATGGGTACCCTCTCGGAACGGATCCTTGGTGCACCGGCAGGAGCGTACGTTGACAGGAAGGTTGACCGTGCCTATGTCCACGACGGCACGGGCGTGCTCACGTTTGAAGCCTGGAAGAACATGGGTTCCAAAGGGCTCTCTGATCCCTCGCGCCTTTCGGTGATATTCGACCACATTGTCCCTGCAAACAATTCGATGACAGCAACGCTCCAGCGCGAGCTGCGTGAGTTTGCAAAGGGCTCGTTTCTGCATTTTTCCGATATCGGTGAGGGCATATGTCACCAATGCATGAGCGAGGGTGTCGTCCTGCCCGGCGAAGTGGTAGTCGGAGCCGATTCGCACAGCTGCACTACGGGAGCGTTTGGTGCGTTTGCGACCGGTGTCGGCGCAACAGATATGGCTGCGATCTGGCTGACCGGGGAGACCTGGTTCCGGGTGCCCGAATCGATCGCGGTCCGGCTTGAAGGGGAATTTTTGGGTGCGGCAGAAGCAAAGGACATTGCACTGAAGTACGTGAACCGGCTCGGAATGGACGGGGGCTCGTATAAGGCTCTGGAATTCGTCGGGGATGGTACCGGCGGGCTTTCCATGGACGACCGGCTCGTGCTCTGCAACCTTGCAGTAGAGACAGGGGCAAAAACAGGGATGTTCTATGCCGACAGGATAACCATGGATTACCTTGAACGGTATGGCCTGTCAGCAGCACCACAGGTTCAGGAGACCTGCACATACGTGCAGGAACTGGAAATCGACCTTGCGGATGTTGTCCCCCTTATTGCCCTCCCGCCACGGGTGGATACCGTCCGGCCGGTGCACGACCTTGCCGGCCTCCCTGTAGACCAGGTGTTTGTCGGCACCTGCACCAACGGCAGGTACTCAGACCTTGCACGGTTCGCCCGGGTTGTGAAAGGGAACCGGGTCGCTGTCCGCACCATTGTCGTCCCTGCGTCGCGACAGGTACTCAGCGAAGCAGTGAGGACCGGGGTGCTGACCGATATCATCGATGCAGGATGCACGATCGGGACCCCCGGCTGCGGCCCCTGCCTTGGTGCCCACATGGGCGTTTTGGGCGAAGGAGAGGTCTGTCTCTCAACTGCGAACCGGAACTTTAAAAACCGGATGGGGGTCGGCGGGGAGATCTATCTCGCATCCGTGGCAACTGCAGCGGCAACTGCGCTTGAGGGCGAGATCACCGAACCGGGGGTGCCCTGATGCGGGGTGCCGGGCATGCAGTCCGTCTCGGGGCTGACATTGATACCGATGTTGTCATCGCAGGGCGCTACCTGCGCACAAAGGACCGGAGCATCTGGGCAGCCCATGTCTTCGAGGATCTTGATCCATCCATTGCCCCGAGACTTTCAGGAGCTGTCATAGTTGCCGGCCGGAACTTCGGCTGCGGGTCGTCGCGCGAACAGGCTGCAATTGCACTGAAAGAGGCTGGAGTTGTTGCGGTAGTTGCACCAAGTTTTGCCCGTATTTTTTTCCGCAACGCAATCAATATCGGTCTCCCCCTGATTGAATCTGACCTTTCGTGTCCTGATGGAACCATGGTGCGCTTCGACCTCAATTCGGGTTGGGTGGAATCCGGCGGGAATCGCAGGCCGGTCCCCTTGCTCTCGCCCCGGATGCTTGATATCCTGCATGCCGGGGGTCTTGTGGAGTACTGGAAGGTGAAGCGGTGATCTTTCCAAAGCAGTGCAGGCAGGTCGGCTTTGCATCGACAAAACCCTGCGGCGACAAGGTCTATTTCCTGAGCCAATATCTCGTCCGCCCGGTGGGCGATAGCCACGAGATCCTCGAAGTTGCCCTTGAAACCGGTACAAAAGGCATTATGCGCCGCATTCTCTCCTCAAAGGTCATCGCACATACCCGCGAAGTGTACCGGTATCCCGGGAAGGTGCAGCTCCATGACCGGGCGCGGCTTATCCAGCTCGCGCTTGATTCCGGTCACCGGTGCACGCTCTTTTTTGGGCTTGATGAGCATATGATATTCGTGCTCGACCCGGACCTGTCCGGCCTGTTGCGTGTTCATGTGTATGATGCAGGTCCGCCCCGGCCGTCCCTTTCTTCCTGTGTCCGCGAGCTTGAAGCATGCGGGCTGTTTGGTGAACTGCAGGTTGCCTTCTGCCACCATATCCTCGACCTTGCGCAGGTGAAGGCGGACGTGTATCCCTGCCGTGCAGCAGGATTTACAAAAACCCTTGATGCGGATGCGGTTAAAGGAGGCGAGCGGGTTGCCGGGTGCCTGACCGGTTCGCAGCTGGTAAGCGAGTGTTACGGCACAGATGTTGAACTGCTCAATATCTGCCCGCTTGCAGAGGCAAAAGAGGAGCCGTTCATCGCCCGCTGCTGCCGGTCTGAACGGGAAGGTGTTGGCAGGTACAACGGGAAATACGGTGCGGTCGTGCACTGGGGGGCGTCACCCCGGCAGATCGCAGATTCGGTCAGCGCGCTCGTAAATGGATGGAAGGAGCATGAAAAAAATCGCAGTCGCTGAAGGTGACGGTATCGGGCACGAAGTGATCCCGGTAGCCCGGCAGGTGCTGGAACTGCTCCATCCGGAATATGAGTATTTCAGCGTGGAGATGGGGTACGGCAGGTGGGAGAAGACCGGCTGCCCATGCAATGACCATGAGATCGCGGCGTTAAAAAGTACGGATGCGGTACTGTTCGGGGCAGTGACCACCCCCCCGATGAAGGACTACCAGAGCGTGGTTCTGCGCATCAGGAAAGCTCTCGACCTGTATGCAAACCTCCGCCCGGTGAAGGGCGAGGGTTTTGACATCATGATCGTGCGGGAGAACACGGAGGGGCTCTATTCCGGGATCGAGGAGGCTGACACTGACCGTGCAACAACGCTGCGGGTGGTAACCCGGAAGGGAACGGAACGGATAGCGCGGACAGCGATCCGGCTCACAAAGACCCGGCGGCTCCTGACGATCGGGCACAAGGCGAACGTGATCAAGTCGGACGTCTTTTTCCGCGATATCTGCATCGCAGAAACAATATCCGCAGGTGTCCCTTACAATGAGAAATACATCGACGCCCTCGCGCTGGACATCCTCCAGCACCCTGCTGCATACGATGTCGTCGTGACCACCAACATCTTCGGCGACATCCTTTCTGATGTTGCCTCTTACCTCGTTGGCGGCTTGGGGCTTGTGCCCAGCGCGAATATCGGCGACCGGTATGCCCTTTTCGAGCCTGTGCATGGCAGCGCCCCGGACATTGCAGGGAAAAATATTGCCAACCCCGTTGCGGCGATCCGGAGCGCTGCGATGCTGCTGGACTACTGCGGGGATCATAAGGGCTCAGCGATGATCGAGACAGCAGTACTTCAGACCATTCTTGGCGGCACCAGGACCGCCGATCTCGGGGGTACTGCCGGAACCCGTGAGTTCGGGGATGCTGTCGCAGAGAAAATCAAGGGCCTTACAAAAAAATGACTCTGCTCTTGCTGATGCAGGAGTTTCCTGCAATGCCAAGACACGGGGTTACAGCCGTAGAACCGCAAACACTGCGACCATGGCAAGAGTGATGGCGATGGCGCGACAGTTGATGGCGGGCACAAACATGGGTTCATACCGGGGATCATGCATCGCCCGCCAGACCGGGTGCATGAGCAGCAGCCCGGACGGGATGAACACAAGGAGCCAGTAAAACGGGGGGTGGAAGAGGGCAAACAGTGCCGTGGTGCACAGTGCCGCTGCGAGAAGTACCAGCGTGAGCATAAATGCACGCTTCTTCCCTGCAACAATCACGAAGTTTTTTCGTACAAGCCGGTCCTTTTCAAGGTCCCGGATCTCGTTGAAAATCTCTGCGACTGCACCAAAAATAACCACAAGCACAAAAAAGAGGGCGCCGGTCCAGTCAGGCGACCCGTAGAGCATGTATCCCATTACGGCGTACAGGCCGGGAAACAGCCCGTGATAGGCCAGGTCGGGTCCTGCAATGTTTTTTACCTCGATCCCGACAGAATAGGTGGCAAAGATGAACAGTTCAAGTCCACCAAGAATGATAAGGGGAAGGGGAAGTAGTAACAGACAAATCAGGGATACGACAAGGAGCAGGCCGCAGACCACGTAAGCTGACGTAAGCGGGCAGGTACCGTCCGCCAGCGGGTTGCGGGGGTTGGGTTCATTTGCATCAAGGGTTCTGTCGGAGATGTCATTGAGGACAAAACCGAACGAAGCGGACGTGGCAATAAAAAGCTCAAGCACGATAATTTTCCCGTCAATGGGGGCAAGCGTGAGCAGGGCGCCAAAGAGGCCGGTGAGCAGAAAGAGCGGCCCGTATGCCGTAAACCGGATCAACCGCAGGACAGGGTGGGCGCGGGTGCCTCCCGCACGGGAAAGACTGGTACAGTGCATTTCTCATAATTTTTTGTCGGAAAGCTCTTGAATGTATGGCGACGGGGTCTGAAATGGTCCCGTTTTGCCGGAATCAGCGTCCGCGCCTTTAATGACCCCGGCACCCCACCTTTCACACACGGGAGTTGTGTTCAAATCATGGGAAGTGTCCTGATATCGCCACTGAACTGGGGACTGGGCCATGCAACGCGGGACATTCCCGTCATCCACGAACTGAGGAGACGGGGACATGACGTCACTATTGCTGCATGCGGCAATGCGCTGTCTGCCCTTAAAAGGGAGTTTCCGGACTGCCAATTCCTTGATTTCCCGGATTATCCGGCTCCATACAGCACCGGCAGTCTTTTCCTCCCCAAGTTCTGTGCGTATCTGCCGCTCCTGCTGCGTGCACTTGCGGCAGAGCGGAAAGCTCTTGGCCGCATATTGGATAGAGATAATTACGATCTCATCATCAGCGATAACCGGCTCGGCGTATATTCCGATCGGGTGCCTTCGCTGTTTGTCACCCACCAGCTCCATTTCCACTTCCCCGCGTTGATCTGGCCTGTCGAATTGTTTGCGCTCCTCCTCAACCGGGAGCTGCATTCCCGTTTTGACCGTGTGATCGTACCCGACAACCCGCCGGGCTCCGGATCGCTTGCCGGAAAGCTCTCCCGCCCACTCCTTGCCTCCTCAAGGGACAGAATTTTTTTTGCCGGTATCCTTGCCACAGCCCGCAGGATGGAGGTGGCACAAGACCTTGACTACCTGATCATCATCTCGGGACCTGAGCCCCAGAGGACCATCTTTGAGCAGATCGTCCTCCCCAGTCTTCCGGACATCCCCGGATCCAAAATGGTGTTGCTGGGTAGCCCGGGCGGAAGAACCATGGCATGCCCGGACCCGGACACCACCATCCTGAGCTATGCTGATACTCAAGAGAAGATCGCCCTTCTCAACCGAGCAAAATTCGTGATCTGCCGGTCTGGTTATACTACAATGATGGAGCTTGCTGAAGTGCAGAAAAGGCACGGGCTCTTTGTCCCGACACCAGGCCAGACCGAGCAGGAATATCTCTCGTCCTATTACCAGCAGAAGGGCTGGTTTTTGTCACGGAGCCAGTACCGTCTCGACCTTTCCCGGGATGTTTCAGAGTCGCAGCCGTACACCGGGTTTCCCGTTATGGCTTCAACCGCGCAGAATGTGAAAATCCTGTACACAGAGGTGCTTGCCCAGTATGTCGAATGATGGGGTAATACAGCCGGGGACAACGGCTTTGTGCCGAGCCATGGGAGTGCATGAGAATGGATAATCTGGTGAAGTACGGAGTAATCGCAGTAGTCCTGTTTTATTTAAGCATCACAGCCATCGCTGCCGGAGTATTGTACGGCCTGTATATCCTTGCGCTGGCGTATGTAACCGGGAATTTTGCCAAGGTTCTTGAGTTTCTCCCTCCCGTTGTTACCTTTGCTCTTGCTTACGGGCTCACCGGGCTGGCACTCAAAAAACTGGGTATCATATAAGCCCTTGTAAAATGGTATGTCTTGTATCAATGTGCCGTTACCTTTGATTAATCATGCGTGAATATCTTAGGTTTGAAATGGATTTCAAACCATTAAATCCCGGAACATTTGGAGACCTGCTTGCCGTGCTCAAAGGCAGGCGCCCTCTTGTACATCATATCACCAACTACGTGACAGTCAATGACTGTGCCAACATCACGCTCTGCATCGGTGCAGCACCGGTGATGGCAGAGGCACCGGAGGAGGCATGTGAGATGGTTGCAATGGCAGACGCACTCGTGCTCAACATCGGGACGCTTACAAAGCCGCAGGTCAGTGTCATGCAGGAGGCCGGGAGCAGGGCAAACGAACGGGGGATCCCTGTCATCCTTGACCCCGTCGGTGCAGGGGCGACACGTATGCGGACGGATGCAGCCCGGACACTCCTTGACCGGCTTGATGTCGCGGTGCTGAAAGGAAATGCGGGCGAGATTGGAGTGCTTGCCGGTGCAGGAGGCAGGGTCAGGGGTGTTGATTCGGACGGGTCTGGCGGGGATGCACTTGCAATCGCACGGGCATTTGCAGATGATTCAGGCATCATTGTCGTCGTCAGCGGTGCAACCGATATCGTGACCGATGGCGGGCGAGTGCTGCAGGTCGACAACGGGCATGAGATGATGGGAAGGCTTTCGGGTACCGGCTGTATGGCGGCGTCACTTGCGGGTGCGTTTGCCGCGGTCTCTGATGACTACGTCATCTCATCGGCAGCAGCGCTTGCAGCATTCGGGCTTGCCGGTGAAGCGGCTGCGACCCGGGCTGCCGGGCCATATTCATTCAGGACGGCACTGTTTGACGAGCTTGCCGCAATGAGTCCGGAATACCTTGGAACGGGCGCACGGGTCAGGTCGGCTCAAAAAATATGAATTTCAACCTGTACGTTATCACGGACACCCCGCTTTCCCGTGGGCGTTCTCACGAGGAAATTGCCCGCCTTGCCATTGAGGGGGGGGCTGATGCCGTGCAGCTCCGGGACAAGACATGCAGCTCGAAGGAGATGATCGCATCCGGCAGGCGTGTACGGGAAGTGACCCGGAGGACCGATACCCTGTTCATCGTCAACGACCGGCTGGACGCAGCCATTGCCTGTGGAGCGGACGGGGTGCACCTTGGGCAGGACGACATGTCCGCTGTAGCCGCCAGGCAGATAGCGCCGGCCGGGTTCATCATTGGTGTTTCAGTCAACACCCCGGTGCTGGCAAAAGAAGCAGCGGCTGCCGGTGCAGATTATCTTGCGGTAAGTCCGGTCTTTCCAACCGGTTCAAAACCGGATGCCATCGGTTTCTGTGGCATTGACGGCATTCAAAGGATCCGGGCGGTAACGGAACTCCCGCTGATTGCCATCGGGGGCATCGGTATGCACAATGTTTGTGATGCCATACGGGCAGGAGCTGACGGGGTTGCGGTGATCTCTGCTGTTGTAGGGCAGCCGGATATAAGCGGTGCCGCGCGGGCGTTGAAAGAACAGATCATATCGTGCAAAAAAGGGCTGGTGCACCTTGGCAGGTAACCAGATAGCGCACGGCGTTACAAAAAAACAGGGTGATGGGGTTCCGGTTCACATGTCCGGAACCGTACGCTCATTATCTCCTGAGATGCGTAATGGACGTGCTGGCATTGCGGGATACAGGTTAACAGGGATGCCTGGTTCAGCGTGACGGTTGAGTTTGTCGGAACCATCACCTGTCCGTTTGCGGTGTTCTTCCCGCGGGATTCCCTGACTTTCTTCTTGAAGCTGTCACGGTATCCTTTTGCGGTCTCCCGGAACTGATTGTTGAGCTCCTTGAGCTCTCCGTTTGCGGCTTTTACTGCTTCCCTGTCATGGGAGGCAAATCCGGTCGCAAGTGAAGCGTCCTGCTGCTGGATCTACCCCTCGATATCCTGCGCTGCAGATACATCGATGCCTTTTGCTGTCAGGTTTGCGAGCACGCTGTTGCGGCGGTTCTCATCTCTCTCAAATATGCCCATCCGTGCGGTCTCGCGGCTGACCCATGCGCTGTTCTTCAGCGCCTCGAGTGCTGCAGCATCTGCCCGAATCGATACATTGATGCTCGTGCGCAGGTCGCGTACCGACCCGTTGTTGGCCCGTTTAATACTTCTGGTATCGGCCCTGAACGTTTCTGCCGCAGTCTTCATCTGGCTGCGGGCTTCTCTGACCCCCCTCCACCGTCGTGGCGGACTGGACGCTGTCTGCTGATGATACAAACGCTGTTTTATCTCCGGTGAGCGTCAATGCACCGCTGGCACTGATTTCACCGATGCACTGGATCGCAACGTCCATGCGGGCTTTTCCCAGCTCGGCAAGATATGCGGTTGCAGTTTTGACTGCAGCAATCGCATTCGGGTTCTCGTTTAACTTCACCGGGGCTGCAGGATCCGGCAACCCTCCGGTTGCAGGGGTTGCGCTGACTGCCGGCATGATACTTGCACAGAGCAGGAGAAGGCAGGCCCCCAGCATGGATATCAATTTCGTTTTCATCGTATTCTCCCTTGTTGAGTGGTGCCCTGCGCACGTGTGCACAGTGCATCTGCATAAGGGTTCGCACAGGTGCAGGCATATATTGCCATAATAGTACAGATTATGTCATCGAACCGCGTGGTTCAATCCCTGCACCTGCAATGCATACCATTAATCATATTACCTATCCCGCCCATCCACATCAGTATGAAACCAAAAACCTGCTTCCAGTTCACCCTGATCGCAATCCTTGTGATGGCGGTGCTGGCAGTTCTTCCGGTATCAGGGCTCGCAGCCCAGACGACAACGGTAATGACAACCGCAGCCGCGCAGGCAACGCAACCTTATGTTTCGGCAACCGTATCAGCCCCTGCTATCACTGCCGGTCAGCCAATCACGATCTCCGGTGTTTCCTCCGGTCCTTCAGATGAGGTACAAATCTGGATCTTTGCCGGTAACTATATCAACGTCACCACCGTCCCGGTTAACGCCGACGGGAAGTACTCAAAGACATATGCCACCGCCGGTTTTCCGGCAGCGACATACTATGTCTTTGTGCAGAACCCGGGTGCAGACAACAAGCTCCAGATAACCACCCGTGGTTTTTCGGGAGAGGTTGTCAATGCCAATACCGGCGCGGTCATTTTCAATTTCACCGGTAAAGGCAGCGTTACTGACAAGGCAGCGGTAGAGGCGCTTTCAAACGCACTTGCCCTGCCGGGTGTTGATGATATCTACACAAAGACCCAGTTCTCCATTACTGCTGAGGGGACACCCTCCCCGGAAGCAACAACCACGATGATGCCCGGTTCCGACCGGGACAGCCATGGCTGCATCGGCTCCGCGGGATACACATGGTGCGAGCCAAAGCAGAAGTGCCTGAGGGAATGGGAGGAACCCTGCACAGGAGCATCGCCGACTACTGCCAAATCCTCGCTACCGTTGTTTGTCGCCATTGCAGGGCTCGCCCTTGCATGCTGTATAGCAGCATTGTACCGGAAACAATAATCATCCCTTTTTTTCCTCCCTCTGATGTATCCAAAAACCTATCAGCCCCTGAGCCGATTCCCTTTAGGTGGTACGTGTGGAATGCATGTGTTGTATATTTGACAGAAAGTCCCTTGCCATGAGGGGTATCGTCGCGGTAATCTTCGGCTTGCTTGCAATCCTTACAACGAAATTTGTCCTCGATTTTCTTGTTTATATTTTTGGCTTTTTTGCAATCATCTCAGGTATTATGAATGCCGGTGTCGGCATCTCGTCTGAGAAGACCGAGCTTCCCGGATGGCTCCTGATCACGACCGGTGTTCTCGGGATTATCCTTGGAATCTTTGCGCTGCTCATGCCGCTCATCATCGCCATGACGATCACGATTCTTATCGCGGCATGGGCGCTGATCACCGGCATCTCGGAGCTCGGGCTTGCATTCTCCAGTAAAACCGCCCCGCACCGCGCCCTGCTTGCCCTCTCCGGCATCATCGCCATCGTGTTTGCAATCGTCCTTATCCTGACGCCGGTTTTTGGTGCGTATGCTCTTGTTATCGTGCTTGGAGTCTATGCACTCATCTTTGGGATCATCAGCATTTTTCTCGGACTTTCCATGGGAAAAGCAAAACTCGTGGTGGAAACCCAGACTATTCTGTAACTATTTTTTTTAAGTTTCGCAATTTTTTGCCGGATTTGCCAGAAAAGGCAGATTCGAAAGACTTTTTATGAGTGTTGATTAAAATCAGATTATAGGTGTGAAGATGCAGGAAATCAAAAGCATAGACATCATGTCATGGGCAAAGATCCACGCCCTCTTTGGTATTGTGTTTGGTCTCTTCTACGGGATTATGTTTGCACTGATGGGTGCTGCAGTCGGGCTCTCAAAAGGCATGCCCGGTTTCGAGGCATTCGGGTTCCTTACAATCGTTATATTCCCGATCGTCTTTGCCATCTTTGGGTTTATATGTGGGGCGATCATGGCATTCCTGTACAACTTTTTTGCTGGGAAAATGGGGGGCATCCAGATCGAGCTCGCTCCAAAATAACAACGTATTAAATCTTTTTCTCTCTCAACGGATTGTATTCTCCGTTATGCTTATCGTTTAAGACGCCCCCAATGTCGATCATGAAACTCCGGGTTTATCTTATCCTTATGCTCTGTTTCATATCGGCTCTCCTGCTCTGCGGCTGCACCGAACCAATTCCCTCATCACCATCTCCGGTGCAATCGCAGGCAGTTTTGAAGCCATTGCAAACCATTTCCGTAACCGGGACAGGGAGTTTCTCCGTCCGTGTTGACGGCCTTGTGCCGGGCGCAGTATTACCGGAGGCATACACCTGCATTGGTGCGAGCGAGTCTCCTGCGGTCTCATGGGACAATCCCCCGCAGAGAACAAAAAGTTTTGTCCTTATCCTGGATGATCCGGACACTCCCGCGGGAACGTTCACCCACTGGCTTGTCTATAACATACCCCCTCAGATCCGGCAGATCGATCGGGGACAGCCGAATGCTAAAGTGCTTGCAAACGGTGCCCGGTCCGGCGACAATTCTGCGGGAAACCGGGGATATTTCCCGCCCTGCCCTCCCCCCGGGCCGGCGCACCGGTACGTGTTCACGCTGTATGCCCTCGATAATGAGATTTCAATGCCAACCGCAGGCCGTGACAGCATCGACATGGCGATGGCCGGCCACGTGCTTGGGCAGGCACAGGCAGTCACAACGTTCCGGCGCTGAGGGTCAGGATTATAGGAGCGATATCCTGCATATGAATTCAAAACCAGAATCTGCAATGCTAGGGGTTACCCCGATCCGGTTTGTACTCCATGAGCACTCCGCACGCTACCACCATTTCGACCTGCGGCTGGAAAAGGACGGGGTGCTGAAGAGCTGGGCGGTTCCAAAAGGGCTCCCGGAAAAGCCAAAGGACCGAAGGCTGGCAATTGAGACAGAAGACCATGAACTTTCCTATATCGATTACCAGGGCACGATTCCTGAAGGCGAGTACGGCGCCGGGGAGGTAAAGATTGCAGATGAAGGGACGTACCGGAATGTCGCATGGTCAGAAGACAAGATTGAGGTGGTGCTCTACGGGCAGCGTTTTACAGGGACATATGTGCTCATCAGGTTCAGGAGTGCGGGTAAAGGAGAGTGGATTGTTTTAAAAAAAGAACCATGAGCACCCATGTGAATTTTAGGGTGCCGGACCTTTTTTTAAGTCAAAAACCCACCGGCTCACGTTTGGCGCCACATTACCGCATGAGCGATAGAATAGTGGTAATAGTTGACGTCCTTTGAAATCCTCAAGGAGTTTTGGGATCTGGTGACGCTTTTTAAAGGTATAGAAATGGATCTTACCTCCGCGTTTCACGACAGGGGCGATACAGTCAAGAATTGTATCCATCCCGTAGGGTGTCGGGATTATTGCACGTTCAAAGTCGTCGTGTGGGAACAGAGATGTATCAAAGGCATCCCCCGGAATGGCGCTGATGTTTCCGCACACCTTGTTGAGAGATATGTTATCTAATAGCCACTGGAACGCCACCGGGTTTTTTTCGATGGCGACAACCCTCGCTCCAAATGCAGCAGCGGGTATCACAAACGGTCCAACACCGCAGAACGGGACAAGCACCCGTTCCCCAGACTGTACCTGGTCGGTCACCCGTTTCCGCTCATATGCAAGCCTGCTGGAAAAAAAGGTTTTACCGACATCGAGGCGGTACTCAAAACCGAACTCGCGGTGGAGTGTGACTGTAGTCTCGCCGGCAAGGAACTCATACCGGGCAGTCCGGGCATTTCCGCTGACTTTTGTAACCTTATTGAGCACCGTGTACAGGTTCCTGCGACGGGCAAGAAGTGTTGCGGCGATTGTTTTTTTAAAAGGATCAAGCTCGTGGGGGATGGTGAGGATCGCAACATCCCCGATGACTTCGAACCTGTCGGAGAGTGTACGGAGCAGGTCGGCCGGTACTTTCCCGGCAAGGTCTGATTTAAGCCCCATGGTTACGTGGAATATCTGAATGGTATGGCGATAAATGTAGTGACAGAATGTAAAAGTCCAGTCCGGCGGGTTACAGATCCCCTGCCCCTGCGATATCGCAGGGTTCGGAACCGTGCAGCGCAGACTCGTCTATAAGAAACCCAAATCTATACAAGGGTTCATGCCACACGCTTGATAGAATGACGACGGACACCTACCGCATGCTCCCCGGTAAAACCCCTGCCGAAAAACTCGGGAGCCTTGGGTTTGTTCCCGGAAAGAAGATCGACCTTCGCGAACTCGCTGCAGCTGTCGGAACGTATGGCATCAGTGTCTACCTCTTCTTTAACGAGCAGCTTGCCCGCAACACGTCCCTTGAACTTGTAATCCACCAGTACCGCGACGTTCCAGCGTTCGAGCGCCCCTATGTCCGGGCGGAGGAGTTCCTCCGTTTTGTGCAGGAAAACGACCCCGCGTTCCAGCAGGTCATGCAGGCAGACCCGGTAATGGTGGAAATTATTAACGTCGCCGAGATCTCCGCCAATCCCGCAATCCCGGCACTGGTGTATATCACTGCCCTGATGCCGTACCTGGACGAACTAGGGATATGACCCGGCATACCCTTGATGCAGAGCGATAATTTTTCTGGTTGACGACACCTCATGCATCGTACACTTTTCAGAGATTTAGAAGGGTATGAGATTGGGTAGTATTGCCCTGACAACGGTTGCAGGAACCAAGGAGTCTGTCTCCTGAGACGTAGCACGAGAGCCCGGCTTGGTAATGGCGGCGGGTTTGTGCTGGTGAAACAAAGCTCTTATTACCCTGTATCGTGAGTACTTCGTATTACAATAGGAGCGCAAGTATGGAAGCAATCTTAAAGGTCATAACGTTTTTCATTGCCCTGTTCATGGTCGCAAACGGCATTTATGTCATGTACATGCCGCCGTATGGCGATGAGCCGCAGGGACTTGCGATCATAATGATGGGGATTTTCATCTTCATCGCCGTCCTGTGGATCGGGCGCATGCAGGACAAATCGTGCAATTCCTGACCTGCCTTATTTTTATCTTCCCCCCATCGTTTCATGACGTGACTTAAAGGAGAAAGTGGTCACTTGGCGGGATTGCCAGCAGGAATATAATAAAAATACAGGTTAATTGTGGGTAACCTGCTTGTGACATTTTAATGCATCAAGACAAACTCTTTGCCACCTGCCCTTGCACCCGCAGACCCACGCCCTTTTTATGGTGTTAGGGTGATGTAACGATTCAGGAACCGTGCAGCACTCCAAAAACAGGAGGTTGCGTATCGGGCATGAGGCATTCTATGAGAACAAAGACATTCATATGTGGCGTACTAATCGCAGCGTTCGCCCTCTGCTGTATCATGGCACCTGTAACTGCGGTGATCCTTGAGGTCACCTGCAAAGGAGAGGTATCGACCGTTAATACGGCAAAGAACACGCTCACGATAAAAAACCCCGTGCAGTACGGGTGTGAATATCCCGCGGGAAAGGATCCCGTCTGTTCGTGGACGCCGATGGCCCGGTCCAGCCTTACCGGAACCGTGCCGGATGCTGCAGCTTTTTCCGTGTTTAAAGTTGGAGACACAGCAGTCGCCACGAGCATTGGCGGTGCGGGCGACCAGTGGATAACGCTCGCGAAATTATATGGCTCCCGCCCGAACGAAGAGTTCGTTACTGAACTTATCGGAGACCCCCGAACGGTTAATACACCGTTCATCGGTGATTATGCGATCGTTGCCGAGACGGTACCGGACTGCACCGCATGCACCGGCACCGTCTGTACAGCATCGCAGGCAGAGCTGGCCGTAAAGAGCTCCGGCACTACTGTGGCGGAAAAAACCCTCAAACCCGGCGAATCGCTTGTGTATAACGGCCGGAACGACGGGTCGAGTGTCAACGTGAAATTTATTGCCGGGCAGGCAGCTGCCCAGATCTGTCCCGGTAAAGCCGGCATGACCGGCCCGCAGGCTGTATCGACATACGTGATAGGTATCGTTCCGCCAATCGGCACCGGGCAGGTCAATATCCGGACTGCGACAACAACACGGCCGGACGAAGCCCTGACACCGTTGCCGCCCTCAGCTGCAGGCACAACTGTGCCGGCACCCACAAAATCAGGCGTCCCGTTTCCCGCAGCCGTTATCGGTGCCCTTGCCCTTATTTCAGTGATTTGGACAAGAGCCCGCTCCTGAACCCTTCCCCCCTCCCTTTTTCTCCATCGCTAAAAAAATCTCCCGGTATTTCCCTTGTATATTAGAACATGGGAGAAAACCCTCCCATTGCAGGGGCATGGGTACGCAGAGTGATATGCCACAACTTCCTAATACCCCACAGGATCGTACCTTGATCTTGATGGTAACCCCAAGAAGGCAGGTGGAGTGATGGTAAAAGTCGGCGTCCATGTCTCAATTGCCGGCTCGCTTGACCAGGCAGTTGACCGTGCTGCAGGGCTTGGGTGCGACACCTTCCAGATGTTCTCGCGGAACCCCCGTGGCTGGGAATATAAACCCCTCACTGGCATCGACTGTACTACATTTGCAGAAAAGATCCGGTTATCCCGGTTGATCCCGGTCGATCATATGCCCTACCTCCCAAACCTCGCTTCGCCAAAGGAGGACGTGTATGAAAAATCAGTATCGACATTAACGGCGGAGCTGGCGCGATGCGATTGCCTTGGCATCCCGTATCTTGTCACCCATCTCGGCCATCACCTCGGTGACGGGATCGCGGGCGGGAGGAAGCGGGTGATTGCCGCAATCAATAAAGCGCTCGGATTCAGCGATACCCATGCAATGCTCCTGTTGGAGAACACTGCAGGAGAGAAGAACAGCGTGGGGAGTAGTTTTGAGCACATCCGGTCGATCATGGATGGCATCGAACAAAAAAACCGGATCGGCATCTGTTTTGACACCTGCCATGCATTCGCCGCCGGCTATGAATTGCGGACAAGTGATGGGCTGACGAGTACGCTGGAGCAGTTCGATGATGTGATAGGTTTTGGAAACTTAAAAGCTGTCCACTTAAACGATTGCAAAGGGGAGCGGGGGAGCGGGCTTGACCGACACGAGCATATCGGGATGGGGTCCATTGGCGAGGAAGGCTTCCGCCGCATCCTGTGCCACACAGCGTTCCGTGACCTGCCGTTTATCTGCGAGACACCGGTCGATGAGCGTCGGGGCGATGAAGGAAATATCAGGAAGGTTCGGGAATTATCCCAATAGTCCCTGAAATCTTATCTTTTTTCCTTAATAATTTCTAATAAAAAAATTTACTGCGCATCGCAATACATTATGAGTAGAATATCAGGCACACGAAACCCGATATTATCCCATATTCTGGTGATTTATAATAAAAGCGTACATTTATGGGCTCTTTATCCGATTATATTTCACATACATCCTCACCGGCGCATTGCTGTTTGTGGTGGACGGAACCCCTGCATGATATCGGTGCTTTACATAGATGATGAACCAGCGCTCCTTGACATATCCCGGCGGTTTCTTCAGCGGTCAGGAGATCTTGCTGTCGATGTGACCCCATCTGCCATCAGTGCGCTCGAACTGATCAAAACAAAACCGTTCGATGCCATCGTTTCTGATTACCAGATGCCGGAGATGGACGGGATTGCACTGTTAAAGGAGATACGGTCCCGCAACCCCGACCTGCCGTTCATCCTGTTTACCGGCAAGGGCAGGGAGGAGGTGGTCATCGAAGCGATCAACAACGGAGCGGATTTCTATCTCCAGAAAGGAGGTGATCCCACCTCGCAGTTTGTCGAGCTGGAGCACAAGGTAAAACAGGCAGTGCGGCGGCGGAAGGCAGAGGCCGCGCTTCAGGAGAGCGAGCAGCGGTTCCGGGGGATTGCAGAGCGAAGTTCCGATCTGGTCATGATACTCAATGAACACGGGGTGGTGACCTATGTATCCCCCTCAGTACATGCAATTCTCGGGTACCTCCCTCAGGATGTAATTGGCTATACTTTTGATGAGCAGGTGATGCCAAAGGAAGACGTTGCGAAAATACAACGCAACTTCTCAAAAAACCGCGAGGGAGTTCCGACAGAAAAAATCTCGTTCTCCGTGCGGAAAAAAGACGGGGATTTTGCGGTTCTGGAAGGGCAGGGGATCCCTATCCTTGAAAACGGGACATTTTACGGGATTCAGGTGGTGCTCTACGATATCACCGAGCGCATGCGGGCCGAACAGGCATTAAAAGAGAGCGAAAGCCGGTACCGTGCAATGTTTGAAAATACCGGCACTGCAATGGTCATCATTGAAGAGGACACCACGGTCAGCCTCGCAAATACGGAATTTTTACGGCTGACCGGCTATTCGCAGGAGGATATCGAGAAAAAGAAATCCTGGACCGAATTTGTGGTACAGGATGATCTTGACCGGATGCTTGCTCAGCACAAGCTCCGGCGGGAGGACCCAAAAAGTGCGCTCCGGCACTATGAATTCCGGCTGATATCAAAAACGGGCGATGTACGTACCATCCTTCTCAACATCGACATGATCCCAGGTACAAAAAAGAGCATTGCCTCCCTTATAGATCTGACCGACCGCAGCCAGGTGGAGACCGAACTCAAGGTTAAATCAGATGAAATCTCCACTGCATATGAACAACTGGCCGCGGTGCAGGAGAAGCTCCGGGGAAATATCGACGACCTGACATACAGCCGGCAGGCTCTTGCTGATTCACAGCAGATGCTGCAATCGGTGCTGGACACCATTCCCGTCTGTGTGTTCTGGAAGGATACGAGCCTGAACTACCTTGGATGCAACCAGCAGTTTGCCCGGGATTCGGGTTTTGACTCCGTTGAAGGCGTTGTGGGGAAATCTGACTATGATATGGGGTGGAAGGAGCAGGCAGAACAATACCGGGCTGACGACCGTGCCGTGATTGAAAGTGGCATCCCAAAACTCAATTATGAAGAATCCCAGACGACCCGGGACGGAAAACAGATCTGGCTCCTCACCAGCAAGATCCCCCTGAAAGATACAAAAGGGATTATCCGTGGCGTCCTTGGCACTTATGAGAATATCACTGCGTGGAAGCTTGCAGAGCAGGAAAACCTCAAAAAGAGCGATGAACTGCAGACCGCATATGAGCAGCTCAGTTCCTCAAATGCAGTCCTGCAGGATAATTACCGGTACGCCACCGAAGCAAAGCAGGCAGAAGAAATACAGAAGAACCGGGCGGAACGTTCGATCGAGTTCCAGAAGGCCCTCGTGAACCTAGCCACCATGGATGCACCAACCCTGCGGGATGCAATGAATAACATCACCCGTACGGGTGCCGATGCATTGCATACTGATAGGGCAAGCGTCTGGTTTTTCTCATCGGATGGCAGCCAGCTGGTATGCAATGACCTGTACATTGCCAGCCGGGATCACCATAGTGCCGGCCAGACATTCCTGGAAAGAGATTTTCCCCGGTACTTCGCTGCCTTGCAGGGTAATCGTACTATTGTTGCCGCGGATGCGCAGACCGATGAGAATACCTCGGAACTCACAAAAAATTATCTCGAACCTTCAGGGATCAATTCAGTGCTTAATGTGCCGATCCGGTCAGGACGGCATGTTGTCGGTGTGATCTGTCTTGAACACCTGGGGCAGCCCCGTACATGGGTTGTGGAGGAGCAGGATTTTGCTGCATCGCTTGCCGACTTCACCGTCATTGTGCTTGAAAAAGCGCGGCGGCGCCTTGCAGAGAAGGATCTTCGCAAAAGTGAAAACCGGGCACGCATCACCCAGTTTGCTGTAGAGCATGCGGCTGAGGGAATCTTATGGTTTGACGGGAATGGAAAGGTGGTGTACGCGAATGCCGCCACATGCTTGATGCTCGGTTATGCATCAGAAGAGATTGCACAAATCTCCATTTTTGATATCGACAGTTCCGTTTCCACGGCACGGTGGAATGATTATCTCAGTTCAAAGGTGGCATCCGACTCCCTTCCCTTTGAGACCGCTTATACAAAAAAAGGCGGTGAGCGTTTGCTTGTTGAAGTGACCAGCGACTATTTCGAATATGCCGGGACAATCTTTGTCTGCTCGTTTATCCGTGACATCAGCGACCGCAAGCGCTCTGAAAAAGCACTCATGCTGGCGAACCAGAAACTCAACCTGCTTTCCAGTGTCACCCGGCACGATATCCTTAACAAACTGACCATCGTACTCGGGTATCTCGAACTTTCTAAGATGGTGCGTGACAGGGATAAACTCGAGGATTTTATCAAAAAGATCGATGACACAATTCAGGTGATCCAGGACCAGATCCAGTTCACCCGGGATTACCAGGACCTGGGTGTCCGCGCTCCGGAATGGCAGGAACTAGAAGTTTTGTTTGCCAAGGCCATCTCACAGCTTGACCTTGGGAAGGTCGAGGTGCACACCGACCTTTCGGGCCTTGTTATATTTGCCGATCCGCTTCTCGAGCGGGTGGTGTATAATCTTCTCGACAACGCGCTGCGGTACGGGGAACGTATCACCATGATTCGTGCCTCGTACCGACTGGAGGGTGAGGAGATGGTCTGGGTTGTGGAAGACGATGGTGTAGGGATCCCGGCAAAGGATAAAAACCAGATCTTCAACAAGGGATTTGGCAAACATACCGGGCTGGGGCTCTTTTTAGCCCGGGAGATTCTCGCCATCACTGGGATGGCCATCATGGAGACCGGGTTCCCCGGTAAAGGCGCACGTTTCGAGATCATCGTCCCGCAGGGCGCATTCCGCACCACTGGCGATTAATCATAATCCCGGTACAAAAGATGCCGTTTGGTAACTTCCGAGCCCCCACTTTTCTTAATACCGAGCAGTAACAAATACCCTGAGCAGTGAAAGCAGTATTTGACGGTATCTCGGTGCGTTGCGGGCGGGACGGGCAGGTGCTTTACGAGCAGGGGGGGTTCGGGCGAAGGGAAAAAGACGGTGTGCGGTTTGCCCCGCATGAAGCCTTGTATCTCCTCCACCGGCAAAAGATCGAGGTCGACGGGTATGATTTTGACAGGCTTCTTGGCGTGTTTGCACAACAGGCAAATGTCCTGCGCAGTTATCTTGTATACCGCGACATAAGGGAGCGCGGATATGCAGTCCAGACAGGGCCTCATGACTTCCGTATCTTTAAACGGGGACAGCGGCCCGGAAAAGGAGAGTCAATCTATCTCGTGCGTGTTGTCTCTGAACGCGACCCTATTCTTTTTACCGAGCTAATCCGCGAAGTGACCACTGCCAACAACATGCGCAAGCAGTATGTGCTCGCAGTCGTTGATGATGAGGACGAATTGACATATTATGAAATCAAGATCCAGAACCTTCCTGAAGTATCCCCTCCTGCCATATACCCCCTGGTTACCGGAGTGCCTGCGGGCAAATCCATTATGGTAAAAATTCCCCCCGGATCTGCATTTGAACAGGCATGGTTTGGGAGCCGTCTTGACGATTCACGTGTCATGTTCTCTCAACTTGAGGCATTGTACCTTGCAGGGGAGGGTGTGCTGTCGGTGACTGCAAACGGACTGCAGGTAACTGCAGACAACATCTTTTTACGGGCATGCGAAAGCGACCCCGAATTTGCGTACAAGGCAACGGTCTATACTGACCTGCGTAAAAAGGGGTATGTCCCAAAAACAGGGTACAAGTTCGGGCACCATTTCCGGGTCTATTCCGGGGCTAGGGTGCATTCTGAGATGCTCGTCCACGCGGTGCAGACCGGTGCCGGTCTTCCCATGAGTACCATATCACGGTCGGTGCGGCTTGCCCACAGCGTCAAAAAGAAGATGTTGTTTGGCTGTGTATATACAAGCGGCATTCAGTACGTCGAATTCGCCAGAATCAAACTGTGAGCGCTCTTCATGGCACACGAGATCAATCCCTGGTCGAACAACCAGGCCGTCGATATCGATAAACTCTTCTCCGAGTTTGGCATCGAACCCATTGCTCCCGCACTAGCTGACCTGCCTGAAATCCCGTACTTCATGCGCCGGGGTATCGTCGTCGGACACCGTGATTACGGGCAGATCGCTTCTGCCATAAAATACAGGGCCCCGTTTCATATCCTGACCGGTTTTATGCCGAGCGGACACCCCCATCTCGGCCACCTGATGGTGATGAAGGAGGTTGTCTGGCATGTCCAGCAGGGGGGCAACGGGTACGTGACGGTCGCTGACCGCGAGGCGCATGCTGTCCGCGGGACCTCGTGGGAGAAGTGCGGCGAGTTCGGGAAGGAATACCTCTCTTGCCTGTACGCGCTCGGCTTTGAAGGGACGACCTACTACCAGAGCAAAAACGAACGGCTCAAAGACCTTGCCTTTGAAGCGGCCACAAAAGTCAACTTCTCGGAACTCTCCGCAATCTATGGATTTTCGCCGGAAACCGACCTTGCCCACGCAGAGAGTGTCATCACGCAGGTCGCGGATATCCTCTATCCACAGATCGACCGCGCACCGGCCCCGACGCTTGTGCCTGTTGGTATCGATCAGGATCCACATATCCGGCTGACAAGGGGGGTCGCCCACAAGATGCGGATGTTTACCGTTGAGGAACGGGACGGTTACATCAGCGTACGATCCAAAAACGCGCCTGATGCGCCGCTCGCTGCAGTGCACAAGGCATTTGCAGGCTCGAAAAAATACGAGGGGCACGTGGATATCCGGGGAATGGGATGTGCCGACGTGAGCCGGAAGGTGCGTGAGATCGAGTGTGCACATGGGGGATACGGGTTCTTCACTCCGTCATCAACCTATCACATCTTCATGCCGGGGCTTAATGGAGGAAAGATGTCAAGCAGCATCCCCGACAGCATCATCGGGTTTTTTGAAACAGAGGCAACCGTAAAAAAGAAGGTCATGAGCGGGATCACCGGCGGGAGGATGACATTAGAAGAGCAGAAACGACTCGGGGGGGAGCCGGACAAGTGCTCGCTGTATCTCCTCAACCTCTTCCATATGATAACCGATGATTCCGAACTATTGAAGGTACGGCAGAAATGCATGCAGGGCGATATTACCTGCGGCCAGTGCAAGAAGGAGACAGCGGAGCGGGTTATAGCATTTTTAAAGGATTTCCGTGCGAAGATGGATGTTGCTGCAGAAAAGATCGGGGCGTGAGACGTGTGGAACTGACGCAGAATGAAAAAAGGCTGCTTGGGGCTCTTGCAGAAGAAAAATCCGTCGATGTGCAGGCTCTTGCTGCACAGCTCAATGCGACGCCGGAAGCTGTTGTGCAGTGGGCACTCCTTGGAAAGGATCGTGGCATCACGGATGTCATGAGGGGGGTTACCCGGACACTGGAGTACACTGAGGAAGGTAAACAGTATCTGGAAAAAGGTCTTCCCGAGACGCAGATCCTGAACGTGATTGGCGATGGCACTACGCTTGCCGATCTCCAGAAACATGCCGCGTTCAGGATCGGCTTTGGGCAGCTTAGGAAGAAAGGACTTATCACGGTGACGAAGGGTTCTATTACAAAAAATGCTGGCGCGTCAACCTTTAATGATGAAGCGGCACTGAAAAATCCTCGGGCTGGAGAACCACATACGCAGGAACTGGTGAAACGCGGGCTTCTTAAGGAATGCGAAACAATCCGCAACATCATCTCTATAACCAGAGAAGGCACCTTGTTGGTAAATGCAGGCCTCGACCTGCGGGAAGAAGTCGGGACGCTCACCCGCGACCAGATTATCTCGGGGGGATGGAAGGATCTCAACCTGCGCCGATATGACGTGACAAAGCTCCCGAAGAAGACATACCCTGGTAAGATTCATCCCTACCAGCGGATCATCTCAGAGATGCGGGAGATCCTGCTTGAGATGGGATTCACCGAGCTGTATGGCGGGATCGTCCAGCAGTCCTATTGGAACTTCGATGCCCTCTTCCAGCCGCAGGATCACCCGGCCCGCGAGATGCAGGACACATTCTATCTTGGCGAAACCCGTCCGCTCCCCAAGGGTTACGAGCGGGTGAAAGAGATGCACCTCTCCGGAGGGGAAACCTCATCGAGCGGCTGGGGAGGCACCTGGCGTGAGGATAAGGCAGAGCAGTGCGTGCTCCGCACCCATACTACAAGCATCTCTATACAGTACCTTGCAAAGAACCCGACACCTCCTGTGAAGGCATTCTGCATCGGGCGGGTGTACCGGAGGGAGACTGTGGATCCCACCCACCTTGCCGAGTTCGAGCAGCTCGAGGGGATCGTCATGGACGAGGGCGTCCATTTCGGCAATCTGCTGGGGATCCTCCGCGAGTTTTACCACCGGATGGGATTCATGAGTGTGAGGTTCAAGCCTTCCTACTACCCATATACGGAACCGAGCCTTGATGCGGAGGTATATGTCGAGGGTATCGGCTGGATCGAGATGGGCGGGGCTGGGATCTTCCGCGAGGAGGTCACCGCTCCCTTTGATATCCGTTACCCGGTCCTTGCATGGGGTCTTGGCGTAAGCCGGATCGCCATGCTCCGCCTCGGTCTCAAAGACCTGAGATATCTGCACAGGAGCGACATCGCGTTCCTTAGGGATACCCCCGCCCTGAACCGTACCGGAGGCGACCGGTAATGGCGGTCATCTCGCTTCCGTACCGCTACCTTGAGCGGCTTACCCGAACCGACCGGAAGACGATCCTTGCAAGGATCGCCCTGATCGGGTCTGACATCGAGAGGACCGAAGAAGACCATGCTGATGTTGAGTTCTTCCCCGACCGTCCCGATCTCTTCTCACCGGAAGGGGTAGCGCGGGCTATGCGTGGCTTCCTCTCGATCGAGACCGGCCTGCCGGTCTACCCGATAAGGCAGTCAGGCATATCATTCACCGTGGATCCCGGTCTTGCCAACATCCGCCCTGTCCTTGGGGCAGCAGTTATCCGGAACCTCTCGTTCGATGATGAGTCGATTCTGAGCATTATGGCGCTTCAGGAAGCGCTCCACTGGGCTGTTGGGCGCGGAAGGTCAAAGGTCGCAATCGGTATCCACGACCTTACAAAAGTGCAGGCTCCGTTCCGGTATATTGCGGCTGACCGGAAATTCAGCTTTATCCCGCTCGATTATACCGAACCGATGACAATGGAGGAGATGCTGGAGAAGCACCCGAAAGGCAGAGATTTTGCCCATCTTGTCAACAATCTCCCCCGCTTCCCACTTATCCTCGATGCGAAGGACCAGGTCCTTTCCTTCCCCCCTATCATCAACGGCGAGCTCACTCGGGTTACCACCGCAACGCGGGATATCCTTCTCGACACGACCGGTACTGACCGCCGGGCTGTCATCCGGGCGGTTTCTATCATTTGTACAGCGCTTGCCGAGGCCGGGGGCTCTCTTGAGTCCGTGGTGATCGACGGGCAACCCTGCCCAGACCTCTCCCCCGCGGTTCGCACCATCAGTGTTACAGCCTGCAATAACCTCCTCGGGCTTCGGCTTCCCGCACCTGAAATGGCCGCACTGCTCGAGCGCATGCGGTTTGGCGCCGTCCCGGAGGGCAAGGAAAAGCTCCTCGTCAGCGTACCGTGCTACCGGGGAGATATCATGCACGACTGGGATATCTTTGAGGACGTCGCGATCGCTTACGGGTACGAGAATATCCCGGCACAGCCACCGGCGACCTTCATGGTGGGAAAACCCCATCCCATCCCGGTCCTCGCAGGGCTCGCCCGCGAGATCTTCTGCGGGATGGGATATCTCGAAGTGATGCCTTTCACCCTGACTAACGAGGAAATTCTCTTTGCGCGGATGCGCAGGCAGGAACATGCCGGCGTCCTGCATGTCCTGCACCCGATCAGCACGGAGAACACCGTTGTCCGGACGAACCTTGTCCCATTGCTCCTTGAGATGCTGGCACTGAACCGGCACCGGGAACTTCCCCAGCGGCTCTTTACAGTCGGCGATGTTGTCGAATCTTGTGTTACGTACCCACGGGCTGCCGCGGTCAGTACATATTCGGACGCTGACTTCTCCGAAGCCTATGCCTGCGCGGATGTTATCTGCCGCGAACTCGGGATTACGTATACTGTCAGGGAATCAGTCGATGAAGCCTTTATCGATGGGCGCCGCGCTGAACTGTATGCAGACGACCGGAGTATCGGTTCATTTGGCGAGATTCATCCCGCCGTCCTGAATGCTTTTGAGCTGGAGCAGCCTGTTGCAGCTTTCGAACTTGACCTTAAAGCCGTACCGGGATACCCCGCGCAGCAAGATAGTCCTTGACATCGTGAACCGTGAACTCACCGTAGTGAAAGACGCTTGCCGCAAGGCAGGCGTCAGCTTTTCCAGCGGTAAATCCTTCGTAGAAATGGTCGAGTGTGCCTACGCCCCCGCTCGCGATTACAGGGATACCGGCAGACTCTGATACTGCTGCAGTGACTGCAATGTCAAAGCCCTTTTTTGTCCCGTCTGTTTCCATGCTCGTGAGGAGGATCTCTCCTGCCCCCCGTGCCTCTGCCTCTTTTGCCCAGCTGATCGCATCGATACCGGTCGGTCTGCTACCCCCGTAGATCACGACCTCATACCAGCATGTCCCGCCGTTGGGGAGCGCAACAGGCGTCCCTTCCGGGTTTGGCGTGAAGTTGCGGCGCACATCCATCGCGACAACCATGCACTGGGTGCCAAACGATTCCGCGCCTTTTGTGATCAGGCCGGGGTCGTGGACAGCGCTCGTGTTGACACTCACTTTGTCGGCACCGGCCCGCAGGATCTGCTGGATATCTTCAAGCGTCCGGATACCTCCCCCGACTGTAAGAGGTAAAAAGAGCTGGTCTGCGGCCCGTTTAACCACTTCGACGATCGTACCGCGCTTTTCCTTGGAAGCAGTGATATCAAGGAAGACCACTTCATCGGCGCCCTGTTCATTGTAACGCTCGGCCAGTTCCACCGGGTCGCCGGCATCGCGAAGCTCGAGAAAATGCGTGCCTTTCACCACCCTGCCGTCTTTTAAGTCAAGGCAGGGTATGATCCGCCGTGTAAGCCCCATCTGGTATCAGTCTGGGACTGCCGGGTAATTCTAATTTTCCCTGTTTTTTATGCATGGCGAGTTTTATGTCCGTTGGAGTGCTCATTGATATGGTACGATACTGTTGGGACAGGTTTTGTTCCCGATCCTTTCGCGGTGCTGATATGAGTTCAGGTGCATTGAAGATAGAATGGGCGGCGCAGTTCATGCCGGTGCTTGCCGCCATCAAAAAACAGTTTGTCAAAAAGAAACCCTTTGCCGGCATGACCGTAGGGATGGCACTCCACGTGGAAGCAAAGACGGCAAATCTTGTCTCCACGCTTGCAGCAGGCGGCGCTGAGGTGCATATCACCGGCTGCAACCCGCTCTCAACGCAGGACGATGTCGCAGGGGCGCTCAACCATGTCAGGGGAGTGCACTGTTACGCGAAGCGTGCGTGTTCGGTTGAGGAATATTATGCCGCAATTGACAAAGTGCTGGACGCGTCGCCGACGATCACGGTCGACGACGGGATGGACCTGATCCATTACCTGCATACAAAACGCCGCGACCTTCTGAAAAATATTATCGGAGGATGCGAAGAGACGACCACCGGTATCCACCGGCTCAGGGCGATGGCAGCAGAGAGCAAGCTTGAGTTTCCTGTCATCGCGGTCAATGATACCCCCATGAAACGGTTCTTTGACAACGTGCACGGCACCGGGGAGAGCGCACTCTCGTCTATCATGATCACGACCAACACGCTGATCGCCGGGAAATACGTGGTTGTCGCCGGCTACGGCTACTGCGGGCGGGGGCTTGCTCGCAAGGCGCACGGGCTTGGGGCAAAAGTCATTGTGACCGAAGTTGACCCGCGGCGGGCACTTGAAGCTCACATGGATGGTTTCCTTATAATGCCCATGGACAAAGCCGCGGAGATGGGTGACATTTTCATCACGACAACCGGGAACACCAGCGTGATCGCCGCCCCTCATTTCAAAAAATTAAAAGACGGCGCAATTCTCTCCAATGCCGGGCACTTTAACGTGGAAATCGATATGGGCTGGCTTGTAAGGAATGCTGATAAGGTCATACAGCGCGACGGTATCGAGTCGTTTGTATTCAAAGGCAGGGCCATCCATGTCCTTGCCGAGGGAAGGCTCGTGAACCTTGCCACGCCCAAGGGCATGGGACATCCTGTAGAAGTGATGGACCTGAGTTTCGCACTACAGGCTCTGTGCGCCAGGTATATCGCAGAAAACGGCAGGGACCTTTCCGGCGGTGTTTATGAAGTCCCGCAGGAGATTGACGAGCAGGTTGCGCGCCTCAAACTCTCGTCCCTGGGGCTTACCATCGATGAGATGAGCAGTGAGCAGAAAAACTATCTTTGCAGCTGGGATATTGGAACATAGTCATTTTTTCAATAATACATTTGGCATGAAAAAGGACGGATTTTTATTATCGAACGTACCTGAAAGGCTCTGTCTTGCATTCCCATTTTAATAAAAGGGAAATTTCTCGTCAGCTATCCCGTGCGGCATAGAGATATTCCTGTGCATAGCCGCAGTATTTTCCAAAATGCTTCTGTGCAAACCTGCGGATCGTGTCATATTCCCAGCCGGTAAGCGACGAGTCATTGCTAAGGGTTTTGATATAATTGTCCCGCATTATGCGGCGGATCCAGACATCGACAGGAAACGCCTCGTATTTCTGGAACGCAAAGAGAAGGATGCAGTCCGCAGCTTTAGGCCCGACACCCTGCAGCTTCATCAAAGCCAAACGTGCCGGTTCATAAGAGAGTGAAGCGATGGAATCGTACCATACCCTTTCATCTTCGATATCACATGCGGTATCCAACACATAAGGCGACCGGTATCCCAGTTTGCATTCAGAGAGGTCAGGGGCGCACGCAGATGCAAGTGAAGCGTGATCGGGGAAGGCGTGATAGGTCTTTCCCTCAAATTCGAGCGGTGTACCAAATGATTGTGCAATATTTGCGATCCTCCGTTTGATCATCGGGATGTTCGAATTGGTCGCGCAGATATAGGAGATCAGGCATTCCCATGCTGGCTGGCGCAGGAGGCGAAGGCCCTTGCAATTTGAGATCGCTTCATGTATGAAGGGATCCCGGTCAAAGGATGATGTGATTGCATTCAGGTCCGTGTCAAGTGAAAAATAGTGCCTGATGAAATGGGGCGGTGCGCCCTCATATGTCAGGGCCGTTTTCCCCTGCCGTATTTTGATGACACGGTTCCCGACAACACCATACCACCACCCATCAGGTCGCTGTTCCCACCGGAACGCCTGCCCGCAGGAAAGGGTGAGATCAAGGGAAAACGGCTCATCGTGGGCAAGCGAAATCACCGGCATGGCTGTTTCATTATACACATCGATTTTTACCTATTTAGTGTTCATTGAGCAGCCTTCATCACGTTCGCTTCCAGGATTTTGGAACAATCACGAGCCCGACACCTTCATATTGCAACGAATAGTCTTTTAATATATAAATCATAAGTTCTTTTTATGGAATTGACGGAACAACTCAAAACATTCATTGAAGAGGGACAGGACTGGGAACGCAAACCTACCAGCGTGAAGGGAGTCACCATCATCCGGCTCCCCAAGACCAAGAACCGTGCGGCGTCGCTTGCGATTGATATCAACCCTCTCAACGAACAGGGGCTCCCTATGAAAAAGAAAGGCATAATGCTGATGAACTCAGTGGAGCTCAAAGCATTCCGTGCGACATTCAACAATGAAAAAGTAGACAACCTTATAAAAGCGCTTGAGGATGTTCTTCCGGAACGCAGGATGGCAGCAGCGCCCGCAAAGCCGGATGTCCTGCAGATCTGATGGCACTGACGCGATTATTACACAAATCGACAGGAGGAATGGATATCAGACATCTGGTGGCAGCTTGGTTCATTGGCATGATAATCATCAGTCTTGCGTGTGCAGGATGTCTGGGTGTTAAGACCCCGCCGGTAGCACGCCCGGCAGCACCCGCGGTATTTGTGGATTACTACCGCACCGGGGGGATCGCGGGATTTGATGACCGTCTGGTAATATTTGACAATGGTGCGGCTGTAGTTGCGACAAAAGACGGGAGCAAAGAGATCGTCCTGAACAGTACAGACATGAACAGGATTTCAGACATGTTCATGCAGGCACAGTTCTCAATGCTCCAGAATAATTATCCGGCACCCCGCGGCTCCCTCGAATTGATCCGGTATTCGATCAGCTACCATGGGAAGACCGTGACCACAGAGGATTCCGCTGTTCCCCCTAGTCTTGACCCGGTTCTGGACGAGATGAACCGTATTGTGAAAAATGCAGGGATCAAGGCATAACCTTTTTGACGCTTTAGTCCGTCCCCCTCAAATCCACATGACTGAACCCTGCCATGGCCAGAATCTCCTGTATTGACGCGTTTTCCGATCGTCCGTTCTCAGGAAACCCTGCCGCTGTATGCATCCTTGAAAAAAGAAAGGATGCTGGCTGGATGCAGCGCGTTGCGCGGGAGATGAACCTTCCAGAAACTGCATTCCTTTTCTCCCATGATGAGGGGTACCGGCTGCGCTGGTTCACACCGTGCGTTGAGGTCGATCTCTGCGGGCATGGCACACTTACGAGCGCCCATGCTCTCTGGGAACAGGGGTTCTGCGACCCGGATTGCGCGATAAAGTTCCTGACAAAAAGCGGTACCCTGACCGCAGGGGAAAGGGGCAGCTGGATATGGCTTGATTTTCCTGCTGAACCAGAACGCCCGATGCTTGTTCCCGATGGACTTGAGGAAGCGCTGGGGGTGCAACCCGTATATGTGGGAAAGAACCGGTCCGATTATCTTTGCCAGGTCGAATCCAAAGATATAGTCCGCGCGATTCAGCCGGATTTCAGGATGCTTGCAAAAATCCCGGCACGTGGGATAATCGTGACAAGCCGGGCACACAAACCCGGATATGATTTTGTATCCCGTTTCTTTGCACCGGCGCTTGGTATCGATGAGGATCCTGTGACCGGTTCGGCGCACTGCTGCCTTGCACCGTTCTGGCAGCAGGTCATTAAAAACCGGAAATGGTCGCGTACCAGGCATCAGCGCGGGGTGGGGAAGTCCGCGTGCGTGTTGAAGGCGACCGGGTAAAACTCGGCGGGCATGCGGTCACCGTCTGGAGCGGCGAACTGGCAGTGTAAACACCAAAATAAAACAGGAATAATAAATTTCAGTCTTTTGCGTACACACAGGATTGCACGTCATATCCCAGTTTTCCAATCGCATCGGCACGGCACCGCTGGCAGTGCCTCATCTGTTTGACATATTTTGAACAGGCGTCCTGCATCTTTATCTTCATCTTGGGAGTCGGCGGCGTGATGTCGGCAAACTTGTACTGGGCGATGAGCGGGATGACGTTGAATGTGTATACACCCATTTCACCAACTTTTTTTGCGATTGCAGGAATATGGTCTTCATTGATGCCGGGTATGTAGACGGTATTAATCTTTACAATCATGTGGCGTTCGACTGCCATCTGGATCCCCTTCAACTGCTGGGCGAGCAGCAGCTTTGCCGCTTCAATCCCGGTGTACCGTTTTCCTTTATAGTCCACGAACTGGTAGATCTTTGCCCCGATCTCGGGATCGATGGCGTTGAGGGTGACCGTGATATTTCCCACGTCGTATTTCTGTAGCAGGTCGATTCTCTCAGGAAGGTTCAGGCCATTGGTGCTGATGCACTTGATCACGTTCGGGAACTCCTCATGCAACCTGCGGAGTGTTTCGAAAGTCTCGTCGTTTGCCAGCGGCTCCCCGGGTCCTGCGATACCAATCACCTTGATGTAGTTGTATTTCGCCATCACTTTTTTGACCATCTCGACGGACTCATCGGGGCTGAGCACTTTTGTGGTAACTCCGGGGCGGCTCTCGTTCACGCAGTCAAAGTCCCGGATACAGTAATTGCACTGGATATTGCACTTTGGCGCGACGGGAATATGGCAGCGTCCAAAGGTGTGGCATGCTTTTTCAGAAAAACAGGGGTGCTCCCGGATCTTGCGCATCTGCTCCGGGTCCCACTGGACTTTTTTTCCTGCAACGTCAGCGACCTGAACATCTTCTGCCATAATTAACATCAGACAATGGGCTGTTAATGTATAAATACCGTGCAATAGTGATATTTCCGGTATATCCATGGACGGTTATGCAGGTTTTATTCTGTCGGTTGACCTGACCCACCGGTCAACCAGTGTACAACGTCTTCCCGAAGAGTGGAAACGGAGATATATCGGTGGGCGGGGGGTAGGGGTCAGGATAGTGCTGGACCTCGTTGATCCTCTGATTGACCCGCTTTCTGACAAAAATATCCTGGTCTTTGCCGCAGGACTTCTGACGGGCAGTAAAATGCCGATGGGTTCGAGGTACGATGTCGTGACAAAATCCCCGCTGACCGGCACCCTGTCGACTGCAAACAGCGGCGGCTTTTTTGGAACAGAAATGAAGCGGGCCGGGTTTGATGTCGTCGTTATCGGGGGAAAGTCAAATACTCCTGTATACCTGTGGATCAATGACGGGACCGCAGAAATACGGGACGCATCTGCGCTCTGGGGAAAAACTACGGGTGACACCACAACAGGAATTCAGGGTATGCTGGGCGACCCTGCGGTTCGTGTTGCCTGCATCGGTCCGGCAGGCGAGCATCAATGCCTGATAGCAGCTATCATCAATGAGAGGAGCAGGGCGGCTGCAAGGGGAGGAACCGGTGCGGTCATGGGGTCAAAACTGCTCAAGGCGATTGCGGTGAAGGGCACCGGTGCGGTCATGGCAGCAGACCCCGCGCGGTTTGCGGGTGTCGTAACTTCTATGCGCGAGCGACTGAAAACAGGAGGCCTGACATCAGGCGGGCTCAACAAATACGGTACGGCAGCGCTCCTGCAGCTGATAAACCAGCACAACCTCCTCCCTGTCAACAACCACCAGCAGAACAGCTTTGCTGATTCCGATAAGGTGTCCGGTGAAGAACTGGCACGATCGTTTCTTAAAAATAAAAAAGGGTGCTATTCGTGTCCTGTCGCCTGCGGCAGGGAATGCGAGATTGACGGGCAACTCGGCGGCGGCCCGGAATACGAGACCATCTGGGCGTTCGGGCCGGACTGCGGAGTCTCCGATCTTCGTGCGATCATAAGGGCAAACAACCTGTGCAACGATTACGGGCTGGATACAATATCGACCGGCGTCACAATCGCATGCGCAATGGAATTGTCCGAGAAAGGGTACCTGCCATATACCGTCCGGTATGGGGATAAAGATGCAATTGTCAACCTCGTTCGCATGATCGCATACCGTGCCGGGATTGGAGACGAGCTGGCTGATGGATCGTTCCGGTTTGCCGCCAGGTACGGGCACCCCGAGCTTTCGATGAGCGCAAAAAAACTTGAGGTTCCCGCATATGACCCCCGCGGGTTGCAGGGGCAGGGACTCGAATATGCAACATCTGTCCGTGGTGCATGCCATGTATACGGGAACATGCTCTACCCGGAGTTACTTGGAGTACCGGTGAAACTCGATCCCTTTGTCACGCAGGGAAAAGCGCACTGGACAAAAACCATGCAGGACCTTGCCGCAGCAGTTGACGCATCGGGCATGTGCCTGTTTGGCGGCAGAGCAATTGGTGCAGCTGAGTATGCTGCAATGGTATCCGCGCTGACCGGCTGGACTATGGACGAGCGGGAATTCCTGCAGGTCGGTGAAAGGATATGGAACCTGCAGAAGATCTTCAATCTCAAAGCCGGGTTCGGGCGCGACGACGATACCCTCCCACAACGAATGCTGTCAGAGCCGCTCAAAGACGGCGCGCCGAAAGGGCAGGTATGGCACCGGGATGCGCTTCTGTCGGAATATTATGCGGAACGGGGTTGGGATGAACAAGGATGGCCGACAAAGGAAAAACTAACAGAACTCGGAATTGGGTAAACGGTTTTTTTAATAAATCCTTCGTTTATCGAAAATCCCTGGTATAAAACTCCAATCAATCCATATGATGGGCAAATTCAAGAGCAAACTCCGTCAGGGGATCGTAACAAAGCAAAAACCAGATCCCGTGCCAGTCCCCACGTTCCTGCCCCGCCGGACTGCAAGAGCCTTATTGCACGAATGCATAGATCATGAGGATGAAGAAATCTGAGAAACTGAAAGGAAAGGACAAGACAGAGGCAAAAAAACAGACCTATATCCGCTACGGGATTGCGGCTGCAGCCTGCTGCGCTGTTTTGGCAATTGTTTTGTTCCTTGTTCTCAGTCCAACGGGTGCCAAAACAGGGGATTCCGTTTCAGTACTCTACATCGGTACACTCGAGAACGGGACGGTCTTTGACTCAAACTTAAACAAGACACCGCTTACCTTCACGCTGGGTGCACACACGGTAATCCCCGGCTTTGAGGACGCGGTCATCGGAATGAACAAGGGTGAGGTTAAGACAGTCCACATACCTGTCGACAGGGCATACGGTCAGTACCAAAGCGAGCTTTTAAGTACAGTAAGCCGGTCGTTGTTTCCGGCCGACGCGCCACCTGTTACCGGCATGTATTACTCGGTCAGAAATCCGACAGATAGCTCGGTTAATGTCGTTAAGGTTGTCAATGTCATGCAGGATTCCGTGACAATTGACCAGAACCACATGCTGGCTGGGCAGAACCTGACGTTCATGATCCGCCTTATCGGCATCAACTTAGTAAAATAAGAAATATTTTTTTTAATAACCCCGGTTTATGGGCCCGGCCGGATTCGAACCGGCGACCTCCGCCGTGTAAGGGCGACGTCATACCGCTAGACCACGAGCCCGATAACCTACTAATGTCCCCGTTTGTAAATAATAACATTACTGCTTTTTGTCATGGTATGAGCGATTGAAACTTTAATTTAAAAAAATTAATGGAATAACTTCACGGGAAAACCTGCAAAAAATGGAGGTGATCATTCTTTTTTCAACTTAATCTCAAGACCGAATTTCTCGAAATTTTTATCCGCCATCGCCTGTATGGCGGCGATCTCGGCGTCCTGCCGTTTGGGTTTGAAAAGGTGGCGGAACCTCTTCTGGGCCTTAAGATATTCCTCGACTGGTTTTTTTACAACCTTTTTGGCCTTTGTGACCTTGCCATCGACCATCTCGTAGTTCACCCAGAGCCCGGTCTCGATCGCAAGCTTGGCGACCGCGATCGTCTGCTCGCCCTCAAATCCCCAGCCGGTACAGCAAGGGGCGTGCACCTGAACATAACAGGGCCCTTTGGTGTTGATCGCTTTTTCGACTTTCTGCATCAGGTCGGCAGGATAAGCAATCGATGCCGTTGCGACATAAGGAGCCCCATGGGCTGCAATGATCTGCGGCATATCCTTTTTCGGGCGCTTGTTCCCAAATGAGCAGGAACCGGCAGGGCTTGTCGTTGTGCTTGCATCGTAGGGCGTGGCACCGGAACGCTGGATGCCCGTGTTCATGTACGCTTCGTTATCATAGCAGATGTAGGTGAGGTCATGGCCCCGCTCAAACGCGCCGCTGATGCAGATCATACCGATATCGAACGTTGCACCGTCACCCGCTATGATCACGACTTTCTCGCTCCTCCCCTGCTTTTTCAACGATGCTTCGACACCGGAAGCGACCGCTGATGCGTTCTCGAAGAGCGAGTGGATCCATGGCACCTTCCACGCCGTTTCGGGGTACGGAGTTGAGAACACTTCCATGCACCCGGTGGAGGAGACGACGATGGTATTTGTACCGGCGCCTTTCATGACGAGACGTGCCGCAAGTGCAGCGCCGCATCCCCCGCAGGCCCGGTGCCCGCAGTCGAATAATTCCAGTGACTTGTCGACCATGATTACAGCACCTCCTTACGCAGCCCATAGAATTGGTCGCCAACACCCTTTTCAGCAAGCGCAACTATTTCCTTGATATCTTTTTTACGCACATCCCTTCCGCCAAGTCCGAGGACATAGCCTTTTACCGGGACCGTGGATCCGTAGAGGGCATCCCTGATCTCGAGAACGACTGCTCCTTTTGCGCCAAGCGAGATGTTCTTGTCAAGTACAGCCACACGCTTTGTTCTGGACAGGGCCTGTACAATCTCTTCAGAAGGGAACGGGCGGAAGACGCGGATCCTGAGCAGGCCGACCTTTTTTCCTTCCTCCCTCATCTCATCGATAGAGTCCTTTATTGTCCCGCAGACGGAACCCATCGCAACGATCGCCGTTTCTGCATCATCGAGCCGGTAACTTTCGACTAACGAGCTGTAATCCCTGCCAAACAAGGTTTTAAACTCATTTCCTGCCTTTTTTATTACATCTTTTGCCCTCTTTGCCGCGTTATCGATCTCGTACCGGAACTCGTGATAATAGTCCGGTGTCGCATACATCCCGAAGCTGATCGGGTCGGCGGCATCAAGCCGCTGGTAAGGGGTAAACTTCGGGAGGAATTTGTCCACGTCTTCCTGAGAGAGCATATCGATGGGTTCATAGGTATGGGACAGGATAAAGCCGTCAAAGCAGACGAGTGCGGGTAGCAGGACTGAATGGTCTTCTGCGACACGGTAAGCGATGAAGTGCAGGTCGGTCGCTTCCTGGTTGTCCTCGGCATAGAACTGGAGCCAGCCTGAGTCGCGCAGGGAGATCGAGTCCTGCTGGTCGTTCCAGATCGACAGAGGCGCACCCATCGCCCGGTTTGCAATTGTCATGATGATAGGCAGGCGCATACCGGCAGCATTGAAGCAGACCTCGAACATGAGCGCAAGCCCCTGGGATGTTGTTGCTGAGTAGACCCGGGAGCCTGCTGCACTCGCGCCAACACATGCGGAGAGCGCCGACAATTCATTTTCAACCGTGATGTAATCGGCATCGAGCTTGCAGTTGGCCACCATATCGGCAAGCGCTTCCACGATATGGGTCTGAGGCGTAATCGGGTAAGCGGAAACCACCTGTGGTCGGCAGAGCCGGACCGCTTCTGCCACCGCATGCGACCCCTCGGTAATTTCCATCATCTACTTCTCCTCCTGTTTCATCGTGATCGCTTCCCCGGGGCATTCCTCCGCGCAGAGCCCGCAGCCCTTGCAGTAGGCGTAATCAGGCTGGACAAATCCCTCTTCAGTCTCATGGATGCACCCTTCAGGACAGATAGTCTGGCACATCCCGCATTGTGTGCACTTCTCATGGTCGAAGATCGGTCTGAAAACCCTCCACGAACCGGTCTTATTATCCCGGGCTTTTCCCGGTTTTGCCCGGCATCCGATTGCAAGCGCCATTTATTTTCCCCCCTTTACCGTCTCAAATGCGATCCTGGCCGCCTCAATATTTTTGAGCGCAAGTTCCCTGGGGAACCGGTGGTTAAGCGCATTTTCAAGTGCTGAAAATTTGATTTCACCGCTTGCAGCGGCAAATGCACCCATGAGCGAGGTGTTGGTGATCGGGAGCCCGATCGCCTTGAGAGCGATCGAGGTGGCATCGATCGTGATCAGCTTCACGCCGTCAGGGACCCTGTAATCGGGAGCCTTCTCGGTATTCACGATCACGATCCCTCCCTTCTTGACTCCTAAAAACACGTTCACGTCCTTGATCAGTGTGCTGTCCTGCACAATGATGTAATCCGGTTCATAGACCTGGCTCCTTTTCCGGATTTTTTTGTCATCGAATCGCACAAATGCCTGCACCGGCGCCCCGCGACGTTCGACGCCGAACGCTGGGAATGCCTGTGCAAAGACCCCGCCTTCGAACGCGGCGACGGCAATCAGCTCGGCAGCGGTGACAGAACCCTGCCCGCCCCTGCCATGGATACGCAGTTCTCTCAAGAAAAATCCCCAGTAATCTTACATGATGAATCATTATAAATCTACAGATCCACACTGAGGCCGAGGATCTCCTGAGTCCCACAAAAAACGTCGTGCGCAATCCGTGCAAGCCCCCGGGAAGCGCACCACTCGTCATAAATGGCGATATCCTTTTTTAGCAGCATGCGGATTTCAGGAGCAATAACCGGCGCAAGGGAGCCCGCAAGGGCGATCCGCGCTTTGTGGTTCAGCAGGAGCATCGCCGCACATTCCATTGCGGAGAACATTGCAACCGTCCGAATCCGTTCCTCTACCGGTATGGTGAAGTCCACACCTGCATGCTGGAATGCTTCGTTTGCCGTGCATTCCCCGGCATCAACGCGTCGTATGGCATTGACATCTAGAGCGCCGTGCCGGGTACCGGGTGCAAAGATGCAGGCATCGAGAGCCCCGGTGATTTTCCCGTTTGTTATAAGGAGCGTAACCGTATTTGAACTTACATCGGACACGATCACGTTGTGCCCGAGCAGGTGGCATACTTCATACGCAATGCCGATCTTCTCCGGGCTGGCCTGGTGTGAATACACCCTGAAGCGCGGATCACCGGGTGTTCCACGGTGGATCCCCGGAATGACAACAGTGGGAATGCCGCTCTTTTTAACCTCGTCAAATACGCGGGTCCCCCCGCCAATATGCTTGCCTGCCCCCTCCCGGCTGACAAGCCCCCGGTTGGCCACCCTGTCAATGGATGTGATCTTTGAAAAATTATCCCCCATTGAATAGGAAAGCGCAATCCCCTCGATCTCGTCAGGCGGGCATATGACTGCAAGGTCAGATATCGTAAAAGAAGTCGCCTGTTGCCGCGATATCTTGAACTCTCCCGATGTACCGGCAAAGCGCATCGCGGTCGTGCCATGATCGATCCCGATGAACATAGCAGTAATCCTATAGCATGGATTACATAATAGTTTATGATGTTTGATATCGTGACCGGCGGTGCCGGGTTCATAGGCTCTCATCTTGTTGATACGCTCGTGGCGCGGGGTGACCGTGTTACGGTGATTGATTCGCTCAGTGCGGGGTCCCGAGACAATATCGCGGGTCACCTGAAAAATGACCGGGTAAACCTCGTTGTTGCCGATCTCCTCTCTGATGGATGGCAGGGTGCGTGCAAGGGTGCCGACCGGATCTATCATCTGGCAGCTGACCCTGATGTGAGGCAGAGTGCACTCTCACCAGAAGGTCCGGTTAATAACAATATCCTTGCCACATTCCGGGTCCTCGAAGCAATACGGCTTCATGCGATCCCTGAAATTGTCTTCACATCCACATCGACAGTGTATGGCAATGCAGCGGTTATCCCGACCCCGGAGGACTACGCTCCGCTCGAACCGGTATCGGTCTATGGCGCAAGCAAACTTGCCTGCGAAGCGCTGATCTCTGCATACAGCCATTCGTTCTCCGCAAGGTCGTGGAATTTCCGGTTTGCGAACATCATCGGACCTCGCAGTGGTCATGGGGTGATCCCCGATTTTGTCAAAAAATTGCGTGAGAATCCCCGCGAGCTCGAGATCCTTGGCGACGGGAAGCAGATCAAATCCTATCTTGACGTTGAGGAATGTGTTGCCGCCATGTTGTTTGCCGTTGACCATGCGGGTGCGCAGGTAAATACCCTCAACATCGGGTCAGAAGACTGGATCGATGTGACGACCATCGCCGATATCGTGGCAGGGGAGATGGGATTTACAAAAGTGAGGTACCGTTTTACCGGAGGGGAACGCGGCTGGATCGGGGATGTGCCCCGGATGCAGTTATCCCTTGCACGGATCAAATCGCTGGGTTGGAAACCGAACCATGGTTCTGAGGAAAGCGTGCGGATGGCAGCCAGGGCGGCAGTCGCCGGACAATAGGGCGGGGTGTCCGTGAAGTACATTGTCATTTGCGGGGACGGCATGGCTGACGAACCGCTCGAAGACCTCGGCGGGAATACCCCCCTTGAATATGCCCAAACCCCGAACCTTGACCGGATGGCGCGGGACGGTGCCTGCGGTATTCTCCGTACAATCCCTGACGGGTTTGAAGCGGGCAGTGATATTGCGAACATGTCGATCCTCGGGTATGACCCCGCTACATATTATACGGGCAGGGGGCCTCTCGAAGCAATGAGTATGGGCATCGATCTTGCGCCCGATGATATTGCGTACCGGTGCAACCTTGTCACCATCAATAGCGGGGTGATGCAGGACTTCTCTGCCGGACATATCTCCAGCGCGGAGGGTGCTGCCCTTCTTGCCTCACTTCAGAAGGAAGTTCCCGAGGTGTTCATCAGGTCCGGAGTGAGCTACCGCAACCTTCTCGTTGTCCATCATGGAAAAGGATCTGTCTCAACCCCCCCTCATGATATCGTAGGAAGCCCGGTTGACGGATATCTTGCTGCCGGCACGGATGCCCCGCTCCTTGCACGTTGCATGGAGATAAGCCAAAAAGTGTTTGCCTCGCATCCGGTGAATGCTGCACGGAAAAAGGCAGGCAAACCAGAAGCGACGCAGGTCTGGCCATGGAGCGGGGGGCTTAAACCGGTGTTGCCGTTGTTCATTCAGAAATACGGGAAAAAGGCAGGGATCATATCGGCCGTCGATCTCCTTAAAGGGATTGCACGGTGCGCCGGCATGGAAGTCATCATTGTCCCGGGAGCGACCGGGTATCTTGATACAGATTACGAAGCAAAAGGGCGGTATGCCCTTGAGGCGATCCGGCACCTTGACTTCCTCTATATCCATATAGAAGCACCGGACGAGGCGGGACACCTTGGGAGCATTGAGGAGAAGGTAAAAGCGATCGAGCAGGTTGACAAGGTTGTCGGCATGATACTTGACGGGTTCGATGGCGTGGTCGCTGTGCTGCCCGATCACCCGACGCCGGTCCGGGTAAAGACCCACACCCGTGACCCCGTGCCGTTTGTGGTAAGGGGAAAAGGGAAGGATACAACCCGCCGGTTCACTGAGCGCGAAGCGCAGAACGGAATGTTCGGGACAAAAAACGCACCCGATTTCCTTGCATTCCTGTTCAGCTGAACCGGTATGCCTCAATCACAAAAATCAAAAATCGCCTGACCTGCATCATCCCGGACAGATGGCATCAGTCCCCTGCATCATCACCATTCAGTGGGGGTAACTTTCATCATCTGCCATCCGGTGCAGGTAATGGTACCTAGTTGCTTGCGGGATATAGTGTTAACCCACAATCAGACCGGATCAAATGCGTGATCTTGATATGACACGGCACCAACAAAAATTATAACGATACAAGTCAGCAGGGTGTTACAGTTCCGCGATGACTCACTTTTGGGGCATTGCGAGGCTGAGGCCCCGGGAATGTATGCATGAAGAAGAACCTGCTAATGTGGGACGAGACCCTGTTCCGCGACCCCGAGGTCTTTGAATTCGATTATGTCCCGGAGCAGTTCCAGTTCCGCGAGAACCAGATGCGCGAGCTTGCGTTCCAGATCCGGCCTGGCATGAGGGGGGGACGTCCGCTTAATTCCATCTGCAAAGGGCTCCCCGGCACAGGGAAAACGACCAGTATCCGCAAACTCTTTTCCGAGATCTCTGACGCCACCAAGAAACTGGTCCCGGTCTATGTCAACTGCCAGATCGACAATACCAAGTTTGCAATATTCTCCCAGATCTACCGGAAGCTCACCGGGCACCTCCCCCCGGCATCCGGGACATCGTTTAAGCAGTTGTTCGATGCCATCGCCCGGATCCTGGTAAAAGAAGAGATCGTCCTTTTGGTTGCCCTTGACGATGCCAACTATCTCCTGTATGAAAACGAGATCAACAAGGTGCTCTACACGCTGTTGCGGGCACACGAGGCCTATGAAGGCGTTCGGATCGGAGTGATCGTGATCATCAGTGACCTTGACGTCGACCTTGCCAGGGCGGTCGATGCCCGGGTGACATCGGTGTTCCGCCCTACAGAGATCTATTTTCCGCCGTATGAAGCGGCAGAGATCCGCGAGATCATTGAGGAGAGGGTGATGCAGGGATTATTCCCCGGTGCACTTACGGACGAGATGCTCTCGCTTGTGGTTGAACAGACCCATGAAAGCGGGGACCTGCGTGTCGGCATTGACCTGCTCAAACGGGCAACCATGAGCGCAGAGCGCGCTGCCCGGCGCACTATCGGCAGGGATGATATCTGCGGGGCGTACATGATATCAAAATACCTGCACCTCTCCTTTACTACAAAGACCCTCAGGGACGAGGAGAAAAATATCCTCAAAGCCCTTGCCACAGCAAGCCTGAACGAAAAGGAGATGAATGCAGGGGACGTTCACAAGACAATTTCAGAATCCATCGGGATCGGGTATACCCGGTTTTATGAAGTCATCAAAAAGCTCGATGCGCTGCGCATCATCAACCTTCATTATCGTGAGGGCAAGGGCAGGACACGCCTGATCAGCCTGCGGTATGACCCGCAGAAAGTGCTCGAGTACCTCTCCTGATCCGCAATCATTTGGCAAGGATTATTTATTCGGCAGTCCTCGTGTTATGGTACAGGGGGTAAAGAATATGCTCAGTGTGAACGAACTGGCATTAGAGATTTTCGAAAATCTTGCCGAACTGTCGGAGGAATTCAATGCGGCATACCATGAGCTTGACAATGGTGCACGCATTGTGGATTGTGGTGTGAGCACCCGCGGCGGTTACGCGGCGGGACGTGCATTCACTGAGATCTGCATGGGCGGGCTCGGGGAAGTCAATTTCCGGATGGGGCAAATCAAGGAGTTCCCTCTCCCGTTTATCGATGTCAGCACCGATTTCCCCTCGATCGCGTGCCTCGGGGCGCAGAAAGCCGGCTGGACGATCAAGGTGGGCAACTACTTTGCGATGGGCAGCGGGCCTGCACGGGCGTTATCGCTCAAACCCAAGCACACATTCGAGGTCATTGAGTACGAGGACGACTGCGATGGGGCGGTAATCTGCCTTGAGAGCGACCACCTGCCCAATGGCGAAGTGATGGAGAAGATCGCAGAAGAATGCCATATAGATGTGGGGAATGTCTGCGCGGTTGTCGCCCCGACATCCTCGCTTGTCGGCTCAATACAGGTATCAGGGCGCTGCGTTGAAACCGCCATCTACAAGCTCAACGAGCTTGGGTTTGACACAAAAAAGATCACTGCTGCGATGGGCACGGCACCTGTCCCACCCGTACGGGGGACGAAGCTTGCGATGGGTGTGACTAATGACGCCACCATCTACCACGGGCGGATTATGCTGACCATGAAAGCCCCGGAGATCAAGGATTATCTTGAGAAGATCCCGAGCAGCAAGTCCAAAGGATACGGGAAACCATTCAACGACATCTTCAAGGAGGCGGGTTACGATTTCTACAAGATCGACACCTCGCTGTTCTCACCGGCAGAAGTCGTCATCAATGAGTTGTCCGAGGGCAAAGTATACCATGTCGGCGCAGTCAATACCGATGTGACGCTCAAATCGTTTGGGCTGATATAATTTTTTTATCCTTCTTTAATCCTGTTTCATTTTGCCGGTCAGGTTCTGACCAGCGAAGAATTGTGTTCTTCTTACCCCCAAATGGATAATGTTAAGATAACAAAGTCTGGCAAGAAAAAAGATCGAAAGGAGGCCTTTATTCTTGTTTACTCCTTCTTACTCCTTCTGCCGCATTGTGATAAGAAACGGCACCAGCATTACGATAGCGATCACGACCCAGAAATTGCCAAAAAGATAGAGCAGCGATTCACGGTTTCTATCATAAAACCGGAGGTCAAAATTCATCGTCTTGTTCCACGATACGATGGTTGAGTTATCAGAATTTCCGAAAATTTGTGCTCCCGGGTTCATCCCGGCAAGCAGTGGGTTGCGGACATCGAATTCCTCCGGGAGGGTGACATTGACCTCATATGGGCGTTCGAATGCTGCCTGGAGATGATAGTCCCGCATCGGTGCGGAATACAGGATCGTATAGTTGCCCTTTGAAAATGTGATCGATGAGGTTCCGCTCGTGTTGAACTGGCACGGCGAACAGTTTCCCACAACCCCGATGTTGCCTACTTTCTGGGGGATCCGTTCTCCGAGCACCCCGGACTCAAAAAAATCAAATTTATTCGCATCAACCACATCGACCGAAGCACTGTACAGGCTCCCGTTGGGGAAGACAGAGTACTCTGCGTGGAGCGCTGCGCAGGGGATGACCAGCAGGGCAGTTATAAGTGCAGCGCAGAGAGCAGCGAGGGCAGATCTGCATCGATCTCGGTCGGGGGTTCGCATTGCCTGATCACCGTATCCGGGTCTTTGAGGAGATGGCCGGTGACGACGCAGACGATCCGTTCGGACCGGTCGATCGCACCGCTATTGACGAGTTTTCGCACTCCCGCCACCGATGCGGCGGACGCCGGCTCAACCCCGATCCCCTCCTTTCGCGCAAGGTCGCGCTGCATGCGCAGGATTTCCTCATCGGTCACAGATTCTGCGAGACCGCCGGTCTTGCGTATCGCCGTGAGGGCTTTTTCGGCATTCACCGGTGCCCCAATCCGGATCGCGGTTGCTACGGTTTCGGGGTGAATTTCGGGGATTACTTCCGGCAGTTTATCCCGGATCGCCCGGACAACGGGGCTTGACCCGTACGCCTGGATGCCGGTCATCATCGGAAGTGAATCGATAAACCCCAGATCCTTTAGTTCGAGCAGGCCTTTGTATACCGCTGAGATATTTCCTGCATTGCCGACCGGCAGAACAAACCTGTCCGGGACACCGCCCAGCTGATCAACTGCTTCAAACCCGATTGTCTTCTGGCCTTCGAGCCTATACGGGTTGATAGAGTTGAGGAGGTAGAGCCCGTGTGATAGGCAGAGGTCGTGGACCATCTCAAGTGCACGGTCAAAATTGCCACGGACGGAGATCACGCGTGCACCGTGCATCAGCGCCTGCGCTACCTTGCCGATAGCAACCTTTCCTGCGGGCAGCAGCACAACCGCCGGTATCCCAGCCTTTGCAGCGTACACTGCAAGGCTTGCCGATGTATTTCCGGTACTGGCGCATGCAACACTGCGCTTGTTCAGCTGGAGTGCCATCGATACGCCGACAGTCATCCCCCTATCCTTGAATGAACCTGAAGGGTTCATGCCTTCGTGCTTTGCATAGAGCTGGGAAAGTCCTATCTCTTCGCCGAGACGTTTCAGGTGATACAGGGGTGTTCCCCCTTCCTGCAGGGTGACCGGTTCGATATGCACCGGTAAAAGTTCACGGTATCTCCAGACCGAGAGCGGGCGTTTCTCCCACTCCTTTTTTGATACGGTAATCGTATCCAAATCATAGCTGACAGCGAGAAGGTGACCGCATTTTGTACAATTATAAAGGATCTCGTCAGCTGGAAATGCAGCACCGCAGTTGACGCAAACGAGCCGCTCCATGGAGTATTATTAGTCCGGGTTCTAGATATAGGCGGCGCTAATCCCGCTGGTGCAACCGGTGGTATAACTCTGTCCGCTGATCCTTATGGGAAGGGAACCTGCACCGGGCAGCCTTTACCTTCGCCGTATCAAGATCTGAGAAGAGAAGTTCATCGCCCTCGCCTGCCCGGGCGATGATATTGCCGTCTGGATCTGCAGTCATTGAAGCACCGTCATACACGTCAACCGGTGTTTTTCCTGTGGTGTTGATGCCGATGATATACATTTGGTTTTCTACTGCTCTTGCTGTAATGAAGAGTTCCCAGTGACGGATACGGCTTCCGGGCCAGGCTGACGGCAAAAAAACACCGCAGGCCTCTTTTTTTGCATAGAGGTGGAACAGCGAGGGAAACCTCAGATCGTAACAGATCGCGATGCCAAATTTCATGCCATCAAGTTCGAACACAGCGATATCATCGCCCGCCCTGTAATACCGCTCCTCATGCACCAGCGTGAAGGGATGCATTTTTTCATACAGTGCCCTGACCGATCCATCGGTACCCACCACAAAAGCACTATTGGCAGGGAGCGGATCACCGCGTTTGCGGAAGGAACCCAGGATCGCGATTGAATATTCCGCTGCATATTTTTTCAGACCAGAGACAATTGTGCCGGAAGTATCCTGGATATGGTGGGTCGAACATGGGTCCCATCCGGTCGCGAACTGTTCAGGAAACGCGATGATTCTGGCACCGGCGGCAGCGGCCTGTTGAACGGATGACTCAACTTTTTTTATGGTCTTTTCAGGCTCTTCCCAGCAGCTTGAAACCTGAGCGCTGCAGCATTTCATGAGCATGGATATTGTCCGGTACCGGTGTGATGTTCATCCATCCCGGTGCTGTAACCGCATATCATGTTCCGCCACCCGGCAACGGAAACGCGATCTTCATGTCGTTGATGACGAACTGCACTGCGATAACGATCAGGAGCATTCCAAGAAGCCGGTTAATCGCACGGTCCTCCCGTTGGCCGACCCGGGTCATGAAATAGTCGGAATTTTCTCTCATGATACAGGTCATTGCAATCGGGAGGACTATTGAGAAAATGACGACTACAATCGCAAACGTGATCATGTCCCCTTCCATGAGCGGTACGTGCGGCAGGATTGGTTATAGAATTTATGGTTTAAAAAAAGCCCATGAAGACTCCGGCCTTTAAGGTGGAGAAGGAAAATTTTTAGGGCTTCCGGGTAAAAAGAGGTTAATACTCGTAAATTACGGACTCATCTATCCGTGTATACAAGAACAGTTCTGCTGGTTTGAAATGGATCGCAATCTCACGCGCAGCACTCTCGGGCGAGTCGGATGCATGGATGACATTTCTCCCGATATCGATCCCGAAGTCCCCGCGGATTGTGCCTGGCGCTGCTTCCTGCGGGTTAGTTTTACCGATCAGCGTACGGACGATTGCCACCACGTTCCTGCCCTCCCAGACCATGAGAAAACACGGTCCGCCCATGATATATTTCTTGAGTGACGGGAAGAACGGTTTTTCAAGGTGCTCTTTGTACTGCTCAGTGACACGTTTGTCAGGGAGCACTTCAAACCGGGCGGCTACGAGTTTTAAGCCTTTCGCTTCAAAGCGTGCAACAATTTCTCCGATGAGCCCCCGCTGGACACCGTCCGGTTTGACCATCACGAACGTGCGGTCCATCGTCCATTACTCCTTGCCCAGTGCCTTTTTACCGGCCCGTGTCCACTCAACCCGACGGGGAACCCTGCCAATCCTGTGGTTGTTCTCGCACTTGGAGCTGCAGAAATAAAAGATTGTCCCGTCTTTTTTGACAAACATCTTGCCGGTTCCAGGTTCAAGAGATACCCCGCAGAATGTGCATAAATAGTGTTCAACCATGAAGTTCACCGCCTCGATAGTTTCTTTGCCTCGCGCTCGGTCTCAAGGAGCATTACGATATCACCCTCGCGGATAGGGCCGACCGTATTGCGGGTGATGATGCGCCCCTTGTTGCTGCCATCGAGAATTCGGCACTTTACCTGCATGGCCTCGCCATGCATGCCGGTTGAACCGACAACCTCGATCACTTCTGCTGGCGTTGCATCGTCTGCCATGAATAACCTCAAGCCTTAAGGGCAACCAGCTGCTTTGCCAGATCATCGATGACGTCTTTTGCCTTGCCGGATTTAATGATTGCTGCAGCAGCAGAACCAACGTCAAGGCCGCTTGCAGCGCCGATATCGTTCTGTTTGTTGATAAAAATATACGGAATCTTCTTTTCATCGCACAAGGGGGCGAGGTGCATCACGATCTCTTCGGGTTCAACGTCAGCACCGATCAGGACAAGCTGCGCGATGCTGCGTTCTATGGCTTTTGTTGCCTCATTCGATCCTTTCTTGATCTTTCCGGTATCCCGTGCGACTTCAAGGGCTTCAAGCGCCTTGTTCTGGAGCTCATCAGGAGCCTGGGTTTTTACGTAGCCTTTTGCCATAACTCACCTCATTCAGGAGTGCGTAGTACTCCCTCATTACTCATCAGTCAGTTGATGATGTGCCATATCACTTCGTTAAGAAGGGCAATAAATGTTATTGAAACGGAGATCCTGTCACACAGGTACCACCCCGAATGCCGAAGGTGCAGGAGCGGGACTCTACACGGAAATCCGGTAAATTTCCGTCCCGTGCTGTGAAAATACCTGCTTTAGCCCGGTTGAAGAGATATTGACCTGATACCGTGTCCGCTCAGGCTCCCCGACAATCAGAAGTGTTGCGTCGTATTTTTCCATAAGGGGACGTGTCCGCTCAGGTTGTTCATATATCGCCCTGATGTCATTGATCCTCCCGCTGTACCACCCTGAATCATCGCCGCGCCACATATATTCATGGAATGGCATCCCGATGACTGCCGGTATGCCGGTGAACGATGAGATACGGGAATAATACGTATAATCCCCTCCCTCGGCCTCAACGATACGTTCATCGCCGGGTAATGACCTCAGGTATGCGACAGCCGCAGCATCTCCGGGATGGGTGGTCTTGAGATACTCAAGCCCGTCGAGCGACCTGCTCCCGTAGTTGAGGTCAAGCGGCATAAAAAAAGGGATAATGAACAGGAGCGCCACCGCTGATGTGATAATCGCTGCCCGTGATCCGGAAGAAATCACTGGAATCTTGCCCCATCTGGAGAGTGCCTGTCCTGCCATGGAAAAGCAGGAGATGCCCAGCAGCAGCCATGCAGCGATATAGCATTTAAAGACCGTATTCATCCGGAAATACGTGTCACCCATGTTATCCCTGAGATAGACAAGTTCACAGAACATGATCAGCACAAGGCCGAGAATCGCTAGGATATCGGGAATGACGTGATCTTTTTTCACGAGCAGGCAGACGAGCGGGATCACTGCAATCGCAGCGGCAGGATGCCCCAGAATAACAAATGGGACTGCGGCAAGCAGGCAGTAGGGTTTCCGGATGATATCCTTTGAAAGGAGTGCAAGCAGGATCGCAATGAAGAACCCATGGACGAGCACAAACTGGGCAGGATCTGAAGGTGTCACTACAAGCGCAAAACCACCGGTACTGGTCTTTAACTGGAGGTAAAACGGCACATAGAAGGTAATGGAGAGAGGGGGGACAACAATGAGGAACCGGACGGCATCAGAAAATGATCCAAAGTACCGGTTCTTCCACCAGATGAGGATTCCAAAAAGCACGGTGATCGGTGCGTAGATAAGGACATCCCATGTATTGAACAGCGGCATTGAACCGAGACTGACGGCTGCAAGGAAACAGACTGCCCACCTGGCAGATGAAGAGAGGGCGCTCCACCGTTTCAATGCAAAAATAAGGATAAAAATCAAAAAGATCTGGTTGAATATCCCTATGACATGGGGATGGACATCGCCCCAGATGAACGAAAAAAGCGGATATTCGTTGATGGTATTTGCAATGGTGCGGGTGCTGTCCCAGATGACCTCATTCACACCCTTTCCTTGGATAATCTGGTAAAAAAACGACGGGTTTGGCAATAATAATGTAATTAGCGGCAGCCACCGGAACCGGTCAAGCAGCAGGCCACCGATAGCGTACAGGGTCACTGCGGAGACACCAAGGATCGTAGGAAGGGCGAGGTTGAACGCGATGTTTGACGGCACCGCGCTCACGATCGCTAGGCACCCGAACATCCAGTACCCGAGATAATAATATACATTCATGGTCCCCCCGGCATACCACGGGTCAAGCGGCGGAACCACTGGTTGGCGCATCACCGAAGCGAGAAATGCATGGTCCATGAATTTTTCCGCGTACGAGATCGTGGGGTTGATAAAACGGACCTCAAGCATGATGAAAAAGAAGATGAGGAATACAAGTTCCCAGCGCCACTGTGCTTTGAGATCGTCCACCGAAAAGTCATTCCGATACAGGTGATAGAAGAACAGGATAGCAAATGGGATGAGGGCAAGGATGATGGGGAGCCGGGCGAGCCCGCAATACCAGGAGATTACAGTAAAAAGGAGGAGGGCCGCGGCAAATGATGCGGGGAATGCATACCGGTCAAAGGTTTTTTTTAAAGAAGGATAAACCGCAAGCTGGAGAAATGTGATGATGCAGAGCCAGCTGATAACGGAAAATACCTGGAATTCAGCGTTCAGTTGTGGTCCCCCCGTCAACCCTCGCAGTGAGCGCTTTTTTTATGGTCGGCACAACCCAGTCGCCGAAGAAATAGATCGAGATGATCCCCCCCGCAAGCGTGACAAGGTTTTTAATCAGGTGATCGATAACTGCGATCAGCGTCGCAACTGCGGGTGCAGCACCCGCGAGAATGAATATATTGGCAACGAAAAATTCATAGGTGCCGATCCCTCCCGGAGTGATTGGGACCGCTTTTATCAGATTGCCGATCACGATGGCAAGGACTACCGTGACAAATGGGATGTTTTGTTCAAACATCATCACCACAGCCATGCACACCAGCGCATCAAGGATCCAGATCACCATCGAAGAAAAACCAAGGACAATCACCGATTGTGGGGTAAGCGATGCCCTCCGGATTTCATGGAGCATGGTAAGAACGAATTTTATGTACCGGTTATTGGACCTCAGTGTATTGGCAAAATATAAAAATATAAAAAAAACACCGCAGAGAGCCAGGACAAGGGAGATGATCAGGAAATATGCCGGGTCTGCATCCAGTATAAAAATGAGTGAAATAAGTCCGAGCAGGGCAACCGTGGCGATGTCAAAGACCCGCTCGACAACGATAGAAGATAAGCCATCTGAATAACTGGTCTGGTTTTCATGATTTAAGATAAATATCCTGACAAAATCCCCAAGGCGGGCAGGTATGACAAGGTTTGCAGTCTGGCTGACAAAAATGCACCCGGTTGCAACCCGGACCCTTATGGTATTGTCCATGTACGCGAGAATCGTGTGGTACCGCCACCCACGCAGCCACCACGCAGCAAGGCAGATGATGAGTGCGATGACAAGGTAGAGAGGGACGATGTGGGTCAGAGCATCCAGCAAATCCCCCCATACATTGAAAAGCATATACGCAAGGATGCCAATGGCAATCAGGGTCGGGACCAGAATTGCGCTAACCTTCCGATACATGGATTTGCCACCATAACCTGAGAATAGATGACCCCATCTCAAAGACGTCTTTTACCTTTACGGTCGTCCCTTTTCCGGCACGCCAGCGGACAGGAAATTCCCTGACCCTGAATCCCATCCTCTGCCCCCTCACGAGAAGTTCTGTATCCCAGAACCAGTGCCCTGATCTGATTGAAGGAATGACAGGCAGGATCTTCTGTTTATTGAATGCTTTGAATCCGCACTGGTGATCGTACACAACACTCCCCAGAATAACCCTCACAAGGAAATTGTACGTCCGGCTCGCGATCTCCCTCCATCCCGTTCTGTCGATGTCACTGTCAGTTAGGAGCCGTGAACCTGTGGCAACATCGAATCCCCCGCGGATCGCACCGACAAGGGTGACGAGATGCTGCATATCGGTTGCCAGGTCGACATCGTAATAGCAGACGATCGCTCCCTCCGCTCCGGTGATAGCCCGGTTCAGCGCCCGCCCGCGTCCAAGCCGCTCATCACTGTGGCGGAGGTGTATACGGTGATCCCTTTGTTCGCATGACCGGACATAATCCGGGCTTCCGTCAGTGCTCCCATCTTCTGCGATGATCAATTCGAACTTGTCTGTTATGGCAGATAATGACGCAAGCGATTGCGGTATCGCAATTTCAAGTGCAGCCCGGTCATTAAAGACGGGAATGATCGCGGTCACTTCAATATCAGCCATTGGAAGTCACCTTCATAATCCGATCCGCAACTTCATTGCCCGCTCTGACTGCTCCCTCCATACTCCGCTCCGGATAATTCGGCAGCGAGAACATTCCTGCCATAAAGAACCCGTCCTTCCCGTACTCAGGGATCAATGACCGATATCCGAGGGTATATACTGGACCTGCAAAGCGGTCAACGGCCATCCTTGTCCAGTGGACCTCCTCTTTTTTTACATGGAACCGGTGGCAGAAATCCGCAAGCATCTGCTTGTCGATATTCTGCGGTGGCATCCCGCTGAAATAAGAGGCAAGGTAGACAATATGCTCACCATACCGCTCGCGGGGGACAAAGTTTGTATGGGAAACGACAGCTCCATAGGGTGCAGGATCTTTCATGTTCAGCCAGTAAATCCCATCGGTCACGTCACGTCCAAGACCAATCGTCATGCATGCCGCACCCTGGTACTGGACCGGAGTGACTTTTACCCCTCCAATCTTTGCCAGTTCCTGAGGGGGGATTGTTGAAATAACCGCGTCATACCGGGATCCATTAACCTCCCATGCATCATTTGTGCGATGGATTGTCAAAACCGGCGACGTTCGTAGTATGTGTCCACCGTTCTTCTGAATGGAACCTTCAAGTGCATCGATAAGCTGATGAAACCCCCCGTTGAGATATCCAAGGCGCTCCCCTGACAGTCCACGGTTCGAGCGGATCGCAATACGGCTCATGAGCCATGCCGCTGATACATTCCTGCGGTTTTCACCAAATTTACTATTGAGCAGAGGTTCAAAGAACGAGCTGTAGATATTTTTACCAAGAGTATCTATTACATATTTTTCAGCGGGTATGCTATCAAGAGTGCTGACATCGATCCTTTTTGCTCTCATCGTGAGCCATGCAAGTTTTGCTTTATCAATCAGGGAAAGATAGGGATATTTCAGGATCTCAACCGGCGTATTAAGTGGAAATGCAGCATTACCGGCATAATAACCGCTTGTAGCACCTAACCATTCAAGCCTGTCAAATAATTTTAATTCTTTTAAAAGTTTAAAAAAGGCTATATCACCGGAGAAACAGTGATGATAGAACTGTTCAATCCAGTAATTATCGACCTGGTACGAAGAAAGGCACCCGCCGAGATGGATTTTTTTTTCAAAGAGATTGATCTCATGTTCTCCTGACAACCTCCCTGCAGCGACAAGACCGGTCAACCCGCCTCCGATGATGCAGATTTTCATAATTGGTATCTGTAGTATTTTTTGGCCGAAATGAAAAAGCCTCCTGCCAAATCCCTTCTTTTTTAAAAAATACCTCGTGTACTTATAAGAAAGTTTTTGTACTGCAGAATTAAAGTTCTTTAAACAAAAGGACTTAAAACAAATAACATTCATAATTACGTTCATTCCAGTAGTTGGTGTCTCCGGATGAGAGTGTTTTTCATAGGTTTCGGTCAGGCGGGCGGAAAAATTGTCGATATGTTTATCGAACAGGACAAAAAGCTCGGGACCAACAGCTTCCGTGGGATTGCCGTCAATACAGCTCGCACAGACCTGATGGGGCTCAAACATATCGAGATGCGTGACCGGATTTTGATCGGGCAGACCATGGTGAAAGGCCATGGTGTGGGAACTGATAATGTTACGGGTGCCCGGGTCACCGCTGATGAAATCGACAGCATCGTGACAGCAATCGACACACGGGGCACTCATGATGTCGATGCATTCGTCATCGTCGCAGGGCTTGGAGGGGGAACCGGGTCCGGCGGCTCGCCGGTGCTCGCACGCCATTTGAAAAGGATCTACCGGGAACCCGTCTATGCACTTGGCATCATCCCCGCCCCGGAAGAAGGCCGGCTCTATTCCTATAATGCAGCACGGAGCCTGACAACACTTGTTAATGAGACCGACAATTGCTTCATTTTCGATAACAGTGCATGGAAAAATGAAGGCGAAAGTGTAAAAAGTGCATTCCAGCGCCTGAACAATGAAGTTGTGCGGAGATTCTCTGTTCTCTTCCGTGCCGGTGAAGTAAGTCGCATGGGCGTAGGGGAGATGGTGGTTGACTCAAGCGAGATTATCAATACCCTGCGGGGCGGCGGGATCACATCTGTCGGGTACGCGATCAGTGAAGTGATGAGCAAACACACCAAGAAGAAGAGGGGAATATTCGGGGGACTCAAAGACAAATTCCAGAAAAAGGAGGCAAACGAGGAAGTCCTCCTTGGCGAGGACAAATCGGCAAAAATTGTTGCGCTCGTACGCAGGGCAATGCTTGGAAGACTTACCATGCCCTGCGATTATTCCACTGCTGAACGGGCACTGGTGCTTATTGCAGGCCCGCCCGATCAGATGGATCGCAAAGGTGTTGAGAAAGCAAAGAGCTGGGTTGAGGAAAATATTGCAGGTGTCGAGGTAAGGGGCGGGGACTACCCGGTGAACAGCGAATATGTCGCTGCGGTTGTCATGCTTGCGACAGTAGGAAACGCCCCACGCATCAAGGAGCTTCTCGATATTGCAAAAGAGACAAAGGAAGATGTTATAAAGTCAAAGGAGAAAAAATCGAATATGTTTGATGAGGGTATCGAACCGTTATTTGAGTGAGGGTTGTGATGAAGAGAACCTGTAGAATTCTGTCGGCGAGCTTAATTTTTATTTGTTGTATTTCGATTGTTTCTGCCTATGTGGTTAACAATGTAAACATTGATCCTTCGGGCAGCCTTACGCCCGGTCAAAGGGTGTCAGTGAGTTATGGTGTAAATTTTCCTTTGGTAAGCGGTAAAACATTCGAATCAGCAAATACATTGGATATGTACACAGATCTTGCAAATGCAAAATGGTCTATTATCAAAATCGAGACATATGAAGGTGTAAAACCTATTGAAACCCCGTTATTTAACCAAGGGGGGCCACGGGCGCAAGTCGATGGCTGGCTTCTGAGTTATCCTGACCGAGAATTATCTATACGGGTCACCTTGGATGGTGTTGCACCTGAAGTGGACACTACCCAGAATAAAGCAATTCTTAAGATTAACGAGCTGGACTCCTATGGCAAACCTGTATCGACAACTGGTTATTTAAAAGAGGCAATGATTGTCAATATCGCTGATATCAATAATGCAATCTCTACCGCCGATTCAAATTTACAGGTTTTCAGGACTCATATCGATGAAAAATATGCATTGGAGGTCGATACCTCTCTCGCGGAAGGAAAATATAATGATGCGACGGCGGCCATCAGCAGTGCACGATCCCAACCTACCTCACAATATGCTGCAGCCCTCGCAAGCCTTACCAGTGCTCAGGATCTCATTACCGAGGGAGAAAAGGCTCTCGATAAGGCATGGGCTGAAAAGGCAATTGCCGATGCGCAGATCCCGATTACGAATGTTGATCAGGTCATCAACTATGTAAAGCCAAACATGAGCAGCACCGACTCCCGCCTTTCCCCCATTATATCCAAACGGGAGGTTGCAGCAGGATATCTCTCCAATGCAAATGACGAAATCTTTGCCGGGAATTATGAACGCGCCCGCGAGAAAGCGCAGGAAGCCTATTCCAAAGGGAACGAGTCATATACGGATGCCCTTGACTTGAAAAAGCAGATCAGCGAAGGTTTCAATCCGCTGGGGGCGGTCGGGAAATTATTTGGTTCCGGGACTCTTGTTATCATCATTGGTGTGGTTGCTGTTGTACTTATCGCCGTCGGGGTCATCATTTATCGCAAGCGAACACGCTGGGATGAACTGGGGTAGCCCGCGGAAATTTTTTTAGGTTGAGAACACATATTGCCTCTTTTTTGGTCTGTGATTGGATCAGTAAGATTCAATCGCACAAATGAACCACCACCTCAACGATGATTAATTGGAGTTACGAAATCTATAGTTACGAATTTTTACAGAACCGATGGGAAGCGCACGCTGGAAAAGGGATTGAAAATGTCTGCTCCCAACTTATGATTGGGGGTGACACAACAAACCTCGAAAGCTGGGATATATGGTTATAAAAATATTAAAACGGGCTTTGTATAAATTATTGGAAAATTTATTCTCATGTTCTTGGGGGGTATGGCAATTATTGCCTCTTCCTCTATTGTTAGGGTAATCCCCATCATGCAACAGCCCCTTCAGTAAGTATGTAAAAAGCAGGAATAAAAACAGGATTTTTCACTTCGCTTTAAACGAGAGTTTTTACAAAGTCCAAGTAATAATGTAAAGGGGGGTCTCTATTTAAAGCCAGGATATCCGGGCTTTCTGGAGGCAAGTCCCGATTAATACAGATGCATAAGAACAAAGTCCGATGATATTCACGTGGAGGTATTTTTTGTGAAGACATCGAAGTTCATGCTCCCCATTTTACCGTCCCGGTGAAGATAATAGTCAGGTAACCTGTTCTCATTATCATAAAACGAGAACCAGTAACTCAGTTTATATGTGGATTTTTTGTAACCGTCCAATGATTCATAACTTGCCCCGTCATGCAGGATGATTGTGGGCGGTTTTGACCTTGTCAGAGTCGCCTCGTCCTCTATATCCGCGTAGAACGTGATCTTATCCCAACGATCACCCCGGTAATACCAAGGGAGGGGCCAGTAATTTTTCGACGCCAGCACAATCTTATCGGAATTATCGATAATGTTCATGACCGTTCGCATCTCTTCCGAGTTCTGGACCTGAACAATAGGCTCATTGATATCCACTGGCAAAAATGCAACATGCCAGGTCATTGTAATAAGGAAGATCGTCCCGATAACAGCGAATGCAATCTTCTGCCAGTTGAGCTTGTACACAGCAACAAACGTCATGGGGAGCAGCTGGTGGATGAGCAGCCAGGGAACCTTCTCCCCGACATAGGCATAGAATGCCATGGAAAGGAGCATCCACCAGATACAGAACCGGAAAAATTCATCGGATTTCAGGGATTCCGGATCTTTTGCAGTCAATTGCCGGCGGCTTGTTGCAACAAGTTCCGGAAAAGGAAGCGAGAAAGTCCGGTGAGCGATCCAGTTTTTTACACGCTTCAGGGTCAAGGCAGCGTTCGTGCCGGATATGAGGAATTGCAGGGTCCCAACCATTGCGAGAATAAAGATTGGCAGCTCGTAAAGCATGAGCAGTGGGAGATAGAAGAACCATGGTCCGCCAAGCCGCTGCTGGTTATGCATTGCAGTCCAGTGCTCGATTGCCTTGTACCATCCGGTCGTATTCAGCATGAATTCCTGACCGACAAGGGTACTGATGTGCGTACCGAATGCGGAGTACAGGACACTCATGATTGTGATGACAAGGATCACACTGATTATCAGGTCATTTTTCCAGCCCGGAGGCAGAATGAAACGTTTTTTCCAGACAGCTGAGAAGAAAAATATCCCGAAGATGATGAGGATAACGGGCATCTCTTCCTTACACGAGAGTCCCCCGGCACAAGCAATTGCGGCAATGATGGCAAAACGGGTCTGTCCTCGGTCAAAATAATAGAGCAATGCGACAACGAGAAGGAGGGTAAAAAAAAGCATGAAGATGTCGTGACGCAGGAACCGTGAAAAGTAGACCATATCCGGTGAGACTGCAAGGAACAATGCGGCAACAAGTGTTTGTCTCCGATCGAGATACCCGAGATTGTATATATAGTATACAAGAGGAATGAGCAGGGTTCCAAAGAGGGATGGCAGGAGCCGTGCAACAAGATCGGAATCTCCAAACAGTGCAAACATGCCGGCGGTTATATAATAAAGAAACGGTCCGTGATAACTGGGATCATATACCCATGCCCCTTTTATCAGCAGATCGTACGAGAACCACGCATGGATCGCTTCATCATGATGAAGGAGTTTGAGATCGAGGAAGTAAAACCGGAGGAAAATTGCTAGTAGAAGAATAAGAAGAAAAGTCCGTTCAAAAGTAAATATTTTTTTTATTTTTTCTGAAAAACCAGCGGCCGGCACGCCGCACCTTCAGCTTTCCAGCACAATCTCAATGCCAATATCTTTTGGCACCTGGATACGCATCAACTGACGCAGTGCACGCTCATCTGCATCAATATCAATTAAGCGTTTGTGGACACGCATCTGCCAACGGTCCCATGTCGCTGTACCCTCTCCATCTGGGCTTTTTCTGGTTGGGACAACCAACCGTTTTGTCGGGAGTGGTATCGGACCAGCCAGATTCACACCTGTGCGCTCTGCTATCTCCCTTATTCTGTCACAGACCATCTCTACTTTATTAAAATCTGTTCCTGTCAGGCGTATTCTGGCTTTTTGCATGTTGTATCACCCAAAAAATTTATCTCATCTGTTTTTTGTTGATGGCGATACACATACCGGCGGCAATCGTTGAGCCCATATCACGGATGGCAAACCTGCCGAGCTGGGGCAGCTCTTTGACATTCTCAATCACCATAGGCTTGCTGGGCTTAACCTGGACGATCGCAGCATCACCGGTTTTCAGGAATGTCGGGTTCTCTTCCTTGGTCTGGCCCGATCTGGGATCAAGCTTCTTTTTCAGCTCGACAAAGGTGCAGGCTGTCTGGGTTGTGTGGCAATGGAAGACCGGCGTGTAACCAACCGTGATCGCGCTCGGGTGCTGGAGAACGACAATCTGGGCGGTGAATTCATCAGCAACGGTCGGGGGAGACTCAATCGGCCCACAAACGTCGCCGCGCCGGATGTCGCCTTTGCCGATCCCGCGGACGTTGAACCCGATGTTGTCTCCGGGAACTGCCTGTGGCTGTTCCTCATGGTGCATCTCGATAGATTTGATCTCACCATCTTTGTTTGCCGGCATGAACGCGACTTTCATTCCTTTCTTCATGATGCCGGTCTCGACACGGCCAACCGGCACTGTGCCGATACCGCTGATGCTGTATACGTCCTGGATGGGAACGCGTAGGGGTTTGTCTGTTGGTTTTTCCGGCTCCTTGAATGTGTCAAGTGCAGGGACGAGTGCCGGGCCTTTATACCATGGGGTTTCTGAACCAACGCTCTTGATGTTGACGCCACCAAGTGCACTGATGGGGATAAAAAGAGTTTCTTCCGGTTTGTACCCGACCATTTTTATGAGGTCAGAGAGATCCTTTTTCACTTCATTATACCGCTTCTCATCAAACTTGATCGCGTCCATCTTGTTGATGGCAATGATGATCTGGGTGATGCCCAGCGTCCGTGCAAGGAAGACATGCTCTTTGGTCTGTTCCATGACACCATCAGCAGCAGCAACAACAAGGATAGCTGCATCGGCCTGTGATGCACCGGTGATCATGTTCTTCACAAAGTCCCTGTGTCCTGGACAATCGACGACCGTGAAGTAGTATTTGGGAGTATCAAAACGCTTGTGTGCGATATCGATCGTGATACCTCTCTCACGCTCTTCTTTCAGGTTATCCATAACCCAGGCAAACTCGAAGGTTGCCTTACCCTTCGATTCGGCTTCCTTGCGGTAGCCTTCGATGATGTGTGCCGGTACTGCGCCGGTCTCGAACATCATCCTCCCGACAAGAGTGGACTTGCCGTGGTCGATGTGCCCGATAATTGCGAGATTCATGTGGGGCTTGTCAGATGCCATTATGTTCCTCCAATAAATACTGAAACTGTCAGCTCACAGTCAGTTTATGCGAGTATTACATATAGGAAACTCATCTATATAAAGCATTTTGAGTACGTCAAATCACGACTTACGGGACGAAATTATTGACCGAAACTCCCTTATTAGATGCAACTCAACAATTCTGGTACGATGAAAACGCTAGAATTCCATCGGGATGAAAAGAAAAGCCGTGTCAATGTCGCATGCGCGGACGGGGAAGTATCGGTATACAGCCAGTGTGCTTACTGTAAACACTGCAAAGGGGTATGGGTAGGAAAACGGATGACTCCGTCACCACAGGCGCAGGCATATTCAGACATACGCAGAGGTAAATCTTCTGATGAAAACCTAATGAATGCTGCGATGATGTTCAACACGCTAATAAGGGACGGTTCTGCAATTGAGTGCGATGATGACTCAAACGAGGGATTTCATACCCGATATTAAAATTATTTTTTATTTGCCTGGATATCCTGTAAAATTTCTTTTTTGAATGACTCGTACTGCAGGTCATCCATCTGCTCTGAGAGGAACCTTCCGCTCCATGCCCGTCGGTACACCCAGTTCACGATCTTCTGCACAACAGAGGCGACCTGTGCTTCGGTTTCAACGGCAATCAGTTCTCTGCCGAGGTTCGGGTGTCGCCCCCTCCTCCCTCCTACAAGCACAAGATAATGGCGGTGCTCTGCCTCTATGATGTCAAACGGGCACGAGTGAACACAGACCCCGCACTGGACGCACTTTTTTGGGTCGAGAACTGATATCCCGTTTTTGATCCGGATTGCACGCTCCTTGCAGTACTGGACGCAGGTTCCACAACCGGTACACAGCCCCTCTTTCCGTACCGGCCGGATCCGTCCTATGACCCCTATCTCGTTGAGCATGGGGCTTGTGCAGGCATTGGGGCACCCTGATATTGCAATCCGCATCTTTACCGGCATCTCCTTTCCAAACAGTTTTGCATCGATCTTTTCTGCAAGGGTGATGGTATCGATATTTGCGTACTTGCACCGCTCGGTGCCGGGACATGCGATGATATTGACAATCTCATCGCGTTCTGACCCTATTGGCGTCCCGTTTTTTGACAGTTTTCTCTCTATTTTTGGAAGCGACGCCGGCAGGATATGTGGGATCTCAATGGTCTGCCGGGTTGTGCAGTGAACCCACCCTTTTCCGTATTTTTTTGCTGTATTTGCGATACCACGGAGCTGGTCAACTGAAATTTTACCGGCAGGTAAACGTATCCGGACAGTGCAATAATCCGAATCCCGTTCCGTAATAACCCCCCCTTTCATGTGCACGCCAATATCCAGTTTCATCAATCATTACTTCGGGGACTGTGGTTAAAAAGTATGGCGTTTTGGCAGGGAATTCTAGATAAGCGCCATACAGACGATGACAACAGCGCGGGTGATCTCATTGGAAGCGCCGGCGACATCACCATTGACACCACCAAACAACCGTCCTGAAATTACAAGAAGGATGACTGGACATAATATCATCAGGATCGCTGCTGCCGCCAGTTTTACAGTTCCAACAGGGAGGAGAATAAGGGGAAGGCAGAGCAGTAATGCAATCACGGGGAAGTAAGGCCGGGAAAATGAGTGAAGGTAACTGTGAATACCGTCCTGAAACGGGGTGCCGGCAGTTGTCAGGAATGCCATGGAAAATTTTGCACATACTTCCCCGATCAGGATTGCAGAAATGACCGAAGCCGATACCTGCAGACCGCAAAAAAGCAGGAGCGTGACTGTTACACCAAGTGCGACCCCCCCCGCTCCAACCCGACGGTCAGTGAGTGCCCGAATCCGTTTTTCGCGATCACCGTGTGCCATACAAGCATCCCCGAAGTCAAGGAGGCCGTCGAAGTGATGACACCCTGAAAGGAGCAGGAGCCCGGTGACTGCAACTGCTGCGGCTATCGTTGGATTTGGAATAAAAAACACAACAAGTGAAACAAGCCCCCCGATAACATAGCCGGCAAGAGGGTAGAGATAGGATTGCCGTGCGAAATGCTCAAAATCCTGGGGTTTTCCTAATGGCAGGACGGTAGCAAACTGCAAAAGGGTGATGAACGCTTTCATATGCATTCGCTGTAAAGGCGGGATGTACAGCCGGCAATCAACCCTGCAATCGCATCGTCGAGGAATGGCCCGAGCGTTGAAAGAATGCCGGGTTTCTTCTGATCGTACCGTGTGAATTCAAATCTGGCATAAGTTCCGCCGATGCATTCTGCAATCGCCATGCCGATAATCTCATCGCTCAATAAAAAAACCGGGTCATCCCTTATCTCGGAATCAGCCCGGTTGTGGAAAAGTTCGTCTTCGAGCAGGATTGCCCCGAGGATAAGGGAAGAAACATTGGGATCGCAGAGATATTTTTTTATTTTTTTGTCAAGTTCAACCGCCGCGTCCCCCTTGCTCATACCATGAGAAACATAGAGCACCATACCGGCCGCTACAATATCTTCGATCAAAATGTCCTTATCCCTGAGCCTGCGTTCGATCTCAAACATGGTTTTAGGATGTATTGATTGGTTGAGTATTATTGGTTGTGGATTACACTCCAAACGATACCTTCAAACTCAATGATGATGAGATGATTGTCAGCGAATTGTATGGCATTTGTAACAGAAATCCCCCCTCTCCAGTTCAAAAAGCCGGTTTTTTGTAGTATCCTCGGGAATACCCGGCTGAGTACCGTGCCGGGCATATCCGGTGCAGGTCCAACTCCGGAGAAAACATTGTTTACCCCGGCTCTCGATGCGGAATTGATTGTTCATGGCAGTATTACGAGCATGCCGGCTAAACCCAATACCCCCACTGGTTGCCCGACACCGGCCACCATCACCCGTGCAATGATGGAACTCACTGGCATTAGTCCTCTTTTCATCAATGCCGGACTTGCCCACAATCCAACCGTGCCCTGTCTTGATGTATATGGGGGTGTCGGCGCGGATCCCCGGGAACAGGATGCCATTCCGTGCGCAGAAGCCCTTTACCAGTGTGGCATATGGATTGGAAAATTTTTATCGGGATTAGGAGACCTGCTGGTGCTCGGGGAATGTGTTCCCGGAGGAACAACCACGGCGCTCTGCGTACTCAGGGCGCTTGGATATTCAGCGTCTGTGAGCAGCAGTTTTGTAAAAAATCCATTATCAAAAAAAGAAGAGGTCTCACGGATAGTCATAGACCGGATTAGATCTGCAGGTATTACCGACCCTCTGAATATCATCCGGGCTACCGGAGATCCGATGATGCCTGTGGCTTGTGGTATAGCCCGTTCGTATTCGGGGAACCTGATCCTTGCAGGAGGTACGCAGATGCTTTCAGTTGCCGGGCTTGTCCGTGCAATGGGGGGCCGGGTACCACTTATCGCCACAACCTCCTTTGTACGGGATGACCCGAGCGCCAATGTTATACAGTTGTCAGAAGAGATTGGGGTAAAAATGGTGTATGTCGATCCCGGTTTTGAGGATCTTGGCCACTCCGGGCTCGCACGGTATTGTATCGGCGAGGTTAAGGAAGGGATGGGCGCCGGTGGTGCAATGCTCCTTGCATATCTGATGGGACATTCACCGGTAGAGATCCGGGAAAAGATCTATGAAACCGTGAGCGTGTACAGCTGAAAAGGACTTATCACACAGCATCGCCAACCTGTATGCAATGCACCCCATCTATGTGATCAATAATTTCGGGCAGTTTAATCACCTTATCCACAGGTCTTTAAAGGATCTGGATATTTCGGTCTCGATGGTGCCCAATAACACACCTCCGGCAGATATTGCAGATGGCTGCCGGGGGATTATTCTTGGAGGAGGGCCGGCAATTGAGCGTGCAGGCCTCTGTGCACAATACCTCAACCTTGGTCTTCCCGTGCTCGGGATTTGTCTTGGTTTGCATATTATTGCATCGGCATTTGGTGGAAACGTCAGTCAGGGCTCTTCGGGAGGATATGGTCCGGTTGATGTGGAGATATGTGAGCATAATGATATTCTCAAAGGTTATCCGGAAAAAATCAGGGTCTGGGCATCCCATGCTGATGAAGTGACCTCATGCCCCGCGGATTTTTCCATTCTTGCACGGTCCTCAATCTGCAGGTGCGAGGCAATTGCATTTCAAGAAAAACATATATACGGGCTCCAGTGGCATCCTGAAGTCAGCCATACCACAGATGGCAGAAGAATTTTTAAAAACTTCGATGCAATAACACAGGAGAACGGGGTATAGTGCGTATTAATTCTTCTGATATGGGGATACTCTCAGATCTTTCTAGGGAAATTCGGTCAATCGGATTCCGATGCAAACAGTGCGGCATATGCTGTCGCTGTGTTGAACCTGAATCCAATCTTGTCATGATTTCCCCGGATGAGATCCGATCGATCATGTCAGCAACCGGACTGCCTTGGAATTCCGTGGCGGAGCCCTACCCGGAACTAATCAGTTATCAGAATGGTGCGAGATATACGCTCGGCTGGTGCCTGTCTCGTGAAAACGACAATTGCAGTTTTTTAAAAGACACAATGTGCACAATTTATGAACATAGACCGTGGATCTGCCGCACATATCCGTTTTTTTTAGAAGATAACGTTCTAGGAGTCTCCTGGTGTGAGGGTTTTGGAATGATGATATCAAAGCAAGAAGCTGTTGGGATCGCATGTGACCTTCTTCAGCGCCGAGATGCAGAAGAGGAAGAAGAGTATCAGGTCCGGCAGGTTCTTCAACATGTTCACATCCCTGCAGGTGCATGTGTTGTAATCGACAGCGAAGGTGTCCGGGTGGTCGATGGCTGAGATCAGGATTGTCGGGACAGCGCATGTCTCCCAGAAGAGTGTTGAAGATGTAAAGGCGGCCATTGCTGAGTTCCGGCCGGATGTGGTTGCGGTGGAACTGGACCCCGCACGGTACCAGGCCCTCAAGAAGAGCATGGTCCAACCCTCGGTCTCTGAAGTAATTGAAGCAGGAAATTTCAACCAGCTCCTCGTCCAGTGGATTCTGTCATATCTCCAGCGCAGGATTGGTATGGACGTTGGGGTGGAGCCAGGAGCCGAGATGAAGGCTGCTATCAATGAGGCCGAACAGCGACAGCTGAAAATCGGCCTTATCGACCGAGACATACGGATCACCCTGATGCGGTTCTGGCGCTCGATGTCACTGTGGGAGAAGCTCAAAATGTTTTATGCCCTTTCCGCTTCTGTCGTGGGGGTGCAAGGCGAAGAGATTGATATCGAGTCCTTAAAACAGGATGACGTTATCACGATGGCGCTTGAGGAGTTCCGGAAATTCTCTCCCCATGGAGCTCGGGCGCTGATCGATGAACGGGATGCATACCTTGCCCACCAGCTGCTGGCACTCGATGCACACAACGGGCGTGTGCTTGCAGTGATCGGCGCAGGCCATGTTAAAGGGGTCCGTAACTACCTGAACGAACCCTCGGCTCTCCCTCTGCTATCAGAACTTACAGCAGATATTAAATCGCCACGGTGGGGCCTGATCTTCGGTGTTGCCGTGACGGTCCTGTTTGCAGTACTCCTTATTGCAATTGCATTCTCCGGGGTCGGATTGGGTGTGCTTGTCACCGCTCTCATCTACTGGGTACTCATCCATGGGGTGCTGACCGCAGTCTTCACCCTTGTTGCCGGCGGCCATCCGCTTTCAGCACTCACCGGCTTTGGCGTATCTTGGCTGACTGCATTACATCCACTGGTTGCAGCGGGCTGGTTCTCCGCGATCGTAGAAGCAAAGATCAGGAAACCGGCACCCGGTGATTTCAAAAAGATCTTTGAGGCGGAGACATTCACTGATATGTGGGGTATCCCACTTTTCCGGGTTGTGCTCGTAGCAGCGCTTGCCAATCTCGGGAGTACGCTTGGTACTATTCTCTATTTCATCGTCATTTTTCCAACCCTTGGTATTGATCCGGGAATATTGATTACGCAGGGATTTGGGAATATGTTGCAATGGATAGCAGGGGGTCATCTATTGAACAAATAAATTCACGTTTTTATTTATTGGTCTGACAACCTTATATGATAAGAAAAATAAGATGATGATTATGACCGGAAAAACTGGTTGGATTTTGCTGGCTGTATCTATTACAATCATTTGTATGGCAGTTCCAGTGACAGCTGTGCTTAATAATATTCCCGCGGGGGGAACGGTTTACATTGGCGAGCAGGGACTCGATATAACCGCAGCCGTCCCCCCCCCTAACACGCAGGTGGGATGGTGGAATCCCGGGGCGTCATATCTTACCCAGCCTCCTGATTATTCAATCAATGTCACAGAACCCACAAATTTTTATATATCCCCCAACGAGTTTGGCTCGCGTACTGGCAACTGGTATGCAATGCCGGCAAAGACCTTGGCATTAACCGTAAAAGACCCCCAGATCGGTATCAGAATCGAAGATACGACAATTAATGGGGATATCACGGACAATGGATGGGTATACCGGGGAGACGAAGTCAGGTTCCGGGTTGACAGCAACCTTGCTGATATCGCTGCCAGAACGGGTGCGATAGAACCTACGGTCACCATCAAAGTACAGGGACCCGATGGCGGTACGTATTCTGCACTTGTAAACAAAGCAGGAGTCCTCACTCCTTTGGATGTCCGTGTTACCACAACCCCCTTCTATACTGTGACTGTCTGGGACACCGGGAGCAGCTCATACGCCCCCGGGACCTATACGATCTGGGCCGAATGCAACGCGAACAGGATGAAAGACAATTACAATATTGCTGGAAAAACCGTTAGTAGTTCAAGACCCCTGCGCGTTCAGGAGCAAAATCCTTTAATCGGTGTCAAGGTCACTACAACAAGCCCGACAACCGGTCCGACGACAATGATTACCACGAAAACTACACCAAAACAGACACTGGTTGTGACAACGAAACCAACAACAATGGTACCAACGACCATGACCACCCCTGTCGACACATTTCAATCTCCTGTTATCCCAATCCCATCCCCAACCCGAACGAAAGCAGCGGGTCTTTGCGATTGGTGTGCTGTTATTGCGGGTATTATCGGTTGTGCGCTTTATGGTGCACGGCGACAGTAACCTTTTTTTGCAGTGCCGGAATAATTTATCAATCTGTTTCCCAAATCCTTCACTATGAACGTTGTAACCATGGTTATCAAATCCCGGCACAGCGTCCGGGAGTTCAAGCCCGATTCTGTTGATCAAACTATTATAAGGGACGCAATTGAATGCGCCCGACAAGCCCCGACAGCTATGAACCTCCAGCCATGGTTATTCGGGGTATTGCAGGACAAGGGCATGCTCCGCAAGATCGCTGATCTCACAGACCACGGAAAATTTATTACTAAGGCAGCTGTTTGCTTTGCTGTTTTTGGTGAGAAGAACGTAAAATATTACTTAGAAGACTGCTGCGCAGCAACAGAGAACCTGATTATCGCGTTGCAGGCGTATGGCATCAGTTCCTGCTGGGTTGCAGGTGATAAAAAACCATATGCAGAAGATGTTAGGAAACTGCTCAATGTGCCTGATACTTATACCCTGGTATCACTGGTTCCTGCGGGATTGCCGGCAGAGATATCCGTGGCAAAGAAGAAGGATCTGAAACTGGTGCACTTCAAAGAATCGTTCAAAAAAGATGCATCATAAATTATAATAAATCACTCCCCCCTCTGAATTAATTTCAGATTTTTCTCATATCCACCCCAATTTTTTTCAACTGATATTCAGGGATTCCTCCACAATCTCCAAAAAAAAATCTAAAAATAATATTGAGATCAGGTCGTGTAAGTACTATTGTTGGCCGTGATCTCTGACTGAGTGAGCGCCCTGTTATAGAATGATACTTCACTCATGTCACCGGCATAATAGAATTCGGCGCCGGGATAGTTCTGCTTCCCGATCGTTATTGGGTTATTATCCGGTTTTAAGTTGACCGGAGGCGGGGGTCCGGAGATCAGACCGGCACCGGGAATATCCCCAAGGTAATAATTGATTGGCATTTGGGCCCCTGCGAAATAAATATTCGGCACACCGGAAGCAACGGTAAATGTCACGTAATTCAGGGAGGGGGGACTTCCCCAGCTTACTGGAGCTTGCGTTTCTATATGGTACATCTGTCCCGTATCTTTATCGGACCATTCCATGTAGAGTTTGCCGTTCGTTATGAACATATCATAATTATCATTGGCATCGCCGGTAATTCCCTTCCCGACGATAGAAGTGGCATAGGTAGTAACAGCACCTGTAGTTGGCTTCATCCAGAGTGAAATGCTCATATCTCCTGTAAATGTCAGGTCAGGGTTGTCTGCTCCCAGGATGTAAGCACCGGTCCCGTTGTAATTAAACATCTGTAATCCATTTGGGCCTATAAATGGAGTCACTCCGTAATTTGTGAAAGGGATTGGATAACCTGATGAATTAGTCAGCGACAGATCGGTAGTATTTGTCCAGATGGTCGTTGGTGCAAGCGGGTTTGCGACAACCGAACCGTTCGCGGCAATAGATACCGTCATCTCATTAAGGATGACATTTGCGGTATCGTCAACCATTCTAATTGTCCAGGCGCCACCTTTAAGGGGCAGCAAGTATTTTATCTTCTGATTTGTCTGCATCGTATCGGTTACCCAGTACCCGCCGCCCCGCTGGTCCCTGTAGATATACATCGATTTACCATAGAGATTCCCTGTGCCGGATATATCGGTACCGGAAGTCTTTGCAAATGTCCCGTCAGGTCCGACAATCACAAATGAAACAGAAGGGGACCCTCCAGGAATATTTGGTTGTCCTGAAAGGTAGAATTGTTCTCCGGCTCGGGGAAGAACATCAAAGACCGGCATGGCTGTTGTCGTATCGATGGGGACATAGGCAACACCTGCTGACGCAGCAACAAGCGAGGTCTTCTGTAAGTAGGGGGTAAGGGACCCGGTTACAAGAGCAAAAATAATAGCTCCTAGGGCAACGACCAGAATAATCATTAATATTATAGATTCTATCTCTGAAATTCCGCTGGAATCGGGTCTTATCTCCCTCATACAAATTCCTGATTTTTTATATTACCGCTCGTAACCATTAAGGTTTTTACCACACGATCGTGACACATCCGATTTGAGCAGACAGGGAATCCCATATGCCTAAAAAAATGTCCAATCATTTGATTAAAGACAGAAACATCGCTGTTGGTTTATAAAAAGTTATGCGGTTTCAGATACAGGCAGGTTCCAGATGGATTTCAGGAGGAAGAAGCCGACAACCCCGAATGTAACTATAGGAGAGAACCACGGGGGGATGTGAAACCCGAAGCCATCGAGGACCATGATGCAGCCAAGGAACAGGATAGAGTACATTGCACCGTTTTTTAAGAAGATATATTTTTTTATTGTTTTAATATTCTTCATCGTGAGTTCCCTGACTACAATAGCACCTAGGCCATTGCCAATCAGGATGAGGGGAACGGAGAGGGTGAATGCAAAGGCACCAAGTACACCATCAATGGAGAATGTCGCATCTATCACTTCAAGATAAAAGAGCTTGCTCACATCTGGAAGGCCACTCCCCAACATCTTTTTTTCATGAAGTTCTGCGTTCTGGCGGAACCCGTGGACAATAAAAAATGCTGTTGACCCGATAACCGCCCCGAATGCGAGAAGAGGATTTCTCTCAAGTGATATCCATACAATGAGCGCCAGAAAAATAGAGACTATTGCATAGAACCAGACTCCTTTGGACTCAATAAACCGCTCTCCGCGCAACCCATAGTACTTCTCCTCCAAAAAAATCCAATGGAAGAAGAGAAATATCAAAAAAGTCCCTCCTCCCATAAGGAGAATAGGTGCCGATTGTTCAATCGCGTCGATCATCGCAGGATCGTTTGAGAATGTGGCAAAAAATGAACCCACAGGACCAAGCGAGGGTGTAGCTACCCATACAATAAGCCAGGGCAGAACCCCTCGGACCATAAAGACGGCAAGGAAGAGTCCCCAGAGTAAAAACCATCTCCTCGCCCGTTCTCCCATTGTTGAGAGCACTTCTGCGTTGATGATTGCGTTGTCGATGCTGCTGATCGTTTCAAAAAGACAGAGCCCGCCAATGACCAGAATTATTGATAGGATATCCATGAAGAGTGGAATTTATGTCGGTGTTGGAAATACTTAAAAGATGGGGATTGACCCGCAGGGATAATTGCGGGATAAATATCCCGATTAATTTTTCCCTGCAGAATTTTCGATGTAAAAAATTTTCTAGGTACTTCTATCGTGAAGTAATCCTTATGCCATGGCATCTCATATTCTCTTAAAGTATGAAAAAGCCAATCCTGCAGGTAGCCCTTGATCTCACGGAACTGAACCGGGCACTCCAGATTGCGCAGGAATCAGTGCGGGGCGGGGCTGACTGGATCGAGGCAGGAACACCATTGATTAAAAGCGAGGGAATGAATGCTGTACGGACATTAAAAAACCAATTCCCCGATTATACGATTGTTGCCGATATGAAGATTGCCGATACCGGGAGCCTTGAAGTTGAAATGGCAGCAAAGGCCGGCGCCGGAGTGGTCTGTATTCTAGCCGATGCAGATGATTCGGTGATTGCCGAAGCGGTACGGGCGGCACGTCTTTATGGTGTCAGGCTGATGGCAGACCTCATCAACTCGCATGATCCAGCGCAACGGGCTAGGCAGGTTGAGGCAATGGGCATTGATCTCGTCACGGTGCATGTTGGCATCGATCAACAGATGACAGGAAGGAGTTCCCTTGACCTGTTATCCGACATCACCGGCAAAGTCACGATCCCCGTTGCCGTGGCCGGGGGACTTGATTCAGTTACTGCAGCGCAGGCTGTACAAAACGGGGCATCGATCGTAATTGTAGGGAGTGCGATCTCACGGTCTGCGGATGTGACGGGATCCACTTTTTCGATCCGGGCTTCTATCGACAATCCATCTATCCAGAAAAGGGAAACGGGTTCCCTGGCGGAACGGATCCGGGAACTTTTCCAGAAAGTGTCCTCATCAAATATTAGCGATGCGATGCACCGCAAAGGTGCGATGGAGGGAATTATCTCCATCTGCGGCAATGTGAAGATAGCAGGTCAGGCAGTTACTGTCCAGACATTCTCCGGTGACTGGGCAAAACCTGTCGAAGCCATTGATGTCGCAGCACCGGGAAATATCATCGTAATAAACAACGACAGTGCAACCCACATTGCTCCATGGGGTGAACTGGCTACCCTGAGTTGTATCAAAAAAGGGATCGCAGGAGTTGTCATCGATGGTGCCGTGCGGGATGTGGACGATATCAGGAAAACAGGGTTCCCGGTTTTTGCAAAGGCAATCGTTCCCAATGCCGGTGAACCAAAAGGATTCGGCGAGATAAATGCCGAGATCCGGTGCGCTGGGCAATTCGTCAACCCCGGGGACTGGATTATCGGTGACGAGAGCGGGGTAGTCGTGGTGCCTCAGGAACGCGCTTTTGAAATTGCCCGGCGGGCGCTTGAGGTAAGGAAAAATGAAGAAAGGATAAGGGAGGAGATACAGCGCGGGAGTACGCTCTCGCAGGTTGCAGATTTAATAAAATGGGAAAAGAAATGAGCATATTTTTTTAGTGGAAGACCGAACTCTCGATCAGGGTTGCACCGGTTTTTGAAATCCTTTCAATTGCCTCTTCTACATGGTCTACCCGGAGGATCAGGACCGCGCCATCTTTCCCTGAATAGGCATATGAATATTCGATGTTGATCATTGCATCCCCGAGGATCTTAGCAATCTCGTAGAGCCCACCGGGTTTGTCCTTCATGTGAACGGCAATAACATCGGTGAATGCAACGTTGAACCCGAGCGATGAGAGTTTCTTATGCGCTTTTTCGGGATGGTCGACGAGCGCTCGGACAACCCCGAAACCGCTTGCTTCAGCGATGCTGAACGCAAGGATATTGATCTTCTCCTCCCCCAGTGCATGAGCGATGGCAGCAAGCCTGCCGGGCCGGTTTTCTGAAAACACGGAAATCTGTTTGACCACATATTTTTTTACATCCATTACAACGACCTCCTGTCAACCACTTTCTTTGATTTTCCCTCAAACCTTGGTAATGAACCCGGTTCAACGAGTTCCACGTTTGCATTCACGTTTAAGGCGTTGCGGAGTTTGTGTTCTACTTTTTCACTGATATGCATCAGGTCTGTAATTTTATCTGAGAATGATTCTTTGTTGAGTTCGACCCGCACGAGCATATCGTCGAGCGCTCCTTTGCGGTCGACCACGATCTGGAAGTGCTGCCCGACCTCAGGAATCCCCATGAGGGCATACTCGACCTGCGACGGGAACACATTGATGCCCCTGATGATCAGCATGTCGTCGACACGGCCCTGAATACGGTGGACCCGGGGGTGTGTTCTGCCACAGGGACAGAGATCTTCATCCATGACCGTGATGTCCCCTATCCTGTATCGGATCATGGGCAGCGCCTCTTTCTGCAGGATTGTAACAGTCAGTTCTCCCCGCTCGCCCTGTGGGACCGGTTCCCCGGTATTCGGGTCAACCACCTCGGTGTATGCAATGTCGCTCCAGATATGGAACCCGTTCTGCTCGGTACATTCCGTGAACATCGGGCCTGAAAGTTCACTCGTCCCGTAGATGTCGTAAGCCTTGATCCCAAGCCACTCCTCCATCCGTTCCCGCATCTTCTCAGTCCATGGTTCCGCCCCCAGAATTCCGGTCCGAAGTTTTGTATCCTTCTTGATCGACACCCCCATCTTTTCAGCAACTTCTCCCATGTGAAGGAGGTAGGAGGGAGTGCATGCGATCGCGGTCGAACCCAAGTCCTGCATCAGTTCGATCTGCCGCTCGGTATTGCCAACGCTTGTCGGAAGCACCGTTGCCCCAATCCGTTCAGCCCCGTAGTGAAGCCCGAGGCCACCGGTGAAGAGCCCATACCCGTAGCTGATCTGAATTACATCGCCACGGCCAAGACCCGCTGAAGTGAGTGCGCGGGCGAGCGAAGTCGTCCATGCGTTCAGGTCATTCTCTGTATAGCCTACGACGGTTGGCTTACCGGTTGTCCCTGATGAGACATGATACCTGACCAGTTCTTCCTGAGATGCGGTGAAGAACTTGTTCGGGTAATTGTCCCGCAGGTCTTTCTTGAACATGAATGGAAGCTTCTTTACATCAGACAGTTCTTTTATGTCGTCCGGGTGCACCTTGTGTGCTTTCATTCGTTCATGATAGAACGGGGAGAAGCTGTACAGCCGGTACACGAGCGTTTTTAACAAACGGTACTGCATCTTTTTCAGGTCTGCAACCGGCATCTCCTCAATCCGCGGATCCCAGCATCTCATATGATGTCACCTCGCCGATCAATCACTCGTTTGGCTTTCCCCTCAAAACGGGGAAGTGTCCCTGGTTCGACGATCCTTACAGTTGTCCTTAGCTCGAGTGCATCCCGCAGTTCTTTAACCACTTTCTTCTGTATTCGTGCAAGGTCAGTAAGTTCCCCGCTGAAATAGTCCCGATTGATCTCAACGTCCACGGTCATCTCATCCAAATGATTCACTTTGTCCACATAGACCATAAACTGATTGCCGACTTCAGGGATTTTTAATAATATATGTTCGATCTGGGATGGGAAGACATTGATTCCGCGGATGACCAGCATGTCATCACTCCGCCCGGTGATCCGTGAGATTTTTTGTCCTCGTGTGCAGATACAACCGTCTTCCATTTTCATGGTAACATCACCCGTGCGGTACCGCAGGAGCGGCATTGCCTCTTTCACTAATGGCGTGACAACAAGTTCCCCACGCTCCCCTTCTCCAAGCTGTTCACCGGTCTCCGGATCAATTATCTCGACAAGGTATGCATCGTGCCAAATGTGGAGCCCGTCGCGTTCAGGGCATTCAAACGCGACTCCGGGCCCGAATAGTTCGGAAAGCCCGTATGAGTCATATGCCGTGACCCCAAGGCGCTCTTCCAGAGAACTGCGCATGGTTTCTGACCATGGTTCGGCGCCAAAAATGCCGGTCTTTAAGCTATCAAGCGACTCATGCATCTCTTCGGCCACCTCTGAAAGGTGCATGGCGTAGCTGGGAGTGCAGTGGATCGTGGTGACCCCAAAGTCCCTGATCATCTCAATCTGGCGCCTTGTGTTTCCCGTTGCGCTGGGGATTACCGTCATCCCGATCTTTTCTGCGCCGTAATGGAACCCTAGACCCCCGGTGAACATACCGTAATTGACCATGTTCTGGAAGATGTCGTCTTTTGTAACACCGATCATGGTCATATTTCTGGCGATCAGGTCTGCCCACACTTCAAGGTCGTTGTGCGTATAACCGACAACCGTTGGTTTGCCCGTTGTGCCGGAGGTGGTGTGGATCCGGACAACTTTTTTGAGCGGCACAGCAAAGAACCCAAAAGGGTACCCGCTCCTCAGGTCCTGTTTCTTTGTGAACGGGATCTTTTCAATATCATCCAGCTTCCTGATGTCAGCCGGTCGGACGTGTGCATCATCAAGTCTTTTTTTGTAAAACTCCACTTTTTGTGAATCGCGGATGGTTTTTTTTAAGCGTTTAAACTGGAGAGCTTTGAGTCTCTCTCCTTTGAGAGTCTCGGTTGTTTTGTCCCAGAACATCTGTCACCTCTTGTGTCACGGTAATTCGTATACGGTAAAAAGGATATCATCCGCCCGTGATTCTGCCTGATCACAAGGATTATTTTTCATTATCCTCCATGAGCGAATACCCGCATGTCTGTTTTTTTAAGGCATCAGTACATACTCGTGCGGCAGAGAAAAGCATTGTTATGTTTTAGTATCGCACAGGCAGAGATAAGGGAAAAATCCGACTCCGGATTTCTGCACAACAAAAAACTGAGGCTGATAACCATCAAATCCCCGTTCTCATAGTGTAAGATTTACTTCTGACCTTTTTGGCAGGGTTTGTATATCGCATAATATGGTTTATATTCCTAATCTATCCTGCGCAATTTCCAGGTAATTCCGATAAGGATTGTTGAAAAAAAGATATTTTGCCCTTAAAAGAATCCTGAACCGGTAAAGTGGATTTTTCCTGAAAGTAGGTAAATTTAATCCTGCTTCACCATGAAAACGATGCTTTAATCTGTCCGTAAGATGGTAGTAATTAGATAGAAAACCCGTGTTTTATACAAATGATGCCTCCTAAAATCCCGTGGTTTCTGGTCAGCGGTTTTGGCGCACACATAAAGTCAAGCCCATCAAAACTGATTGTGGTGCAGAAAAACAGGACCCGGGAATTTCCTATTGATTCGATCAACCATCTCCTGATTGTTGGCGGGCATACGCTCCATACATCCGCGATCATCCACCTTTTAAAAAAAGGGGTATACCTTTCGATTTTTGAAGCTGACGGAACCCCAGTGAGCACAATCCGTCCGTATAGCAGCAATAAATTTTCAAAGATGAGGGAGTTGCAGGCTGAGGCACCCCGGCACCGGTACGCGGTTGAACTCGCGGGAGGGTCGATCAAATCGCGCCTGCTCTTTTTACAAAGGCTTGAAGAATCGCGGGGCTTATCCCTGCTCTACAAGGGAGAGAACGAGATTATCCATAAATCGCTCGGGGAACTGGAATACCTCATCAGGCTTGAAGAGATCAGGCGGATTCACCGGCTGACCTCTGATATGTATTACGAGATCCTGTCACGTGCCATCCCGCCGGAACTGGGGTACCGGCGGAGGCGGCTCCAGTCCCAGCAGGACGTCGTGAATGCAATGTTTTCAATCGGATACTCGATGCTCTATGGAAACTGTCTCGTCGCGATCCTTGGAGCTCATTTGGATCCTGATATCGGCATCCTGCATGAAGGTCAGGGAGGGCTCGTATATGACCTGTTCGACCCGCTCAAGGCCCGCATGATTGACGCAACAGTTATCAAGGTCGCTGCAGAAGGGATCAGCCCTGATGATTTTGAAATAAGCGGCAACCGTTGCATACTCTCCGATGAACTTGTACGGAGGTTGATCAACCTGTTCAAAACTTCGATCCAGGTCGGGGAGATCGATGAACAGGTTTGTTCACTGGTACATGCATTACAGGACCATGAAGAGTTCAGAATCCTGTACTGATACGGCCTTCGCCCTTTATAATGGAAAAATCATCGTACTGGTTGAAGGAAACATCATTTGTACTGATATCCCTCACAACGGCACGGGGACACCCATACAGCATGGAGATAAATTTTTCAAGGACCATGGGTTCTCCGGTTGCATATACCTTAACTTTCCCATCCGGCAGGTTCATTACTGCACCCCTGATGTTTAGGTCAATGGCGATCCGCCGTACGCAAGCCCGGAATCCGACACCCTGGACCCTGCCGGAAATGAATATCTGGATCGTTTTCATAAATATCCGCCTTGTAAAAATTTTATAGCGCATGAGAGTTTTTCAAACCCTGAGTCACGCTCAGCCTCATGCCGGATATTTGTTGTTGCATCAACTGCATAATCCATGAGTGTCTGTGCATCCCCCTCATAACCGGCAGAATGCCACAGCATCGCAATATCACAGAGAACTGTCAAACGGCTTGACAGGGGCCGGATTTTAACTGCTTCCCCGACTGCTGCCTGCATGAAATGTTTTGTGGTCTTCTGGTGTACCTGCCCCTTAAGCAGGATGTAAATCGTTGCATAGTACCGGATTCTTTTTATACGGTCAGGATGTGATTGGATTGATTTTTCCAGATCTGCCAGGTATGCAGGATCAATTCCTTCTGCGGCAATATGAGTCGTCAAGTTTTTGATTTTTTCGTAAGTTGGTGAACATTTTATATCAATCTGCCCGTTCGCATTCCGGAGCCTGTCACGGATAATATCATATTCGATTGTCTGCGCAACAGCATTTGCCTTATTGAGAAGTCGAGTATTGTGGAGAGTCTCCCCAAGATTCAGGTAAAGGTGAACAATGCTTTTTTTGACCATATCAGAAATAAAAACAAGACTGATAGATGGTATAATACCTGCGATCCGGTCAAGGAGTATAAGCAATTGTTTGCCATCATTCTTGCCATCAAAAAGGGAGAGGACGGAGAGTAAGATTAACGCTCTCTCATCCGGCTCAGTAATGTGTTCGCATTTTTTTTCAATATGTGCCAGGATCATCTCTGTTTTACGGGTATCGTTCCGGGTCATCAGGAAAATTGCCATCATAGACATGACATAATCTGACGGGTTGTCAATTGCTGATGCCACGCTCAAGGCATCTTCAATATACACCGGGTCCTGGTGGGTTTCATTAAACCTGGCAATTGCATATACAACCTGTTGAAGCGCAGCTGACTTCTGGTCATATTCTACGGCAGGCAACAGATGTACTGCATCTTTTAAGCATTTTTTCGCCAGATCTTCTGAAATGCCCCGGTATGAATCAATGAGGCCGGCAAGGAGAATCACTTTCTGATGGCTGGATGGAACAAGGTGGAGCGATGACCGGACCTCCTGAAGGATCCCGTCTGCTTTTTTCCGGTTATTTTCTCGCAGGCAGATTTCTGCTCCCTGCAGCATCGATAACAACCGGAGAAAGGGATCCTTAATTCCCCTAGCTATCGGAACCATCAGGTCGATTATCATGCTCGTATGAGCCGGGCATTGGATGGAGAGGAGGTGGTTTGCCAGAACCTCGTACGGATCGGTTGATTCCGTCGCAAGACCCTGTGGTCTGATACTGGCGACAATCCGTGACACCATCGCATCGCGTTCAAAAGGATCTTTTATTTCGAGGACATACAAACAAAGTGGGAAAAAAAAACTTTTTTGGAACCGCTGGTGCATAGATTCAAGGATGATGTCGATGAAATACGAAACCCTGATAGACCGGTCATCTTTTTTTCCGTGCATGATCAGGAGTTCGAGACCTCGCTGAAATGGTTGGAATACCTGTGTGAAACCGGTATTTTTAACAGGATAATTGGTATCCAGGATTGCAAGGCACCCCAGTATAACAAAACTATCGGATATATGGTCGACAAGTTCCTTATTGCTTGATATGTCGCCTATTTCCTGTGCGATAATGTATGCTTCTTCCAGCGCGCCCGGATGCCGGGTATCAATCGCATATTTGATCATCCCCTCAGCGATTTTTGCCATAGCAAGGATCTCAATGTCCCGTGAAAGCAGGGAGGCGCTCCATTCGCGCATCCTCCGAAGAAGGTCGAGGTCACCATCATGGACTGCCAGATCGGTTGCCTCATTGATGATCATTGTCAGGGTTGAGGACCGGGTTGTCTCCCCTTCAATAAGGCAAGTAAGGCCGACCGCCCGTTGGAGTGAATCGCGGTTCCGTGTATGCACGCCAAGTCTCGCTACTTCAATGACAATCGATGAGAGCGCCTGCTCTTTTTGCACTGGATCGCTGATATTTCTGGTAAATGAAATCAGGACATCAGGATCGTTTGTTTCAAGAAATCCACGACTGATGAGCATGGATATGCAATCCAGCACCATCCCATCCTTGTGTTTATGAATCTGCATGAGTGCATGCAACGAATCGATGTGCCGGATAATCATTTCAAATGAAAAATGTCTGCAGATATCCTGTGATGCTCTCATAAGAATATCGGGCAGATGTATCCTGTCCGTTCTCTTCTCCAGAAAATCCTTAACGGGGGCGACTTTGCCTGAAATGACAGCCTGCCTGCAGAGAGCAACACAGCATTCTTCAAATAGTCGTTGGTTTTGGCCCCCGGCACCGATCTTCTCTAGTACTTCTATGGATTCCTCCAATCTCTCCATTGAGAGGAGGACATTGGCAATCCTGATATATATCCTTGAGGCTGCAACCGGATCGCAGGACGTTGCAACGAGGGGAATGATTATCATGAGCGGACGTGGGTCTTGGGTATTGTGCGTGATTGTGATTCCGGTTCGCACGAGGTCGCGGGTCGGATACCGGGACCTCTCTTTAAAAATTGTATGGAGATGGAGTGCGGTTGTATAATACCAGAAATCTCCCTCTTTTTCTGCCCGTTTCAGGAGCGTGAGAACGAGCGGGGAGATGGATGCTGGCACTTTTTTGATAAATGTGTTCAGGATTGTTAGTATTGCTGTGTAGTTGTTCCCGCAATCACAGAGGTCGTCTAATAATGCGCAGATGATCTCACTTCTGATCTCTTCAGGTTCATCAGTAAAAAAGTCAATAAATGCACTAATTTCGCCATTTTCATCTCGCAGGAATAGAGAAGACCCCCCCGTGATAACGAATGCGATACAACTTTGTCTCCTAATTTTCTGTTGTATATTGCATGCAACTTTGATGCTTTCAATAAATTTTGAAGGGTTGCGTTCACGAACTGCTATGGTTGCCATAGTTTCGGCCAGGTTTGAAAATTCAACTGACCGTTTTGCAGTGTTACCAATATCCCGGATCATGAGTGAGATAGTATTCAGGAGTTCACAATCCCCCGAATTTCCTGCCCATGCGATGAGTATTGGAATTATGGTTTCAATGATTTCAGACCGGCATTTCCTGATTGTGACACGGTCGAGTATTCTGATACCCTGCCCGACCAGTGCCGGATCTGATGTATTGATCCCGGTTTCGATGAGCCGGCGTACAAGAACCGCATATGCATAAGACTGATGACTTTTTGTTTTGAGCCTGTCAATAAGGGTGAAAATTTCTGTCAGCCATGCCTCATCACGGGTTTTGAGATAGTGCCCGATGATCCGATCCAGGAAGCCAAGTGCGTTTTTATAAGATATTTCCCGGAGCGCCCGGATAATAGCGGGATTGTTTTTTTCGATGGAGGCGTCAAGCAATAATGCATTTATCTGATTTATCAGCCCATCGCGTTTTTTCCTTCCTGTATTGAGGAGAACTGCATCAAGATTCTTTTTAATTACATTAAGGTCCTCTTGTGCTGTAGCACGTTGGAGAGCATGTACCATCGTTTCTGATCGTGAATCCATGAATAAACAACACGGGTTTTTAGGATACACTCAATTCGATAAATTAATTAATAAATTTTTGTATTCGATTTCTTTGATAAATTTATTAAAATTTCAAATTTTTGTCCAATTTAAAAATTAAAGATAGTTTACAAATAAAACCTTCATATTCCCATTAATAAAAGAGATATTCTGATAATAATCAAATTTCAACCATATTGAAATCAATTTTGCCTTCCTGTCCCAGTACTTTGTCATGTCCTGATATTAAGTGCCGGATTCGCGTGCAACAATTGCGGAAATCTCTTTAAAAAATCTCTCTGCATCCTTCTTCTTTTCAGATTCAACAATAATCCGGATCAAAGGCTCAGTCCCGGACGCCCGGATTAATGCCCATGACGGTTCACGGGTAATCTTTAATCCATCGGTATGATCGATGTGGTCGTGTAAAAAGGAGTGTTCGATCTTTACCATTAATTTTCGGGCATGGATAGTCTTGTGTTTCTCCTTGATCATATATCGTTTTGGGAGTTCCTTGACGATCTCCGATAACCGGTTTTTGGTTGTTGCGAGGATTAAGACCATACTGGCAGCAGTCATTGCACCATCACGGCAGAACTGGTGATCGGGAAAAATCAGCCCCCCGTTCCCTTCCCCTCCGAACACCACATCCACCCCCTGTTTAATCAGTGAATGCATGGTGCGTGCAACATGGATGCTCCCCACTCTCGTATAATTGACACTGCAGCCTTCAGGCGATGCAACCGCTTCAACGATCCCGGACGTACTAACCGGGGTGACAATCACTCCTTTGTGGTGTTGGCACAGGTACCGGGCTACAATTGCAAACTCCTGGTTTTCCTCAACATAGTGCCCCTTCTCATCGACGAAAACTGCACGGTCAGCATCACCGTCATGGGCAACACCAAATGCAGCCCCTGAGCTCACCACGAGGGCAGAAAGTGCTGCAAGTCCTTCCGGGGTCGGTTCCGGCATTCGTGCCGGGAAATGACCATCCATAATCCCGTTGACGGTCAGCACCTGGCACCCCAAGGTTTTCAGGATCTCCGGCGTTGTCCTGCAGGCCGGGCCGGAACCCGGATCAACGACAACCAGCATCCCCCTGCCAATAGAGGGCGGGAATTGCCGGACGACTGCTGAAATATACTGGTCAACGAGACCGGGGGCGCTGTGCTCACAACCGGCCTTATCCCATGGCTGCAGGGCAAAAGACCGGCTGAAAATATGCTGTTCCAGCTCGATAGTCTCGAGATCCCCCATTTCGGTGCCGTCGGCCTCGATGATCTTAACCCCGTTATATTCAGGGGGATTATGGGATGCGGTGATCATCGCCCCGCCGTCAAACTTCCCTTTGATGAGATACTGGAGGGCGGGAGTCGGCAACACGCCGCAATCGGTGACATCGCACCCGGTTGCCAGAAGCCCGGCTTTGAGCGCATGGATCAGAGTTTCCCCCGAAGTCCTTGTATCTCTGCCGACAGCAATGGATCCTCTGCGGAGCGTGCCAAGTGCTGTCCCGATATGGAAAACAAGCTCGGGGGTCATATCACGCCCTATCACACCGCGGACCCCGTTGGTCCCGAAGAGACGTTTTTTATTGATTTTGTTTTTCATATCAGCACTCCGCTGTTTTTCTATTATTTTCTTCTTTTGGATAGGTATCAAACCGTTCGAGGGACGCAAGCACTTCCTGAACCGTCGGGTTTGAAGCAACGCAGTTTTCGGTCACGAGATCCCCGATTACAATTTTTGGAAAGCCATAGGTTTTGAACCCCTCGATGACCGCGTATTCAATTCCCTGCTGACTGAACAGGAACAAGAGATCGTTGAGCCTGTTTATCCGGAATGTACCCACCGATTTTTTGTTGTCAACTCCAAATGAAATGGTAGCGCCTGCCTCGAAAAACTGCGTGGTGTCCTTCTTCTTTTCAAGGCCAAACTCATGGTCGCCAAGGTGTTTTACGACGGCGACACGGCCCATTTTTTCCAGTTCGGGTACCAGTTTTTTAATAAACGACGTCTTGCCGGAATTGGATCTTCCAACGACCTGAATTATTCTCATTGCTGAATAGCTCCCGTATCATGTTCGGCTTCGTTTTCCACAGGAAGCAAAGGAGGATCACCATGAGCACTCCCTTCGTCAAGGTCCTTTGTTCTACTACTATTTTTACCGGTCACAATCTCCGGCACATCAGCAGGTTGCTGGGGGGTGTCTGGTACTGATGGTGCTTCTGGCTTGCCAGTACCCGTTTCTTCCTGCATATTGTGTGATAATGGCCGGGACTCTTCAGTGAAAGTCCGTTTTCTCTTTCTACGGATTGCTTTTACAGACAGACGAGCGTCAAGGGCAGCCTGGCGTTTTTCTGGTTTTTCCAGAGAGGCATGGGTGTCCTGATCCTGTTCGGCGACCATAACACGGTTTTTGAGGATGGTTTTTGCCGTTTCGCCAACACTTCTCATGACTTTTGTGATCCTGTCCTCAATATCAATCTCTTCATCGATATCGAGCGTTGTGCCCTCCACTTCAAGCAGAAAACGGGCTACTTCACTTGCTTCAAAGAGCAGGTCATCAAGCTCGTCAGTCGTGAAGAAACCGCACATGGCTCCATAAAAAAAAGTCGCGCTTGCTTTCCTCACTTTTTTCTTGAATGAGTTGCGCGCCTGGTTTACAGCCTGTGGAGAGTAGGTATCTTCCATGAACGGTACAAGTTCGGGCAGGTGCTGTCCGATAAATGTCATTTCCGCCCCCCCGGTTGTCCTGAAATCCGTGCAGAGCCGTGCAAGCGCCCATTCCCGTGCGGTGATATATGTCCGTTTCCTTAAGAACTGGTTTACTTTCCGGTACGTCCCGCCATCAACTTTTTTGAATTTTTTATATTTGTTGATCTCTTCCTGGATCCGAGTCTCATCCATGCGATAAACTCCATAGGCACATTTTAAATCATGAGTTGGATTCGGTATAAAGAGGTAAGAATGTCCCTTTTCATATAGCATTATTTGGTTTATTCATTAAAAAACCACCGTCTGAAGGGTCGTGATCTCATTTGTTAAACGAGAAATTAACCCCAAACCAGCAGATCTGTGTTTGACCCGGAAAATATTATGCAGATAGTCAGGATCTGTGCATCCTGATACAATACTTACCAAGAAAACTCCTGTTTGCAAGAATTCTGGTCATGTATGCCATCAACTTGGGATTTTTTTATTTTCGGATAACCGGATTTCTCTTCAGATTCATATGCAATTTGTGATAAAGAATCTGGACCCTTTTCCATCCATTTAGGAAAAAGGGTTTTTCCTTGTTAGCAATAGAAACAGAAATCCATTTTATCTTATGCACAAAACAATAAATTCTCACATTTCGGGTATGTGAAAAATTCCGTATGCGATCAATTTTATTAGATAGATGGGATTGAACAACGGGAGTAACCTGCACAGCTTATACTGGGGCTTAATTCTCTTCTCGGATTTGTGAAAATTCTGATAATTCTCTTATTCCCCTCCGTATCGATTCCTTAAAAACAATCATGAAGATATTTTTTAAGGGATCATGGATTTACTATCTCCATAAAGATCTTGGGTTGAAATTATTTCTCTTTACTACTGGTGAATAGCGAGTGAGATATCCCTCGCGGTAGGTATTCAACCCGAATCATTGTGGGGATGTTATTGAGCATTTATTGGTGGAATGAGGGATCGTCTTATTATCATTTCATCAGATTGAGAGACAATTTTTATTAAATTTTGATTCTGGTTGGATTTTTTAACTGCATGTTCTTCCTGTCTCGCGAGTCCATGATATTAAACAGGAATGGGTTATCGTAATATTTTGGATCGGAAAGGGATTGATAAAACCGGAAAGATCTCATTGCTTTATGAAAAAGATAGAGATGCCACACAATTGTCAGAATAACGCCTTTTGTGTATAGCATCATATGGTTTATATGTACAAAATTGACGATTTCCAGAACGATTTTTGAAAAATTTCACTCTAAATCAAATATTTTTTAATAATATCCCGAAAAATCCTGTCTATTCTTAAAAAAAACGTGATTAGGCCACTTTTTATTATCTTACTTTTCAATGAAATAGAATTTTTTTGTTCTCGGGGTATCAAAAGAGGTTTGTGCGTCCTAATTATTAGATCTGAAAACTCCTTCCTATTAAGAGCGATTAACCTCATACACTCCACACGAAGCGATCCAACTTCTTCTCCCTGCCGCCACGGGAATTAAGGACGGTACTGGAAATGCTCTTCCATGCATCCAGATTATTTTCATACACTCGTATTTTTTTTATGGGATTTGCCGCCTGGGGATAAGTTTAAGGCTCCCAATGGAATGTAAACGGGAGAAAATTACACTATTTCCGACTTTCTCGTCGGTTTCAACCATGCTCATTAGGAATAATTTTTAAAAAAGTGTTTTAATAAAAAAATTCTTTTTGAAGGTTTTTCTCTTACATCTCCCAAGAAAACAAGGAATATATGATGAAATTTTCTTCCTGTTATTAACCCGGGGTAGGGGTACTTGGCCTAAGGAAATTCCGATTGTATTATCGCTTTTATTGATATGAGTTTGGCTCCGGAGAAAATCTCATTTTAATCAATATTTTTATAACATTTTTATCGGCTATCTCAACAGGAGGTTGTTGCCAAGCAGCAGGGGGATTTTTCAAAGACCCTCTCTCGTACAAAATAAAAAAGGATGGAAAAAAATATGGCTCGTTTTGGGATAATGGGTTGAGATGATGCCAAGAATACTGAACCTGGAGTTTTAATAAAACCAGTCCAGCCACAACATTTTGATAACAATAATGGTCCTTCCAATCCTCCCAATATTAAAATTCATAAACGAGATTGTTCTTCATTTTTTTAACAATCGTATCCAATGTCCTAATTATAAAAAATTCAATTTACCCAGAATCTTCCCATCGATATCTCTGGCATTTTCCGACGTGAAAAAAATCAGGGTAAAAACAGGGGTTTGCGGGCACGAAATAGAGTGGGATCGATGTTGGATATGGTCAAAAGGGAAAAAACCCCTGTTTTGTAATGCCCTTGGTTGGGTGATTGTGTTTACATCCAAGCCGGTTTAACCGGCCGACGAGCATGCGTAAAATATCACAGCCATTTACATGTTCCCTCGCTGTATTGGTTTTGTCGTCAAATGACTATTGGTCGAGAACTCGATAAATTGCGCTTTTTTGGATGAGATGAGGTCGTAAAATGGTCAAACGCGACGTTATCGTGTCGGAAGATGTGTACTGGGCGCTCGTAAACAGGAAATTTGCCGGCCAGTACCGCTCGATCGATGAGGTTCTCCGACCAGTGCTCGGGATGCAGCCAGGCAAACGACCACGACTGAAAAAATACCTGCAGGAGCAAGAATACATGAAAGAAAAACAGTCAGATGGCGATATTGGGGAGGGGAAGTGCCCCGCTCCAGGATTCAGGCTTGCCACGAGAACACGAAGGGGGGCGATTATTCTATCGCTTTTCCGGTTTATAGGGTTTCTCTCTGAGGCAATCTTTCAGAGGGGGGGTATCATGCCCGCTCCGGTAATCTGTCCGCACTGTCACACCGAGAATGTCCGGCGCCGTGAGAGTGTCGGAAAGGACGACCACGGTAAGGTCCTGTACAAATATCCGAAGGTCAAGCAGTGCCGGCAGTGCGGAGTTCAGATAGCTCGGGACCTGCCAGGCCGTGAGATCCCGCCGGACTATGTGGACGGCTGCCGCCAGGCTCACCTCGAGGTGTCGTGATGGTCAGAAAAAATTATTCTGAGATGACCCCCGAGGAGCGTGAGGAAAAAAGGCAATATCAGCGGGACTGGTACAAAAAGAACGGCCGGAAGAAAGGGGGCAAAAAACCCGCTGCAGCCGCACCGACAGGGGGGGGGGCAGGTGCAACCCGCTAAATTGGAAATCAAGCGCCTGAGCGATGGTGTTGACCCGGGAGAGGCATTCTTTTACATCGCTGACAGCCTGCAGGTGATGAACGGGCACCTGAGACGGATCGCTGATGCGTGTGAAAAGGCCGGGGGGATGTGAGATGCTCTGCCGGCATTGTCATTTTTACAAAAAACTGCATGCGAATCATTCCCGGGGTCACTGTACCGTGAAGTTCCATGCCGGGCAGCCGTCCGTGGTCGAGGGGAACGCGGCCGCATGCCTGGACTGGTTCATGCGGCGCGTAGCCTGGATGTGGGGTGAGGCATGACTTCCAAAGGGTATCGGTTTACGAACCGCCGGGTCCGGGATGAGCTAAGTAGGATCCTGAAGCGTGTCGCACCTGGTGATGTTGTGACAACGGAACGCCTCTGTGAGATCGTGAATATAAAGAACCGGAACCGGGATTTTTCCCGGCGCCGGATCGGGTCTCTCCTCAGGGAGCGCGAGGACCTGCATAGGGTCGGTGATGGTATATGGCAGGTGGTACGATGATTGAGATATTCGAGTGCCCTGAACCCTTCATTCCCCTGGTGAGTGGTGGATCTCTCCAGATGGCCGGGGACTTTCGGTTATTGTGCATCCGGCAGCATTGTTCAAAATTTCCTTGTGAAAAGCTCAAAATGTCCGGACAAACTTGTCCGGCTCCTCAGTCCGGACAGCACAATACTACTACTAGCTACGATCACTTGTCCGGACAGAGAGAGAGAGAGAGAGAGAGAGAAAACCATTGTCCGGACATCAATACCGGACAAAATTGTCCGGACAAAATGATATTGGGGTGGGTTTTTGCTCAATGAAATGTGCTACATCCGCATCTCAACATGGGAAAAAAAATTAATTGAGAGGCATAAATTGAACGTCTCACGGTTATTCCGGAGAGCTCTTGCGGACAAAATCAAGGAAATGACACAGGAATACCCCGACAAGGACGTTTACGCATATGCTGCAGCCTGGAATAAGGTATCCTCAGAGGTCTGTTCGATCCTCACGGAAGCTGATTTTGATGTCCTTCGCAAGTCTGATGAACGCAGGCTGGACCTGCAGCGGATGGTAGCTCCGTATCTTTCACCAAAAAGTCTTGAACATTTTGCAATTTTTCTCCAGGGAGCTAAGCTTTCCGATCATATTTTGGTCTCATTTTTCACATTTAATGAATCGCGCGCTGAAAAAAATGAAGCGGACGTATCCTCAAAACACTCAGCAAAGGCTTAATTTTTGACCCTCTCACTCAAATTTTGACCGTGCACGTCCCGAAATCATGTGAAAAAACCTGAAAATGTAGGAAGAATTTACAGGTTTTTGTCACTTTTTTGTCGTTTTGTTCATCATGTTCATTGAACATTATTGATTTTGTCAAACAGATTAATTTAATATACTTGACTTGACAATGTCAAATATGCCACAGGAACGCGGGGGAACCCCCTCTTTTTTGGGACCGTCAAAAAAGAAAAAACACGTCTGTGAATATTGCGGAAGGGACGATTTTCAAAGCCGTCAAGCCTTGTCATATCATAGGTTAAACACTTGTGAAAATCGTCCGCTTGACATCAAGCCGAAACCTACAGCTCCCTCACAGGCAGCCGCGCAGGATCTCCGGGAGCCGGCTGCCCGGACCCTTGCGGATGTGATGAAACAGGCCGCGTTCCCGGTCTTGGCGCCCCCCCCGGAAGCGGCTGCAGCCGACCCGCCGAAACCGTCCACGTCGACACCTGCAGCAGCTCAGAAGCCCTCACCTGGTGAAATGGTCCCGGACCATGGGGAGCTGAGGGAACAGCAGCGATCGAAGGCTCACCCGGCACTCGTCTTCATCCTGCTGCTGCTGATCGGGATCCTTGCCCTGGTCATCCTTTTCTGGGATGTCATCGAGCGCGAAGGTAAGAAATTCCTGAAACGGTTCGACCCGCCCGCGCAGGAGGTGACTGAAGATGGAGGAGAGCAGCAGCACTGGATCAACTGATGAAATCAGCTTTTTAGACGTCGGCTCGAAAGACGTCCCCCATGTAGAGGACCCGAACACAAAGAAGCTCCAGGCGCAGGTCATCCACAAGATCGAGCGGCAGCAGGTCGAGGAGCAGGTCCGGGAGGATCTCGGGGTCGATAAAACCGCGATCGCGCCCGTCCCCAAAGAGGTCCCCTGGCTCATCTTCAGGTTTGGCGCGAAGACCCTGCAGTGCGAGAAATTTAACCTGGACGACGATGAAGCAGCGGCCCTCGCCAAACACTTCACCGTCCTGTGCGAAGCGCTGAAGATCAAGTCCTGGGTATGGTCCGCGATCATCATCCTCTTGGTCATCATCTCGAAGCTCGCACAATGCAAAGACGCGATCCTGAACTTCTTTAAGAAAAAGGAGACCACAGCATGACGCGACAGGACTGGGAAACGGTGATCATTTTGACAATTTGCGGGGCAATCATGTTTTTCATCCAATTCTGGTACAATGGGGGCTTCGCATGAAAATCAAATCCAACGACTGGCTCTTCATCACCGGCAAGGCGAACAGCGGAAAAACGCACTGGGTCCGCGCCCATGCGAAGGTGGTACCTGCAGGCCGGCTCTACATCCTCGATTTCAACCGGAACGATTACCAGGACATGAAGGCAGCCGCCAACGTCTGGGACTACGAAGGCGGCGGGCAGGAAGAGTGTGAAGACTGCATCAACACAATCTACTCGATCGGCAACTGTTTCTCGGTCTTTGATGAAGCGGACAATTACTTCCGGAACAAGACCCCGAGCACGACGAGGTTCTGTACGACAGCCAGGAACAGGGGGATCGGCTCCATGGTCATCGGCAAGCGCCCCATGGCCGTGCACCCGGACTACCGGACCAGGTTCAATTACCTGGTGCTCTTCCAGAACACCTCACCGGACGACATCGAACAGCTCGAGCGGTGGGCTGCGACCGGAGCGGGCAGCCTGGAGATCCTGCGGACCCTGGAACAGGGACAGCACATCATCGTGGATCTCGATCACGGGGTCATAAGCCCCGTCAAGCGGCTTTAATCCCCTTTTTTGTCACGTTTTTGACGGTTTCTTGACATCTTCTCTTATATGTCAAGTACCAAATACCGCCGGTAATAGGGAGGCTCTCTCTATGTCATTCAAACCAAAAGCTCTCGCTCAGGGTGCGGACCTCACGCACCCCCGGGCTACGCCCGGATGGATTCTGGGGGCAATCGTCGCGGTTGCCCTGATTTTCGCAGTGGTCTTCGTTGTGAAATGGGGTATTGTACAGCTCAAGAGCCGGGTCCCGGCCATGACATCGCTTTCCGGAGCGGTAACCGGCAACCAGGCCGGGATGAGTTCCGCGGGCTGGATCTATTAAGGAGTGATCAGAAATGGCAGCAGCAGCCTTCAAAGGTACGGTCTCATTCCGTGGAATCTCGGGAACGCCCTACGTGGAAGCTCTCAGCTTCTCCGATGTGGCAAACGCATTTGCGACATTTGACTCTTCAGGCCTGTCTTTCATCAGCCTGCCCGAACCCGTGTATCTTGTCGATCTCGCAGAGGTCACCGGCGGGACGGACACCACCAAGACGAATCTCTGGGTGAACAACAAGGACACCGGCATCAAGTGGATCAACACCACGGTCCTGAACACGCTCAACAACAGGATCCCGCTTCCCATCCCGATCGGCAACCCGCAGACGCGGGGCGCCGTGATGGTCCAACTCAAGCAGCTTGCGTAACCCGGCGGTGATCGTATGATCCCGCCAGGATACAAAGAAGTTGAAGAGTCTGACCCCTACACGATAACGGTGCCGGGGGAAAAACAATCCCTTTTTCCAGGGATCGATGAGTTCTGGGTCCTTTCGTACGTGATCCGTGTCCGGAGCATGGGGACCGCCTCATACATCGCACTCGGCTCGATTAAAGCAGAGGAGTACCGGCTCACTGGTATTGGCCAGACATTTTCGTATTCATGCAACCCCGGGGAACTCATCAATCTGTCAAAAAAATGGATTGTGAGCGATACTGCAGACGCCGTCATCGAAGTGATCGTCTCGGCCTACAAGAGGTAAATTATGGGCGGATTTAACGTCGTTAACCCATCAGCATCCATATCAGCAATTTCATGGGATGCAGACCTGAAGGTTCCAGGTGGGAAAAAAATTTGTGGAGCTACTGCAAGTGCCGCCGGGGATACGATCGCAAAAACGGAATCATTTAGAACTCAAGTGGCTGGCACATATATGTGTAACATCTTTGTTACTCGTGCCGGAACCTACCGCGTAAAATTCCACAATTACCGTCCAATTGCAGCAGGAGATACAATCTCTGTGATGAAAAATGAAGTCCCCTTTTGGAATAACGCTGGTGCCGGTATTGAAGGGAACACGATCACAGTTTGCGGGGACGTGGCCGCAGACCTGAATGATATATTCAGTTGCAGAATGACACCCATCACCGGTGATTCTGGGAGGATTTTCACCGTTATCCTCTGTAATGCAGACGGACAGGCGGTCTAAATGACCAATGATGCATGGTTTGATAGCCATTGTCAGGAATCAGATGTTCTTTTGGCATGGCCTGAATGTTACAAAAACCCTGCAGGACAGCAACGGATAGGACGGCAGCGTCTATTAACGATGGGATTGTCCGAAAGTGAAATTGTCGTTAATGACGATGGCACTTTCAAGGCGTCATACAACCCGCCCCCGCCTGAACCTGCACCGGTAATTAATCTGTACATTCCAGGCATCACGCAATATGCCGGTGTTCCGATCCCCGGATTTACCCCCGCTCAGTATGCCCAAATTCAAGCGATGGGGGGTAATGCAGAAACCCTTGCAACGAAAGCCGCAATTGCAGGAGCATCTGCAGATGCGATTATCAAAGCACTTAACCAGGGCACTAACCCGACCGAGACGATTGACAGCACTACAATGACGGACAACAGCACGCAAAAAGGAGGGTTAGCCGCCGTGACACCCGCAGGGATCTCCGTACAGGACCTCATCACCAAAGCCGGGGGCTATGGCATATACCTGCTCGCCGGTGTTGCGGTCCTGTTCCTTGTCCTGGTCTTCATGGCAATGAAAGGAGGTATAAAACATGGCAATCGAGCAATGGCAGATTGATAGCCGGAAAGCGGCGGGATGGTCGGACACGGAGATCCAGGCCTGGCTGTCCTCAGCCCAGAACGGGGGCGTTCAGGTAGGATCTCAATTCTGGATGGACACAAATTACACGGGACCGGAGCCCACCCTGGATGTCAAAAGGGCATTTTCAGATGCTCAATATGCATATGACTATGCCCAGGCACAGATGGCTGCAATTCAGCAGCAGATTACGGCAGGAGTGGCAGCTCCAAAAACGGATTTCACGCCAAATGTCCTGGTCAATGGGAAACTGGTCCCGCTCACCGATGTGGTGAAATTTACCGGCACGGGGGATTACCCGGCAGATCCCATCGTGAAGGTAACGGACAAAACGGCTATTGTTGACACAAATACGGCTATTGTTGACACAAATACAACGGTACAGGACCTCATCACGAAAGCCGGGGGCTATGGCATGTACCTGCTCGCCGGTGTTGCGGTCCTGTTCATTGTCCTGGTCTTCGTGGCTTTGCCACGAGGATCCCGCCGCGGGGTGAGGGCATGAAGCTCGGAGCTGAGGGCCTGATCGTGGCGATCGTGGCGATCGTGGTCTTCATCATCGCCCTGCTGTATTTCGGTAAGGATTTCCTGCAAAAAATGGCTCTATCCCTGATGCCAAACAAGGATGCACCCGCTGACAAGCAGACCGGGACCACGGCCGCGGGGGATCCCATCGTTGGGTCTGACGTCAAGTATGTGAACCCGATCATCTGTGCATTATCAGGGAAATTCTGCGATCCGAATGATGGCACCAACAAGAGCACTGACGGGTATATCTACATCAACAAGCCTGGACAAATCACCCAGGTCCTCTGCGACCAACCCGCCGATGCCGTCGCGGAAGCTCAGCGCCTGGTGAACAAATTGAACTCCGGGCAGGATTTCACCAACGCAGAGATCGCATGGGCTCAGAAGTGCGAGCCTACGCTCTACTCGATGATCAAGGACCACGGGAGCGGGGCATAGTGTACGAAGAGCTCATTGTCGGGCTGGTCCTGCTGGATGTAGGGGCGACTCTCGCTGGCAACTGGAGGGTCTGGCAGAAAATTGCAGATCTTGATCGCAGGCTCATCATCCTGGAGACAAAGATCGCATGTGGTGCTGGAGTTCCCGAATGATGGAGGACCCCGCCACCCCAACCTTTTTGGGACTGACGGCGGTCGAGTGGCATGCTGTAGGCTATGGTCTTCTGGAAGGCCTCAAATTCTGGAAGCGGAAGCCGGTAGCATATGCTGACATTGACACCCTGCCCCTTTCTCCAGAATGGAAGGCGGACCTGAAGGCAAAGTATCACTATTACTGGATCGCCTTCGACCTGCCGGAAGACATTGCCCTGGTTGCCCTGGCATTGTATTTTATGATCACGAACCGGGCTCTGGCCTTGAGCCTGGCCGGAAAATTCTTTGGAATCCCTCTATGACATCTGCACGAAACCTTGAGATCAGGCGTGAGCTCCAGAAGCTTGACGCTGAAAACTGGAAAGCATGGCTGGACTACCGCAATGGCTTCATTCACCCTCAGCAAGCCGTCGCAATCTGGGAACGGAACAATCCCAAAAAAGCAGTGCTCATCGATGAGCTGGCGGGGCTTACAAACCAGGGCAACGATCCGCTGGCCTGATTGCACCGTCCCTTTTTCCTTTTTGTATATAGCAACTGGCGGTATATCACCGTCGGTGTAATTTCGCTGCGAAATCTGTCGCAGAATAATCGTTGCACGACAAAAAACGAAATCGCCCGATTTTGCGGTATTTTTTGAGTCCGTGGCAGATCATTTGTTTTTCAAAAAACCATTTCCACTGGAACGGGGCAAAGAATTGATAAAGCTGAGAAATAAATTTAAAAAAGTGGTATTTCCTGTGGAGCGATCGCCATGGTAAGGATCAATCTGAATGAATATGTGAAATTTGTACCTACAGAAGCCGGGAAAAAAGTCCTCCAGATGAATCCTTACTATACCGGATTGGAACCCGAAAACCCCTGTCTTAACGAATATAGAATACCGCTCTGGATCTTCTGTAATTGTTTTGGTCCGTACATGGAAAATGGCGGCAATCTTATCAAAGAAAATACCTTGGTTATAGGCGATGGAAACGAACACGTGTGACCGCTGCGGTCTGTGCTGCAAGTATGTGATAATTCCCCTGGACAAACGCGATCGCTCCTGGAGGGTGAAGGTTAACCTCGAGTGGATGGCAGCCAGGGGAATCCGGATTATCAAGGGCAACCTGGTGATCCCGAGTATATGCCCGCACCTGCAGGTGAATCCCTGCCCGTACTGTGGTGAGGATTATTGTCAAGAAGGACCGGATTGGTGTGACATCTATGCAACCCGCCCGGCCATGTGCCGGATGAGCGGGTGCCGGAAGGACCTGCTGGAGGATCTCGAGCCGGCCGCTGCAGCAGCCAGGTGATTTTGTGGACCCTGCAGATCTGACCCGTGATGAGCTGCTGGTCCTGCTGTATGTTGGTGCGTGTGATCGCCCGGTCCCTTCCCGAGTTCACTTGAATGTGGGGGTCTTCATGCTGAAAAAGTGTCTCGAGCCGGAAAGTGACCCTGCAGCTACTTTGTAGTCACTTTTTCATTTTTTCAGACGAAACCTTTTGAAATTGGCACATTGCGGGCACGATCTGAGGGGTGGGGTATACCTCAGCATCCCCCTTTTTTGGGAATTGGCGGTTTTTCAAACTGAGAAAGTTTATCATGTCCGGTGACCCAAAGAAAAAACATCGGACAAGCCCACCACGCAGCCCCCGGGGTTGATCTCCCGGAGTCTTTTTAGTGCCGTGGCCTTGAGCGTGATGCAGCGGTTCGGTGCAATCCATGGAGCGCAGAGTAGCTGTTCAGCAGGCAAAAATCGATTTGTCGCTAAATGACTATTCTGCGCAAACCTTTAATCAAAAGAGATAATAAAGAATAAACCATGGAAAGCGGTTATTTTTCGGAGTGGCTCAAGAGCTACCGGGATTACCTCCGGATGCGCAATTACTCCGACCGCACACTTGACAGTTACGAACAGGTGATCAAGCATTTCGCGTTTTATGTCTGGTTGCGCCGGCATACTGAAGTGACCAAACTTGTCTTTTACTGGAAAGACCTCCAGAAGGCCCGTCTTGATACCGGTGTCGATGTAAACCCGGTGATGATCACTGATTTTCTTTCATTCTTATCATCGATGCGCACCTACAAACCCAAGACTTTTCACCGTGTTATCTCCACGTTAAGTTCGTTTTACCGTTTTTTATATACGCAGGGTGCTGTTGTGGCAAACCCGATGATCGGGATCGAACGCCCGAGGATAAAACAGCAGGAGGTCAAGTATCTCAAGCACAGCCAGGTGCTACGGCTCATCGACTCCATCCCTGATGAACGGGACAAGCTGATCATACGGACGATTTATGCCACCGGTGTCCGGGTCTCAGAGCTTTGCAACATCAACATCGAGGATATTGACTTTGAGGAGCACACTATCAGGATACGGGGCAAGGGTGACAAGCTCCGTATCGTGTTTGTCGATGATGAGACCCTTGAAGCGATAAAAAATTTTTCCGGTACCCAGATTACCGGCCCCCTCTTTGCAGGGCAGCAGGGCAAAAATATCTCCCCTCGTGCCATCCAGCATATCTTCCGGCACTATGCACCGGTAGGTATCACCCCCCACAAGATCCGGCATAGTTATGCAAGCGAACTGTACAGGCGTTCAAAGAACCTGCGGGTTGTGCAGGAAAACCTCGGCCACACCTCCATCAAAACCACCGAGATATATCTCCACACCGATATCGACGAGCGCCGGCAGGTATACCAGCAGTTCTTCCCGCTCTCCGGCAACAATGAAAAGCCACCGAACATCTGAAATTCTTTTTTATAAACCATATAATGCTATATGAAAACTGGCTGTTTTTTTAATACACTTTTATCGGTAAAAAAACCGGGGCGATGAATATATTTTCTTTTCCGGGAATATGAAGTCCCCCATCGCTTAAATATCGAATCACGCAAATAGTATTGGCACAGCACACCCCCGTAGTGTAGCGGTCAATCATGCAGGACTTTGGATCCGGCGACACCAGTTCGAATCTGGTCGGGGGTATCGTTAACTTTTTCGCAGAACTTTAATAGCAGCGGGTATGAGAAGAGTGCATGCAGGAACGTGTCAGGTTCCGGCTCCGGATCTATATTACCGTGCTTGCCGCAGTCGTCATCTGTGGAACGATCGGCCTGACAGCCGCTGAAGATCTTCACCCGTTTGATGCCTTCTATTTCGTGATTGTGACGATTGCAACGGTAGGGTTTGGCGACATCTCGCCTCAGACTGTACCGGGTAAAATCATCACTCTCGCTGTCATTATTACCGGTGTCGGGTGTTTTGTTGCTCTTGCCGCCAATGTCTTTGAATTTTATATGTCCGAGCGCGAACGCACCGAGCGCCTGCGCAAGATAAACATGCTGGTCGGGGTCTTTTACTCCGAGATCGGGACCGACCTGCTCCGGCGGTTCTCTGCTGCCGATCCCGACCTTGGCGTCATAAAAAACATGCTGGTGGTCTCAACTAACTGGTCAGAAACCGATTTTGTAAACGCCGTATCCACCCTGTCCGGCCACAATGTCAGGCTCGACAGCAGGAACCTCGATCTGCCGGCACTCAACCGGTTCTTATCATCAAACAAGCCGCTCATGGTTGCTATGCTTGAAAACCCATACTTGATCGAACACGATGCTTTTACCGAACTGATGCAGGCGCTTTTCCACCTTACCGAGGAGCTGCGTATCCGTGAACGGCTCATTGAGCTCCCCAAAGCCGATTATGATCACCTTTCAGGCGACGGCAACAGGGTCTACGAACTGCTGATCCGGGAATGGCTGATGTATATGAAGCACTTAAAGACCAACTATCCGTACCTCTTTTCGCTCGCGATGCGTACCAACCCGTTCGATGCGAACGCATCGGTGATCGTCCGGTGAGAAAATTTTAGTGCGAAATGGCAGCAACCAAAAGACCGGTTGTCAGCGGTATCAGAAGTTAGATGCCGCAAAAATTCAGGTACAAATCTCTCTGGATAAACCATAAGTCCATTTTTCACGTTTTAGTTTTGTTCCCGGAATAAATCAGCTTAGTATTCTTGTCCTGAATGAGCTGCCCTGGTGGTGAGCTGTTTTGGCAAGATTGTGTGCATGCACGGTTTTTAAGATCTTGTTGACGACTTTGAGTTGTTCCCGTGTCGGGGGATACTCGGTGTCAGAAACAACAGATTCAACCTGCCTGATAACATCTCCAATATTGGTCATTGGTCAGTTCCCTCCTGAATGGATTTGGAACCTTCGGATCGTCCGGTGATCATGCGCCGCTTCCTGTAATCTGCATCGCAAAAATCCGATGGCTCCTTTTTCTGAATAGTTCTTCATATGATAGTGTGGTTGAAGGAAGCACCATATATAATGCCAAAATCATCACGGTTAATTACAATAACCCTGCAGGGGATTCATTGAACCTGAAGGTTAATCCACAAAAAAAGCCGCGTGGGCTTCCACGCACTGCAGGAAGATCACCCGGTACGGAAATTCAGAATAATTATTTTTTAAAAAAAATTTTTGCATTACAGATGCCCCGAATTATTTCCTACAAAGGCAATCCTATCTCCATTGCAGCAGCCACGACAAACATCATAACACCGAACGCGGCGAGCGGGACCGTGTAGTTCTTAACAACCGTAGCAACATCGTCCCCCGTCGCCCGCTGGACGAGCCAGAAGTACGGGTCGGTGACGTACGACACAATGCATGCGCCGCCACTGATGAGCAGGATGAGCGGGATCGGATGGATGGACGTGGCAATGCCGGTTCCTGCAATGATCTCGCCGGTGATTACCGCAGTCACGACCCGGGAACCCTGGGCTGTCTGGACCAGTGCCGCGAGCAGGAATGGCACGGCAAGCAGCGGGAGGCACGGGATAAGCAGGGAGTACGCCTCCGTTCCCATTGCACTTGCACCGATCACCGCACCGAGTGCTCCCGCCCCGCAGAGGTCAAAGATGATCACGCCCGCGTGTTTTGCGCCAGCGGAAAAAGCGCTTGTCCGGATTGTCGCTGGCGCGAGCGTGAGCGCGGCAATCAGCCCAGCGAACATGACGATCTGGATCAGGATAGATGGCGAGAGCCGGAAGAGCGCGGTGCAGCCTACCATCACAATTCCCATCACGATGAATGGGCACCATGCCTTAAAACGGGACTTTTCCTTTGATACAGGCTGCACTGCCGGTGCAGGCAGTTCACCGGATCCGGATTCTCCAAACCGGTGTCGCATCAGCAGGACAGCTGCGGCAAGCAAAAAAAGCGAGACCGGGATCATGTACAGATCGAAGACAACCGGGGAGATTGCAGCATCGGGAAGTGCTGCAAAGAGCGCGATGATGACCGGCGTCGGGTAGATCAGCGCAAACGATATCAGGCTTCCGAGCGCCGCGGTGTAGAGCAGCCCTTTCCGGTGATTCTTGGAATTTCCCATCCCGTTGATTATGGGCTGCAGGATAACAAATGCCGTGATGCAGCACATCAGCGGGATCGCAAGGATATACCCGGCAAACCCGGAGAGGGCAAACGGCTTTTCTGTAATCGACCTCAGGTCAGAAACGACCTGTTCGATCTGGTGCTGCTCCTGCATCAGCTTTGCGATGACAGCACCTGCGAGGATCACCAGCCCTAACAGTGCAAATATCCTGCCCATACCGTCGATCGCCTGCGAAACAAGGTCATTAAGCGGCATCCCGGATGCAATCCCGAAGAAGAGCGCCCCTGCAAAAAGGATGAGGAACGGCGGAGTACGGTACCTGATTGCAATGACCGAGATGAGGGCGATGGTCAAAAGAAAGATCAGGATGGAGTACATTGCACCTGCTGATCGTGGCACTCCAATACATATAGAAGATTCTCAAAATCCTTCGATGAAAACATGCCATGTCCGGAACAGGCATATACTGGCGCCGTCCTTGTAAGCCTGCGCACCTGCTTTTTTGAAAGCCGGATGCGTTCATGGGTCATCTCGCTGCCTGCCCCGATCGCATCCATCACAAACGAAGCGGTGGCGATATTGAATGCCGCATTCACATCGGCATGCACAACAAACCCGCAGTGCGGGCACTCGAACCGTTTCCGGTACCGCCGGCCGAACCCGCCGCACCTGCTGCACCGTTTGGAGGTGTATGCAGGATTTACATAGATGACGGGGATGCCGGCTTTTTTTGCCTTGCGTTCGACCTGCCGCTGGAGGTGGAAGAACGAGGCATTGTCAAACGAGAATTCAAAATAGTTCGTTGATTCTTTCGTAGGGTCGTGCCGGGGGCTGAAGAGTTTCTCGAATTTGATGCCGGAACCGACCGATTCCGCAAACGAAACGATCTGCCTGCTGATGGTGTGGATCACACCCTTGATGATGCTCCGCTCGCGGCTTTTGAGCTTCTTTAGTTTCCAGAACTTTCCCGATTTTATGAGTTTTGTACAGTTGTTCAGGCAATGGCTGTGAATATATGGTGCATTCTTTCCCAGTTTCATGACCTTCCCGCTCAACGGGTCGGCGGCCACCGCCACATGCCCGGTGGTGTTTAAGTCAACACCGATCCAGCGGGTCCCGGATATCATGGCTGAATGAAATTCGATCACCTTTCCTTTCACGATCGTTCATCCGCTGTACAATAATGCCCTATATTCCGGTAATTCTGTTATTGCTCCCTCCTGTACCTTACAATGAGTAATCAAACGGTTTCCCATAAATACTTTGTTTAAAGAAAAGATTTCTTCGCTTTTTTTTAAAAAAGGAGAGTGCAGCGCTAGACAATTACAATATATGCCACAAGCGAGAGCAGGAATGCCAAAAGGAGCATCGCAAGGGAGAGAGGGGCGACATAGATCAGCATTGCGTTCACCGTGCTTGCGAGCTGTGAGATCCGGTTTGACCCGAAAACGACAATACGGTCGCAGTGCGCCGTACCTGCCGCCACTTCCGCGGGTGCACGGTCAGCAAGGGCAGCACTGACCGCCTGCATGACAAACGGCAGGAACTCCGCAGGTGGCACATGCATTCCCACCGGGTTCTTCCCGGTAATCGTGTTAACTACATGCGAATCGGTAGTCATGATCTCGGCGGCATCCACTCTGGTGAGGACTGCTTCGAGCAGCACCTCCCGCACGCCCTGCGCCATGTTATTGCCATCGATGAGGACATATGCGGTTGTCTGCCCTGCCACATCGATGACAAGCACCTGGATGCCGAGATCCCCAAATCCCTGCTCGCGGGAGAATGGCACGGTCTGGTGGGCGACCCCTATCGCAAACGGCCGGAGCTGTTCGGAAAGACATAACTCCATCGCCGCGTGAGCTGCCTTCATATACTCAGTTGCGGTGAGTGTTGCTGCAAGCACCGGTGACGAGAGGTCGGTCATACAGTTATGCGCATCGACAAACGCAACGTGGGGATACCAGCGGTGCCCTTCTGCCATAATTGCCATGCCGATCGCATAGTCGAGGTCTTCGGTCCGCCGGGGAGAACGCGTGGAGACCAGCAGTATTGCATCCCCAAACCGCTGGACGAGCAGCTGTACCGAACCCGTAGAGATCCTGAAAGAGCGGGTTGCAGTACCGTCGTACTGGAGGTTGCGCTGTGAATCCCTGAGCGCTGCAATCACCTTTAAAATCTCGCTCTCAGAGACGAGGTTGAAATCATGCGTGGCGCATCCATGCGGTACAAGGGTTTCCTCCTCAAAATTATCGTGCAGGATCCGGGGCAGGTTGCCGCCACCGATCTCACCCATGGGGCCGGGGTGCAGATTCGGGACGGTAAAGATGACGCCTTTTCCGTTGCGAAGTTTAAAAAACAGGCTCTCCTGCGGGACAAATATCTCCTCTCCAATCTCGCGGAAGAAGTCCTCCATACCCTTTGACCCGTCTGTAGTATGGGCGATGAATGCGTTGATGAACGCAAGCCCCCGGATCCGGAATGCCCGTTGCAGGGGGCGTTCGATCAGCCAGATCAGGATCGCAAATCCAAGTCCAAAGACGCAGTGGAGCACGAGCGCAAAAATGACAAACCCGCCTGCCGGCGGGAAGAGGAACATGCCGGCAAGGATACCGGTGCCGCTCTGGATGAACGCTGGAAAGAGCATCCGCGGGATCCGGTAGTCGGCGATCGCGACCAGCACAAATAGCCGGAGCCCGAAAACGAACCCAAGCGAGATCGCGTAGAAAAGGAAAACGGGCTCAACCTTGGATATGAATGCGGCAAGCGTGATGATGACCGCAAATACGGTGCAGCTGAGTGCGAGCAGTGCAGACCGGTTCCAGGTCATCGCCTTGCCACTATGCTCGATGAGAGGTTTTGTTACAAGGAACGCAACAAGCGCCGGGAGGGTGAACGCGATGGTCCCAGAGAACGGGATGTTTGAGACCGGCAGGATCACCCATGCACGCACTCCTACGCCATCGATGAGGAGGCCGAGCAGTGCGATAATAACAAGGGAACGTTTCCACGACGGGGCGGTGAACAGGAACCGGGTCAGCTGCCCGAGCTTGACATCACTGCCGATCGCCATCAGGCAAAGCCCCCGAGCAGGAGTTCGCTGCGGCCGCCAGAGGTACGGATTTCCGAGGTTGCCCAGGTGACGGGACGGCCATAGAAAGGTGCATTGAGGGTTAGGCTCTCATATTCCCCGCCCTCTCCGGCAAGGTTGATCCGGTGGCGTGACGCGACTGTTTTGAGCCGTGCAATCAGCCGCTTATCGATATGGGCGCCAAGAAAACTTTCGTCCAGCCCTTCTGCGGCAGTCACGACAATCATCGAATCCATCCGCGATGCGACTTCCTCCAGCAGCAATCCGGTGTCCATCTGCCAGAGCGGGGCAAACACTTCGAGGGATAACTCCTTTGCAATTGAAGTCACCCGCTCATTCTGGTACACGGATGCAACGGCACCGACCACAATCCCTTCGACTGGCAGGCAGGAAAGCCCCTGCAGGAGGTCAGCGAGTTCCTCCTCTTTCCTGCCATGGGTACGGATGTCAACGTACTTCATCCCTGCCACACGTGCGATTACCTGAACTGCATCAAGGTTTGCCGAGTGAAACATGTAGGAATCAGGATTGTCCGGCCTGACCGTTACGAGGAATTCAATATCCTTGTTACTGTCAATCGCCTTCTGGCATGCGAGAATCGAATCCTTGCCTCCGGAAGTGAGTGCTGCCCAGCTCATCCAGATCTCCGCCCGCGTGGTTCTCCAAGACTCCCGAAATGCTGCCGGTACCGCCCCAGCATCGACGCCCAGCCCGGAAGATGGGTCTGGCAGCCGGGGTGCTCGACAACAAACGATGCGGTAACTGTGCCGATCCTGCAGCAGTCAGGCAGAGCATAACCCCTCGCGTACGCGCTGAGAAATCCGGCACGGTAGGAGTCTCCCGCTCCGGTCGGGTCGGCAAGCTGTACCGGTACGACCGGAATAAACGTTTCGTGTCCGTCTTCGTACAGCATGCTCCCGTTCCCGCTCATGGTAAAGACTGCAGTGCTGACCTGCGCAATTAGTGCGTCGCGGCTAATCCCCAGTGTCCTGCACATGTGGCCAACCTCATGCTGGTTTGCAAACAGGATGTCGGTGTTATCAATGATCGAGCCAAGCTGCTCTTTTGTGTACCAGAACACGTCCTGCCCCGGGTCAAAGGACACAAATTCGCTTTTTCCCGCGACCCGGCAGTTGAAGTCCGGATCGGCGGTTGCCATATGGACAAACGGCAGTGCCGGGGCATCTGCAGTGGCAAATGCCTTCGATGCACCCCATTCAAAAAATGTCATCTGGGCGCCGGTATTGTCCGTGAACATGAACGCGGTTGGCGTGTGGGTGTCAGGGACAACAAAGAACTGCTGGCGTACCCCGACATGGTTCAGCCACCGATCGTAGTCAGTACCTGCGAAATCGTCACCAACGCAGGAAACCAGTGTGCAGGGTTCCCCCAGCTTCGCAATTCCTGAGGCAATGTTAGCCGCACCGCCACCAAAAAAGATCCTGCGGTCGGTGATATGCGTGGACGTGTTCGGATCCGGCAGATGGTGCACGGTGGATATATGGTCAATTGCCGTGTGCCCGATGACATGGATCATAGTTCCCGCACGTCCACGAGTTTGAGAGGGACATCCCGCAGCGCCTTTCCCACGACAGATTTTGCGATCTTTTCCGCATGGTCCTTTGACTCTGCACGGAACACTTTCATTTCGAGGGAGAGCCCGACGAGCCCCGTGTCAGCAACGACAATTGCGCTGGAGAGTTCTCCCTCGCAGTGCGGGCAGGAGAGCATCCCCGCCTCGACTTCCACGAACTTTGCTGTAGGGTTGAGCCGTTTGCCCGCTTCGCTGATCGCGATCCCGATTGCATCGTCAAGCGAATTTGCATCCCGAATAATCCACGCTGATTCAAGTGTTACCAGATAATCCGGCATTGTCCTCTCTCCTGACCCTTACCATGCATCCCGGTGGACGTGCTCCGCGACCGGCATCCGTTCCGTCAGGGTGACCGGAACCTGTCCCCTGCCGAGAGCAAGGAGCACAACAGGCCTCGCGTGCTGGGGGAGCCCGAGAATCGCCCTGACTGATTCTTCATCAAACGCTCCCGTCCAGCACGAGTGGAGCTGCCGAGCATGTGCGGCCAGCATCATGTACGTGCATGCGATGGTCGCGTCCTGTACCGCGTACAGGATGCCTCGTTCCCCGTACCTTGACATCGACCGCACATAGTTTGCGCAGACAACGAGGACGGCTGCCGCCTGCCGGATGTGCTCCTGTTCGAAGCTTGCGTCTTTAAGTCCCAGTCTCGCATCCTCATCGGTGACTACCACAACGTCCCATGCCTCAAGGTTTCCGGCGGATGGTGCAGTGGATGCGCAGTCAAGGATGAAAGCGATATCGTCATCTGTAATACTATCGGGGGAATATTCCCGCACCGATGACCTGCTGGTCAGAAACCCCTGGAATTCAGAGGAGTCCATGTTCCGACAGGACCTGCCATGCCTGTTGCGCAGATGTTGTTGAAGCACTGATTGCCGCAGCGATCTTTAACGACGCCTGTTCGGGCTGGTTGCTCTCCACTAAAGAGATCGCCTCATTAAGTGCGTTTATTGACCGCTGGAAATCCTGCTGGCTGGTGCTGTTGTACGCGAACTGTAGTTCGGAACGGACCGCTTCCATTACCATTAGCAGCATCCGCCGCCCGCCCGTACGCTCCGGTTCCGGGAACCCGGGCAAAGAGTTTGCAAGATGGGAAATTACAATCAGTTCTGACTTTGCCCGTTCGCCGAACTGGTAACTTTTTACTGCTGTCGGGAGATCCATATTCACCATAGATACTCACCATAATAGAATGTTTTCATGACAAAAATTTTTCCTGTTTATATGAAAAAGGGGATTATTGAACTTTGGGAGCCTTTGTCACCGGCCCCTCTCTTGAACGAATCCTTCTTTTGGGTGACGGTGCGGTGAATTACCGTGCTGACTTGGCCTTTGCGCCCAGCGCCGAGACCTTAGCGCGCTTCATCCGGCGCCGTATCAGGGGGTTGCCGGTCCTTTCAGGAGCACCGCGGTCTCCGCCACGGCTCCCTCCCCGGCTGCCGCCACTGCGCCTGCCGCCACTGCGCCTGCCGCCACGTCCGCCGAACTGCTGTTCGGCTGCATCGTCAATATTCTTGACTGTTGCTCCCTGCTTGAACCGCTGGTTCGGCCCGGGGGTCTTGAGTTCCGACTCTTTTTTCGGCACGAGCCGGATCTGACCTTTGACCCCTTTTACCTGTGCCCAGATGGTTGTCCCTGTCTTACCCATAATTAAACTCCTTATCTAATTCTGCTGTGCAATTGATAAAGGTTAGGGCACTGTGTTCGGAGCTGTGGAGAGTGAAATGAAAGAAAGGCAGCATCGGGATTTTTTTCACGGGTGCAGCCCGATGCGGTATGTCCCGGCATTATGACGTAATGCCGCACCCGGATCGCGTGTGCTTCCTGTGTGGCTGTTCCGGGTTCGTTCATCTCATCTCTGGTTCCATTCCTCATCATTCCTGTCCTGCCTTTTTATCTCCCGCTCGCGGAGTTCGGTCCTGCGGATCTTTCCTGAGATTGTCTTTGGGAGGGCACTGGTGAATTCGATTGCACGTGGGTACTTATACGGAGCAGTCTCCCGTTTGACATGCTCCTGCAGATCGGTCGCGAGCGATTTGGACGGCTCATAACCGGGTTTGAGTACAACATACGCCTTGACAATCATTCCCCGTATGGGATCCGGTGACCCTACAACTGCTGCTTCCGCCACTGACGGGTGCTCTAACAGGGCACTCTCAACTTCAAATGGCCCGATGCGGTACCCTGACGCCTTGATGACGTCATCGTCCCTGCCGATGAACCAGAAGTTGCCCTCCCTGTCCATAGCCGCCTTGTCATCTGTATAATACCAGCCCTTTACAAAGGACTTCCTGTTTGCCGGTCCGTTGTTAATATATCCGGTAAACAGCCCGACCGGCCGGGGATCAAGCGAGACCGCAATCCTGCCTTCGCGGTCAATGCCCACAAGGTTCCCATGCTTGTCATGGAGCTCGATGTGCCAGCCAGGGGCCGGCCTTCCCATGGAGCCCGGTGGGCATTCCCGTCCCGGTAACGCCCCGATGCAGAGCACAGTCTCGGTCTGGCCGTACCCCTCATAGATTGTGTGGCCGGTCTTTTCTTTCCAGATCCGGATCACCTCGGGGTTCAACGGCTCGCCGGCGCTCACGCAGTGACGGAGCTTTGAGAGGTCATACCTGGACAGGTCGAGGAGGATTAGCATCCGGTAGATCGTGGGCGGACAGCAGAACGTGGTAATCGCGTACTTCTCAATGAGCGGGGGTATCTCTGCTGGATCAAATTTGCCCCGGATATCATAGACAAAGACTGCTGCTCCCGCAATCCACTGTCCGAAGAGGTTTCCCCACGCGCTCTTGGCCCACCCGGTATCGGAGATTGTGAAGTGGAGGTCTGATGGTTTTAAGTCCTGCCAGAGCTGTGCTGTCACGATATGGCCGAGCGGATAACTGTGGTCGTGGAGCACCATTTTGGGGTTGCCGGTGGTTCCGGAGGTGAAGAAGATCACGAGCGGATCCGAAGATTTTGTCATCATTCGGGAGGGCAAATTATCTTCGGCTGGCATTGGTGATGGAAGGGACGCGAGTTCCCCCGGATAACTGATCCAGCCCGGCAGCTCCCCGTCAACTACCATTAACCCGACCTTACCGGACCCCCCTAGCTCAGATTCCTGCACCTTGGGTGCATTCTCAAGGTCAGTAATAACAAGAGAAAACATGCCTGCGCAGAGCCGGTAGGCGATGTCATGGGACGTCAGCATCGTGGGGGCAGGGGTGTAGACAGCCCCAATCTTGGTCAGGGCGACGATAAGTACCCACCAGTCCGTGACTCGCGGGAGCATGATAAATACCCTGTCGCCTTTTTTAATCCCGCTACGGTGCAGGACCCGTGCCGCCATGTCGGATTCATTCTTCAGGTCCCTGAACGTATACCGCTTTTCCTCTCCCTGCCCATTGACCCAGAGGAGGGCGGTTTTCTTTGGTGCCCGCTCCGCCCATGCATCGATTACATCGTAACCGAAGTTGTAGTACTCAGGTACAGTTATGGAAAATCTGCTGTACCGGTCCTCATGATACGGATTGTTTTCCGGAGGGGTGGCAGGCATATATTCCCGTATTGTTGTCTGGATATACTTGAATGTTACAATTGGTTTTGGGTAAGTGCTGAACTATAACAGGTTCAGGATTTGGATATCATACCTAGAATTTATTTTATCTTTATCCATAAAAATAGATTAACAGGTATCTGTTCTGAAAAGATCGATAACCCGGACACTTTTACTTCCCCTTTTTGGCAAGCTCCTGCTCGATCTCCTTTTTTAAAATCTCCGAAACAACCTTCCCGTCCACCGAACCCCGGACCTCCGCCATCACGATTCCCATCAACGGCCCGAGCGCTGCTTTCTGTTTTGCCCGTATAAAGTCCGATTTATCCGCGATGATCTTCTTGATAATGGACTGGAGTTCGTCTCGGGAGATTGCGGGAACGAGTCTATCGAGAGCATCCTTAACACTGCTCCCCGAAGCTACGGAACGGAGCAGATCAGGAATAGCTTCTTTTGCAGCCTTGCCCTGCTGAACCGCATGCCAGATCGCAAGATATGCGTCATCTGGCACATTCCGCATCTCAACACCCTCACGGCGAAGTTCCGTAGATGTGGACAGGAGGGAGAATGCCGCGAGTTTTGGCATTATCCCTTCCTTTATTGCACGTTCGAACAGGGGCAGTCTCTCCGATGAGGCCAGCTGTGCAGCATAGTTTCTGTCTATGCCGAATTCACGTGCATAGCGCTCGGTCTTTGCGGCAAGCAGTTCCGGCACCGCAACCGCAGCCCACCGCTTTTCATCGATAATCACCGGCAGCACATCGGTCTCTGGATACATGCGGGCGGCACCTGGGAGCGGGCGCATGTACGCGGTGCTCCCGGACTCAAGCATCTTCCGCGTCTCCTCTGGTACTGGTTGATCTAATATTGCCATCTTTGCCCGCAGGAGTACCTGCCGTGCGGCACAGCCTGCCTGTTTCTCGTTTGCACCTGCAACAATCACGACACAGTCATGGTCGCCTGCGTTCAACTGCTGCCTGAGGGCTGTTACTTCGTCTGCAGTGATCCCGTATGCCGGCAGTTCATCAGTGTGGAAGATCCCGCCGACCCCACATACCTTCGCGTAATCAGAGATCTCGGAGCCGAGCCGGCGGTCAGGCTGGATCTCTCTCCTGACCAGCCCGGCAAACCCGGGAAGGATAATCGCATCGATCCGCTTCGCTTTTTTGAGGATAGCGGATTTTGTCTCCTTAAAGAGTGCCGTGATATCGGTCACCCTGCTCTCATCAACTGCCGCCCCCCGCTTCTTCAGCTCATTGCGGATGGAAATCAGGTTCTGCTGCCGCTGCACCTCGCGACGGACCGCTTCTGCGATGAGGTCGAGCTCCTGCACGCCCTTGATCTCGACCCTGGCGCCACCGTCAATTGAGATGTTCACGTCCTGCCGGATCGTCCCTATCCCGCGCTTCACCTTTCCTGTGGAGCGCAGAACCATGCCGATGTGCTCTGCGACCTGCTGGACCTCCTCTGGCGTGTGCATGCAGGGAGAGGTCGTGATCTCGATGAGCGGGATCCCGAGCCGGTCAAGCGAAAAGCAGTCATTTTTTACCCGCTGTGCTGCCTCCTCCTCAAGGCAGACGGTCTCAATCCGTCCGCCGCCCGGGAGGTCGCCGTTCGTTGCAACAAGGGCAGTGCGCTGGAACCCGCTCGTATTCGAACCGTCGATAACGAGCTTGCGCATCGTGTGAACCTGTGGGATGGGCGTCATGGAGAACATCTTAGCGATTGTTAGGCAGACCGTGAGCGCCTCGTCGTTGAGAGGCGCCGGGGGCTCCTCGTCGTTCTCCACGAGGCATGTGGTATCGTAGGTATAATACGTGTATTTCCGGTCCCTTTTCATCTCCTCCTGCGCCGCCCGGTCGATCTCGCCCATCTCGCTCTCAGTTGCCCTGAGGAACCTGAAGAATTCTCCGGAATGCTCAGCAGTGTCGCGGAGCAGCGTTGGGCAATGGCAGAAGAGCTTCTCCTGCGTGTTCAGCTGCTGGTGGATCTCGATACCTGCGATAAGCCCGGTCTTCTCAGAGCCCATGGAGGCTCCTCCTGTTGCATTCACCGGCACGGTCAGCCTGCATCAGCGCAGATACTTTCTTTCGGCCGGGCTCCTGTCCAAGCACCCACATCAGCTTTGTGAGAGCCACTTCCGGGAGCATGTCGCCGCCTTCAATCACTCCAATGTTCAACAGGTCGCGGCCGGTATCATAGACCCGGTCGCAGACCCTGCCATTCAGACACTGTGAGGTCATCACAACCACCGTCCCGTCATCGATGAGCGAGCGCAGGGACGGGATGAGGTCCGTGCTGGTGTGCCCGAGCCCGGTACCGGCGATCACAAGGCCACGGTACCCGGAAAATGCATCGAGAATCCCAGGTGACATGCCCGGGTAGAACTGGACAAGCCCGCACTGCTCCTCCAGTTTTTCATGGAGCGCGAGCGTGTGTGCCCCGCGCCGCACCGCCTCGGGAGCAAGGATAACCCTGCGCGAGGGGTAGTCCACAAAACCGATTGGCGGGATGCCGATGCTCCTGAACGCATCCCTGCGAGACGTATGCATCTTGCGCACCCGGGTGCCGCGGTGGATCGCGCACCGGTCATCGCTCATGGTTGCATGCATCACCACCGCCACTTCGCCAAGATCGCTTGTTGCCGCGCTGGCTGCGCAGACCGCGTTCATCGCGTTGTCGCTTGACGGCCGGTCGGCAGACCGCTGCGATCCGACAAAGATGACCGGTACCGGGGTCTCAAGCATGAAGCTGAGCACCGATGCACTGTACGCCATCGTGTCAGTGCCATGGGTGATGATCACTCCCGCCACTCCGGTTTTTATCTCATCATACACAGCACGGGCAAGCACCTGCCAGATTGACGGTGTCATGTTCTCGGACAGGATCGTTGATATCGGCTTTGCCCTGTAATTTGCCACCTGTGCCAGTTCAGGGATTGCAGTGAGGATATCTCGTGCGTCAAACTGGCTGGTGACCGAGCCGGTCCGGTAATCGATGCGGCTTGCAATTGTGCCCCCGGTCGACACGATCGCGAGGTCGGGGAGGCCACTACCGGGTGCCACTTCGGTTTTTTTTGCCGGTGCCGGTTGAGTTCGTTTTACAAAGGTGCAGGATCCCGGCAGAATACCTATATTATACCCGGAATCAAGTTTTACGACAGCCATTTCGTCGCGGCTGGTGATGTATGTGCCGGTCTTTTTCTGTCCCCCGACTTCGCAGCTGACAATGTCCCCCGGAGTGAACTGGGCGGTTATGGTACCAGCCTCCGAGCTTCGGTGATAAGATCGTCTTTTGCCTTTGAGAGTTTTGTGAGCCGCTCGTCGATAAGAGTCGAATCAGTATCAAGTTGTTTTTTGCACTCCTCGATTGCGATCTTCACTGCAAGCGGGGCCGGGCCCCCGGATACCTTGCGCAGGGCGATCGAAGCGTCCACATCCAGCGCCTCCCGGATCTGGTCCTGCGTGAGCCCTTTCTCTACAAACGAGATCCCTGCGTTGAGTTCCCGTGCCGCAGTATCCAGCGTCTCAAGGTTGAGGTACCCTTTCTGCACCGCTCTCCCTACAATATTGTGGGCAGTGCGGAACGCTAAGCTGTAGTTCCGGACAAGCGTATCGGCAAGCTCGGTTGCCGTGGCGAAGTTTTTCCCTGATTCCTCCCGCATCCGTTTGGTATCAAAGGTTGCGCTTGAGAGCATGTCCACGAGCATGCGCAGGCTCTCTTTTGCGTCCCGCATCCCGCGCCAGATATTGGGGGTGAGTTCCTGCAGGTCCCGGTTGTAGCTCATCGGGAGCCCTTTGACCGTCAGGAGCGCACCCGTGTACGCCCCAAAAACCGATCCGGTCTTTGCCCGCATGATCTCTGCGATATCCGGGTTCTTCTTCTGGGGCATGATGGAGGACGTCGAACAGAATGCATCGTCAAGGGTGACGAACCTGACAAACCACGTGCTCCAGATGATCAGGTCCTCGCAGAGCCGGCTCACATTTGCCATCAGGATGGAAAGATCGGCGAGCGTTTCTAAGGCAAAGTCCCGGGTTGCCACTGCATCCATCGTGTTGGTGACCAGCCCTTCGAACCCAAGGAAGCCTGCGGCAAGTTCGCGGTTGATGGGATAGCCGGTGGATGCAAATGCAGCTGCGCCAAGCGGGCTTAAGTTTATCCGGATATATGCTTCCTTTAACCGGTCGAAGTCCCGTGAGAACGCCTGTTCGTACGCGAGAAGGTGGTGGGCGAGCGTGGTCGGCTGGGCGTGCTGCATATGGGTGAAACCGGGCATGACGCTGTCGATATGCTGTGCGGCAAGGGCGACCAGCACCTCCCGCACCTTGAGGAGCGCTGCCATCTGCTTGAGGACATCGTCGCGCAGCTTGATCCGGATGCAGGTGGCGACCTCGTCATTGCGCGAGCGCCCCATGTGCATGCGCCCGCCGGCTTCCGCACCGACTGCTTCGATGAGGAGTGCCTCGATGCCTGCGTGAACGTCCTCGAAACGATCATCAAACACCTCCTCCGGTACCCCTTCATCATAGAGTTCGAGGAGCGCGGGCAGGATCTGTTTCGCGATATCGCGGTCGATGATCTTCTGTTTGTCCAGCATCAGCACATGCGCAATATCCACCAGCACGTCGGCATCGGCAATACACCGATCCGCACGCATCGATGAGAGGAAATGCATCATCTCGCCTGTCCTCTCCCCCGAGAGGCGCCCCAGCCTCACAACATCGGTTCGCATCCGTTCACCATCCGGTATGTACTCTTTTCTTTTTGGTCGGCGGGCTCTTTAAATCCACGCCTTTTTTGCGGCGAGTTCGATAGCCCGCTGCACCGATTCGCGGGGGATGATCGTCGCCACCGGTACATGGACGAGCTGCTCGATGATGCTGCTGACGATCGGGGCACAGACGATCGCGATTGCACCTTCCCGTTCCGCCCGCACTGCTGCGACAATCGCATCTTCCATCGTGTGGACGGGGTATTCGCGTACCCGCATGCGGTGCCCGTCGATATCCGCAACCCGCTCTTCCACGCTCTCCAGCACCGGGCGGGCTGCGATCAGCCCGATGAACTCCTCGTCACTTACATGGTAGAGATGACGCAGGGCGCGGACGATCTCCCTGAGCGTGGAGAGGTTCGGGGAACGTCTTCCATGCAGGAGTTTATAGAGCGAGCTCTGGGAGATCCCGCTCTTTTCCGAGAGCTCGCGCACACTGATCCTGAGCTCATGTTTCAGGAGATTATTGAGCGTCCCGACAAATTCATCATCAGAGATGAGCGCTGCGCGCACGAGCCGGTCGATAGGGTCCACTTGTGCCATATACTGAGTACAATTGTGCCAAATCCTGAAAAATTTTTTTATTATTGTGCCAAAAGTGATCAAAAAGATACCTGGCTCATCGACTTTTTTGTAAAAAAATATTATCCAATTGTGAAGTTTATCTGGGCAAAATATCACAAAAAGAGAAAATAATTGTCCAAATCGGATATTTTTTAATAGTGGCCGCACAACAGTTCCCCCATGAAAAGAATCTCTCTTGCAGTGTTTGCCATTCTGGCAGTCGCACTTGTACTGTTAACCGCCGGCTGCACCCAGCCGCAGACATCCTCCAAAGTGACCGAGATCCGCATCGGGTACCAGCCAAGCACCCACCAGATGGCCGAGATCACCGCCATGAGCAAGGGCTGGTGGCAGCAGGATCTTGCCCCGCTTGGTGTCGTCAATGTTTCCGACAAGGTCTTCCCGAGCGGCCCGCCCGAGATGCAGGCAATGCTTGCAGGTGACCTCGATGTTGCCTACGTTGGTGCAGCCCCGGTCCTCTCCGCGCTCGCCACCGGGCTTGATGCTAAGATCGTTGCAGGTGTCAACTCGCAGGGCTCCGACCTTGTTGTCAGCAACGACCTTGCCTATACGGGCCCGCACAGCCTTTCTATGAAAACGATTGCCACGTTCCCGGCGGGGAGCATCCAGGACACCATCCTCCGGGACTGGCTCAAGAAGAACAACCTCACCCCTGACAAGGATGTCTTCATCAAGGGCATGACCCCGGGCGATGCAGTAACGGCGATTACGGCCGGCAAGGTCGATGCCATCTTCCTGCCGACACCCTCGCCGAGCACGGTCGTGAACCAGGGCAAGGGCAGGATCGTTGTCCATTCCGGTGAGATGTACCCCAACCACACCTGCTGTGTCCTCGTGGTCAGCGGCAAGTTGATCCGCGAGCACCCGGAGATCGTCCGGCAGATCATAAAGACCAACGATCGGGCAGTTGCCTTTAACCAGCAGAACCTTGACGAAGCAGCAGCGATCTATGCCAACAAGACCGGTGCGAACCTGGCAGACGTGAAGGCCTCTCTGAAAGAATGGGACGGCAGCTGGGTTTCGGACCCCAGTATCATCGTCAGCCCGGTCCTTGACTATGCGAAGATCCAGTACGACCTCGGGTACATCAAGAAGCCCCTGACCAAAGAGGAGATCTTCGACCTGAGCTTCTACCAGAAGAGCTAAAACCGCTTCGTCCCCCAACCTTTTTTTGCAGTTACGCACTGGTACTATAAGGATAATCCGCAAGAGCCCGGTTGCGGGGGAGCCGGGCCGCGGTTTATGCATTGATCCAAAGGAGATGACCACCATCGGAAGCATGGTACACAGGATCAGGAAACACTGGCTCGGCGCCCTTGCCATAGTCCTTGCCCTCGTTGTCTGGGAGTGCTATGCCTCGTTTATCGTCAGGAACAGTTTCCTGCTCCCGGGCCCTACAGACGTTTTCCACGCCTTTTTCAGCCTTCTTTCGAAAGGGATCCTCCTTGCCGATTTCGAGGTGAGCCTGTTGCATTTCGCTATCGGCCTTACCGGCGCCCTCCTCATCGGCATCCCGATCGGCATTGCGATGGGATGGAACCGCCAGGCCGACGAGTTCCTCAACCCCCTCATCGAGATCCTCCGGCCGATCCCCCCGCTCGCGTGGATCCCGTTTGCGATTATCTGGTTTGGCTTCACGCCGGTCTCGGCCGGCTTCGTCATCTTTATCGGGGCGGTCTTTCCTATCCTGATTAACACCTATACCGGCTTCCGGGGCGTTCCCCGCATTTTTGTCGAGGCTGGAAGGATGCTCGGGTGCAACAGGACGAAGGACCAGATACGGTACATCGCGTTCCCGGCTGCCCTGCCGTCCGTCGTCTCCGGGATCCGGATCGCGACCGGAGTCGGGTGGATGTGCCTGGTTGCCGCGGAACTCTTTGGCGTCTCCAACAACGGTCTAGGAAAAGACCTCTGGTTTTACTACAACCTCCACCAGATGGATGCCGTGGTGGTGTACATGATCCTCCTCGGCCTGATCGGCCTTGTTATCGACATCGTTTTCCGGTACTATATTGACCGGCACTTTCTGAAGTGGCGGACTGGGGAGGTTGCCTGAGCATGGGCAAGCTCCAGATCCTTAACCTGAACCAGTTCTTCCCGCGGGACGACGGCAGCCGGCTCCATGTGCTGGAAAACTTCAGCCTTGAGGTGCAGGACAAGGAGTTTGTCTGCATTCTCGGCCCGTCTGGCTGCGGGAAGACGACGCTGCTGCGCCTGATTGCGGGCCTTGATGCCGCGGAGTCGGGTGCAATACTCCTTGACGGCGAGGAGATGAGAGGCACGAACCCGAAAGTGGGGATTGTCTTCCAAGAGTACTCACTCTTTCCCTGGCGCAATGTTCTCGACAATGTCGCGTTCGGGCTCGAGATGCAGGGTATGGAACGGGATGAGCGGCACCGGCAGGCTGCCCGGTATCTCGATCTCGTGGGCTTAACCCAGTTTGCGAATAGCTACCCGTCTGAGCTCTCCGGCGGGATGCGCCAGCGGGTCGCGGTTGCCCGGGCGCTCGCCCTCGACCCGGTCGTGCTCCTGATGGACGAGCCGTTCGGGGCCCTCGATGCCCAGACCCGGAACATGCTCCAGCACGAGCTCCTTACGATCTGGGAGAAGACAAAAAAGACGATCATCTTCATCACCCATAGCGTTGATGAAGCGGTCTTTTTGGCAGACCGTATCGTCGTGCTCACCCCCCGGCCCGGCCGGGTCTGCGAGACCATCCCCCTTGAACTGCCGCGACCGCGGGACCGGACAAGCATCGAGTTTGCGAAGTTCCGGCGCCACGTGCTCGACCTGATCAACCTGCCGAAGTGTGAGCTCCAGTAAGGTTTAATACGCCTCATTTCCATTTTATACAAGCAGTTTGTGCAGCGCATTCGCATGATATCTGATTTTTTGCAGATTTTTCATGCCCGCTCATACATTCTTTAAGGAGAAGGACGCGATGGTTAGAAAACCGGGAAAGATGTACAGGAACATTTCAAAGAAAGCCTATACGCGCCGTGAGTATATGGGCGGTGTTCCGGGAAGCAAGATCGTACAGTTCGAGATGGGTAACCTCACGCAGGAGTTTCCGACGCAGATCGATCTGTTGATTGATGAAGCGTGCCAGGTCCGGCACTCGGCGCTGGAAGCCGCACGCATCAGCATCAACCGCAGGCTGATGAAAGACGTTGGCAGGGCAAACTTCCACTTCAAGGTCCGGGTTTATCCCCATCATGTCCTCAGAGAGAACAAACAGGCAACCGGCGCCGGTGCCGACCGTGTTTCGGAAGGGATGCGCCTTGCATTCGGCAAGGCAGTGGGCACCGCTGCACGCGTCGCGTCAAACCAGCGCATCTTCACGGTCTTCTCCACACCGGCATACCTTGAGAAGGTCAAGGACGCGCTCCGCAACGGTGCACACAAGCTCCCGTCCCCGTCCCACATCAAGGTGAGCACCATCAAGGTGAGCGGGAGGATTATTGCGCCCAAGTTTGCTGAAGAGAAGGTTGTCGCGGCACCGGTCGTTGCCGCTGAAGATCCAAAGGAAGCGGAGGCTGCAGCGGCAAAGGGCGGCAAGGAGCCGGTGGCAAAGGGCAAGGATGCAGGTAAAGCCGGCAAGGAGCCTGCAAAGGGTGCTGAAGAGAAGAAAGGCGCAGAACCCGCAAAGGGCGCCAAAGGCAAGAAATAATTTTTTCAATATTCCTTCATTTTTTCATTACCTCTTTAATCACCCGTTTTTCCCAACCATGTTTTTGATTTTGTCCCTGTAATCGATCAGTGGGGATCTGCGACCTGTCCTGTGAAAAACAGGAGAGCACATATCCCGGAAATCCCTACATTAGTCTTATGGGTGCAAACCGTGAATGCGGAGATCCCTGACGCAACTCCTGAAGTCCCTGCGATCTGCCATGTTCCCCCTACGCCGCTGACATCGACGGGAAAACAGGTCGTCATACTTATCGCCGTCCTCGCCGGTTTCCTTACTCCCTTCGACGGCTCCGCAGTCAACATCGCGCTCCCGACTATCGGGGCTGCGTTTCACATGGATGCGATCGCCCTGTCATGGGTGGCCACCACCTACCTTCTTTCCTCCGTCCTCTTCCTTGTACCGTTCGGCAAGATCGCCGACATTTACGGCAGGAAGAAAATTTTTCTGTATGGGATAGCGATCTTTGGGGCAGCATCGCTGGTGATGACCATGGTGCCCTCTGCCGGCTTGCTACTTGCAGTCCGCATCGTGCAGGGGTTCGGGGCGTCCATGATCTTCGGGACTTCGGTTGCGATCTTAACATCTGTCTTCCCCCCCGGAGAACGGGGACGGATGCTTGGCATCTACATCACTGCGGTGTACATGGGCCTGACCCTTGGCCCGTTCCTTGGGGGCATCCTTACCGAAAATTTCGGGTGGCGGAGCATTTTTTTTATCAATGTCCCGATTGCTGTCTTGATAATTCTCCTCGTCCTCACAAAACTTGAAGGAGAGTGGTCCGAATGCAAAGGTGAAACGTTCGACCTTACCGGTTCGGTCCTGTACGGCCTCGCTCTGGTCGCCGTCATGCTAGGGTTCTCAGAGCTGCCATCGGCTGGCGGGGTGATGCTTGTCCTTGTCGGGTTTTTGCTCGCAATCGCGTTCATCCGGTTCGAGCTGCGGCAGGAATGTCCGGTCCTGAACATGCGGCTCTTTTCCGGGAGCAGGGTCTTTTTATTCTCGAACATCGCAGCGCTGATTAACTATAGTGCAACATATGCAGTCTCCTTCCTCCTCTCCCTCGACCTCCAGTATACCAGGGACTTCTCGCCGGAATATGCCGGGATCATCCTGATCGCTGCCCCTCTCGTTCAGGCGGCAGTATCACCCTTTGCGGGCCGGCTCTCGGATAAAATTGAGCCGGGGATCATTGCCTCCGTCGGAATGGCGATCTCTGCGCTCGGCCTGTTCCTGTTAACTTTCCTTAACGAAACGACGCCCCTGTGGTTCATCGTCATGTCACTGGCAGTGCTCGGGCTGGGTTTCGGCATTTTCTCTTCCCCGAATACAAATGCCATCATGAGCGCGGTTGAGAAGAAGTACTACGGGGTCGCATCAGGGATCGTGGGCACGATGCGCCTTTTGGGCCAGATGCTCTCTATGGGGATCGCGACAATGATCTTTGCCATTGTGATCGGCAGGGTCGAGATAACCCCGGAGTACTATCCCGCATTTGCTGTGAGCGTCCATTACACGTTAATCCTGTTCACGGTCTTCTGCGTGATCGGGATTTACGCATCCCTTATCCGAAGAAACCCGGGCAGGAGGGACCAGGTACTGGGAACAGATAAGGGACACCGGCAAATCCGCCGGGGACAATAGACCGGTATCCCAAATCCTTATCACCGCCCCTCCCGAACACTTTTCTGATGAGAAGGGGCAGCGCAGCCTTCCTGCGTAAGCGGATATCGGAGGCCACGGAAGAGGCTGTAAAAGAGGCGGTTATTTTCCTGCCGCCCGATGTGAAGCGTGCGATACAGAGGGCGGCAGCTGCGGAAACAGACCCGGTGGCACAGGGTGAGTTTGCCAATATACAGGAAAACATCGCAGCTGCTGAAGGACTTGCGGTCCCGCTCTGCCAGGACACCGGTGTGCCGGTCATCTACCTTACCCTTCCACCGGATGTACCGCTGACCAAGGACTTGTACGACGCCGTTATTGAGGGTGTCCGCAGGGCGACCAGGTCCGTCCCGCTCCGCCCAAATGTCGTTGACCCTCTTTCCCGGCATAACACTGGTGACAATACCGGTGATGGCATGCCTGCAGTACACGTGAGACCTGGCGACAAGCTTACCGTGACAGTACTTCCCAAAGGGGCGGGCGCCGAGAATGTGTCGCGCATCACAATGCTCCTGCCTTCCCAAAAAGACGAGATCGGGAAGTTTGTTATCGAGACGGTGCTGCTTGCCGGGGGAAAACCCTGTCCGCCGGTAGTGCTCGGGGTCGGGATCGGCGGGACTTTTGATGGCGCGGCGACGCTCGCAAAGGAGGCGCTGCTGCTCCCCATTGATTCGATGACAGAGTATGAGCAGCAGCTCTGCAATGCGGTAAACCGCCTCGGGATCGGCCCTATGGGGCTTGGGGGTAAAACGACAGCTCTCGCCGTCAAGGTCAGGACTGCCGCGTGCCATACAGCATCTCTCCCGGTCGCTGTCAATGTCCAGTGCTGGGCATGCCGCCGGGCCACTGTCGAGGTGAAGAGGACATGAAAAAGCCGGCACAGCTCAAAACCCCGCTTGGCAGTGAAGTGCTCGGGCTCCATGCCGGCGACCATGTCGAGCTCTCCGGGATGGTATACACCGCACGGGACGAAGCGCACCTGCGCATGCAGGAGGAGGGTATCCCCTTTGACCCGGACGGCGCTGCAGTATACCACTGCGGCCCGGTCGTGCAGGATAACCGGATCATCGCAGCAGGGCCTACGACATCGTCGCGGATGAATGCTCTCTCCGGCTTCCTCATCGCAAGGGGTGTACGGGCGCTGATCGGGAAAGGAGGTATGGGCAGCGCGGTGCGTGAGCAGCTCCGGGGAAAGGGAGTGTATCTCGCGTTCACGGGCGGGTGTGCTGCGCTTGCCGCCTCACACATGGCGCTCCGTGGCGTTTATTTTGAAGACCTCGGGATGGCGGAAGCGGTCTGGGCAATTGAGCTTGACAGACTGCCCCTCGTCGTGGGGATCGATGCACAGGGAAACGACATCTTTGATCTCATCCGCGCCCGTGCGGAAAAAGAGTTTGAACGGTATTGCAGGGGCCAGCCCTGAACCAACCATAATGTGTATTACAATAAATAGGTTTTATTCGTCCGGGCTTTCACATTATACGATAGGACGCTCCATGAAGCTCGCCATTGACGAGGCCCGGTGCAAAGGGTGCAACCTGTGTACAAAAGTCTGCCCTTACAAAATCTTTAAGGAAGGAAGAAAACCCAACCGCCGGGGGATCCTGATGCCTGAACTGGACCGTCCCGAACGGTGCGCTAACTGCCGGCTCCAGAAGCTGTACGGGCGCAGGCTCTGCGGCATCTGCGAGCTCACCTGCCCGGATCAGGCCATTCACTGGACAGATGAAGAACCATACGAACCGCACAAGGTGGCGATTGAGTATTGACGCGCACTGAATTCTGGCAGGGTAATACCGCTTCCGCAGAGGGAGCACTTGCGGCTGGCTGCAACTTCTTCGGGGGATACCCGATCACGCCTTCCACGGAAGTTGCCGAGCACATGGCAGTCAGGCTGCCAAAGAAGGGAGGTGTCTTCATCCAGATGGAAGACGAGATCGCAAGCATGGCAGCGATCATCGGCGCTGCATGGACCGGTGCCCGGGCGATGACGGCGACAAGCGGCCCGGGCTTTTCCCTGATGATGGAGAATGTCGGGTTCGCTGTAATGACCGAGACGCCGTGCGTTATCGTCAATATCCAGCGCGGCGGCCCGTCCACCGGCCAGCCCACGATGGCGGCTCAGGGCGACATGATGCAGTGCCGGTTCGGCTCGCATGGCGACTACTCCATCATTGCGCTGTGCCCGTCCAGCGTGCAGGAGATGTACGAACTGACGGCAAAGGCGTTCAACCTTGCCGACTGGTACCGGGTCCCGGTTTTTCTCATGGCTGATGAGATCATCGGTCACATGCGGGAACGGATCACGGTTCCGGACTCAGTTGAACGCGTGCCACGGCGGGAACTTGAAAAGGGCGTGCTGCCATTCCACCCGGAACCGGACCTCGTGCCCGGCTTTGCGACGTTTGGCAAGGGCCACAGGGTCCATGTGACGGGCCTGACGCACGACGAGCGCGGGTATCCCTGCACAACGAACGTGAAACTCCACCACCAGCTGGTACAGCGCCTTGTCGACAAGATTGAAAACGCCCGGCATGACATCGCTGACTTCGACTTCATCAATCCTGACGCAGAACAGGTCTTTGTCGCGTACGGCGCACCCGTCCGCACCGTGCAGCAGGTATTTCACGATCATCCCGATAACAATGTCGGGTTCCTGCGCCTGCGCACCGTCTGGCCGTTCCCCGAATCCGCCCTTGCGCAGTTTAAGAATGCCCGCCGGTTCCTCGTTCCCGAGCTCAACCTTGGCCAGATGGCCCGGGAGATCGAACGGCACGTGAAGGTCCCTGTCATCTCCATCCCTAAGCTGGGGGGCGATCTCCACCTCCCTGAAGAGCTGGTTGCCGCACTGGAGGCAGGCCGATGACCTTTGAGGACTGGTTCCGTACAGATCGGCTGCCCCACATTTACTGTGCCGGCTGCGGGAACGGGACGATCATCAACTGCACGCTCGCGGCAGTCGACCAGATGGGCTGGAACAAGGACAAGACCGTGTTCATCTCGGGCATCGGCTGCTCGTCGCGTGCACCGGGCTATATCCTGACCGATTCCCTGCATACGACCCACGGGCGGGCGCTTGCGTTTGCGACCGGCGTCAAGATGGCAGACAACGGGTTAAACGTCGTCGTGTTTACCGGCGATGGCGACCTTGCGGCGATCGGCGGAAACCACTTTATCCATGCGTGCCGGCGCAATATTGATATAACCGTTGTCTGCATGAACAACCAGATCTACGGCATGACCGGGGGGCAGGGCAGCCCGACAACCCCGCTCAGATGCCTCTCGACGACAACACCGTATGGCTGTTCCGAACAGCCGTTTGACCTGTGCGAGCTTGCAATAGCGGCAGGGGCTAACTTCGTAGCCCGGTGGACATCGTACCATGTAAAGGAGCTTGAAAAAGCAGTCAGAGCCGGCCTCGAGACTCCCGGACTCTCCTTTATCGAGGCCCTCGTGCAATGCCCGACGGCGTTCGGGCGCAGGAACAAGTTCAAGCAGGTCGCCGACCATGTGGAGTACTTAAAGACCCACTCCCTGCTGAAGGTGAAGCGCGATCGGCTCCTGGAGAACGGCGAAGCGGTGCCGCCGGACATGTTTGTTGTCGGGGAACTGGTAAAAAGAAAACGGCCCGCACTGGGGGTTAAGGCATGAGGCACGAGGTCCGGTTCTCAGGATTCGGGGGGCAGGGGATCATCCTGTCGGCAGTTATCGTCGGGCGGGCAGCGGTCATGTACGACAACAAGTTTGCCATCCAGACGCAGGTGTACGGCCCGGAGGCGCGGGGCGGGGCATCGATGAGTGCGGTGATCATCGATGACGAACCGATCCTGTTTCCCAAGGTTGTAAATCCTGACATCTTAGTGATCATGTCGCAGGAAGGGTTCGAGAAGTACGGTGGCGGTGCTCAGGAGAACGCCGTCATGGTGCTGGATTCCTCCCTTGTCCATTCCCGCCCGGCATGCAGGTTTGTCGAGATCCCGGCAACCCGCGAGGCAAAGCAGGCGCTTGGCAGGGACATCGTGGCAAACATCGTGATGCTCGGTGCGCTGGTGAAAACCACCGGGATCGTCAGTGAGACAGCACTGGAGAAGGCAATTCTTGACTCCGTGCCGAAAGGTACCGAGGCTCTGAACACGAAGGCTATGAAAAAGGGCATCGAGCTTGCAGCAGTTGCTCTAAAAGGAGGAGCAAATAACCCATGAAACTGCGCGAATACGAAGCAAAGAAAGTCCTCAGGGAGGCAGGGATCCCTGTCCCTTCAGGGTTCCTGATCCAAACGGCAGAGGAACTCATCCCTCACCTTGACGCACTGGGCGATGCGATCGTTTTAAAGGCACAGGTGGACATTGGCGGCAGGGGAAAGGCCGGAGGTATACTGATGGCCGATAAGAACACGGCCTTCGCAACCGCCCGCGAGCTCTTCAAAAAGCAGATCAAAGGGCTGCCGGTCAAAGAGATCCTCGCTGAGCAGAAGCTGGCAATCCAGAAAGAATATTACCTCTCGATCACGGTAGACCGTTCGTCCAAACAACCGCTCGTCCTGTTCTCGGATGCCGGCGGGGTCGAGATCGAGACTACGGCAAAGGAGAACCCGGAGGCGATCCGGCGTGTCGTTTCCCTCCCGCTGATGCGCGACCTCCCTCCGTTTATGCTCCGCGAACTTGCCGGAAAAGCCCCAAAGGAGGTCATGCCGGTCATCAACAGGCTCTACAGGATCTTCCTTGACAAAGACGCACTACTTGCGGAGATCAACCCGCTGGTCATAACACCGCAGGGCGTGTACGCGGCGGATGCCAAGATCATCGTTGACGACAACGCCCTTGCCCGGCAGGGGATCACGGTGAACCGCGATCTTTCCGAGCGCGAACGCGAGGCGGAGAAGAATGGTTTTTCGTACGTAGAGCTTGAGGGCAATATCGGCGTGATAGGCAATGGCGCCGGCCTCACGATGTCAACCCTTGACTTAATCGAATACTTCGGCGGAAAAGCGGCAAACTTCCTCGATGTTGGTGGTGGTGCGGAGAGCGAGCGGGTTAAAAACGCGGTGCAGCTGGTCGCAAGCGTGCCTTCGGTCAGGGTCATTGTTGTCAACCTGCTGGGCGGGATCACCCGGTGCGACGAGGTTGCCCGGGGGATCATCGCAGCAGGCATCTCCCAGAAGGTGATCGTTCGGCTTGCAGGCACCAACGAAGCGGAGGGGAGAAAACTGCTCGCCGAGAAAGGGTACGAGATGCTGGACACCATGGACCTTGTCGTGAAAAAAGCCGTTGAGGTTGCCGCATGATCTACGGCGATAAAAAGACCGGAGTGCTCGTGCAGGGGGCAACCGGCAAACAGGGCGAGTTCCACATCGGCCTGATGAACGCGTACGCAAAACAGGTTGGCGGCCGGGGCGTTGTTGCCGGTGTTACACCGGGAAAAGGTGGCCAGCAGGTGCATGGCGTTCAGGTCTTTAATACCGTGAAGGAAGCGATGCGTGAGCACGATATCGGGGCTGCGGTCATCTTTGTCCCGGCCGGGGCGGCAGCCGACTCGATCATGGAGGAGGCAGATGCCGGCATCCCAACCATTGTCTGTATCACAGAGCACATCCCGGTCCACGACACCATGAAGGCGGTCGCTTATGCAAAGGTGCAGGGCAGTTCGGTCATAGGCCCAAACTGCCCGGGACTGCTCTCGCCTGGCGAGGTCAAGATGGGAATCATGCCGGCCCAGCTCTTCAGCCGGGGCAGTGTGGGCGTCATCTCCCGGAGCGGGACGCTTACTTACGAAGTTGTCGATGAGCTCACCCGGGCCGGCATCGGGCAGAGCACTGTTGTCGGGATCGGCGGCGATCCTGTCATCGGGCAGACATTTGTCGACGTTCTTGAACGGTTCGAAAAGGATCCGCAGACAAAGGCGGTCGTGCTGATCGGCGAGGTGGGGGGGAACCTCGAGGAGGAGGGTGCGAACGCAACCGATCTCCCGATCGCTGCATACATTGCCGGCAAGTCCGCCCCACCGGACAAGCGGATGGGGCATGCCGGGGCAATTGTCGAAGGTGGCGAAGGCGATGCACGCTCAAAGATTGCCCGGCTCACAAAACTTGGCGTACCTGTTGCATCCCGGCCGTCAGAGATCCCGGATATGGTGCGGGGACTGTTTAAACATCACTGTTGAAATAAAATTCCCTTTTTTATTGCATGCCAGCCCCTCATTATCTTCCAATCCCCCCGGATCTGCATACTCTCGCGTGCGATACGGTGAGCCGGTGCATTGCACCAATGCCATTTATGCGGGATGGCATCAAGGTATCCTGCGAGATTGTCGCGGCGGTAATGGAGTCGCTCAATGCCGAGGCAACCCGGACGCTTGCGCTCAAGGAGAGGACCGGTGAGGACAGACGTGTGCACACCGATGGTCTCGATCGGCACCTTGCCAGGCGGGGTTTTGGAGATCCCGGGGTTGCTGAGACGATTGCCGGGATACTCACAGAGGCAGGTATCACTGAGAAGGCATCGGTCAGGGACTGGTATTCCCGGAAGTTAATCCGTGGAATCCGGCTTTTGTCGGGGTGGACCTGGACTATCGCAACAACGGGACAAAAATCTTTTTTATTGCCGGTTGAAGGTAAAGGGGCGTGTGATGAGGTCCTTGCATGGACCGATCTCTGCCCGGCCTGCCGTAAAGGTTCGCTGATCTTGGTAACCGGGCAGCGGCTCTTTGGAATTCCGGAAACGGATTTTTATGTGTGCAGAGGCTGCGGGGCAAAGTATGTACCGGATGGCGGTCGGTTCCGGCTGGTTGCCATCACCAGAATTGAGGATCCTCTCTGGAAACGGCACCTGAACAAAACATATACAGCGGATGAATGGGCAGCGATTGCAGCTTACGCTGAAACCGGTAAAACCCCGGCGCCCAAAAAGACGTCAGTGAGTCCTAAAACGACAGCACCCGGTACCGGGTCCGCCCCTTTCACCCGAATGAATGACGGGACACTTGGGTTTACCTGCGAAAACCAGACATATTATTTCCGGCCCCTGAGGCTGGATATTTCCCGTGGATCCTCAGGAGACCTTTTTTCAAAGGCAACCGAAAAGGTGCGTGACCTCATCCGGCGTCCCGAATATAACGAGGTCAGGCCGGTTGTGGAAGCACAATACAACGGCTATCTTGACCTCAACTCCGGGGCTTTTATTTCAGAGCTCAAAAGGAACCATAACCCCCTGTACCTGTCATTTCTCAACCCGTACGGCGACAGGGAGTACTGCAGGTTCAGGATCACATGCCCGGAATCTCCGGGCACGAAGGGGGTCTGGATCGTGGTCATTGGGAAAAATCTGCGGGCTGCCGGGATCTGTCGCGAAAGATTTGCACATGTTTTCAATGACCGGGTCGGGTCGATCCTGCCGGCTGCATGCTACCGCGACGGGGACCCGGAATCCTGCCGGACAAACGCGCTGATCTGCAGGAACCGCAAAGATGCCGGCGTCTATGTTTACCCGACGGCGGATGAAAAAGAGATGGGGCTGCTCTCTGCCGCACTCCTGCCCCTGTGCATATGAGATATTACAAGTAATGATATACGACAAGTGCAGAGTTCACGTACCGGATTGGGCCAACCAGAGAATTTTTCTTATGTCATGAGAACATTATAGTTACCTGCCTTTAGTACATTGGAGTACACTGATGAAATGCCCTCACTGTGGAATTGAAGTCCGGGATACTACGGTCATCTGCGGGTACTGCGGGGGAAAAATACCGCAGAGAACAGCGAAATCGCCTGCTGCTCCACAAACCCGGGCAGACCTCGCAGGAAGCATAGGCCCGAAAGGGGGGGCAAAGAAACAACTGCCCGGAGGTGAAGATGAAGGAGAGGACGAAGAGGAAGGAGGGCTCTCTGCGTACTTACAGCCCGGCGAACAGGTGCTGATCGGATCCCTCAACATCTCGGTAAAAAAATTCTTTTTCCATGCATACCTCACCGACCGGCGCATATTCCTGATCGATACCCAGGAAAAGAAGCTCAAGGTGACGGCAAAGGACATCACCCTTGACACAATATCCGGGAGCATCGTGGAATTTTCCGAGGCTTCAGACCCGGTACTGGTCCTCTCGATTCGTTCTGCAGACGATGAGATCAAGACGATGAAACTCGTGTTTGCACAGAACGGTGTCGACAGGTCGTCTGAGATTGATGAGTGGATCACCCTCCTAAACGAGCAGACCCAGCCAAAAAAGCACAAGAAACCAGCTGCAAGGAGCATTCCGGAGCCGGAACCCGAAGAGGAAGAAGTGGAACCCGCGGACAAGCATGTACCGGCACGTGTGACAAAACCGGCACCGGTGCGGCAGGAACTCCACCCCGCAAAAAAACCGGTCAAAGACTATGAACGACAACCCCCGGTAAAGAGGCTCCTGTCAATGTACCAGTCCCCAAAAGAAGTCCCAAAAGAAGTGGAGCCGGAAGAACCTGCACCGCGCCGCCCCGAAACCCGGGCTGTTGAACAACCGGTCCGCAGGGCGTCGCACCAACCGGTCGCCTACCGGGAGATCCCGCCCACAACCCCACCGGTTGCCCAGCCGGTAAAAAAGGTTGAGGTGCATTCCGCAATGAAGAGCGCCATGAAAACGGCGATGCAGCCGCCACGGCAACCGCTTGCCCAGCCGGTGAAGCGGACGGTTCCCGAACTGCAGAAAAAAGTCCGGCCGGAACCTGAACATTTGCCCGCACCGGAACCAAAGGAAGAACCTGCCGTGCAGGAAGAGATTGTGCAGGAGGATGAAGCCGAAAGCCCGGTCTTCTGCCAGAACTGCGGAAAAAAACTGCCGGCCGCAGCAAATTTCTGCCCTGGCTGCGGGTCCAAACTCGGGTATCACAAGCCTGTGCACGAAGCAAAGCCATCTCATGAAAAGAAGTCCCGGAAAACTGAGGACGATCATGATGAGGAAAAACCGGAACGCCCGCCTGCAAAGCATCCGGCAAAAAAAGCTCCCAAGGGAAGTGAAATGACAATCCTGCACAAATTTTTACGGCGTTAAATTAAAATCCCGACTTTTTTCGTAGTAAAAACGACACTCATTAAACCGTGCCAGAAGATAATTGTTATAACATATCCAATCCCTTTATTAGTACGACTGATTAAGAAGCCCGAGGAATCAGATGAAGAGAAATATCAAAGTCGAAGCACTGAACCAGATCCCGCTGGAGAAGCAGCAGGTTGAGGTTGTTGAACGGAAATGTCTCGGCCACCCCGACAGCATCGCCGACGGGATTGCAGAATCAATCAGCAGGGCGCTCTGCAGGGAATATCTCGAGGAATTCGGGGTAGTCCTCCACCACAACACCGACCAGGGTGAAGTGGTTGCCGGGGAGTCCAACCCGAAATTCGGTGGCGGTAAGGTGATCCGCCCGATCTTTATCCTGATCGACGGGCGTGCTACCAAGAAATTCAACAACGTATCGATCGCCGCAGACACGATTGCCGTGGAAGCGACACGGGATTACCTGCGCAGGCATTTCAAGAGCTTAAACCTTGAACGCGATGTCATCATGGACTGCCGGCTCGGCACCGGCTCAACGGATCTCCAGGACGTATTCAAACTCTGCGAGGGAAAAGTGCCCCGGGCAAACGACACCTCGTTCGGTGTCGGACACGCGCCGTTCTCGGATGTTGAAAACATCGTCAAGGGGGTGAGCGATTTTATCGATGATAAACTGCGGGTGAAATATCCTGCAATCGGGCAGGACATCAAGATCATGGGTCTGCGGGACAATGACACCATCACGCTCACCGTTGCCTGTGCCGTGGTCGACAAATACTGCGCAGATATCGGGCAATACAAGGAATACATGGCGCTCCTCAAAAAAGAGATCGGAAGGATCGCCCAGAAGCAGACCAGACGCAAAGTCGTCGTCCATATGAATACAGGCGATGATATCAAAAACGGGAGCATATACCTGACCGTGACCGGGACATCCGCCGAGATGGGTGATGACGGCTCTGTCGGGCGCGGCAACCGGTGCAACGGGCTGATCACGCCGAATCGGCCCATGAGCATGGAAGCGACGAGCGGGAAGAACCCGATCAACCATATCGGCAAGATCTACAACCTCCTCTCGACCCAGATCGCGAACGACTGCGTTGCGAAAGTGGAAGGAATTGAGGAGATGTATATCCGCCTCCTCTCCCAGATCGGCCAGCCTATCGACCGGCCGCTGGTGGCAAGTGTACAGGTGCTGCCGCAGCCGGGTGTCAGGATGCAGGCTATCAAGGGGGAGATCGAGGGCATTGTCGACTGCTGGCTTGAGAACGTGACCGATGTAACCGAGAAGGTAATCCGCGGTGAGCTCAAGACTTTCTGATAAATCACAAAAAAAAGCCGGTACAAAAAAACCGGCTCGTCAGGGTCCGCCCCCTTTTTCCCCCATGGTCCGGCTTGCGATACCTAACAAGGGGAGGATTGCAGGGCCTATCATGGACCTTATGGAAAAAAGCGGGCTCCACCTCCCTGAAGCCGGGAGCGAGCGCCGCCTGATCACAAAGACCCTCGACCCCCATGTCGAGATCCTGTTTGCCCGCCCTGTCGATATCCCTGAATATGTCGCCACAGGAGCGGCCGATCTGGGGATCACCGGCCGTGACATGGTGCTGGAGCGGGGTTCTGATGTAAGGGATCTCCTTGACCTCCAGATCGGCAGGGCGAAACTTGTCCTTGCTGCGCGGGAGGACTCCGGCATCAGTACGGCACGGGACCTTGAAGGCGCCAAGGTTGCCACGGAATTTCCCGTGATAACAAAAGATTTTTTCAAAAAACTCGGGGTTTCGGTGAATATCGTCCTTGTAGGGGGGGCCTGCGAGGCAACACCCCATCTGGGCATCGCCGATGCGATTGTCGATCTTTCCAGTTCAGGGACAACGTTAAAGACCAACCGGCTCCGGGTCATCGCCGATGTCCTTGAGACCAGCACGCACCTCATTGCAAACAAGAACTCCATCAGGGCAAAAAGCGAGAAGATCGATGAGATCATGCTTGCCCTTGAGAGTGTTGTGCGGGCACGCGGGCAGTGCTACCTGATGATGAACGTGAAGCGCTCCTCGCTTGACACGGTGAAAAGCGTGCTGCCCGGCCTTTCCGGCCCGACGGTCATGGACGTTGCATCGACTGAAGACCTCGTTGCTGTGCATGCGGTCGTCAGCGAAGAACGGGTCTATGCGCTCATCAACGCGCTCCGCCGTGCCGGTGCAAAGGATATCCTCGTCATGTCGATCCAACGGATGATCCGCTGAACATTATGAAAATATTGCCTGCAGTTGATATTCTGGATGGGCAGTGCGTCCAGCTGGTGCAGGGCAGGCGCGAGACTGCGACGGGTTACGGTGACCCGCTCCGCTGCGCCGGCCGATGGATTGAAGAAGGGGCGGAAGCGCTCCATGTGGTCAACCTTGACGGTGCGTTTGGCACCGCAACAAAAAATGCCGGCCTGATCCGCGACCTCATCAAAAAGACCGGGGTTGAGATCGAGCTCGGCGGCGGGATCCGGTCAGTGCAGGATGGGGCAGGCTGGCTTTCGACCGGTGTCTCCCGGATCATCATCTCCACCCTTGCCACGCAAAAACCGGAGAGTATCCGGCAGCTTGCCGACGAGTTCGGGAGCGACAGGATCATGGCAGGAGTAGATGCAAAAGGGGGTCAGATCGCAGTTGAAGGCTGGCAGAAGACCGCCGGTGACGTTCTTCTCTGGGCGGGACTCTTCGAATCGCTGGGTGCCGGATCGTTCCTTTACACCAATGTGGACGTGGAAGGGCTCCAGCAGGGTGTCAGGCTCGGGCCGGTCAGGGACCTGATCAAAAGGACAAAACTTCCCGTTGTCGTCGCCGGGGGGGTTTCAACACCGCAGGACGTTGCCGGGCTCCGGGATGCCGGTGCCTGGGGGGCGGTGCTGGGCTCGGCACTCTACAGCAACAGGATCACGTTAAAAGCGGCTATGGAGGTTTGCAGATGAGGAAGGTAGAACTGAACCGATCGACAAAGGAAACGAAAATTATCGTAAAATTCACCATTGATGGCACAGGAAAAGGGAGCATAAAGACGGGCATCCCGTTCTTTGACCACATGCTCCATGCGATGGCAAAGCATGGCGGGTTTGACCTTGCGTGCACGGTGAAAGGCGATCTGAACGTCGACTGCCACCACACGGTGGAAGACACCGGCATCGTCATTGGCGATGCGATAAAACAGGCAATTGGCGACGGAAAAGGGATCCGGCGGTTTGCCCACGCGATCATCCCGATGGATGAATCGATCGCGCAGGTGGCGCTGGACTGCGGGGGCCGGGGATACCTTGTGTACGATGGTGAGTTTAACGGCGCATCAGTCGGCGGCATCCAGAGCGACATCTTCGAGCATTTCTTCTACACCCTCTGCACAAAGGCCGGCATCACCGCCCACATCACGTTCTCCGGGAGAAACGACCACCACCAGTGCGAGGCGGTCTTCAAGGCGTTCGGGATTGCTTTAGCCCAAGCGGTTGCATTAACCGGAAAGAAGGGAGTACCGAGCACGAAGGGAAGACTGTAAGTCAATTCTTTTTTTTTCTGTGCCAGATATTGTTTCATCAGATTCGGGTGTCCCCTGTGGGGAGGAACCGTATCTGGATCATATGTAATCCTCAACACCCCCTCATGTGGGCTATGAAAGAGTTTCTCATCAGGGTATTCTGAAAGCAGGTATCTCCGGTTCATATCCGGCAGTACAAAAACATTCATGATACAGTACTTTACAGATACTGATTTGTGACCGGAGATGATTGAACCCGGAAGTGATTGTATCCGGCTTGCCAAGGAACAGATCAGCCCGGCATCTGTCCTGCTGGCCCGGGCTTTTTTCAATGATCCGAAGCTGACTCACCTGATCCCGGATCCGAAAGAACGGGCGGTACGGGCACAATACCTTTTTGAATTTGAACTGATGTACGGCATGATCTATGGCGATGTAATTGCAACGTCAAAGAACATGGAAGGTGTCGCGGTCTGGATCCCATCCCAAAAGTCTGAGATCACATTCTGGCGGGCATTTCGCTCTGGCGGGTTCAGGTTACAAAAACAGCTGGGAACGGAGATCATGGATCGGCTGATGTCTTTTTCTTCTATGGTAGATTCCCTGCACAACAGGCATGTTCCGGGCAACCATTCCTATCTCTTTTTCATCGGGGTCGACCCGTCGTTTCAAGGGAGAGGATATGCCGGCCGGCTTGTCAGACCGGTGCTGGCACAGCTTGATAAGAAGAAGATGTCCTGTTATCTGAATACCCAGGAACGGAAAAACATCAGCCTGTACGAACATTTCGGGTTCCAGGTAATCGATCAGGTTCCGATGCCCGGCACTGATATCATCTATACGGGTATGATACGACCACCCGGGGAAACAGCCTGAATCGTTCCCGGTGGAAAAAATACCATCTGGACAGTAACGGTTGACCAGATCGCAATAGGGGGAAAAAAGAGTTGATTTTATGACTTTGCTGCAAGATCAACGTCTTCTTTCTTGATCGTCTTTCTGCCGGCGTGTTCTGCCAGCTTGTTGGACTCCTTGGTCAGCTGGGCGATGTATTTCTCTGCCTTCACGACAAGGGCCTCTGCCGCGTCGCTGCCGACCCTCTCTGCTCCGTTCTTCTTTGCAATCCTTACAACTGCGGCGATGGGTAAATCTGCCATGTTTCGTACCTCAAAAAATAAGTATATCGATATATATAAATACTTTCTGTAAAAAAGGCTCAATTTATCCTCCAATGGAGCATCGGAAGGCATGCTGCAACGGTATGCGAAATCGAGCGGCAGAATTTCGCAGAATATTTTTAATTCCGATTAAATAGGACAATTCTTGAAAATAAAGATTTAAACCGGTTTTAATTTAATCCAGCAAAGATGCTGCAAGCAATAGCGCATTGGTGTAATCCGGTGAGGCGCGCGAAGTATCCACGAATATTTTATCGATATTTAGCACAGGCGCGCCATGTCCGTGCCCGTCCCCGAGAAATATGAGTGTCCTGAAGATTAAATTGCCGGAAATGCCATCCGGTGCGATAATTATCCCGCACTCTTCAATCGCGTCCTCGATTAGGATCTCGTAGTGGCGGGCGCCGCTTAGCCGGGCGACCAGTTCTGCGTCAGCCATGCTTGCATCGACCTGCGGGTGCCTGCCGACATCCCCGAACCTACCGCCGGATAGTACCCCGACGTCCTGAGATAGGCCGAAACGCCCGGCAATATCTTTGCCTTTTTTTATCAGTACAAGCTTCTCCTGCACCGTCCATCCCTCGTCCACACCGACCGGGGCAAGCAGGAACTTTTTGCCCGTGGCTGTCTCCAGGAGGGCAATGCGCTCGAGATGGTCGGTACCGGTCTTAAGTTTCAGTGCCCTGAGGGTGGCGTTTGACGGAAGCGTACCCCTGACAGCTGCATCGATTGTGCCTGCCATCAGGTCAGCGACCAGCGCCTCTTCCGGTTCCCCGCACTCAGCGATCGTTACAGGGCCCGCAGCCAATGTTTTGGGGTCAACCGTGGACGGCTGGCAGTAGCAGATGACGCGAATCCTGCCGGCAACGGCCTGTGCACTCGCGATCACTTTTCCTGCGTCGTCACCGATCCCGATACCGATACGTTTCATTTCAGGTGACATGGGAGGTCTTCTGAGAACAGGTGCATGATGCCATTTTTTATAAAGTCAAATACCTGGGTCTCGTCACCCTGGTAGCAGATCCGGAGTGTTTTTGTCGTGTCTACAGTCCCGATCGCCTTTGCATCCATGCCGACCGATGCAAACCGCCGGATGAGTTCGGGCAGGTCCTTCTCTTTTGCTGTCAGCACAAAACCCATACCGGGATACATCCTGACCCACTGTTCAAATGTCATGTTGTTTGCAGCAAGGTCAGGCTTCGGGATACGCCCGAGGTCAACACTTGCCCCCTTCCCGCTCACTTCAAGCAGCATCCCGAGAGTGCCGATGAGGCCGGGGTTGCTGATGTCCTTTCCGGCAGTCACGAGGTGGTCTCTGCCGATCTGCTCGAGCAGGGCGATCTGTGCCCTGACCACTCCCGCAGGTTTCATGGTGACCGAATCCCAGTTGAGCAGGCACGATGGGTGAACCCTGCCAGAAAGGTCGATTGCCATCACTACGAGGTCCCCCTCTTCTGCTGTATGGCTGTAGATGACCGAGTCAAGCCGTGCACACCCTAGGATCGAGACGTCGATCACGCTGTTGGGCGCATCCGGGTGCAGGTGCCCGCCGACGATAGGAACCCCGAACTGGAGCGACGCGTCGTGCATCCCTTTTACCACCTGCTCGTGGATCGTGCTCTCTTTTGTGATAGAAAAGACATCTACCATCGCAAGCGGCCGGCCTCCCATGGCGGCGATGTCATGGATGTTGACCAGTACCGAGCAGTACCCTGCCCAGTAGGGGTCTGCCTCCATCAACCGGCTCCAGATGCCGTCAGCAGCGAGCAAGAGCGCCTCACCGTGGTGCTCGATCACGGCTGCATCCTCCCCAAACGATGCGATGACATGGGGAGCATCGATCTTTAAGGCGTTCACCATCTCGCCGATGGCATGCTTCCTCCGGACACCTTCGTATTCCCTGACCACGTTCGCTATTATCTCGGTGGAGCAGCTCTTTTCCACGACATCACCTGCATACCCGGCATTTCAGGATTGCGTGTATGGTATTGGAGGCTCATCAGACATAATTTATTTGATATACGGTCAACGTGTTGGTATGGACTGGGCTGAGAAATACCGTCCCGTGCGCCTGGCAGACATTGTCGGCAACGCCAGCGCGGTCCAGCAGGTTGCACGGTGGGCACGGGACTGGACGCATAAGTCAAAACCGCTCCTGATCTACGGCAAGCCCGGTATCGGCAAGACATCGTGCGCCACCGCGCTCGCAAACGATATGGGCTGGGAAGTAACAGAGCTGAACGCAAGCGACCAGCGGACGGCTGCGGTTATCGAAAGAATTGCCGGGGGCGGGAGCACTACGGCAAGCCTGACCGGCGCAGCACGGAAACTTATCGTCCTTGACGAGGCAGACAACCTGCAGGGGACTGCGGACCGGGGCGGAGCCCGCGCAATCGTCGAATGCATCAGGTCTGCCCGGCAGCCGATGATCCTGATCGCAAACGACCTCTACGGTATCGCCCCTGAGATCCGGCTCCGGTGTGAACCGGTGCAGTTCAAAGCGCTCCCCGCCAGGTCAATCGCCCCCCATCTCAAGTATATCTGCGCCGCAGAAAAGGTCGAGTGTACGGACGCGGCAGTCCGGCAGATCGCGGAGAGCGCGGAAGGCGACATCAGGTCTTCTGTCAATATGCTCTATGCGGCTGCCATCGGGAGGCAGCGCCTTGATGACACGCATGTGCACACCTCGCAGAAAGACGAGCGGATCTCCATCTTCTCCCTCATCTCCGCCATGGGGTCAAAGACCTCGGACGAAGACCTGCTCCGGCTCTCCCGCGAAGTGGAGGACACACCCGAGACCATCGAGCAGTGGATCGAGGGCAATATCCACCTGCTGGTGGGCGATGCATCCTTGCAGGGAGCGTACCATTATCTTGCACGGGCAGACGAGTACCTCGGGTATACATACCGGCGCCAGTACCACATGCTCTGGCGGTATGCAAATGCCGTGATGCTGCTTGGGGTTGCTGATATGGCGGCAGGAAAGGGGGTTCATTCCCGGATCATGCCGCCGGCACGCTGGCATAAGATGGCGGGTGCAAAAAAGCAAAAGGCGATCCGTTCGGCCCTGCTGAACAAAATTGCGGGGATGATGCAGGTCCCGCAGAATACGCTCCGTGAAGAATACCTTGGCATAATCTCGCAGCTTGTCGAGAACGACCCCGCTGGGTTCACAAGGGCACTTTCGATGGACGCCGAATCGCTCAACTTTTTTTTAAATGACAAGGTACGATCATCAGAAATTGTAAAGAAAGTGGCACTTGAGATCCGGGAAGAGGAAAAACAGAAAGAAAAAGAATCCAAGGCAAAAAAGATCCCCCCGGCTGAACCTCCCGTGCCTGAAGAGCAACCCCCTGAGGCGCAGAAAAACTCTGAAAAGAAACCTCCCTCAGAGCACCAGGCTACCCTTTTTTAGGGAATCCGGCGTGCGTGATACAGGTGGAGCAGCACACCGCAGTCCACCGTATCCCCGCCATTGCCATAGAGTTCAAATCCGAGGTGATACACGAGGAGATCAGCGTTGACGCGCTCTGCAAGTGCGATCATGGGCGGTACCATCTCGATTGCCGGCCGGATCGCATAGATGACCTCTGCGCCCGCGTAGATCCCGGTGTCGGGCTCAAAGATGTCATCTGCAATAATTTCGAGGTCATGGTCTGGCACTATTTTTTTTATATCCGTGCACCGGATGACCTTATTGGCTCCGGCAATGATTCTTGCTGCGGTTGTATTCTGCCCGATCCCGACCTCTACTGCGGAGTTGTAATGCGCGGCGATATATGCCCCTACGCACTTCTCAATATGTTTATGCTCGCCCATTTTAAACAAATTATAGCGATGCATATCCATATTTTTTGGGATTTGGCTGCGCCGGCGGGGTTACAGGTGCCGGTGGGACGCACAATATCTGCCGTGCTCGGGGTGGAATCAGGCATCACCGAGAACCCCGTGCGCATGATGGGCTATGACCATGCGCGAAAGCAGGTCAATGCCCGGGTGCTGCTTGACAGTGTTCAGGCATACAAGCACCGGCATAAAATTTCCGATCCTGTGCTCCTCGTCGTGTCCCAGGACCTCTTCCGGGACGGGCACCGGTTCGTGTTCGGGCTGGCCCGGGAACCAGTCGGCGCAGCGGTGGTATCATGTGCCCGGCTCGGGAATGAATTTTACGGGAAGCCGGCACACGACGATGACCTGATCGACCGGCTTTCCAAGGAAGGGGCGCACGAGCTGGGGCACCTGCTCGGCCTTAACCACTGCGCCGTGCCGGAATGCATCATGTTCCTGCCCAACTCGCTTGACGAACTTGACTGCAAGAAAAAGATGTTCTGTGATGCCTGCAGCCAGGAGCTGGAGAACCGGAAACAGGCATTACCCGGGTAACACAGCGGTAACGTTTTTAAAATAGTAATCCTGCCATTGTCCCGGTAATGGGACAGGAATTCACTTTTTTGATTGAACAATCGGATTAATTAAAAAAAAATCAGATCGGCGGCTCCGGCATTTTTACCGTAATATAGTACGCATGGATGCCGAGCAGGAGGTAGAGCGGGAACAGGATGCTGTAGGTATTGGTCTCGCCCCCGAACTTAAAAAGCCAGACCGTGGCGGTGATATCGATCTGGAAGATCATCACACCCCACCATTTGCCCAGATAACCGTACCCGAGACCGGGAAGCATGAAGTTTAAAAACCCTGCGACCAGCGGGTTTTTTGTCATCTTCGGCCGGCGGGCCAACCCGCGGGGCAGGTGCATCAACTTGATCCGGCACCGGGGCGAGGAGAGAATCGTTTTCCAACGCACCTCAGTGTTCTCATCTGCAAGCGAGCGGATAAGCGCCGGTGTCGCATCGGGATCGCCGATCTCGCCCAGGATCTCGATGACTTTCTGACGGACATTGCTGTCCCGGTCATTGAGGATGTGGGAAAGGGCAGGGATCGCGGATTTTCCCATCATTTTTACCGCTTTCCATTCCTGCATGCCGGCAAAATAGAATGCCTTCTCAGTATCATCCGCGGGCTTCCAGCCAATTTTCGCAAGGGCAAATGCAGCCCCGAACCGGACATATTTGTCATGGTCCTTTAAAGCTTGGACAAGAGGCACGGTTGCGAGTTCATCGCCGATCTCACCTAGCGCGATCGCCGTTTCCCACCGTACTTCGCTGCTCTCGTCCTTAAGCGTCTCGGTGAGGGCTGCCACCGCATCTGGATCACGGATTATGGTGAGCGCTTCGATGATGCCCAGCCGGATGTGCTTGTCCTTCTTCTTCAGTGCCCGGACAAGCGCGTCCATTGCCGGAGTGCCCAGTGATCCAAGCGCCTGTGCAGCGTGCGACTGCACCGTAATATCGTGGAACTGGAGCGCTTTGACAAGGCCCGCAATATCTTTTTTTGCCGCCAGAGCCTCAATATCCGGCTTTTTTTTGGTTAATATGCCAGGAAGGTTGATCGTTTTGTTCACCCCGTCATCTCCGATTCACGTTTTGCCATGAAATAGGTCTGAGTAGCAAACACTGCGGTGACAGGATACGCGAGAATAAATGGCAGGAACGGCCCAAGGTCGAGCTGCGCGAAAACAATGAGAGTCATGTAACTCATGAAGATCAAAAATCCCCACCATTTTCCCATGTAGTTGTAACCGAGCCCGAGGAAGAAGAAGTTCAGCAGCGCTGACCCAAAGGGGCTGGGCCCGCTTTTCGGGCGCTGTGAGAGCCCTACGGGGAGCCGGGTGATGGGGATCCCGCATTTTCGCGATGCAAGCACCGCATTCCACCGGACACTGCTGTCGCTGTCCTGCAATGCGAGGTTGCAGGCTGCCTTTGCATCCGGGCCCCCGATGCTCCCGAGGAGTTCTACCATCCTTGCCCGGGTCGCGGGGTGTTTCTCTTTAAGGAGGGAGATGATGGGGCCGGTGGCTTGTCTGCCGATCTTTTTTGCGCCGTCCCAGTTCTGGTGGGCAAGGAGATAATATGCCTTGTCAGCATCGCTCTCCGGTTTCCAGCCAAGTTGCTCGAGCGCTTTTGCCGCCCCGTAGCGCACGTACCGGTCCATATCCTGGAGCGATTTAACAAGAAGCGGGATGCTGTTCGTATCGCCGATCTCCCCGAGAGCAAGGGCAGCCGCCCATCGGATTTCACTGGTCTCTTCGGACTTTAAGAGGGTAGCGAGCGGGCCGGTCGCACGGGCATCCCTGATGGCGGCAAGCGCCTCTATAGCACCCACCCGGGTGTTGATGCTCCGGTGGTGAAGGGAGGCAAGCAAAACCGGGACCGCTTCCGCCCCAACAGTACCCAGCGCATCAGCGGCACGCCACTGGATATCAAAATTACCATGGTCAAGCAATGAGTTCAGGCCGTTGATATCCCTGGCCTCCCTCATCGCGCTGATATCAGGCTGTCGTATATTGAGAGATCCGAATAACGGCATCAGAAGGCCCCGAGTGTCACTCATTCAATATGGCATGCAGTCAATATTTTAATTTATGGACGGTGTTGAATATAACCTGAAATGTGGGGATCTGCCAAAGGGGCAGTCCCACGCTGTTTTGCCAATAAGAATAAAACGGAATGTTTTATTGTTGACGGGTGGTATCGACTGCTTGATCGACCATGCGCTGCTCTGCGATCACAGGGACGCAGTTCTCTGCCCATGACTGTGCCGGGCACCCCGAGTCCAATAACCGGCTGATAACTGCCTGCAGCGGGCTGGATCCCCGGTGCCCTGTGTATCCCCCGCAGGCATGTCCGATGGAAGATCTCGGACGCATCCATTCTCCTTCTTATATCGCCATGCTGCAGCAACGGTGTTTAGGCACAAACGGTGTGGCATTCCTTGATCCCGACACCTATATCACGCGGCATTCCTTTGATATCGCAAATCTCGCGGCCGGGAGCGCTGTTGCCGCTGCGGACCGTGCCCTTTCCGGTGAGCACTGTTTTGCGCTGGTGCGACCCCCCGGCCATCATGCGGAACATAACCGGGCGATGGGGTTCTGCCTGTTGAACAATGCCGCTGTTGCTGCCGCTGCTGCGTTGAAAAGCTCGGACCGCATTGCGATTGTCGACTGGGACAATCATCATGGCAACGGCACCCAGCACGCATTTTTTTCCAGCAACCAGGTGTTATACTGTTCTGTGCACCAGCGGGATGCTTTCCCCTGCACCGGCAGTATCGGTGAGACCGGGACCGGAGACGGTGCCGGGTTCAACATCAATGCCCCGATTTATGCCGGCGCCGGCATTGCAGATTACACATGCGTCTTTTCTGATGTATTTGTCCCGGCTCTTGTCCGGTTCCGGCCGGAATTGATCATTGTTTCTGCGGGTCAGGACATACTCTTTGATGATCCGCTTGGCATGATGGAAGTCATGCCTCAGCATTTTGAACTCCTCACAAGGATGCTTGCGGTATCTACCGGTGCCCCGATCGCCCTTGTTCTGGAGGGCGGGTACAGCCCGTCCCATGGAAAAGCGGTTGCGGGCATCTTTGCTGGTCTGCGGTCTGAACGCGACACTGGAGATGAGGTACGACAACCGCAGCGAAGCACTCAGGAACTGGTTTCACACCTCAAAAAGATCCACCGGATTGGATGACTGTTTCAGGGAGACGGCAGGACATCGATCTCCATGTGACTGATCCGAAAGTAAATATTTTTCGTCTGGATAATCGGCCAGAGCTCATAGAGGAGAACCGTTACGGGTTCCCACATCGCAGCCCACCCGATGATCAGGAGTGCATCGGCGAAGAGCTAAGCAAGCACCCCGGGGATCCCCGATCAAGTCTGGTGCCTGTGTCACTTATGTTCGCACTCGGAAACTCTCATCAAACAGTGCATCGAGGAGCGCACCTGTCGCCCGGAAGTCCCCCGGCCTCCCGGGGGATTCAGTGGCTTTCTATCGGTTTGAAGGCTCTCATCCGCAAGCATCCTGAAATGATGGCCAATCCGTTTATCAGGTTCACCCTCAGGTTCTGGTTCTTTTATATCCGGCCGGGAGGACATATCAGGATCCTGCTCTGCCATCAGTCCCTCACTATTTTGAACAGGTCACCGGCATTCGATAAATAAAAAAATATAAAATTCGGCTCTGTAGAAAACCTCGTTTCTATTATCCATATTGCCCTAACTTGTTCCAGTGATATCGCATTGTGGGGGATGCGGCAGCGGCGGGGGCGCAAGCATCAGCCGAAGCCCCCAAGAGCGTTAAGAGCTGGGATTTCTAAGCATTTTTACAGAGCCTAAAATTCGTCACTCCTTTTCCTTCACATAAACGATCCCGGCTGGCTCCCGGTAGTCCGTCCTTATAACGATGGTGTTGGAGATCCGGTTGAAGAGCCGGAGCTTGGTTCCGGGCATCCCGAACCAGCCGATCAGGCAGTCGACCGGAAGAAGGATTGCTTTACCCATGCTTTCAATTGCAGCAGATCCGTATTTTATTTTTGTCCCATCCCGTTTTACGACCTTGATGTTCATCACCATTTTACCAAGGGACTGCCCGCAGTACCCTTCCATACTCGTCCAGTAAAAAAAGAAGAACAGGGTCTGGAACCCTACTTCAAATGGGTTCCAGTTTTTATAGTCAAGGATCTGGTGTATGGTCCAGAATGGTTCCAGGGCCCCTCTGATAATATTTAAAAATAAGATGACAAGGATGATATCGATCAGCCATGCCCAGAAACGGGTGCTCCACCTGGCCAGATACAAGGTATTGGCTGGAACCTGTTCGGGAAGACCACCTGCCCCGTTGAATGATTCTGCCATGCTATTATCACCTATTGAACACGTTTATGAATGAATGTTACTCTTGGATATGAGGATGAGTATATTTCCCGGAAATGCCTGTAATGCATCAAGGACCCCCAATCCGGGTAACATCGTTTCTAAAAAAACTATCATAATATTAATAACCGAATTGAGCCATCAGTAGATATGCCGCCATGAGGGTCAGGACTTTTCCTGTAATACCCTTATTATGGACTGGAGATGGTTCCGATTAGTACGAAAATCCAGCAAATAACAAATGGTCAACGAGGAAATACGGCTGTCAGGTATCTCGCAGTGTGTATCGGGATTCTATTGATCTTTCCTTTGGCATCAGCGGGAGGATCCAGCTCGGGGATGTCCTATGCAGAACTGAAACATCCTGCCCCGCCCCCTCCGCTTCTGCCTGGCCAGTCTGCCGGGACGTATCCTGTCGGATTTTTCGGACTGAACTTCAATGTGGATAATGCAAATACCCTGGAACTCGATCTCGGGGCAGCGCAGACCGCGGGTGCTGAAGTCACCCCTCATCCTGACCGGGTTGAAGTATACCAGCACGGTTCACCATCAGTTTTGATCACGTTTTACGGGACAAATTTTGAATTTAAGAACGGGAAAATTGTCGGAAAGGTGACCCGCGCAGATTTTATAACAAGCCCTCTTATCGGGAAGATCGATGCCGGGGAATTGACGGGGACCGTCCGTGTTGACCTGATCGGGCTGACCGGAAAAGGATCCCTGACAAAAACCATTGATGCCAATGTCTCTTCCACTATAAGCGATCTCTTCAAGGCCGAAGCTGAAAGGGAGAACCTCGGTTACAACTCGGCAGCATTTATGATGAACATCACAAAAGTGAACCTCGAACAGACCGGTGCTGCGAACCTGACATTTACAGTTCCCTCCGGATGGGTCATCTCGAACGGCGGGATTGAGAGCGTCCGCATTGCGCGGATCAGTGAGAAGGATCATACTACACAGGTTCTTGACACCCGCTATTTAGGGACGACACCGCAGGATGCCATGAAATTCACGGCTTATTCTCCTGACGGGACCTCTATCTTTAGCATAATTACCACAAAAGCCGTGATGGCAAAAGGGGGGAAGCCTTCTGAAGGGCCACTGATGACGGATATCGGTATGTTCATATGGCTCTCCCAGATGGGGATTACGAACCTGCATCTTGTCGCAGTCGGAGCAATCCTGCTTGCCGGTATCCTGTTTGTCGGCTGGAGCCGGAGGAGAGTCCAGAAATGAATCAGATCTTTCCTGCCAGGAGTGTTAACCAGTGGATATCGACAGTTCCTGTAATTGCCCTCATGGCATGATCTTAATCTCAACAGGTACTCCTTGAACTCAAAGCAGAGGTGGAAAAGATGAGTGACCTTATCTGTTACCTGTCTGTCCATCAAGGGAATACAAAAAAAATTGCTGAAGCGATGGCACAGGCAATCGGTGCGGAACTGTGCGGGCCAAAGGAATTGGCGGAAAAGATCTGTCACAGTCTAACCTGATCGGGTTCGGCTCCGGGATCTATTTCGCAAAACACCATAAGGAGCTGCTCATGGCAATCGCTGCCCTACCGGCCCTTGCCGGAAAGAACGTCTTTGTCTTCTCGACAGCCGGGTCCTGTGCAGCATGGTTCCTCTTCCACCGGGCGATCAAAAAGGAGATGGCTGCAAAAGGTGGAGTTCTTGCCGGAGAGTTCTGCTGCAAAGGGTATGATACGTATGGGCTCTTTGGAAAATTCGGCGGGATCAACAAAGGGCACCCGGATGTGCGTGATATTTGCCGGGCGGTCACCTTTGCAAAAAAGATGGCTGGAATGACCAATTAGTTGGTGTCGGACCGGAGTCTTCCGGCTTTTCCGATGTTCTCCAGTTCATGTTCATCGATCATGATGGTCACAAGCTCGGGCTCGATCTTCAGTGTACTGACAAGCGTATCTGTGAACTCTTTTACGATCCTTGCCTTCTGTTCAACCGACCAGCCTTTTTTCATCTTGAGAATTACAACGGGCATAATGGCACCAGCATATCCGGAATCGTTGGACGCGGGAGTATTTAGGACAATTGATGATGAACTGACCGAGACAGATAACGACGATACGAGATCCCCACCACCCGACCGCCTTATCGGGGTCGGAGGAGGCAAGGCGGTGGAAATGATTTTTTAAAATTCCCCCCTTTTTATTTATTGCCCGTCAACTGTGAATGTTTTTAAATAAACCTGCCATATCTCTTCAGGACGGCCGCAGTTTCTCCCCAAACCACGGGAGGATGTCCTTCTTTCTGGACATCATGTTCTCAAGCAGGACAGGCTGGTCCCGGATTCCCAGCGTTGTGAGGACATGGCTTTCCGCTGCCGCAAAGAGCATGCTCCCGTTTTCGATGACGCTTGTGTACATCCCTATGTAGAAGTCCACACCCTGCTGCACCCGGAGTCTTGCCAGCTCCCGCCGGATCTCATCCGCATGTGCCAGCGGGAACGAGAAGGAAGGGACCATCACCTGTGCAATGATTACGTTTTTGCCAAAGAGTGTGTAACGTTTCGTGTCCCGCATTAAAAGTTCCTCCGTCGTTGAACTGTCAAGGTTCATTCCTTTCTCCAGCAGTTCCTGCCCGAACGCAGCCGGATCGACTCCCGCGATCGGTGCAAGGTATGCCACCGCCTCCAGGTCATCCGGTGTGGTAGTAGACATCTTCAGGACTAATGTATCGGAAAGGATGCCGGCAAGGAGGATACCCGCGATCGCGGGCGACGGAGAGATACCGCCCTCGCGGTATTTCTGGGTGATGATGGTGGAGGTGGACCCGACCGGGTCGTTTAAAAATTTCACCGGTTTCAGGGTCGACATCGCGCCGAGCCGGTGGTGGTCGATGATCTCGAGGATCTCTGCCCCGTCAATCCCGTCCACTGCCTGGACAAACTCGTTGTGGTCGAGCAGGATTACCGGTTTATGCACGTCCGAGAGGAGCGTGGTCCTCGTCACGATGCCGAGGAGATTCCCGTCCCTGTCAACGACGCAGGCGGAACGGAACTTGGAGTTGTACACGGTCTGTTTTGCCTGTGTGATGGTATCGGAAAGCGAGAGCCTCGGGATGTCTGTCTCCATCACCATCCGTACCGGTAGCGACAAGCTAATCATAGTCCCTATACCATATGCATCAAGGTCTGTAGCAAGGAGAGGCACTCCCCGCGCCTCTGCCTCGCGGATTACCTGTGCACTGACCGGTGCGCCGTCCGCAACGATCAGTGCCGCAATGCCGGATGCAATAAGGGCGAGCTGAAGCGGTTTGTTGTCACCGGCCACAGCGATATCCTTGTCAGTAATCTTCTTTCCGGCAACATCAGGCGTGTCGAGTGCAATCAACACCCTGCCCTCAAGTGTTTCCGCTGCACTCACCAGCACCCGTGCGGAGAGTATCCGCGCGAGGGTATCCGGGGGGAGCGGCGCAATTGCAAGCGCACCGATCTTCAGCCGGCGGACGTAGGCACGGGCGAGCCCGTGCTCACCCACAACGCCGACGAGTCTCCCCTCATCATCCGTGATCGGCACGTTCCGGATATCGTGCGTGTCCATGAGTTCCGCAACCTCGACCGTCGGTACATCGAGGGTTACGCTGATCCGTGCAATCTTCAGGTCGGAAACGCGGGGCTCAACACTCTCAATCAGAACAGGGGGATCCATCCCGAATTTACGGAGGGCAAAACAGGTCTCAGAGTTCAGTTCACCACAGCGGGCTGCGACATACACTCCCGGCTCCGCAAGGTTCCTGAATTCCGCGTACGCGATCACGCTCGCGATGCAGTCCGTATCCGGCTGCCGGTGACCGATGATAAGAATCTTTTCCATGGCCAAAATCCTGTCGCTCACTCTTGTCTCCCAGTATTGGGAGCGGGCGGATAAATACTGTAGGAAAGCCTAAAAAAACGGGTTCTGCAGAAATCATCGGTTTTCATAATGTTCCCTGGGGAATCGGTCATTGCAGAGCGGTGATTAACCTGGGAACCTATCAGAATGTTTTTTGCATGTCTGCTTTTTTAAAAATGGCAGACAGGAGAAGATATCCTTGCTGCCAGCCCCTGCCGCAGCCGCAGTCGACCCGGCCGCACCCATGCCCCAAAATAAATCTCTTTAATGTCTGGAAACGATTGGTACAGCGCAACAGCTATGAAAAATATCATCATCAAAGGCGCGCGCCAGCACAACTTAAAAAATATCAGTGTTGAAATCCCTCGCGACAAACTCGTTGTAATCACCGGTGTCTCCGGCTCCGGTAAATCGACGCTTGCGTTCGATACGCTCTATGCAGAGGGGCAGCGGAGGTATGTCGAGTCGCTCTCTACGTATGCACGGCAGTTTTTAGGGCTGATGCACAAGCCGGACGTGGACAGCATCGAAGGGCTCTCGCCCGCGATCTCGATCGAACAGAAAACAACGAGCAAGAACCCCCGCTCGACTGTCGGGACCACCACTGAGATCTACGATTACCTCCGGCTGCTTTTTGCCCGCATCGGGACGCCATACTGCCCGGAACACAATATCCCTATTGCGTCCCAGACGCCGGACCGGATTGCCGACCAGATCGCAGCTGAGCACGCAGGGATGGTTACCATACTCTCGCCGGTTGTCCGGCAGAAGAAGGGCACTTACCAGCAACTCCTCCGTGATCTCAACCGGGAAGGGTACGCCCGCGTCCGGGTTAACAGGGAGATCATCCGCACCGATGAGGAGATCAATTTGGAGCGGTACAAGAAGCAGGACATCGAGATCGTGATCGACCGTTGCGAGACATCCGACCGGTCACGGCTCACCGAGGCTGTGGAAAACGCCCTGAAAAAGTCTGAAGGGCTCGTACTGGTTGTCGGTGAAGAGGGCAACGAGGTGACATACTCCTCACTCATGGCATGCCCGGTCTGCGGGCTCGCATTTGAGGAACTCCAGCCCCGCATGTTCTCGTTCAACAGCCCATTTGGCGCCTGCGGGGAGTGTCATGGTCTGGGTGTAAAGATGGAGTTTGACCCCGACCTGATCATCCCGGACAAGAACCGGTGCATCGCAGACGGGGCCGTTGCCCCGTACCGTAACCCGATGGACGGTTTCCGGGGACAATACCTCGCAACCGTTGCAAAACATTTCGGTTTTGATGTGCTTACCCCGGTAAAAGACCTCACAGAGGTCCAGTATAATGCGCTCATGTTCGGCTCTTGTGAACGGATGAAGTTCTCGATGAGCATGAAGAACGGGGACGCACACTGGTCGCATACGGGTGAATGGGAGGGGCTTCTCCCCCAGACGGCACGGCTCTACAGCCAGACCCAGTCCGAGTACCGGAAGCGCGAGCTCGAGAGCTATATGCGAGTCTTTGACTGCCCGACATGCAGGGGAAAGCGGCTCAAGGAAAAAGTGCTTGCGGTACGGATCAACGGCAGGTCGATTATCGACGTGACCGATCTTTCGGTCAGCGGGTGCATTGCGTTCTTTGAGTCACTCCGCCTCACCGGCAGGGAGCAGGAGATCGCGCACCAGATCATCAAGGAGATCCGGTCCCGGCTTGATTTCCTTGAAAAGGTGGGGCTCGGTTACCTCACACTTTCGCGCAATGCCGGAACGCTGTCAGGTGGTGAGGCGCAGCGTATCCGGCTTGCCACACAGATCGGCTCGAACCTGATGGGTGTTCTGTACGTGCTGGACGAACCCTCTATCGGGCTCCACCAGCGGGACAACCGGAAGCTGATCGGCACCCTGCGTACGCTCCGTGACCTCGGTAACACCCTGATCGTTGTCGAACATGATGAGGACATGATCCGTTCCGCCGACCATGTGATTGACATGGGACCTGGCGCCGGCCTTCACGGCGGGGAAGTCGTTGCGGAAGGAACGCCGCAGCAGATCGAAAAGAACAAAAAGTCCTTAACCGGGCACTATCTCTCCGGTCAAAAACGGATCGAAGTCCCAGCGGAGCGCCGGAAGGCAGAACGGTACCTGACGGTTAAAGGCTGCCGGGAAAACAATCTAAAAAATATCGATGCAAAAATCCCGATCGGCCTTCTCACCGTAGTAACCGGGGTCTCGGGAAGCGGGAAATCGACGCTCATCTACGAAACCCTTTACAAGGGTATGATGCGGGTCCTCCACCAGTCTCGGGAACCTGTCGGCGCACATGACGCAATTACGTTCGATTCGGCGATTGACAAAGTAATCGTGATCGACCAGTCGCCAATCGGCAGGACGCCACGGTCAAACCCCGCGACATATACGAAGGTCTTTGACGAGATCCGAACGGTCTTTGCAGGGACAAAAGAGGCAAAGATGCGGGGATATAAACCGGGCAGGTTCTCTTTTAACCTGCGTGGCGGCCGGTGCGAGGCATGCGAAGGTGACGGCCTGATCCGGATCGAGATGAACTTCCTGCCCGACGTATATATTGAGTGCGAAGAGTGCAAGGGGAAGCGTTACAACCGCGAGACGCTCGATGTGAAGTACAAGGGAAAGTCCATTGCGGATGTGCTTGGTATGAGTGTGGAAGAGGCACTTGTACTGTTTGCAAACATCCCGTCCATCCGGAGCAAGCTGGAGTTGCTCACCCGCGTCGGCCTTGATTACATCAAGCTCGGGCAGAGCGCGACCACTCTTTCAGGTGGCGAAGCGCAGCGGATCAAACTGACCCGCGAGCTTGCAAAGCGTGCGACGGGAAAAACATTGTACCTGCTCGATGAACCGACGACCGGGCTCCACTTTGACGACACGAAAAAGCTGATCAAGGTTCTCGACGACCTTGTCGCCAAGGGCAACACCGTTGTCGTGATCGAGCACAACCTTGACGTGATCAAGTCCGCCGACCATATCATTGATATCGGCCCCGATGGCGGGGATGCAGGCGGGGAGATCATCGCGACAGGTACACCTGAGGAAGTCACCGGTATTTCAAAAAGCTATACCGGGCAATTTTTAAAACCGATACTACAGCTTCCATGATCACCCTCCCCGACATCCCCCATGCCCCCGGCTGCTACCTTTTCTCTGACCAGTCCGGCACGATCATCTATATCGGGAAAGCAAAAGACCTCAGGAAGCGCGTTGCCGGTTACTTTTCAAGGACCGATCATGATACAAAGACCAGGAGCCTCGTTGGGCATACCGCATCGGTCGATTTTGTCGTGACCACCAGCGAAGTCGAGGCATTTATACTTGAGAACAACCTCATCAAGAAACACCTGCCGCGGTACAATATCGATTTAAAGGACGCGAAACGGTTTGCATACATCGGGATCTCACGCGACCCGTTCCCCCGGATCGGGATTGCACGGCGCATCACGAAAGGAGAGGGGACATTCTTCGGGCCGTTTGTCTCTGCTGAAGAGCGCGACCATGTGCTACGGGTCATAAAAAAGGTTTTCTGCCTGCGGTCGTGCCGGAAGCTTCCCAAACGGGCATGCCTCCGGTACCATATGCAGTCATGCAGCGCCCCCTGTATCGGGAAGATCAGCAGGGAGGAGTACCTGATACAGGTCGAGCGGGCGGCCACATTTTTGAAAGGGAGATCGGGCGAGCTGCTCAAATCCCTTCAGGCAGAGATGGAGGAACGGTCGGCAGCACAGGATTTTGAATACGCGCTTGTACTGCGCAACCAGATCGCCGCAATCGGGCACCTCGCAGACCGGCAGCATGTGGAACGCCCCAAAGAGACCGATCAGGACATCATAGCGTACACGGTCGCAGGCGAAACGGTTTTTTTGATGGTTTTTTCTGTGGAAAAGGGGCTTCTTATCGGAAAACAGGAGTACTCCTTTGATTCCCGCAAGGATTTTTTTGAAGAGTTCCTCGTGCAGTTCTATGCGGACCGCACTCCGCCAGCAGAGCTCGTCGTCCCGGTCGGGATCGGTATTGCGCTCACCGAATACCTGTCGCAGAGAAAGGGGTCGCGGGTCCGCGTGACCGTGCCAAGGATTGGCGAGAAGAAGAAGCTGCTCGATCTCGTGTATAAAAATATTGAACATGCGTTCCTCCGTGACGGACTGAAGGTGCCGGGCCTGCAGGCAGCGCTTGATCTCAAAACCCCCCCGTCAGTCATTGAGTGCTTTGACATATCGCACCTATTCGGGACATCGATGACCGGGTCAATGGTGCAGTTCCGGGATGGGAAGCCGGACAAGAAGAATTACCGCAGGTTCAGGATCCGGACGGTTGAGGGAATCGATGATTTTGCCTCCATTGCGGAGGTGGTGAAGCGCAGGTATTTACGGCTGACAGGCGAGGGTGGGGAACTGCCGGACCTTGTCATCATCGATGGCGGGAAGGGGCAGCTCGGTGCTGCACGCGATGTCTTGGTAAGCCTCGGCTGCGACATTCCTGTGATCGCGATCGCAAAACGGGAGGAAGATGTTTACGTCCCCGGGGAAATACTCCCGCGCCGGCTCGATCCCAAAGGAACCGCGCTCCAGTACCTGCAGGAGATCCGGAATGAGGCCCACCGGTTCGCGATCGCGTACCACAAGCTTCTCAGGAGCAAACGGGCGGCGGGCAGGGATGCTCCCCGCCACCGGTGAGGAGGGTGGTTAAAAAGAGCGCGACATTGACAACTGTCCTGTTTGTCTGCTTTCCTGTGTCCGGAATCATTGCCATCGATATCAGGGTGGTAATATTACACAGATCCTGCCATTGTAAAATTCCGGGTTAATATAAAACCGCTCCCCTGCAGGATCTATTGTCTAACCGATCAGCTCAATCATGTTCCTTTCTGTTCAGGCTGTTGAACCGCGCCTATTTTATTAATAGATAAGCAGCAGCGCCCGACAGTTGTACGGGTGAGACACCCCCACGATACAAAAAAGGTGAACGAAGATGAAAGCAACACAACTGATCGCAGGTGCATTCCTCGCCTGCTGTTTAATCGGCATGATGGTGCTGCCGGCCTCGGCGGCATCCGGTGTACAGGGAATGAACGTAAAGGCAGCAAAGATCGATTCGGGCCTGCAGGACGATCTCTGGAAGGCTCATGCGGAGAACCGGCTGGAGACGTTCGACATGCACGTCCGGCACGCAAAGGACATCATCGATGTACTTGAAGCCCACGGGATCAACACAAGCGGGCCGCAGGCAGTGCTTGACCAGTTCGCTGCTATGCGCCCCGAGCTCGAGCAGGCGCTCAACAACCATGACCGCGAAGCGTTAAAGACTGTCAACCAGAAACTGATCGAGCTTACAAAGCAGTTCCTCCGGTCTGTCCGCGACGCGATACGGGCATCGGCCGGTACCGCAACCGCATCGGAATCCGGTATCGCGATCCCGCTTGCCGGTACCGCAGCGATCTGATGGTGAGGTCCGGGAATAATCTGCCACACCTCTTTTTTACGATACCGGTTTTATTCAGATCTTCGCTATTTTGAAAGGGTACATTCAGGCCGGATTACAACACGTACACTGGCAGAATCATACCTCTCTTACTGGGTGATAACGTTGAATTTTATCAGGCAGTCCGTTGTATCGCTCAACAACGAGATCCGGAAATTGTCAGAGGGGCCCGCCGACGATTGAACGTTCCTGTCCGATCCGGCTTTGGGAATATTTCCTGAGCAAAAAAATTCCGGTTTTTTCTCACGCAACCTGACATTTTCCCAATCGTTTTTTTATGGTCAGTCCGATCCCGTTCGAAAACGCCTTTCTCTGCATCCGGACCCCCTGTCCGGTAACACCACCCAGCTCGATCACCTTCAGTGAGCCTGAGGCAATCCGGGCCCGATACGGGCTCCGATTGGTGTCTGACAAGGTGAAAAGAAGTTCGTATCGGGCTCTGTTTCCCAAAGTTCGCGTAAAAGGCTTATTTTGGCAAACGGACGATTTTATAGATCCCCAAAACCTGCATGGAAATTCGGGAATCCGGAAGCCAGCTGATGGATTGGACATTCTGGAAACAATCCTTGTACAGAACGCTTTGGCAGGTCATTTGCGGGCATTTTAATCTCTTCAGATATTGGGTATTTTGGCAAACGGAAGGTTTTAAATGGCACTAATCTATCATGATTTATCATTGCCGGGGAGCCGGAAGGGTCTCTTCTCATTCCCAGATGGCCATCCCGTTTCCGGACGCGAAACCGTCCTTCCGATACCCGGGAAAAAATATTTTTGAAAAAAATTCAGAATCGAAAAAAAAATTTGAAAAAATCGCGAGCAGTGAAAAAAAATTTTCAATTTTTTTTGATCACGGAAAAAAGTTCTGAAAAGTTCAAAGAAATTAAAGCGTTGGGGTGACAGATTACCGGCAGATGGGAATGCCCCGGCGCAGCCGCACGATGATCCAGCCATCGATCACTTCGATGAGGTTTTTGCGGCACTCTTCCAGCGTTTTACCTGTCGCCCAGACACCGGGCAGTTCGGGCACTTCGCCGTAATAGGGCTCCTCGTCCTTGATCACATCGTAGCGTGCATGGGCGAGTGCTTTTTCGATATACTGGAGTATTATATTTTTCCCCTGCGGTTTGCCGTGGCTCCCTTGTACTCAACCGGTTATGTACCTGTCCTCAAATACATTCTGGTACCGGACAAAACCCGAACATAATAGAACACGAATCGAATGCAAGCCGGCGTTGTGCGGCTCTGTGAATGGTTTTTCCGTGGATGAGCACAACTGAATGCATATATCCCGGAAGAAGAGTACATAACACGAGGAGAAAACAATGGAAACTGAAGTCCTGAAAGAGCTGAAACTAATCCGAGCAGACCTGAAATATATCAGGAAACACATGGTCGATCAGGACATGATCCTCGCCCCGGATGAAAAAAACCTCCTTGAAGAATCCCGTCGCGAACTCAGGGAAGGAAAAACCCGTTCGCTTGATGAGATACTGAAGAGCCGGCATGTCACGTGAAATACGGTTCGGTTCGAAGGCGGACCGGTTTTTACAGGATGCGGATCAGAGGATCGTGAAAAGAATTGCCAGAAAAATCGAGGCCCTTGCCAAAAATCCGTTCCCTCGCGGGGCTAAAAAAGTCCTTGGCGAGGAGGGTGTCTTCAGGACAAGGGTGGGAGATTACCGGATTCTTTTCTCACTCGAAAACGATGACCGGACGCTTCTTATCGTGAACATCGACAAACGGTCCCGTGTTTATAAACGATGACATCCAGTCCCGGCCGCGCCTTTTTCAACTCTCCACTGAGAGCAACTATCTCCCCGCCCCCTGCTCTTTCTTTCCCGCCGCACTTCTCTTCTGGATCTCCTCCGGTGACGGGACGGGCCCTTTTGGCAGGGCGATGATTGCCTCGATCACTTTCACGGCGCGGGACGCAAGGTTTAATCTGTAGGGGGATGAAAGGGGATCATCTCAGCAATATCTGGAGTGTTGAATAATTTTGTAATTTAAAGAAGTCGCCCTTATGTATTACGCTCATTCCACAGGAAATCCGGAGAAATCCGACTGGCAGCTCCTCAAGGATCACCTCATCAATGTTGCAACTATTTCTGAAAATTTTGCCAATGATTTTCATGCCGGTGAATTGGCATACACAAGTGGACTACTTCATGATCTTGGAAAATATTCCCCGGAATTCCAGAAACGTCTCGAAGGTGAACGATTTCACGTTGATCACTCGACCGCAGGAGCGATTGAAGCCAGGAAAAAATATCATAAATCGTACGGTCTGATTTTCGCGTATGTAATCTCCGGACATCATGGGGGCCTCTTGAATTTTGGCAGCAGCGAAAGTGGCCTTTATGAGCGTATGCAAAAATCTGATTTACCGGATTATTCTTTTTACAAGCATGAGATCACCATTCCCGATCAAAAAACGTTTCATCTCGCATTGAAACCATTTCCCCAAAAAACCGGCTATTGTATTTCATTTTTCACACGGATGCTTTACTCGTGTCTAGTGGATGCGGACTCGCTCGATACGGAAGAGTTCACCAACCCGGAAAAATCTTCAGTGCGTGGACAGTATGAATCGTTCGAAGCACTTAGTAAAAAATTCGAAACTTTCATGCGGGAAAAAAATTCCGGTGCGGAAAATTCTCTGATTAACCGCGAGCGGAAAAATATTTTCAGCCAGTGTGTTGAGGCCGGCTCGCTGCCACACGGCATTTTCAGCCTGACGGTTCCGACCGGCGGGGGAAAAACCCTCTCTTCAATGGCATTTGCGCTCGAACACCTGAAGAAACATAATCTGAAACGAATCTTCTACGTTATTCCCTATACCAGTATCATCGAACAGAATGCCAAGGTGTTCCGGGACATTTTCGGGAGCCGGAATGTTCTGGAACATCACAGCAATTTTGATCCGGCAACGATTGAAACCGATGATATGGATAGTGGCAAAGAATCTCTCCGGCTTGCAACGGAAAACTGGGACATGCCGGTCGTTGTCACGACCAATGTCCAGTTCTTCGAATCGCTCTTCTCCAACAAACGGTCCCGCTGCCGGAAACTGCACAGCCTGGCAAAGAGCGTGATCATCCTTGACGAAGCTCAGATGCTGCCGACCGGGTACCTGTTACCCTGTCTTGCCGCATTGTCCGAGCTGGTCCGCAACTATGGCTCAACGGTTGTCATTTGTACTGCGACCCAGCCGAAACTGGGCGATCTGCTGGACGAGAGCATCCGGCCCCAGGAGATCATGGACTCGCCGGATAAATTGTATGAATCTTTCAAGCGGGTACGCGTGACTGACCTCCGTTCACTCAGTGATGCTGAACTATCAGCCAGACTGAAAGAGCATCGTCAGGTCTTATGCATTGTGAATACCCGGAATCATGCGAAGAAATTGTATGATGCGCTTGCCGGTTCCGGGAACTGTTTTCACCTTAGCGCAAGGATGTGCCCGGTCCACCGCAGAAAAAAGATTATGGAGATCAAGAATCGTCTCAAAGAGGATAAGGACTGCCGGGTTGTCTCGACGCAATTGATCGAAGCCGGTGTGGATATTGATTTCCCGGTTGTGTATCGCGCGATGACCGGGATCGATTCGATCGCACAGGCTGCCGGCAGGTGCAACCGCGAAGGGAAATTAAATGAGGGCGAGGTTTTCATTTTCAAATCCACGGAGAGTTATGGCAAGGCAACGTCATGGCAGAATCTTGTTGCGGAAATCGGCGAGATGGCCCTGAGTTATTCCGATGATCCGCTCTCGCTCTCAACTGTGACGGACTATTTCCAACGCTTATATCACTACAAGGAAGATGGAGGACTGGATGAGAAAAAAATCTTACAACAACTCGAAGAGCGTTCCGATGAACTTGCATTCCCATTCGTGGATGTCGCGGATAAATTCCGGATAATCGAGGGAGGAACAAAAGACCTGATTATTCCCTATGATGAGAACGCCAGATCGAAGATAACGGATCTTCGTGCAACAGAATTTCCCTGGATGTACATACGGGATCTTCAGGGATATTCGGTCAGTATCTATCCTAATGAATTTCGGGAGATGGAACGCATGAACCTGATTGAGACGATTGCCGACCGGTTTTATGTATTGAGATCCTGTGAGGATTATTCCGATGAAACAGGATTGAAAATCCGGGAGAATGCCGGATATGATGGATCATTGTGGATCATTTAGGAGGTGGTGGATATCGGATTTGGAATCAAACTGAGAGTCTGGGGGGATTATGCCTGCTTCACGCGCCCCGAGATGAAGGTCGAGCGGGTCAGCTATGATGTGATGACCCCTTCGGCTGCCCGGGGAATTCTTGAAGCGATCTATTGGAAGCCCGCGATAGTCTGGGAGATCGACCGGATTCATGTCATGAAGCCGGTGAAGTTCGACAACATCCGCAGGAATGAAGTGCTCGGAAAAATTCCGCTCGCTCCGGTTAAAAGTGCATTTCAGGGGAAGGAGGCCGTTCTCTTCAAGGATGCAAATGACGAGCGGGTCCAGCGGGCCTCCCTTATTCTCCGGGATGTCTGTTATTACATCGAGGCACATTTCAATCTCACCGACAAGGCCCGCCCCGATGATACGGTACAGAAACACTACAATGTCGCCCTCAGGCGAATGCGGAAAGGGCAGTGCTTCCACCACCCGTACTTTGGATGCCGCGAGTTCCCGGTGCAGTTCGAATTCGTTGAGGGAGAGATTCCCAAATCAAAACTGAACGGGAAAAAAGATCTCGGGCTCATGCTCTGGGACATCGATTTTGCCAACAACATGAACCCGGTCTTTTTCCGGGCTGATATGAATGATGGCGTGATCGATGTGCAGAACTGTCTTAAGGGAGGTGTTCACTCGTGATTGTACAATCCCTTGCCCGGTATTATGATATTCTTGCCGGGGATCCCTCCGTGAAAATCCCGAAAACCGGTTACAGCCCGGCAAAAATTTTATTCGCTCTGGTAATTTCGAAGGATGGTGATCTTACCAACATCATTGATCTCAGGAGCGATGGAAAGAAAAAGCAACCGAAGATGATGGAAGTCCCGTACCAGAAATCCCGGGCAGTCTCGATTATCCCGTATTTTGCATGTGATAATGCAAAGTATATATTCGGCCTCGAGAAGGTAAAAGAAGATCCGCGAAAGGGTTTTTCTTCAGAGGAATTCCTTTCAGTTCTGGAAGAAAAGGAAAAAGAAAAGATCGTGATAACGAAACGTTCCCGGGAATGTTTCGAGCAATTCAGGAGATTACATCATTCGCTCCTCGACTCTGTGCCGGATGCCGAAGTTCGATCGTTCCTTACATTCCTTGATACCTGGATCCCGGAAAATTCCCTGAAATATCCCAAGTTTTCCGAATACAAGGAGGAGTTGCTTGCCGGTGGTTTTTTTGTATTTGATGTGGGGGGTATGTATATTCATCAGAATCCGATCATCCGCCAGATATGGGATTCAAATTACGAAAGCTCTTCGGAAGAAGGATCAGAGATTGCTCAGTGTCTGGTCAGCGGCAGAAAGGAAAAGATTGCAACGACGCACCAGAAGATCAAAGGGGTATATGATGCTCAACCTGCAGGTGCATCTCTTGTTAGTTTCAACAATGATGCATTTTGGTCATATGGAAACAACGAAAAAAAGCGATTTTATAATGCCCCGATTAGCGAATCAGCGATGTTCAAGTACACAACAGCGCTGAATTACCTTCTTGAACGTGAGAGTGAGAACAGGGTCCAAATCGGCGATACTTCAACCGTGTTCTGGGCCGAGACCACCAAAAAGACCTGTGAGAATCTTGCCCATTTCCTCATTGATCCTGTTGAGGAGCCGGAAGATACCGGTGGAGATGATATCCAAGCAGAAGGAAAGAAACAGGATCTCCAGGCCCGCCAGCTTGTCAGCGATATTCTCCAGAAAGTCAGGAGCGGGAAGCATCTGGAGGAAAAAGATCTTGGCGTGGATCCTGATAAGACGAATTTCTATATTCTCGGACTGGCACCGAACAACGCCCGGCTTGCCGTCCGTTTCTGGCATGAGGACAGTTTCGGAAATTTCATCACCCGGGTTGCACGCCATCATCTCGATATGGAGATCGAACGGGATGATCACGGGCCGCAATATATCTCCGTGTACCGTTTGTTGAAAGAGACTATTCCCAAGAATTCCAGCGACAAGGCAGCATCCCCCCTTCTCGGGGGACTTCTCATGCGTTCGATCCTTGAGAACACCCCATACCCTGTACCGATGTACAATGCGATCCTGAACCGGGTGAAAGTCGAACGTTCGATCAATTATGCCCGGGCCGGTTTCATCAAAGCCTGCCTGATCCGCCTTGCACGAACCAGAGGAAAACATGAAGAGGATATGATTACCGTGAGTCTGAACGAAGAAAGCCAGAATGTCCCGTACCGTCTTGGAAGATTGTTTGCGGTACTGGAAAAGACGCAGAGCGATACGAACAGGGAGATGAAGAGTACCATCAACAGCAAGTACTTCAGCAGTGCATCGACAACGCCGGCAGTCGTGTTCCCGGTCCTGCTGAAACTTGCCCAGCACCACATTGCTAAATCGGACTGGGGATTCAAGTCAAACCAGTGGATTGAGGATGTCCTGATGGGAGTCGATGCCTTCCCGGCATATCTGAACCTTGAGGAACAGGGGATGTTCATGCTCGGGTACTATCACCAGAGAAAAGCGTTTTTCAAAAAGAAAGAAAGCAGCGAGGAGAAAAAGGAGGTTAAACCATGAGCGAAGCAATCAAGAACCGGTATGAATTCGTATTGTTATTTGATGTCGAGAACGGGAACCCGAATGGCGATCCCGATATGGGAAACATGCCTCGGGTCGATCCCCAGACCGGATACGGTATCGTGACAGATGTCTGTCTCAAGCGGAAGATCCGGGACTATGTCGATATGGTGAGAGAGGGTAAAGAGGGGTATGATATTTACGTAAAGGAAGGTGTTGTGCTTAACGAGCAGCACACGAAAGCGTATGCCGCCCTCGGGAGGAAGCCGGACTCAAAGAAACCCAAGGATGACGAACTGACAAAATTCATGTGCAAGAATTTCTTTGATATCCGTGCATTCGGTGCTGTCATGGCGCTTGAAGTGAACTGCGGTCAGGTACGAGGGCCGGTCCAGCTCACATTCGCCCGGAGCCAGGATCCGATCTTCCAGCAGGAAGTGACGATTACCCGGCAGGCTGTGGCGAATGCCAAGGATGCCGAGAAAGGCCAGACGATGGGAAAGAAACAGATAGTCCCGTACGGTCTGTACCGGGCAGAAGGGTACATCTCCGCACATCTCGCAAAGAAAACCACCGGCTTCTCTGAAGACGATCTCGCCCTTCTCTGGGACAGCCTCGTCAATATGTTCGAGCACGATCACTCGGCAGCCCGGGGAAAACTCTCTGCAAAGAAGCTGATTGTGTTCAAGCATGACAGCGAACTCGGATGCTGCCAGTCTCACGTCCTCTTCGACAAGGTCAAAGTCGAACGGCTCTCAACGGATCTGCCGCCACGCTCGTTCAAGGATTACAAGGTCACCATCTCTAAAGATGTACCGAAGGAAGTCGAAGTCATCGAAAAACTATGAGCGATAAACGCTATACCGATGACGAGCTGCTCTTGTTATCCGGTATCCAGCATTTTTGTTTCTGCAAAAGGCAGTGGGCGCTGATTCATGTCGAGCAGCAATGGCAGGACAACCTCCGCACGCAGGAGGGGCATTTTGTCCACGAACGGGTCGATGATCCGTTCTTCAATGAGTCGCGGGGAGATGTTGTCATCTCCCGGGCATTTCCCCTTGTCTCGTATTCTCTCGGCCTGACCGGAATCGCCGATGTGATTGAGTACACCCGTTCCGATGCCGGTATCCCGATTCCGGATCATGACGGCCGGTGGCTGATGAAACCGGTGGAATACAAACGCGGCAAGCCGAAGATCGATGAGCGCGACGAAGTCCAGCTCTGCGCACAGGTCATGTGCCTTGAGGAGATGTTCGGGATCCGGATCGATGAGGCGGATTTGTATTACAATGAGATCCGCCGGAGGCAGCACCTAAAAATTACCGAGGATTTACGAAGCCTCGTTGTATCACTGGCTGACGAGATGCACGAACTTTTCCGGAACGGTATCACACCGGAAGCCGAGACTGGGAAGAATTGTTCCTTATGTTCTTTAATCGATGTGTGCGTCCCGAAACTGACGAAGAAAAAGACCCCTGTCCGTAATTATATCGGGAGACACGTTCAGGAGGCTTGCGTCCATGACTCCTGAAATTACCCTCTCATATTGGGGGCAACATCAAATTGTCCCCGGGATTTTTACTTTATGAGAAAATTGCTCAACACTCTCTACGTGACAACTCCTGAATCCTATCTTCACCGGGATGGCGAGAATGTTATAATCAAAGTCGGCAGTGAGGAGCGATTCCGGATTCCTGTCCATAACCTTGAAGGGATCGTTTGTTTCGGCTATATGAGTGCGAGTCCTCAACTTATGCGATTGTGCTCGGACAAAAATGTCGGGCTCTCATTCCTCACGCCGTATGGAAAGTTTCTTGGGCGAGTGAATGGCCGGGTCAAGGGCAATGTCCTTTTACGACGAACCCAATATCGTATCGCGGATAATATCGAGGAGTCACTGGATATCGCAAAATGTTTCATCGCGGGAAAGATAGTCAATTGTCGGATTGTTCTTGGACGGAGTATCCGTGACCATGGTGAAGTGATAGGATACGAAAAGATCCGGTGTGCTGATAATCTCCTCATTGAGAACCTGATGAAGATAGATAGCTGCACGACACCCGACACACTCCGGGGCATCGAAGGAAACTGTGCGAAATTCTATTTTGATGTTCTGGACGAGCTGATCCTCAAACAGAAAAATGACTTCTTTATTCGCGAACGGAACCGGCGACCTCCCCGTGACAACATGAATTCCCTGTTATCTTTCCTTTACACCCTTCTTGCACATGATGTCGAATCGGCGCTAGAGACAGTGGGACTTGATCCGTATGTCGGATTCTTCCATACTGACCGGCCCGGGAGGGCAAGTCTCGCGCTCGATATGATGGAAGAACTCCGGCCGTTCATCGCGGACCGGCTCGCGCTCAACCTTGTGAACCTGCAACAGGTATGCGGTGACGATTTCCTGAAAAAGGAAGGAGGCGGGATTCTCCTGACTGATAAGGGACGCAAATCCGTGCTTGCCGCATGGCAGAAGAGAAAACAGGACGAGATCACTCACCCGTACCTCGACGAGAAAATCCCGATCGGGCTCCTTCCCTATGTCCAGAGCCTGCTGATGGCGCGGTATTTGCGCGGTGATATCGACGGTTATCCGCCGTTCTTTATGAACTGAGGTGTTGAATATGATGGTCCTGGTTACCTATGATGTAAATACGGAAACGCCGGAGGGAAGGCGAAGGCTCCGGCAGGTTGCACGCGAATGCGTAAATTACGGGCAAAGGGTTCAGAATTCCGTATTCGAATGTCTTGTCGATCCGGCACAGTTTGCAAAACTTAAACATTCCCTGAACAGTATTATGGATAAGGATCGGGACAGTATCCGGTTCTACTATCTGGGTGCGAATTGGCAGAACCGGGTCGAACATTTAGGTAACAAGACCGGATACGATCCTGAAGGATTATTAGTTGCGTGATTGCCGCGAACCTGAAGCAAACATCCTTTTCCCAAGACCTTCGCAGGAAAGATTGGATTATGCTATTTACATTTTATGCCGGATTCAACAAGTCTGGTGGTCACGGATCATTATCACGAAATATTCCTAGTTGGAAAAATTTTCCAATCCGGGTTCAAATTTTCATTTATTACGGGTTTGATGAATGATTATCCTTTAATTCTATGCGAACATTGATCTGATCATTTGCGGTCGCACCCCGTGCGGGTGCGTGGATTGAAATATCTAAGGATCATATGATCGCTATTAACTGTGCAGTCGCACCCCGTGCGGGTGCGTGGATTGAAATTCCATGTCTTTGCCGAAGTCATTTCAATCCCCGTCGCACCCCGTGCGGGTGCGTGGATTGAAATAAGAAAGCATCGGACTTATTGGGTGGGGAATTGGAGTCGCACCCCGTGCGGGTGCGTGGATTGAAATCGGTGCATACGTGGTATCCGGCATGATCTTACTGTCGCACCCCGTGCGGGTGCGTGGATTGAAATTCAAGTATACATGGGATCGTTCCAAGACGCTCGGGAGTCGCACCCCGTGCGGGTGCGTGGATTGAAATACGGTGATTCGAATGAGTAATGAAGACCCCTACGGTCGCACCCCGTGCGGGTGCGTGGATTGAAATCAGTGGAGCGATCGCGGATTGTTTTATCATAGCGTCGCACCCCGTGCGGGTGCGTGGATTGAAATTGGATGAGATCAAGTGCCTTGATTTACATGATGTCGCACCCCGTGCGGGTGCGTGGATTGAAATCACCCGGAGCGATTGAACGATCCACAGAAGATCAAGTCGCACCCCGTGCGGGTGCGTGGATTGAAATAGCGACAAGGCATGGAGCCGCAACCCGGTGGAGGTCGCACCCCGTGCGGGTGCGTGGATTGAAATATTAATGAAAGATGTGATTGAAATATGACACCCGATCGTCGCACCCCGTGCGGGTGCGTGGATTGAAATATCCCATTTTGGGGGAGCGCCATTCACCCAGTTTGTCGCACCCCGTGCGGGTGCGTGGATTGAAATTTCCACCCGTATTTGCATTTTAGACAGGTGATAGGTCGCACCCCGTGCGGGTGCGTGGATTGAAATTTCGCAGTCTTGCGTTTTGTCCCGCTCGTTTCCGTCGCACCCCGTGCGGGTGCGTGGATTGAAATTGTCGCTGCGTCCTGATCTGCTACAGGATCAAGTCGCACCCCGTGCGGGTGCGTGGATTGAAATGATGCCAGAATGGGCGTGTAGGAGAGAACTTGCATGGAGGTCGCACCCCGTGCGGGTGCGTGGATTGAAATCAAGATACAAAGTGATTGTTGTGGACGAGACCGGTCGCACCCCGTGCGGGTGCGTGGATTGAAATACAGTATACGGCCCTTTGTGATATCCCCGAGTGCGGTCGCACCCCGTGCGGGTGCGTGGATTGAAATTCACCAAGTGCGATTGATTCAGCACGGCAGGATAGTCGCACCCCGTGCGGGTGCGTGGATTGAAATTGGTGGTGCGTTTAATGGTGGACGCGGCGGAAAGTCGCACCCCGTGCGGGTGCGTGGATTGAAATTTCCTGACACGGTGATTTTAAAATGGGGCGAGAAGTCGCACCCCGTGCGGGTGCGTGGATTGAAATAAGAGACATAATCATAAATAATCTTTATCTTTAGTCGCACCCCGTGCGGGTGCGTGGATTGAAATTGGGATATCCTGTTAAAACCGCTTGGCCCGGTCGTCGCACCCCGTGCGGGTGCGTGGATTGAAATTTCTGCAGGTCCGCGAGCTTCAGCAGGATCTCGATGTCGCACCCCGTGCGGGTGCGTGGATTGAAATCGCGCCGGTGTCCACGTGCCCGCAGATTGCGCCACAGTCGCACCCCGTGCGGGTGCGTGGATTGAAATAAACGATTGTTTGAGGAGCGTCCCGACATTTGATAGTCGCACCCCGTGCGGGTGCGTGGATTGAAATCAATGTCGTTGGTAATTCGGTGAGACTCAGTGTGAGTCGCACCCCGTGCGGGTGCGTGGATTGAAATTGGACGCTGGCACCGGCTGTCAGGGCACTGAGCGTCGCACCCCGTGCGGGTGCGTGGATTGAAATTTGGACTAGGTATGCAGTTCCGGCATCTTTGGAAGTCGCACCCCGTGCGGGTGCGTGGATTGAAATGAAAAGAAAAGAGATTAAGATTAACGGGTCGGTCGTCGCACCCCGTGCGGGTGCGTGGATTGAAATAAAATAATTGCCGCATCCCGATCACTACGAGTGAGGTCGCACCCCGTGCGGGTGCGTGGATTGAAATAATCTTATTATTATAATGCAAAAGGTGTTATTACGTCGCACCCCGTGCGGGTGCGTGGATTGAAATCAAATACTATATCCTATATATACCAACACCCCCACGTCGCACCCCGTGCGGGTGCGTGGATTGAAATTTGAAGAGTGCGTATCCAATGACAGCCACGGCCGTCGCACCCCGTGCGGGTGCGTGGATTGAAATAAATAAGAACCCGCATTTGTAATTGCCATTTTAAAGTCGCACCCCGTGCGGGTGCGTGGATTGAAATCCCACACCCCAATTATGCCGCACCCTGTTGCCGAACAGTCGCACCCCGTGCGGGTGCGTGGATTGAAATAACCCGGGCTCACGCATTGCCCAAACAATAACATAACGTCGCACCCCGTGCGGGTGCGTGGATTGAAATCCCTATCGGCTGGTCGTGGTCGCATGAGCGGCGGTGGTCGCACCCCGTGCGGGTGCGTGGATTGAAATATTCAGGCGGCACGAACATACCTGGAATAATGTTGTCGCACCCCGTGCGGGTGCGTGGATTGAAATTTGAGGTCTGAGAGCGTCTTGACGACGAGACCCGCAGTCGCACCCCGTGCGGGTGCGTGGATTGAAATTTTATCGACAAGGAAACCCCGCACAGAACACCGTCGCACCCCGTGCGGGTGCGTGGATTGAAATGTCATAGATCGGTACGTTGGCGGCGTGGCATACGTGTCGCACCCCGTGCGGGTGCGTGGATTGAAATACCAAAAGCCCCGCCCGGCTGTTGCCGATGCAAGTGGTCGCACCCCGTGCGGGTGCGTGGATTGAAATACGTTACCATACGAGACCCGCCCGCCTAATAAAGTCGCACCCCGTGCGGGTGCGTGGATTGAAATGTTGGGCGTTGGCTGATATTATTATGGCTGTATTGTCGCACCCCGTGCGGGTGCGTGGATTGAAATTTTTTTATGTTAGTTGTTGCTATTGGATCTACAGTCGCACCCCGTGCGGGTGCGTGGATTGAAATTACTTTAAGAATTATCACTCGTCAAAAGGTCGTGTAGTCGCACCCCGTGCGGGTGCGTGGATTGAAATTGCCAGCCTTCATAAATTCAATGGCAAGCGCACAGCCCAGTCGCACCCCGTGCGGGTGCGTGGATTGAAATAATATTTATTGCAATCCTTCTTGGCACTCTTTTTGGTGTCGCACCCCGTGCGGGTGCGTGGATTGAAATTGTCACTCTTTTCCAGCCTGCAGCAGCTGGTTCTGTCGCACCCCGTGCGGGTGCGTGGATTGAAATTTGCGTGGCATAAACACTGTTAACAAGGCTTAATGTCGCACCCCGTGCGGGTGCGTGGATTGAAATTTACAATCTTGACTATAGCGATAAATCGATCACAGTCGCACCCCGTGCGGGTGCGTGGATTGAAATAAAAAGAAACCAAAATACAGTGAACATTCCAGGTCGCACCCCGTGCGGGTGCGTGGATTGAAATATCATCTGTCAAGGCTCTCATCGTAAATGTTTCGTCGCACCCCGTGCGGGTGCGTGGATTGAAATCGTTTTTTACCATGTGGTTGCCGTTGCATTTTGTCGCACCCCGTGCGGGTGCGTGGATTGAAATCGTCAATCTCACCCCGAAACCACGCTACGGTCATGTCGCACCCCGTGCGGGTGCGTGGATTGAAATCACGAAAAAGGAAACTACCACCGGATGATACATTGTCGCACCCCGTGCGGGTGCGTGGATTGAAATCTGATTTGTATTCAAAAAAACCATAAATTCCGGTGTCGCACCCCGTGCGGGTGCGTGGATTGAAATATCCCTTTTGCCGACTGTGCCTGATCTGTCAAGTCGCACCCCGTGCGGGTGCGTGGATTGAAATTCCTCCAGAATGGAAAATTAGGATAATTCCTCGTCGCACCCCGTGCGGGTGCGTGGATTGAAATATTTCGAGGGAGCTGCGAAGACGATGGGGGATCACGTCGCACCCCGTGCGGGTGCGTGGATTGAAATGGTTGTAATAGAGATGATCCGGCTGACCACCGTCGCAAGTCGCACCCCGTGCGGGTGCGTGGATTGAAATAGGCGAGGACGGGCGGGACGAACAGGTTGTTATAGTCGCACCCCGTGCGGGTGCGTGGATTGAAATTCACAACCCGCCATAACGGGAAATGCTATTTCACGTCGCACCCCGTGCGGGTGCGTGGATTGAAATCAGGTAGCAGCGGCAAGTGACACACTCCGTGCAGTCGCACCCCGTGCGGGTGCGTGGATTGAAATTGGGGTGTAATGCCCTTAGTCATTGTCGCTTCAATGATGGTCGCACCCCGTGCGGGTGCGTGGATTGAAATCCCATCCTGTCGTTGAGACTGCGTAAAAAAGTGGGTCGCACCCCGTGCGGGTGCGTGGATTGAAATAACAATCTCCGGTCTTTCTGCAACATTCACCAGTCGCACCCCGTGCGGGTGCGTGGATTGAAATATTTTCTCAATGATTAAAAGGATGAGTACCGCAGTCGCACCCCGTGCGGGTGCGTGGATTGAAATCAGAACGTCGATACCGTACCAGAGTGCCATGAAGTCGCACCCCGTGCGGGTGCGTGGATTGAAATAATCTGTATAAACATCGTACCGGACATTAAATCCGCTGCAAGTCGCACCCCGTGCGGGTGCGTGGATTGAAATTTGTGGTGTCCTGCATTGGTGCATATTATATCCTGTCGCACCCCGTGCGGGTGCGTGGATTGAAATTTGATCCGGTTGCAGCACAAGACGCAGCGACAAAGTCGCACCCCGTGCGGGTGCGTGGATTGAAATGGTCTGTGGTGTCGATATAACAACCATCCCATTGGTCGCACCCCGTGCGGGTGCGTGGATTGAAATGTACTCCTTTATTTCAAAGGGGGCTTGCTGAAATGTCGCACCCCGTGCGGGTGCGTGGATTGAAATCAGGAGAACCCGAAAGCAGGAACGATTGATTATAGTCGCACCCCGTGCGGGTGCGTGGATTGAAATACAACCTCCACCGCCGCCGGCAGCGTATATGACAGTCGCACCCCGTGCGGGTGCGTGGATTGAAATATTAATCGCGTTGCTTCTTCTTCAAGGATGACTGGTCGCACCCCGTGCGGGTGCGTGGATTGAAATATCAATCGAACGATAATGGCCCTCATCTTTCAGTCGCACACCTCGCGGTGTATGATTGATACTCATGGTTACTGATTTTTCGGTGTATTAATCAACCTTCGAGCGGCACATCCAAGAGAACAAGGATTGAAATAAATAAGGAGAAAACTGATGAACTCGAAGCGCGTACACAATGGCATGAAGATCGTGGTTCAGCTGGTGCCGGAAGAAACGGGTGGATTCTCTGTTTTCGTTCCCGGCCTGCCCGGCTGCATGTCGCAGGGTGAGACCGAGGAGGAGGCTCTGGCAAATATGAAAGAACTGCTTCCGGAGTACCTCGAAGTCCACACGGCTCGCAACGCCAAATTCCTGCCAAACACCCGCGAGCTCATGATCGAAGCATGAGATTACCGGTGATCTCGGGGCGGGAGATGATCAAGGTCCTGCACCGGAAAGGGTGGATCGTTTCCCGTAAGACCAGACGGGGAAGCCACGTTATCATGCAGAAGGAGGGGGTTATTGATGAACTCAGTGTACCTCTCCATGATGAGTTGAAACCCGGGATCGTCCATCGGTGCATTGCGATAGCGGGATTGACCGGGGACGACTTTTAATTTGAGTGGCACATCCAAGAGAACAAGGATTCCTTATTGGATCCGGTACCCCTTTCCCTCTAGGAATTCCTTCAGCCGATCTTCTGCATCCGGATCAGTCGCAGGGATACCCCGCATGGCCTCATCGTATGCCTCCCATAGCCCGGGATCTTCCGAATGGAGCGCGAACGTTCCGGTGATCGTCCCGATCTGTTCGTCTGGCCCGGAAAAGACCCGCATCACCACGCACCGGAATGACTTGCACTGGGCGGGGCTGTGGCAGTGGATGGTGCATCGTGTGAAATCGCCATCTGGCCGGAGAAACCGGCAGGCGGTGGGGTGCTTGTCGATCCATGCATGATCTGAAAAGAGGTGCCGCTTATCCCCGTCAACTTCAGCGGTGAATGGTGTCCCTGTCGAAACAGAGCAGCACTTAAATCCAAATGGGCTGATCTGCTTCTCGATTACGATGTAATCGCCAATGTGCATACAGCATGACCCGCACTGCCGGCAATGGAATGTCATGTTCGCCCTTTCTCCCTGTCCCACTCAGGTGTCTCGCAGCTTCGCATCCGATACAGCACCATCGGGCTCATCTCATTATATTCGTCTGGCGCAGTGCTTGGGATCGCGTTGTCCCCACCAACAATATCCGCCACGGGGTCGCAACGGGGGCCGGTTCCCCCGTTAGCACAGCGGGTAGCATAGTCAGGGAAATTCCCGTGTCGGGTGGTCCTCATTCACAGGAATATGGAAAAGCCCGGTATTAAAGAAGGACTGTCTGGTTCAAACGGGTGTTGTAAGGTTCACGTCCGCACCGCGTAACCGGCCTTGGAGAGGATGCGGATCATCTCGTCCTGCCATACGGCATCGTTCTCTATGGGGAGTGGATCGATGCACGTTTCCCAGAGCCGGGTGAGCAGCGGGTCTTCTGAGACAAGTGTCCGAATAAACATGACCCTGCCCACCCGCCTGCCCCG
>LQYC01000020.1_pt1 | contig 145454 bp, 140 predicted proteins | sample 661771 | NCBI WGS metagenome assembly LQYC01 (sample SAMN03483023, study PRJNA281117) | bioreactor metagenome | isolation source: benzene-degrading methanogenic enrichment culture from a contaminated... | place: USA: oil refinery in Oklahoma | collected 2011-05
TATCGATGTCAAGACCATGCAGGCGGTTATCCCCGCCGGTGAGATCCGCAGGCTCGAAGAACGCTGGCCCGCGACGGTCTACGACATCTCGGACGTAATGAAGAACGTGGACGCGGCCCCGGTCGGGAAGGCATGGATCACCCGGTCCGGCAAAGCGGTGATGATCCTCATCAACGATGTGCAGTATGTCTCCCCGCTCGCACAGGTAAAAGGCATGCTCAAGGGGGAGCGGAAATATGCGAATGTCTCGGCCATGCGCAAGGCCCGGACTCTCACAGCCTCACCCGGGCCGGAAGGGGTGCCCGCATGAAGGCCGCCGATGTGAAAGCACAGATCAACGAGCGGATCATCAAGGCGCTCGCCGAAGGAAAGATCCCCTGGCTGAAACCGTGGACGGAGAACGGCCCGCGCAACCTCTTCAGCGGCAGGGCATACACCGGGCTGAACCGGTTGATCCTCGGGCTCATCCCCTATCCTCTCCCCTTTTGGGCAACCTACCGCCAGTATCTCGCCGCAGGGCTGCAGGTCCAGCGGGGAGAGCACGGATTCGGGATCATCTACGCAGGCCGGACGGTCAAGACCGAGACGGCGACCGATGAGAATGGCGAGGAGACCGAGAACAAGAAACAGATCCGGTTCCTCAAAGCCTTCGTGGTCTTCAATGTCGCCCAGACCGATTACAAGGAGAGGGGCTACAAACTCCCCGAGGTAAAGGACAAACCGCAACTCCTCGGCTGCAATGCCGTCATCCAGGGCTATACCGGCCGGGAAAAGATCCCCGTCACCGCAGGCGACCGGGCCGCATACAGTCCGGGGACGGATGCGATCACCTGCCCGGAGATCGGCCGGTTCAGGACCTCCGAGCACTATTACGCGACGATGTTCCATGAGTGCATTCATTCGACCGGGCCCCGGCTGAACAGGTTCAGGCGCACCGATCCGGTCTGCTTCGGCTCCGACACTTACGGCCGGGAGGAACTGGTCGCCGAGATCGGGAGCGCCTACCTTGCGGCCCTCACCGGGATCGACTCCTCGGCCGTGATCCGCAATCAGGCAGCCTACCTCCAGAACTGGGCAGCCGCGATCAAGGCCGATGCCGATCTCGTGATGTATGCGGCGGGCCGGGCAGAGAAGGCAGCGGATTTCATGATCGGGGCCCCGGCCCCGGTCCCTGCCGGGGCAAGCGGGACAGATGCAGCGGGAGGGGCAACGGCATGATTAAAACCATTTTTGATGCCATGCCGGTCAAGGTCCTCGAAGAACTCGAACGCATCGAGACCGCGATCCCTGACATGGAGCACAGGGCATTTGTGCTGCAGGCCAATGCGCAGGATCTCCGCATGCAACACGATGAGATCATCGCATCGTGGAGGGCACGGGCCGAGCGGGAAGGGCTCGACAACCTGATCGCGGAACGGCAACGGCTGGAGATGATCGCATGGGCCTGCGATCCCCTGCCAGCAGGGATCCGCACAGCGGGGCCGTGAGGCGATGGCATGCGGATCAGCAACAAGATGCTCAAGCAGCACCGGCGCAACCAGATGACGCTTCCCGGGATGCTGAAAAGCCTGTGGCGCTGGCTGCGGATGGGCCTGAAAAGAGTCTACCTGCGCTATGTCTGAATGGTGGCCCGGACAGGGACACCATGAGACCAATCAAAGAGCCCTGCCGGGTTAGTACACTATCGACGCCCGGCAATATCTTTCTTGGCAACGTCGGCCCGCCCGGCCTGCCTGCGACGGGCCGCGATCCCGCGTCCCGTACCCGCGTCAGGCCCGCCCGCCCATCGGTTCATCGGGGCCTGCTGTACGCTCGTCGCGTCTGCGGACTCGTCCCTACGGACTCGTCTCCGGCCGCTCCTCGCTGCCTCTCACTGATCCCGCGGACGGGCGGAGGGACGAGCACGGCCGCATGCTCCCAGAAGGGAGCCTCTCGCAATAATCAGCGAAGCCTCAGCTGAGCTGGCCCGGCCGCAGCGGCCCGAGCGAGCGGATGCGAGCGAGTCACTGAGCGTACTACATGCAAGGATTAACAGCGACGAACACGATGCGGAGCATGGTGTGAGGAGCGGGCCGGGGCAGCAAGCCCTGAAGCGAGCGAAGCGAGTGAAGGGGTGCGTCTCCGTCTGCCCGATCAACCGGGAAGAGCAGCGAGGTGATGTGAAGCGAGAACGAGCGAGCGCGGATTTGTTGGTTGTGCGCCCGCGAGGATTCGCGAATATGACCGAGTGTCAGTATATCAGCGAGGGAGGCCCCGGTTACAGGGCGTCGGTGACGACCTGTCGCGGGCCGACCGAAGCGCCCTGGACACCGAAGGTCTTTGCAGGGCCCGGGGGTAAGTCTAGGGAAGCCCACGCGGCAAGGGGCGGGGCCCCGTTAAGCGTTCCGTAAAACGTCCGAAATGACACCCTGTTCTGAATGACCGGAAGAAGTTTAAAATTGCAGAGCGTATAGTAAAACAAGTAATCACTATCGCGAAATTTCCTCAAAAGCGCGATTAGTGTCGGATTTGAACATAAAGTCCCAAATCACGGCTGGGGCTTAAACTAAAATCAGATGTTTCTGAATGCGGTACCTGTTGAGGCCAATTTCTCTCTAATCCCTTTTTCCCGTAATCTGCTTCACCCAAGCCAACCTTCCTAATTTATATCCTCGTCCGGTATTCAGGGTAGATTATTTCCGCTTGACAGAACAACATTTTCTTATACATGATCTTTGAAAAATTGCCACGTGTAAAGCATGTGCGGGATGATGGCTGGCTGTGTGAGCTGATCTCCATGAACTATCATGACCAGCCTTTTTCTGATATTCATTCCTACATCGTATCTATAGTTCCACACCAGACAAGGGCAAACCACTACCATAAAAAAAAAGAGGAATGGATTGCTCCTGCAGCAGGAAAAATTGAGATCGCTCTTGAAGATATCCGCTCCAAAGAAACTCAACAGATTGTGCTGGATACAAAAACAAAAGATTATTCAATAATTCATATCCCTCCTTTTATTGCACACTCAATCAAGAACACCGGGAACTGCGAAGCAAGCATTATCGTGTTCAGCAAAACCCCTGAAGATAAAAATGATACCATTCCCTACGAGGTCAAGGAATGATCCCTTACGGACACCAATCGATTGAACAGGATGATATCGATGCAGTTGTCAGGGTCTTGAAAAGTGACTGGCTGACTACAGGACCGGCAGTGGATGAATTTGAAAAAAAACTCTGTTCATATACCAAGGGGAAATATGCAGTTGCCGTCAATAGCGGGACAAGCGCGCTCGATGTTGCAGTCCAGGCACTGCAAATCCCACAGGGATCTGAAGTAATTTCGACCCCATTCACATTTGCTGCGACAAACAATGCCTTGCTTTACAACGGTCTGAAGCCAGTGTTTGCGGATATCCGGAAAGATACACACAACATAGATCCTGACTGTATTCGCAAAAAGATTACCCCCAAGACAAAAGCGATTATTTTTGTCGATTTTGCAGGACACCCATGTGACATTGACCAGATACAGGAGATCGCACAGGAACACGATCTCTGTCTTATCGATGATGCCTGCCATGCTCTTGGTGCATCATATCATGGTAAAAAGGCCGGCACATTTGCAGATGTCAATGTATTCAGTTTCCACCCGGTGAAAGCGATTACCACCGGTGAAGGGGGTGCAATACTGACGGATAATCCTGATCTTGCTGAACGGATGCACCTGTTAAGAAGTCATGGCAAAAAAGACTTCAAGGAGCAGGAGAATGAGGAGCAGGCCTGGAAATATGATATGGTCCTCCTTGGGAAAAATTACCGGATGAATGATATTCAGGCAGCTCTTGGCATATCTCAGTTGGCTAAACTTGACCGGTTCATTAAGAGAAGAAATGAACTTGCATCCCGTTATAACAAATTACTCAAAGAAATTTCATTCATTGATCTGCCGGAAATAAAAGAGGGAGTTATCCATGCATGGCACCTTTATACAATTTTACTCAATAGTGTCGACAGGGACACGTTTTTCAGATTCATGAGGAGAAATGGAATCGGCGTGAATGTCCATTACATCCCGACATACCGGCTCACGTATTACCAGAAACTACTCCATACAAATCCGAAAAAATTCCCGGTTTGTGAAGACGTATTTCACCGGATTATCACCTTACCATTATATCCTGGCATGAATGAGGATTCGCTTGAATATGTGACCGAAAGAATTCGCACGTTCAAACTATAAATTTACGGACTGATAGATATTTTAAAAGTCAAAGAAATTTATCCGTCTGAAGAGATCTTCACCGTCCCTTTTTTATTGAGTTCATAATCAATAGTTGCTTTCCTGTACATTGGGATTATTTTCCCCAGAAACCTGCGCAGATCGAAATATCCATTATATAAAAATGGGACAAGCCTATGATGCACTATCGCCCGGATTATCGGAATATGATAATTACTATCAATTTGTCTCTTGTTATCCTCAAGGGCATTTTCAACCACGATTTTCATCATTTTCACAATAACATCTGGATATGGGGTGAAATTGATGCTCAGTTTCACCGCGTCTCGATCTGATATAAAATCAAGATAGGCATCCTCGTTTCTGATCAGCCCGTTTTCAATACACCAGCGGAACAGTCTTGACCCCGGGTATGGAGTGGTGATAAATACTGCACTATCGGTGATGCGAGCGTCCCTGATTGCATTTATTGTATCTGCAATCGTTTCACGCGTCTCACCAGGACTGCCAACCATGAAAGAGCATGCAGGAGTAATATCTGAAGCACCAATTAGTGAATAAGCACGGATATTAATATCCCGGGTCATGCGTTTACCCAAGATATTGAGAATATAATCGTTGCCGGATTCAAATCCGTATCCCAAGGTGAAGCAGTTGGAATTTTCCAGAATTTGGATCAGTTCCGGAGTGATGTAATCTGCTCGGGTGGAACACTGGAAATATGCATCAGGAAAATTACTGTTCATTGCCTCAACGAATTCCTTAGCCTGTTTTGTATTGAATAGGAAGAGGTCCTCCCCCATCTGGAATATTCTCACACCATAGGTGTTGTAAAGGACCTCAATATTTTTCATGATATAGTCAATTGAATGAACGTGGAAGCCCTTGTGCTCAAATTCATGAACACAGAATGAACAATGATCAGTGCATCCTCTCGCACCGATAACGACCAGCGCCCGCATCGGAGGGGAGGTTTTCTTTGTTTTTTTCAGGAATGCATCCAGCTTTGGGAATTTTTTGGTGACCGTGACATAATATTTCATATCAACAAGATCATAGGCCGGAAGTGGAATTTCATCGATTTTTTTGAAAAAAAGATCTCCGGGATTTGAAATAATTTCTCCATTTCTTTTATAAGACAAGGCAGGGATTTTTCCAACAGGGAATTCACCTGATAGATGATCAACCAGACCTGCTATTTTCAGTTCACCATATCCGGTAATTACATAATCCACCCCGACATGGTTCAGAAGCAGGTTAACATTATCAAGAGCGATATGCCCCCCAATGACAACCGGAACTGACGGGAATGACTGTTTTAAACCTTTTACCAGTTTTTTTACAAAACGGTACGCGGTAATGATCGCACTGACCCCGATTAAATCCGGATTAAATATTTTCAGTTCTTTAATTGTACTCTCATTTGACTGACGGGTTTTTGCAATATCGATTATTTTTATTGTATGACCCAGATTTCTAAGGTGCGATGCCAGGTACATGATACCAAGCGGAGGAATGTAGTTTGGGGCATAGGTGCGAGAGGGGGTGCTGATGAGAACAATTTTCATTAAATGATATTATCGTGCCAGCGTATACCTTTTTTTGGTTTTTCAACCCGGGCATCAGCAGTTTCAACCTGCTCGAAAATCATGAATATAAAATTTGAAAAACAATACTCCGCTGATGACCGGCTCTGAATCCATGCCATATCCATTATTTAATTAGTCAACAGGTTTAATAGTAAAACAATACGTCAGCACCACATACCCGCTTGCTGTATTCCTGACGGTTGCCATGAACCTGAGTATTGAATCAGAAACATTTTGAAATAATCAAAACAAACGGGATGCCGGATGGATACTGATCAGAAATCGTTTTCTGTAATCTGGTATTTTCTTTCACCAAATAAGTTGAGGTTATTCGGTCTTTTCATTATCGGAATAATCGCTGCCCTGTTAGAGTTTGTCAATATCGCCCTGCTCTACCCGATGCTCTCGATCAGCACAAACCAGCCGTTCCCGCAGGATAGCTTAATATTCAGGGCTCTTTTCATTTTGGATAGCGTATTTGCGTATATACTTCCCGTCAGGGACCAGCTGGTCGAGATTTGTATTCTATTCATAATTTTTGCAATATTTTCATGGCTGGTTGGCCTACTCTATATAAAGTACTCATCAAACCTGATCGCCGATATCACGGTAAATACAAAGACACAGGTGTTCAACTCGATCATTGATGCCGATTACCAGTATTTTGTTGATCACAAGCAGGGCGATATCATATTCAAGACGCACCGTGCTCCGGCTTATGTTAGTGAGGTACTGAGCAACCTGACAAAACTGTCAATCGATATCCTCCTTTCAGTCTCCACATTCCTCCTGCTCGTATCGATCTCGTGGAAAGGGGCCTTTGTGCTTCTTATCGGTGGCGTCATCTATTATTTATTTACCCGATATCTGAGTTTGAAAATTTCTTATCTGACCGGGCAGGGGAGGTATATTCTTGGCCAGAGAGAGACGGTGATCCTGAACGAATCGATTTCCGGCTCTAAACAGATCAAGGCATTTGATGTCACGGGAGTCTGGAAGAACCAGTTTAAGGAGACATTAACAGATTTTTACAACCTGTGGAAAAAAGATTATTTCTGGTCGCAGATCCCATCGATTACACTGTATTTTTTAATTTTTTTTACCATCGGTGGTGTAATAATTATTATCAAGATCTACTATACGTATGCATTCATTGATTACCTGCCCCTGTTGGGCACATTTTCATTAGCAGTGCTCAAATTATTGCCACGAGTTGCGAATTTTGGCAATTACCAGATGGGGATCATGGGTGCCCTTCCGAACCTGGTTGAAGTGAAAAAGGTTCTGGAGGATCAGTCATATTTTACAATTAAAAACGGCAAGCGCCCGTTCAGTCAAAAAAACCCCGGTATTATTTTTAATGATGTCAGTTTCAGCCATAAGAACAGGGATGAAATATTCAAGGGATTGCACCTCTCCATTGAGCCAGGTAAAACCACGGCGGTTGTTGGTCCTTCCGGTTCCGGCAAATCGACCCTGATAGATCTCCTCTTACGGTTATATGACGTTGATGCCGGGGCGATCACAATTGACAATATCAATATCAAGGATTATGACCTGCATTCTCTGCGGGGAAAAATCGGGTTCGTCAGTCAGGAGACCTTCATATATAACGCGAGCGTGAAGGACAACATCACCTTTGGACAGGAATACAAGGATGATGAAATCATACAAGCCTCACGCCTTGCCAATGCTTATGAATTTATCCAGCAATTGCCTGAAAAGTTTGACACGCTGGTCGGGGACAGGGGCGTAAAATTATCCGGTGGCGAGCGACAGAGAATTGCAATCGCCCGTGCAATGATCAGGGATCCGGAAATATTAATTCTCGATGAAGCCACAAGTTCGCTCGATAACGTGTCTGAAAAGGTAGTACAGGATGCCATCAACAACGTGGCAAAAAAATGCACTACAATAATCGTCGCTCACCGGCTCTCGACAGTAAAAGATGCAGATATTATTTACGTTCTTGAAAATGGCAGGATTGCAGAGAGTGGGACACATGATGCCCTGATGAGCAATAAAGGAAAATACTGGGAGTTATATACCCGACAGGTTGAATGAGGATAAAATGGAAAAAACGAATGATAATTGTCCATCAGGTCTTTATCTGAGAGTGAAGATTACCATAGAGAGATAGATACCGCGTGAAATTACCTATGATTAAAATTCTTATTACCGGATCAAATGGGTTTCTTGGTTCGAATCTTGTCAGTTATTTCTCACAAAAATCAAATTATAGAGTGTTTTCAACTTCCCAGAAACGATCTGTTGACCCGGAACTGAATGATTTTATTCAGGGAAATCTGTTGGATATATCATTTGTTAATCATCTTTTTTCTACGGTGCAACCGGATATCGTAATTAACACTGTCAGCCTTGTTAATGTGGACCAGTGTGAAGAGAATCCGGATCTTGCAAATGCTGTAACGGTGGTCACAGCAGAAAACATTGCACAGGCATCAGATCGCTATCGCTGCCGCCTGGTATACATATCGACAGATCATCTGTTTGATGGTAAAAAATCGATGTATACAGAGGGGGATATTCCGGCGCCGGTCAACATATATGGGAAAACCAAACTCCTTGCCGAAAGGAGGACATTGAAGCATGTTGCAGACACGGTCATCGTCAGGACAAACTTTTTTGGATGGAGCCCACCTGAACACCCTCCAACATTCGGTGAATGGGTGTACAACAACCTGAAGGAAAAAAAGCCTATGACCCTCTTTACCGATTATTATTTCACTCCAATAGAGGTCACATATCTTGCGGAAGCAATTGAGACCGTTGCAACATCATCCTTCTCAGGAATCATCAATATTGCCGGATCCGAGCGATGTTCAAAATATGAATTTGGGATTGCGCTCGCTGAGGAGTGCGGTTTTGATTCTGGTCCGATTACGCCTGCCACCATTGAATCAGATTCGTTCAAAGCCCCACGTCAGCAGGATTTATCGCTTTCAACAGAAAAATTCAGAAAATTATTTAATAAGGAATTATTTGCGTTGCGTCAAAGTATCAAAAAATTCTGCAGGGACAGAGAAAACAAGGATATGCAAAATAATAAATTATAAGGTGTTATTCAACCAAATCCCATGACAATGGTGTGCCTCTTTTAATATCTTTTTTTGCCTTCTTTCCGATAATCTGATCCTGATATTTTGGAGGTAATCCATGTCCTGGCCGTATCGAACGTACATTATGTTCAGAGAGAATTTCTCCTCTGGCAATATCCCGGACCACAAAAAGCGATCTTCGGTATAACCGGCTCGCTTTTTCGTGTTCAGTCACTTCATATGAGACTTTTCCAAGTGCACTTTGGGTTGTCCGCACCGCATCAACCATTGCCTTGAATTCCTGCGGTTCAAGAGAGAATGCACTATCCGGTCCCGGTGTGCTCCGGGAGAGGGTGAAATGCTTTTCGATGATGCAGGCACCAAGCGCAACTGCCGCTAACGGAACAGCAATTCCCAGCGTGTGGTCGGACAACCCAACCGGAACATCGAAGTATTCTGCCATGTGGGGAATAGTGCGCAGGTTCATCTCTTCCGGAGAAGCAGGATATGCACTTGTGCATTTCAGGAGGGCGATTTGGTTATTCCCCGTCTCGCGGACTGCATTGACAGCGTCCTCAATTTCCAATAACGTTGCCATCCCGGTTGAAATGATGACCGGTTTACCGCAACCGGCAATTTTTTTGATTAAAGGGATATCAACAACTTCAAATGATGCAACCTTGTATGCGGGTACATCCATTTTTTCGAGAAAATCAACAGATGTTGTATCGAACGGTGTAGAGAAGAGATCGAGCCCGATATTATTTGCGATTTTTTTCAGTTCCGGTTGCCATTCCCATGGCGTGTAAGCTTCATTGTAAAGTTCATAGAGATTCTTACCTTTCCAGATTAAACCATCACCGATCTGAAAATAATTTTCTCTACAATCAATAGTCATCGTATCGGGAGTGTAAGTCTGAATTTTTACTGCATCAGCTCCGGCATCCTTCGCACTCCTGATCAATTTTACGGCTTGATCGAAATCCTGATTGTGGTTTGCAGATAATTCGGCGATGATATAGGTCGAAGTCCCGGGTCCAACCAATTGTTTGTTTATTTTTAATGCATTCATATCAACACAATGCCGCTTCTTTTCTCAGGTTTTATCATATTTCTGTTTTTCCGGCATCCATTCAGGAATAGTTTCAAATCCATTTCCAAAATCGATAAGTTCGGATATATATCTTTTAAAACGGACTCTTCGGGTGGATGATCTCCCGATATCCACTGATCCCTTTAAGACGAGATCCAATGACCATTCAACATCGTTAAACCCGCAAATAGCTCTTGCTGCAGTCAGACTTGAAAATCGCGGATTTACTTCAAGTAATTTCACGCCTTTGGAACTTTTCCGGACCTGAATGTTGATACTGCCATGCGGTGAAATGATCCTTGCGATGTTTTTTCCGTACTCCAGAACATCAGGATCATCGCAGGTTTCCGCATACCATGATGCCCCGGTCAACCCGAGTGATCTCCGAAAGGCTATAGCTTGGATCTGTTGATCATCTGAAAAAATTCCAATAGAATATTCACCGAAATCATCATCTATGTATTCCTGAACAAGGGGGAGATCACAGTAAAGGAGGGCAGTTTTCAATTCTTCCGTATTATTCGCAATATGCACTGATTTTGATCCTCGTGAAATCCGCTCTTTAACAACTACCGGGTATCCGGTTTTTTGAATCAGTTTTGATACAGCCCGAATATTTTTTCCATCGGCATACAATGCAATGTTGATTTTTTTATCCAGGGCTTGCATGCTTCGGAGTTTATCACCGTATGTTCGTATGATCGATGCATTCTGACAAATGAACGGTATTCCATTAGGTAATTGTTGTATATTCCCGAATTTACTTAAAAAAGAGATTTCCTGTTCACTGGCAGGAATGAATGTATCGATACAAAGATCCGAACAAAGCCCGTCAATTTCTTTGACATAACTTTGTTCCGTGGCTGGCGGAACAACCTGAAATGAATCAACAAATAATTTTCCGATCCCGTTATCTTCAATGTCACACCCGTGACATGCAATTTTTCGTTTGCTTAATTTTAAGGATTTTACAATGGCCTGCCCGACATCCCCCCCGATTGCACTTACCAAAACCTGAAGTTGGGATTTATCTTTCATTGAAGTACCTGAACCAGATATGCATTCTCCGGATCATGGATCCGGGCATCCTCTATTACCTGCCGTGGATCGTATGAAACCCTGAAAAACTGTACGTCTCGTGAAGATATATCAAGTTCTGCAAAACACGCACCTTTTTTTCCATCACGGGGCTGTCCGACCGACCCGGGGTTGATGATTAGCTTTCTACCGATATGTTTAACCATGGGATAATGAGTATGCCCAAGCAGGATGATGTCATCATTGCAGGACTCGAACCGGTTCCAATCGGAAAAATCAGGATAGACACGTCCATTGAGAGGATCCCAAGGAGATCCGTGTATGAGGGCCAGGGATACTCCGTCAATGTTGAGATGCAATTGCACCGGGAGAGCAAAAAGCCTCTCTTTTGAAGTTACAGACAATTGCTCTGCCGAACGCTTCAGAGCGGAACCGAATGCTCTTTGATAATCATCAGGGAGTGAGTCTGAAGATAATAAGTCAAGAAGGATCTGATCGTGATTTCCACGGACACTAGTCACCATATCTGCTGGCATCATTTCTATGCATTCGTTAACAAAGGAGTAATAACCTGCAAAATCCCCCAGAAAAAGGATACGATCCACCCGCTCAATCAGACAGTCAAGCACTACCTTTAACGCGGAAGAATTCCCATGAATGTCAGAGATCAGACCCAATTTCATTTCAAAGTCCCGTTCAGTGTGTGTCCGTATTTTTCAGTTGTGCATATACCAAACAGCACCGTCCAAGAGAATGCTGTGCAAAACAGGAATACAAATTGCGTCGCAGCGAACATGGTATAGCCATTTCAAATAATTTTCTTTTCTGATGACACATGGATCCAACTTTTGGATCTCTGATATAATTGTCCCCCATCAGAAGGAACAATTCCATAGGGAAGTCTGTTGTCTTTTCAATTACAGAAAAATCCTGTGATTCAAGAAATTTTTGAAGAGAATCCATTGAGAAATAGTTAATGTGGTCGGGAATGGACGGCCACCAAGGGTCTATTTCGAGATTTTCCTGCGCAGTCATCTGAAAAGATGAAAAATCATTTGGTACATTAACGAATACAATTCCACCAGTTTTTAATAGTCTTTTGACGGTATTCATCATTTTCTGTGGATTTGTAGCATGTTCAAGAACCCCAAACAGGGTCACAACGTTAAAGAAATGCTGGTAATTCGGGTACTCCGCAATAAAACCATCAAGCGTACTATTGAATACCTTCATATTCTGGATTTCATATGCAGCATTCTCAGAAGGTTCAATACCGACACAGTCCCACCCCATCTTGTTCATGTATTTTAAAAAATAGCCTGATCCACAACCGATATCACAGATTTTTCCTGATCCTTCTGGAAGATATTTGGAAAGTATTTCATTAACATCATTGTAAAGGGTGGCATTCATCCACTGCATTTCTGAATCTGCTTCATCGCCACCATCAAGGTAGTGTTTTAAATTCCTTCCTTTCGCCCCCCGCCTTATCTGGTCAAAATAAGTCCTCTTATAATAATCATCGATGTCCTGATCTGAGGGGATGGGATCAAGATGTTTATAGCCACAGACATTACAATCGATGATTTTCTGACCATTTTTCTGATAAATAATGGTACCTTCATGAGGCATTTCGTTCACCAGTAATACATTCAATTACACGCTTACTGCCACCACCGTCAACCAGAATCCTTCCTTTCTCTGCCATTTGCTTACGCAAATCTTCTGACTTAATAACATCCATTAGTGCCAATGAGATATCATCTGGTTTTAGTTTTTCAAACCAGCCGAGATTCTTAATAACACCGAATTGATCTAGTATTTCCGAATTTAAAACTTGGTTTTGTGCATGATTAATTGTGATACCTGGCAGACCCATAAACGCCAGTTCAAGATTTGTGCTTCCCCCTGCAGATATCGCAAGATCTGCCCATGACATCAGTTCTGGCATATCTCTGGCATTCACAATTAGATCTCCAGTGAAGTGACTCGAAATGATTTTTTGTTGCATTTTTTGATTGTTTGGATTATTTTTTGCAACTATTACTTTTACCTCAATCCCATTAACAGTTACACTTCCCAAGGCGTCAAGTACCATTGATGTCACATTTTCTGGGTCTGAACCACCCAGAGAGACGAGGATTTTTTTTGCTATCCGGGGTATACGCCGGTGCCAATTTTTCCATTTTAAAAATTCCTTTCGGATTAAAGCAAATTGCGTACCGAGGATCAATTTTGTATATACCGCTCGTTTTTTGTAGTAAGTATCATTTGCATATATATTCTGATTCAAAACAAGATCAGCAGAATAATAATCAGCATGCCCAAAATCATCAATGAAAAGAATTTTAAGTCCATTATCCTTTAATAAACGCTGAAATTCTGCATCAAAAAGATATCCATCAACAACAACCCACTCTGCTCCGTTCTGCTCTGCAATTTTACCGGTCTTGTAAGCATCTTCATGACTTCCGGCCTTGGTTGAATGATAGATAATGTCCATACCATCAGCATTGATCGACTCTTCTGCTGAGGGGGTGGTGCCTGCCATAACAAATGTCACTTTCCCACCCTGCTCCTGCCATCCCTGTGCCACTGCAAGACACCGCATCACATGCCCGGTGCCAATCGCTGTGCTGGCATCTGCACGGATAATGAGATTGCTCATGTCAATCGGTGGAACCCGGAATGTGCCGCAGGTCCTTTAAGCATACTCATAAGTGTGCCTTTATCTAGAGCTTTAGAAATGGAGATCATCGTATCCCCGGTTTCATCGAGATACCTCTGGATATGTGCATCCGTGTGAGCGTAACTCGCATCGTATGATTTTCCGGCAAGGAATCCCTTCTTTAGCATATTCTGAGTGAACAAAGTCTGTGCAGCCAGACTCTGGTCGCATTTAAATGAAAAATGACTTAAGGGGGGAATGCCCCCCACATCCAGTTCAAGTCCTGCAACTGCAGCCGCCTTCTTCCAGCCTTCCTGCACTTTCCTTCCGGATTGTATCAGCTGGTCCGGAACATTGCACCGCTGATATTTTGCTATCGTTGCCAATGCAGCAACCGGTCCGATGCGCTCTGTCCAGTAAGTGCTGCTGATGAAGGTGTCCTGAGCTGCCTGCATAGTATCCTCCTTTCCGATGATTGCCGCCATCGGATACCCGTTACTCATTGCCTTTGCGAATACAGCAATGTCGGGTTTGAGGTTATACAACATATGCGCACCACCGGTTGTCAGCCGGAACCCTGCAGAGACTTCATCAATAATTAATACCGCCCCTGATTCTTCTGCAACTTCCCGGACTTCTTTTAGAAAGCCCGGATCGGGTTCGTGGTCCTTGGTGGGTTCCATAACGATCGCCGCCAGTTCATTGCTGTTCTGTGACTGTATTGCACGCAGTTCCTCAGGATGATTATAGCGGAACGGTAAGGAAGTCCCTAAAAGTCCACGGGGAACCCCGGACGGGTCCAGTCCCGGGAGAAGATGCCCGTCAAGAGCGCGGTCGTTTGCAAGATTTGCAGAAAGGTACCAGTCATGCCACCCGTGGTAACCGCAGAATGCAATCTTATCTTTTCCCGTTTGGGCACGTGCGATCCGTACGGCAACCGCCATCGCCTCCCCACCACAACGGGTATAACGGACCATTTCCGCCCAAGGATGGAGTTTAATCAACACTTCAGCAAGTTCCACTTCCTCAGGGCAGTTCAGGGTGCACATAGACCCGTTTTTTATTGCTTCCGTCACAGCTGAGTCAACATCGTCATCGGCATAACCCAGCGGGCAGGCACCAATGCCCATGATACACATGTCGATGAAGTGATTCCCGTCAAGATCCCAGACTTCATCCCCCTTGGCACGCTGGTAATACGAAGGCCATAAATCCGGCAGGAACTGTTCGCTGCGTTTGGACAGGAGCTGGTTCCCGCCGGGGATTATTTGCTTTGCTTTTTTCCAGAGTTCCGGACCTTTATTTAAGTGCATCACTATTCACCGGTTTTGTCCTTGGTATTTAATATACTCATTATGAATTTCTCTCGATCAGGGGCAGCATTGACGCCTGTCAGAGGTTCGGTCTTTTCAATACCGAAACCGGCATTTTTATAGCAGTTGATTGCTGCCATATTCTCTGATACCACCCCCAGGCAGATTTTATGAAGATTCATTGTGGAAAATGCATAATTTACAACAGATTTCACTGCTTCTGTGCATATGCCTTTGCCCCACCACACCGGATTTCCAATCATAATCCCGATTGTTGCCTCCTTTTTATCAAAAAATATTGGTTCAAGTTTGACATTTCCTATATGAATATTTGTTTCCTTTAAAAAGATTCCAAAAAAAACACATTCTCGACTTTTCCACTTTTCAGCAATATACAGTTTCAGTTCATTTACCGATGTGTGCTTGGTTTCCAGAAACCGGTTTACTTCCGGGTCATTCAGCCACTGACAATAGGTCTCAGAGGCGTCTGTGGGCAGAAGCTGTCGTAAATACAGGCGATCTGTCCGCAGTACAACACTTTTTGCATCATCAATCAAGGATATGAAATATCCTTCATTTGATGCAATATGCTGATTGATGGTGAGAAGATCCGGATGCGTATTAAGATAATCGAAAATATCCTCCAGTCCGAAAATATCGGTTCCTATTCCTTCGAATAGTTTACTGATAAACAAAAAATCTTCACGGGTATCCAGAGTGAACCGGTAAATCGGATATTTTTTTGGAGCATACACATTTTTCTTTTTCATGGAAAGACTATTGCGGATATATGGGGTTACGTGCTCCCTTTCAGAGCCCAGTTTTGCATTTTTCCAGGCATCCTCAAGGGATTGAAATGAGAACACCTCAATGTCAAGACCATCTGGATAGGTATATTCCAGTGTGTTCGTAACATAATCATACCCCCCTTTACGGTATTCCCCGATAACATAATCGATAACCCGGGGGTCATGCAATGGACAGTCTGCCGTTACCCTGACAATTTCGCTGATGGCATACGATTTTGCACATTGGTAAAAACGGTCAAGCACATCATTTTCCGACCCCCTGAAAACTGGGATTTTCTGGCGATTGCAAAAATCAACTATTGCATCATCTTCGGATTTTTTTGTCGTGGCAACGATTGTTTTATCAAGATATGCAGCTTTTGAGACGCGTGATATCACGTGCCAGAGAACCGGCTTGCTATGAAGATCCAGCAGCACTTTTCCCGGTAGCCGGCTGGATCCCATCCGTGCCTGGATAATTGCACCGATCATTTGGGGAATACACCCTCACTCATACTCTTTGCTTCAAGAGCAATTTTTAAAATTTTTGCAGCATTGACGATGTCGGATTCCGGAATGGTTCTGTTTCTGATACACTGCATAAACATCTGAATTTCCTTAATATAGAGATCATTGATATCAAAGCGATCCTTATACGAGAATATATTTTCTTCACCATTCTTGAAATCCACAACCCGGTCGCCAAATACCCACTCGGTGGTACTACCGTCCCGGTAACATATTTTACATTTTCTGGAGTATCGTTTCTGCAGGTAATCCGAATGAATCGTCACCAGTTTATCAGCATATCTGAAATGAAATGACGCGGTATCTTCTACATCGATCTCAAAGTTGCTGTACTGCCCGAAAGTGCAGAGCACTGAGTCCGGATAGCCAAAAAGCCAGCAGGCATAATCAAGTTCATGCACATCGTCAAGGATAATGCCTCCACCCATGGATCTGTTTGCGCTGTATACTTTCCGGTAGTCAACTCCGGGCCTCCAGGTCGGCATGTGCGATCCTGACTCAATCTGGGCGAATGCAACTTTTTTTGGATCTACGTTCTCTTTTAAAAATACGAGTCCTGATTCAAAACGGAGATTAAAACCCCCCATGGTAATTAATCCCTGTCTCGATATGGAAGTGAGCAGCTCCGGCACTCCTTCGTAAGTGTGTGACAGTGGTTTTTCAATAAAAAAATCCAGACCCGCATCGACGACCTTCTGCGCAACAGGGATATGCAGGTGATTCGGGGTGCAGATGAGTGCCGCATTATAAGATTCGTGCTTCAATGCTGCATCGAGATCATAGACCGGGGCATATCCCTTATCCCTGCAAAGTACGGTCAGATTTTCACGTGCCACATCATGAATGCTGACTTTTGCACCCAATTGGGCACAATTTTGTGCATGACGGCGCCCAATCGAACCGGCACCGATGATCAAAATTTTTGGCCTGTCTTGCTGTTCATCCATCGAATGATTCCTCATGAAGATAACAATATTCAGATTCTATTTTGGTTTTTCTCAACAGTACATTGACGGGTTTTGTCATAAATTAATAGCTGGGAAAAATTATAGTGAAAAAACCTATGACGATAAGTCATTTTATCAACCAAAAGTAAGGTTGATAAAAAACAAAGAGCGGCAAATTATGCCTTCCTGAAATTTTCATCCACTTGCACAAGATCGCCGCGAATAATATGATAAATCCCTTCAAAATTCCCCCGCGCAACCAAGAAACCATTCCGGTTCCTCTCCCACACGCTTTGTAACAGGTTGAGCAGAACCTCGCCAATTGCAGACCAGTAAAACAGCACTACTGACAATTCGGGATTTTTCTTCACAAAGTGATAGCGGTTGATGACTGCCATTTTTCCCAGCGTTATATTCTTCGCGGGGTTAAACGGCGGGGGGTTATGTGTGACCCTTGCTTTATGAACAACGAATAATTGGTATTTTTTAAACACACGATAACTAAACTCTGCGTCCTCATGATATGCCCAGCCGGAATACCATTCGTCATATTTATAACTGTTCAGGATTTCCCGCCTCCATATTGTCGCTCCGCCGCAGAGCCATTCACATGGAATATCCTGGCTGGCTGGAAAGGCGCTGGTGCAGAACCCGGACCTGAGCACTTTTCCTGATACAGGGTTACCAATGCAAAATATTCTCCGGATTATCCCTGACAGCGGCTTCTTTTCCGGAATATTGATTATGTTGAATCCGACCCCCCCCGTATCCGTTGGACACTGCTCCCAGAAACTGAGCATTGCTTCAATTGCACCCGGTTCAAGCTCAATGTCGTCGTCAAGGTAACCGCTCAGCGTGATATCGTCATGCAGTTGTTTTATCCCTTCATTCCTCTGTCTGGTCAGCGATGGCGGGGAGACATGAATATAGGTATCATCGCTGGAAAGATACTCCCGGATCTGTGATTCTACCGGCTTATCACTCCCGTCGACGATCACCACTTGGGAGGGCCTGATCTCCTGCGCATTGATCGTTTTTAATAATTTAATCAGTAATTCCGGCCGGTTCCTCGTAGGAACAATCAGGGCCAGCCGGTGTCTGAAATCGGTCTTATTAGGAATATTCATACCATCCTGCAATTTGATTAAAAGAATTCACATGAGGAATTCCTGAAGCCGGTCATCAGTGATCCTGGCAATATACCGGTCGATAAATTCCTGGGATGCCCGGAGTTTTGGTATGTATTCTGCCGGGTCCATTGCGTACATCATTGTGATGGCGTCTGCTAATTCCTTTTCTGTGCGAACGGTCCATGTAAGGCCTGAAAAATCGAACAGAGGATTGACACTGATGATGTCAGACTGTGCCACATAGAATACCGGTATTCCCATTTTCAAAGCTTCCAGCGCGAGTGTGCTCCCACGGTAAATTACAGCATCAGTGGCGTCAAGATCCGCCCGAACCGAATCGTTTTTTGAGATTGAGAAATTGCTGCACACCCCAGCATCAAAGACAAGATTTTTTTTGAAATCCCGGTAAGGCAGCGCCGGGTGGGGACGGATGACAACCTGTATAGTATCGTTGTCGTGTAGTGCTTTAAAGGCAAAATCTGAAAGATTTACGGATTCGGTGAGGACTCCTTCCGGGGTTACAAGCACGGAGTTATGGCGGATCCGTTCTTTTGCAGCAAGGGAAAACAGATGAGCAAAGCGAAGCCCGCAGCCGGCTTTCACCCGTTCTGGATCAAAATTACCTTCATGGATCAGGAATTCACGGGTCACGTCACCAACCGTAACTATCCGATCCGGCATGGGGATGAAATCCTTTTCCCGGCTGCTGATAATCATGTTTAGGGAGGATTTCGAGAGTGCCGCGTGCTGGTAGCCGATAATTTTTGTAGCAGGAGAAATGTCTCTCAACGTCCCAAAGCACACTTTTTCCCATGGATTGTTCTCATAGGTTGTTGTAAATGTGTCAACCGTTATCGTTTTCACAAGTCCTGTAATAATCGAAGAATAAATATACTGTTCAAAGATGTGAAGACGAAACTCCTTTGCCAGTTCCTGTCCGACAACCCCGGTCACATCAAAACCACAACACATGATCCGATCAGTGAGCACAATCCGGTTTTTCCTGATTGCGAGGAGGGCATGGATGGGATCTGCAAATGATAAAAAATATTCTTCAGGAATGATAAGATGATCCTGCTCACCGGCAATTTTCCGTGCAATTTCACGGTAATTGCCGATTGCTCCCGCGAGAATGAGCACGTTTTTATAGCGGGAAATGAAATCGGGAAGCGTCCCGAAAAATGAATCATGGTATTTACTTCCCATGATTGAACGTTCGTAAAATCCGGATCGGACTACGTAATATCGGCCGTCCCTGTCGATCTTTTCCCGTACGCGACGGGAAAAATACCATCTCGAGATGAGGATCTTTCCCCATATCCTGAATACGAACCGGACCCGGCTTGTGATCCCGGAGAATGCATCTGCAGCTGCATGAAAAAAGGATTCAAAAAAACCGGTATGACGGATAAACCTTCTTGAGTGCTCTTGGCAGTACAGTTCAAGAGAGGGAAGAATTGTCGGGGGCGGGTTGATGATAATCAGATCCCTGTCTTCTCTCTTTTCTAAAAACCGTAATAGAGATACAAGAAAAAAGATGTCGGGCAGCAGCTGCGAGATGAACTTGTTCTTTGACGAAACAAATGTCGCCCACCAGGTGCGGGAATGGTATTGTTTCCCCAAGCCGCCGATAAGGTCAATATAATTTTTCACATATTCCTGCCGGAACTCCTCATTCTGGATCAGATCAAGGGGAACCTCACGGGCACCGCCCGATGCAAGCAGCGTGATGAGCGGTGCACTTTTTTCGCCGGGATACAGAAAATCTGGATTTTTGTACCTGCCCAGTATATCCTTTACTTCCCGTTCATTTCGTGCAATTATTACATCCATATGCATTCCGGTAATCTGGACAGATTTGAGATTGTGTTTGGCCGTCGGCAGCCTACCGCCAAATCGGCAGGTTAAGGTTGTTTAAGAGATTTTCAACCGACTCACGCTCCATTTCAGCCCGGGACTCCTCCGTCAGGGTTGATATATGCGGGGTGAGTACCACATTTTTAAGCGTGCGGAGCGGACCATCGTAGGGTTCATTTTTAAAAACATCCAATCCGGCACCACCAAGTTGCCCGGAACGGAGATTTTCATAAAGGGCGGTTTCATCAATGACCTGTCCCCTGGACGTGTTGATAATAATTGTCCCTTTTTTCATTGTTAAAAACTCTGACGGTCCCAACCTGAACGGGTTTTCAGATGAGAGGGATACATGGAGACTGATCACATCGCTTGTTGTGATTAGGGTTTTTAGATCCACGATCCGTACTCCGTGCAATTCAGCCCATGAATGATCCGGGTAGAGATCATACCCCATGACATCCGCATGGAAAAGCCTGATATATTCTGCCACCTTTTTTCCGATTCTTCCAAGCCCGATAATACCGATCTTCCGGCTTGAAAGGTTATGCCCGGCCTGTTTATTCCATTGCCCGGACTGAACGACTGCCGTATGGTATGTCAGGAGGCGCAGAAGATCAAAGATCATGGCAATTGTCATTTCAGCAACGGGTTCGACCACAACACCGGGTGTATTCAGGATGGTAATTCCCTGTCTGCGTGCATACTGCTGGTCGATAGTATCCGTGCCAACACCGCTGCGGCTGATGCATTTCAGCTCGGGCAACTGCTCGAGAACTTCACGGTCATAGGGTTCAACACCGGCAATAATTCCCTGGCAGCCATGTGCAAGCTCAATTATTTCATCACGGTTGAGCCGGTGGCCCTTTCTGTTGTACACGATTTCTGCACCGGACTGTTCAAGCATCCTCACCGGCATGTCTGAATACTCCCCGAAACTCTGGAGTGCCACGAGAATTTTCACGGTCATAGGGAGAGGATCCTTTCGTAATATTCACGCTGCACAGGATCAGTCCTGAGAACATGTTCGACGACCGCAACATCATCCGGTCGGTCCACTCCATGTGTCTCGTCGTTGATTATTACGCTCCGGATTGAAAACCCATGTTCCAGAATTCTCAGGAAGTCAACTGATTCGGCAACCTCCAGCTGAGTCGGTGACAATGCCGTAAAGGTTGACAGGAAACTGCGGGAAAATGCAGAAACCCCTGTCTGTCGGTAGCAGGGGGCATGGTTATCGACACGGAAATAGGGTATGGGAGCACGGGAAAAAAACATGATGTTTCCCTGCAGGTTGACTGCAGCCTTGACGATATCAACATCATTGAGATCGTTCCGATCCCTGATCAGTGATATCAGGTTGGTGCAGTTCACGGACGGATCGGAAAAAAACGGATCAATGAGTTGCCTGATAACCCCGGGCATGAACAGGGGCTCATCCCCCTGTATCATGACAATAATGTCGGCGTCCACACCATGGGCCGCTTCTTCAACCCGGTCCGTGCAGCGCTCATGGGTTGATGCTGTCATGATCGCTTTTCCCCCGTACCGGTGAACTGTATCCATGATTTCATGATCACAGGTCGCAACATATACTTCATCCACAGCATCTGAAAGCAGTACCCGACGCCGAACATGCTCGATCATGGGCAGATCGAGGATACGGGAAAGCGGTTTGCCGGGAAACCTTGAGGCAGCCATCCGGGCGGGAATAATCACCGCGACCTTTTTACTCATTGCGGCAGCACTCCGCAATCAACATTGATGCACTGGCCGGTAATCGCGGATGCCGCGTCAGATGCCAGGAAAAGACATGCTTTGCCGATCTCCTCACCAAGCGGAAGCCGCCTGAGCGCAGCATTTTCAAGGGCGAACTTTTCCAAATACGCCTGAATATCCCCACCTGCAGCCGGAGAATGTGCATCCTGCAGGGCTCCAAGAAGACCCGGCGTGGAAATATATACCGGGCAGACCGCATTAACCCGGATTCCCCGCGGCCCGATTTCCTTTGCCAGTGCCTGGGTAATTCCGTTGACACCGAATTTCGACGCGCAGTATACCGAGTTGTTAGCACTCCCGCGCTTTCCGGCAATACTTGAGATATTGATGATGGACCCGTTTTTCTCAAGGTGACGGGATGCTACCTTACAACCAAAAAATACACCTTTGAGATTGGTATCGATCATGGTATTCCAGAAATCCTCGTCCACTTCCCCGACCGGGCGCCATGCAGAAAATCCGGCACAATTGATATACGTATCAAGCTGCCCGGTCCATGCAAGGGTCTTTTCCACAAGCCGGATTATTTCGGATTCAGATCTGACATCCGTTTTAAAGAACCGTGCCCGTTTACCAAGCTTTTCAGCAATCCTGGTATCTGTTTGGGCACCAATCGTCACATGATATCCATGCTCATAAAAAACCCGCGTGATACTCTCCCCGATTCCCCGGTTTCCACCTGTGATAATAGCTGTTTTTCCTGTCACGATCTATCGCTTCCTTTAAATCGTCATCGCGGTAAATCCGCCATCCACCGTTATCTCGGCACCCGTCACGAAGGTCGCTGCTTCTGATGACAACCAGAGAACGGCCCCGCACAGTTCATCCGGCCTGCCGTACCGTTTCATGGGCGTATGCCCGAGAATCGCCCGGTTCCGGTCTTCATCGATGAAATGCCTCCTGCTCCATTCCGTGGGAAAAAATCCAGGCCGAAGGGCATTGACCCTGACATTGAACGGGGCCCATTCACGGGCAATATTCTGGGTCAGGTTCCTGATGCCGGCCTTTGCCACAGAATATGTGAACGCTTTTGAGAGCGGCGGACCGGCCGAGGCTGAAGAGATATTAATGATCGATCCTTTCTTCTGGTCGACCATGTATCTTCCAAAGACCTGACAACCGAACAATGTCCCTATAAGATGGACATCAAGAATGGCATGCCATTCCTCAGCAGTTATGTCAAAGAAGGGTGTCGGTGCATTGATCCCTGCTCCATTAATCAGGATATCAACATCGTCAAACTCAGATAGGATTTCTGCCAGCACGGATTCATGATTTTTCTTGTCCGTTACTTCAAGAAGGAATGGTGAGGCGATCCCCCCCCATGACCGTATGTCATCCACAACCGCATTGATACTTTTATCGTCACGGTCAAGGATGGCCACCTTTACTCCAGCGTGTGCAAGGGAGCGTGCCATTTCGCTACACAGGTACCCACCGGCCCCGGTGATTGCGGCAACCTTGCCTTCAAGCCCGAATAATTCTGTCAGATAATCCATCGCGACCACCATTCATCAGGTTTTTTACGATATATGCTTTTATTTCATATAAATCCTTGAAACATAGAGCTGGGACATCGTGGAAGTCATACCCGCTGATCCTGCCGATGAAAATGCACCCAGATTCCCTGGCCGAAATGTAATCCTCCCTGCTGTCACCAATGAACAGGATCTCACCGCAAAAGGCATTCTCCCTGCGTGCAATTTCTTTTAACATGATTGCCTTTTTCATCGGGGCCCCGTACACTTCCTTAAATATACCGGCAATACCTCTTGCAGAGAGAATCCGGGATAATTCATCGAACGGCGTCGCTGATGCGAGATAAAATGGAATTATTTTATTAAGGTCTGTTATCATATCGAGAGCCCCGTTCACGTAGGGGCATTTGGTAATTTTCTCCCGGGTCATACGTGCATATTCATCAGCCCATTCCGCTGCCAGATTCGGGGAATAGTGCTCGTGCATTATGTGTTCCATGATGTAGCGGAATTTTTCATGACGGCCAACCGCATTATGTGCCCTGTGATATTCCATCACCTGATCATAAAATTCGGGATATGCAGAAAAAAGATCAGAAAAAGCCTGATGCTTTATCTGGTTTGATTCGACAACAACACCGTCAAAATCGAGTACAATTGCCCGGATTGCCATGAAGCCCTGATTCTCGCTATTGTGCCTGCCTGATAATGTTCCCCATATTTTCACTCCATTTCCAGAGCAGGAATACATCGGACGCAAGGACAATTAATGTGTAGCCGGCGTCTTTTGCAGTCTTTATAGATTTCAGATCGGGTTCTGTAAGCTGGGTTCCACAGGCTTTATTGTGCCCTTTACAGGCTGCAATAACCTTTTTTCCTGCGGCAGTCACGAGGGGGTTGTCCAGTTGTCCTGGAATCCCCAGTGATCCTGAAAGATCGTAGGGACCTATCATCGCCCCATCAACCTGATCGCAGGAAAGGATCTCGTTAATGTTATCGACTCCTTCAATGGATTCAATCTGGACAATGACAGTAGATGCAGAATTCCATGAGTTTACATATTCATCAAAATCAAACCCATAACCCTGCGCACGTGAGATCCCGAAACTGCGCTTCCCCAGAGGGGAATACTTGGACCAGCGGATAATGTCCTCAACGTCCTGCGGTGTATCAACCATGGGAACAATGATGCCATCGGCTCCCGAATCGAGCAATCGCTTGATCATCTCCATATTATGGGAGGCAATCCGCGGAAGACAGAGAACCCCGTTTGCATGCGACGCTGCTATGATCCTCTGGGACTGTTCCTGACTGATGGTGCTGTGCTCTATATCGATTCCGATAAAATCAAATCCCGCACGGGTCATAATCTCGGTGATCTGGGGATGTGCAATAGAGGTCCATCCGCCAAAAACACATTTATTGGTGCGTAATTTCGATTTGAATGTTGCACGGGCTTCATTCAGCTGTTTTAAGGTATTCATTGCTTTCATGATTATCAGAGAGAGAACAAATATTAGAATTCATTTTTCGCAGCATCGCGGAGAAACATCTGTACAGTCTCTTTTGAGTAAGGGTGCACAATCATTCCTTTGATGATATCAGGAGTGACAGTGACGATATCTGCCCCGGCTTCTAACCATTCGATCACATTGAGCACTTCGCGGGTCGAACCAATAATAATCTTTGCGGGTAGCTTCTGATAATCGAGAACTTTTCGCAATTTCCGAATCTCGTCACAGCTGCTATATCCCATATTGTTCACCCTCCCGCCAAAGAGGGAGACATATGTTGCACCGGCCATTGCGGCAAGCAGGCACTGCTGGGCACTCATCATGGCAGTGGCATTCACTGGGATTTTGTAATGTGACTGGAGTTCATGAATTGCTGCAAGATTTTCCAGCTCTCCCTCGGGGCCATGGATGGTAATTTTTACATTGATATTTTTTGCCCACCCAGCATATTCCCGGGCCTGCCGGATCATCTTTTCGTAATCGTTCGTGGTGACCTCAACAGAAAGTGGATATGGATCAATTAAACGGGCAATTTCGATCGAACGCTGTTTTATGGCTTCCTTCCCGCCGGTTATCCCGTCCTTTATGAGGATGGTCGGGTTGGTTGTCACTCCCCGTATGATCCCCATTTTCATATATTTCTCAATCTCACTGATGGTCCCGGTATCCAGAAATATTGCCATATTTAAACCTCTCGTTTCATTAGTATTTTTATAGCATTGTTAAATTATTTTCCGGTAAAGAACGTTCATAATAAAAATCAGGAAGATATTTACGATTTACAAAGGAAATCAGGCTTTTTTCTGGGTTGACTCCCACTTGTTTTCGATCACTTTCATACGGGGATCCGAGGCTATAAGATGCCACAACACTCCCTGGAATGCCTCTGAATGAGGGGTGATCGTCTCGGGATTAACCGTAGGAATGATGACACACGCATCAGCAACCTTTGCGGTATAACCACCATTTCTTCCAACTATTCCGAGAATCTTTGCTTTCTTCTGTTGTGCATACTCAAGGGCCCGGACAATGTTTGCACTGATATTTTTCTCAAGATTGCCACCACCAACGGAAAAAACGAATACTGCATCACTGGATCGCAGGTTGCTCCCTTTAAGCCATTCTGAAAAAACCGTATCCCATCCTTCATCATTGGTCCGTGCCATCAGCTCAGATACGTTGTCAACCGGAGAATATGCTTCAAAACCAGCAAGTTTCCTGAAATCATTCACTGCATGGGATGCATTTCCGGCACTGCCACCCACACCAATGAAAAAAATGCGCCCCTTCTCTTTACGAACCGTTTTTAAAACCCGGATTATTTTTTCAATTTCTGCGGTATCGATCCTATCGACAATCTGTTTGACTTCATCAAGATACTGTTCTGTGTAGGACATTATTTCACACCCCCTTCTTTTTTGCAGCAATTCGTACAAACGAACTGAGCTTATTGACCTGGAGGAACGTCTGGAAATCCTTTTTTAATTGTTCATCATCGCGATCGAACATCGTTTTAATGAAACGGGGGAATCCTTTGTTAGGATCCCTGCGGTACGCCTCCTCAACGATGTTAAAATCCAGCATTCCGGGTGTGCTGAACTCGATGAGCTCAAATCCATGGCGTTTGAAAATTATCTGCAGCCCTTTCTGGGATAACACGTTGATCCGATCGAGTGGAAACACACTTTCGGAATGGTTCCAGAGCACCTGAAGATCAAAACCGCTAATCGAAATAGTTGTGATAAAACAGAGTCCGTTATCACTGATCATTTCACGCATCCGCGTCATCAGCGCATCCACATCGCTTGTGTAATCAATCACTTCGAAGGCTGTGATGATATTGGGTTTCTGTCCCGGCTCTTTCTGCATATCGTCTTCCCGCACAATCCTTGTGTTATTTTCAGGGCTGGTATACTCCTCAAACTCTTCCGGGTCAAAATAGGGGTTGACGATTATCTTGCCGGAAAAATTTTTGTTTTTTGCAAGTTCACGGCTGTAACTGATATTTTTTGAATTGATATCCGCAACAATTTTCTTTCCGGACAGATATTCGTCGGCCGTATCAAGGATCCACTGGAACCTCGGGATGTAAATCTTCTCCTTTCTTTTTTTGTCCGTGGTCTTTGTCAGCGTTTCCTGCCAGTAATGCGATGATCGGGATGCAAGGAAGTGGTTCCTGATCTCACGGTCGTCCGGTCGCGGGGACATATATACTGTACCACAGTTGCCGCATTCAAGGTACCCGAACCCAAATTTTTTAAAGGCCTTTTTTGTTAAACCGGATCTGCATGCCGGGCAAACGACATTTTTAAGACTTTTTTTGTTTTTGAACTCTGATTTCAGATCCGCCATGTTCAGTGAGAGGTACTGCTCAAATATCCGGTCTGGTTTGAATTCTCTCTCCTTAGCAGTATCAGTGAAAACTACATTTTTCATATGGTTTTATCCTCCTTTACGCTAATGGCATTCCCGTCAACAATTTTCTCATCCCGGTAAAGGGTATCGATCAACTCCATCACCCGCAGGGCATCATATGATGAGCTGTTATCGACTTTCTTGTTCCGGAGGATATATTCTGAAAACTGTTCCACCTCAATGGACCAGGACAGATCCTGGTCGAAATAAATCACCTCTTCACGGGGATTACCCAGAGCAAAAGATTCATCCTCGAACTGCCGTTTGCCGACAACAAGGGTTTCTCTGCCGTAACTGCCGGTTTTTGAGAGCAGCCCTTGCACAATCAGGTAGGCCTGCTCGAGAAATATTTCAATCTTGAAGCAGTGCTTCCATAAGGTAGCTGATGAATGGAGGGTGGCCACCTGACCATCCGAATTCCTCATGAACACAAACGCGTTATCCTCGACATCTGCTTCCCAGAACATCCGCGAGAGAAATCCCTTAATCTCCTGATAATCCCCGCAGAAATAACGGAAAAGATCGAGCATGTGGATTCCCTGGTCAAGAAGAATGCCACCACCGGATATCTCTTTCTGGTTGCGCCACGATGAAAGGTAATTTTTCCCACCGGATTTGCCATATGTGCCTTTCAGGAAGAGTATCTTCCCAAGCCGGCCGCCTTCAATCATCTTCTTTGCTTCAAGAATTCCCGGATGATAACGGTGATTGAACCCGAACATCAGTTTGAGATCCGGATTATTTCTCTCGGCTTCGATCATCATCTTAATATCATCAAGATTTTTCCCGGGTGGCTTTTCACAAAAAACATGCTTTCCGGCATTCAGGCTTTCGACAACAATGGTCGGTGAAAACGAGTTAGGAGTACAGATAAAGACAAGGTCAATGTCCGTTTTTAACAATTTTTTATAATCGGCATATCGTTTACATTTTATCGTATCATCCGTGGCCATCAGATTCTTGTTGGTATCACAGATTCCCGCAAGCTGGAGTTTAGGATTCTCTTCGACAATTTTTTTTCGGATTTTACCCATATAGCCGTAACCAACGATCCCGGCTTTGAGTTTATTTGATTTAGTCATCAGAGATGGATACTCTCCATTTTCTAGTATATTTTAGTGCGACATTATTTTAGGTTTGTGAGACTTCCTGTTTTGAATGCGACATAAAAGGAGAATGTCCTAATAGCATCTTGATAAGGATTGTGGTTACTCAAAAGATTTTAAGTTGCGACAATCATATGTGAGATAGATTTCAGATCCAGGGGGATTCTCTGACCATGTACGATGCCATTTTATCAATATTGTATGATAAATATTTTCTTTCGTTTTCCGGACATTCAGAGGTCACATCGAGTCACTGGCAGCAGGTTGGATCTCAGCAGGTAACAAAGGACAAGGATCTCTGGCTCGTCAAAGGTCAAGGATTTGGGAATTTTCTGGACAATAATATAACGAACCAAATCTTTCACGCACCGGAACTGATCCTCTCGGCAAGACTGTTGCAAACCCACCATTGTCCTCAGAAAATCTTTCAGGCAGGAAAAAGGGTTGCAGATTCACAGAATCGCCTATGTGAATTTGATTGTGTCAAACAGATGCTTTCGGTGTCCGCGATTATACAACAACTGAAAATTGACCTTTCATCCGAACATCCCTTTACTGATAAGGGAATAACGGTTGCCTGTGTCATTGGCGATGGTTATGGATACTTCACTTTACTTTTAAAAGCCCTTGACCCGGATCTAAAAATCATCACGGTGAACATTGGGAGAACATTGTTGTTTGATGTCCTGTTTGTAAAAAAAGGGCTGCCACAGGAAGAATCGCGCCTGATTGATGCCTTAAACTCGATGGATCCACTGGTTTCCCTGAATTTTTGTGAAGCGGAACAGTACGAGCTCTTACACGGTATGCCTATCGATCTGTTCGTCAACATCGCATCCATGCAGGAAATGAATCCTGTTGTAATAAATACCTATTTTGAGTACATGAGAGCGAGCAGGTCTGAAAAGGTATTTTTTTATTGCTGCAACCGGATTAAAAAAAATCTTCCGGATGGCACCATTACCCAGTTTTCTGAATACCCGTGGGGTGATGCCGTCATTCTTCTTGATGAACTATGCCCGTGGTACCAGGAATTTCCGGTGACAACTCCCCCATTCTGGAAAAATTTCGACGGCCCCACCCAGCACCGGTTTGTCAGATTAAAATAAGGGTGCCTATTTTTTTTTCATAACAGAACGGATCCACCACCTGTCAGGACCTTCCTCATCAAACCGGTAGGTTTCGAACAATTTTTTCCTCATAAAATCATCTGATTTTTCAGGAAACAGTGCCGTAAATAACCGGGACTCTGCTCCGGAAAGGAAGTTACGGATATCTTTAACAAGTTTTATCCCGTCCTGTTCTGCAATCAACAAATCCCGCAGCTGGCCATAACCCGTCTGATGAATGACCGAAAGACCGGTTTTATCAGCAAGTGCTAAGAGGCTTTTTTCAGTGTACACCACGACATGCGGTTCAAGGAGTGATTTAAATGTGTCATCCCGTTCGGGAAGATCAATGAATACGTACCCGCCCGGTTTGACATGGCTGATAATGTCTGACAGGAACGGCAAGGGATCAGGAACATGCTCCAGGACATAACAGATAGTCACAAGGTCAAATTGCCGGTCCCCAATACTGGCAATATCGGGAAATCCTGAAATCCCCCTCTTTTTTAACCGCTCAAGATTTTCCGGGCTGGGATCAGTTGCAAAAAAAGCAATCTGATCAAATCCCTGTTCTTTGAAGGCTTCATAGAGGAGACCATGCCCGCTCCCAACATCCAGAATTTGCGCATCGCCAGGGAGACGAATATGCCGCGTGATATATCTGACTCGTTCTTCTGCCTGGATCTTGTAGACAATCCCCACATCTTCAGATGTCGTCCAGACTGTTTTATAGTAAAGATCGAGATCCGACTTGGACGGCATCGGATGGATAAAAATCAGCTTGCACTCCGAGCATTCGTAAAGATCCCTTTCTCCAAAGAGAGGATTTTGGTTTTTATAGTGGGAGATATAATCAACCCGTGTCTTCTTCTCACACAACGGACAATAAAGATGCATCAATTTCATTCTGGCTTCTGCATGTTTTTTGCTTTGATCCTGCTACTTTGTTGACAGATAATGTTCTTTAAATTTTAAAGAGAATGTTTTGAAATCCCTCTTCTTTAGATAATTAAGAGCGCTGATAGTATGCGAAACAATCAGGGGTCGTCCTACACCAAATATTTTATTGAAAATAATTGATTTGATATTCAGATAATTAAGAAGGATTTTTGATGTGAATGAATCCGAAAAAACGGCTTTTTTTACAAGCGTTTCGTTTGCATAATTATTGACAATTAACCATATTATGTTTTTCAGAATTTGAAGTCTGGAATAGGGGAATAATCTGGATTTAAAACTCCAGTTCTTTGTAGTTCTTTCAATTAATGCATCCATATTTGAATCTGATGGTTTTATGTGGTGGTCTTCAATTGCTTTCAGGGTCAACGGGTAATTGGGAAAATATTGCATTGAGTAAATATTGACCAGCAAGGGATGTGGTAAATCATACAGCAGTTTGATAGTGTCTTCCAAATCTTTCTCTCTTTCGTAGGGGCTATCCAGAATGAAATCATATTTAACATTTAATTTCCGCGAGGTAAATTCCTTAACAAGAGCAATAATCTCTTCATTTGTTCCGGGTCGATTATATATCTGGTTTCTTACATAATCCGAACCAGACTGGATCCCGAAAAGGACCGTGTCCAATCCGGCAGTAACAAGTATATCCAATATCTCCGTGTTCAATGATTTGGGATGGTACATAACGAAAAAAGGCAATCCGATCTCGTTCTTATATTTGATTGAAAAATCCGACAGCCACACTTTATCAAGCGAGAATCCATCATCAGCAAAAAGAATATATTTTGTATTGCCTTTAGTCTTTGATAAGAATTGCTTGATCTCAGAGATTACACAATCCACAGATTTCCTTCTTGTATAAGAACCCAGAGGTTTATATAATGATTTCAAAATACTATTTACACAAAATGAGCATTTCCACGGACACCCGCGGGATGATAAGATATAATAATTCGAATCCAAAAGAGTGGTATCATTTTTCGAAATATTATCATTATCGATAAAATAGTAATAGTCACTTCCATATAGCGGATACGGCAAAGAGTCCAAGTCCTGGATCAGAGGCCGGAGAGGATTTTTGATAATTTCGTTGTCCTTTTTAACCCATAAATTGTTGATATGGTCAAAAGATTTTCCATCTCTTATTGCTGTGACAAGATCAATAAATGCCCCTTCTCCCTCACCAACACAGATAATATCTGTATCATCAACACAACTATCGGGGTATATTGTCGGATGTATCCCCCCCCAGATGATTTTTATTTCAGGATTTTGTGCTTTTATCAGTCTTGTTAATTTTCGAGCAATTTTTAAATACGGTGACAAAATCGTAAAAGAGACAATCGCAGGATTCAACTCTTTGATCAAATCAAGAAAAAGGGTTTCTTCTTTTTTGCTGGGGAATTCAAAGGTGTTGGTATCACAATTTTTCAGAAATATTGTATACGGTCTGATTCCATCGATTTTTTCAAGCAATGGGTGTAAAATCCTGACCGGAAAATTCTGATACCGGTATAATGCTACAAAGACAACAGTAAGTGTCATGAAACCTCCAGATGCATCATCATGATCTCTCTCCAATTTTTTTTGCCGGAACTCCCGCAACTATCGAATATGGTTCAATATTCTTTGTTACCACCGCTCCGGCAGCAACTACAACACCGTTTCCTATGTTAACATCCGGAAGAATAATAGCATTTGACCCTATCCAGACATCATCGCCAATGATAATTGTACCGCTTGAATGTCCTTGGTTTATTATTAATTCATCTCGTTTTTTATAATTGTGGTTTGCTGCCCGTATTATTACATTTGATGCAATGAGTACGTTGCTCCCTATTATTATCGTTCCTCCACAATCTGCAATAACCATAACATTTGTACTCAATCCTACATTATCCCCAATAGTGATGACCGCATTTTGCCTTCGTGCTAAAATCCGGCAGAATATATCGTGTCTGAAGTTTTTGCCGACTTTTATGTTACCTTCTATCCGTGTGGTCAATTTATCAGCGATTTTTCTTAGGATCGTATCAATCATAATCTCACCGGTGAACTGATTATTCCAAGTATATTTATTATGGCATCGCGCTATATTTCCACATTTTTTTAGAGAGACTCATTGACATGTATGTGATAATAATAACACTTAAACGGATTAAAACATGTGCGGGGCGGGTTATTTTTTTCCATCGGCCTCCATTCATATCCAAATAAACCTCTTAGCTCTTCCTAGGAATCATTATTTTATGAAAGTAATAACGTCTGCAGCCGATCTATCGCTTTCATATCCAGGTACTGGTCAATTTCACCTTTTACGTATCGTTCGAGAAATGCTTCGAACTGCTCATTGGTGATTTCATAGAGCCAGTACCGAACCAGTTTTTTCAATTCCATGTAATCATGTGCAACAAAATTCGGATAGCGGTTGAAGTAATATTTTCCCCCGATATCACGACCGGCGACATTATAATAAATTGATTTTACTTTCGCACCCAATGCCTCAGCATTTGTCGATGTATAGGCAACCGATATTACAAGATCGGAAAATGCAATTACATCAGTTGAAAAAATGCAGTCAGTTTCAGTCTTTCTCACAACAAGACAACGGGGATGGTTTTCGAGTTTCTCATACACCGGGGCGAGCTCCGGAGTTGCAGATAAGGGCTTTTTTTCCTTAAAAATTATATTTATATTGGGAAACTCATCAAGAAGCATGAGTATCTCTTCACCAAACCGTATACCATCGCTCACGGTATTAGGTGCCCAGTCTGCAAAACTGTTATCAAATATTCCAATGATTGTTCCCTTGAGTCCTTTTGATTGTATTTTTAAAGACAATAAAGAGGGTACTTTTCCTTCACGAATCTCCCTGATCCTTTGTGATGCCAGCACCCCGACAGGCACATAATACCCGATTGAATTCCGGTTATTTGAAAAATATCGAATTATCTTATTTCCAAATACAACAGCAAAATCTGATTTCATGAATGTATGAACAGTCGCTATAGGAACGGTTTCATCATATCCGCTGACATAATCGGCCGCGGAATTGTCCGGATATACATACCATGTCCTGCATCCGTTCCTTGAGAACAACAGGCTTTTCGAGATCGTATCGGGCAATAAGATTGAAATGTTATTTTTAATTTTATAGCAATCAAAAAAAATATTCCATTTGATCACATCGGTAAAAATTCGTCGGTTGGTCCGAATTATCACAGCATCTTCACGAAGTGAATGATAAAGGCATCGTATCCAGGCCGGAAAAGTTTTTGTCAAAAAGGGCATTAAAAATTCTTTTACACTTAATTTCTCTCGTTTGTGTAAAAAATCAAATGTGATAAATCCCTTTTTTTCTATATCTTTGGCAAAACTGGCATGGGCAGTTTCATCAATGAAAAGACACTGGTCCCGGGGGAAAGCATACCGTTCGTCGATGAGATAATCGATATAATGATGATTATATCCGAAGAGTGCAGGGAGATTCGCGTTGATTCCCACATGGAACTCTTTTGATGTTTTTTTCCTGAAGGTGAACCATTTGACTTTCCTTATAAGAATTACCATAGGGTAGAAAAAGATGAAAAAATCCCTGAATTGAGAGATAAAATTCCGGATTTTTACACCGGCACCAGAAACATTAATTATTTTTTGATTTGTAAGTAAAGAAACCGAAAAATCTGAATATATATGATAATAACGTGCGGGATAAAACGTGACTTCCTGTAAACTCATCTTGGAAATCTCATTGATTCGCAATTGATTGTCATATATTTTCTGGAGATCAAGAAGCAGCTCCTTTTTATACATATATAAAATTTCATCGGAATTAAAAAGGCGCCGGGAAATTTCGATTGATTTGCATTCTGAAAAATATCGATCAAATATATAGTCCAAGTGTTTATGCGCGTATACCCCGGCATCCATAAAAAAAGTATAATTAAAAATCTGTTTTGACAAATTGACCAGTCTTTTCTGATCAATAGTATCTTTTATTTGAGACTTTTTTACCAGCGCGTCGTCGATTTGAAAATAATAAATACAATATCCATTTTTAAGATACTGTTGCACATAGGGATAATATGCATTATTTATTTCCTCAAAAATCACTATTTTTCTGGTTTCTGGATCTGTCATTCTGACTTCCTTTTAACAGAATTATGGACATATCTTTTTCTGCCATTGATACAGCGTCACCTCTTTTTTTAAAAATACGCTGCTCATTGATCTCTGATAAATGCCTTCGTCTTCTCAATCCCTTCATCCAGCGAGGTCTTTGGCTCCCACCCAAGCAGCCGTTTTGCTTTAGATCGGTCACAGATAAGTTTCGGAATCTCGCTCTGCGGGTGGATGTGCTTAACGTGTTTAATCCTTGATTTGTCCTTACAGATCATGGCCGCAAGATCATTGATTGTCACATCTTTTCCGAATCCGGCATTAATGATTTCCCCGGTACACCGGTCGCTCATCGCTGCACGAACAACAAAGTCCGCACAGTCTTCCACATACATCAGGTCTCGTGTCTGGGTCCCGTCACCGTATATATTAAGTACGCCTACGTTCAGTTCGTTCTGGATAAAAACCGAGACCACGCCACCTTCACCCGTGGTCTTCTGGTAGGGACCATAGGTATTGAAGGGACGGAGAATTACGGTCGGAAGACCATAGGCATGGTAGTAGGACTGTACCATGTTCTCACCGGCAAGTTTTGCGCCGGCATAAGGAGATGCAGCTTTTGTGGGATGCGATTCGGATATTGCGCTACCGCTAAATGCTGCAGTGTCGTACACCATGCATGTGCTCATGAACACGAACCGAGCATTGATTTTTTTTACTTCTTCGAGAAGGTTGAAGGTGCCGATCACGTCATTTTCAAACACCTTGCGGGGATTGTCAATACTCTCCTGCACGATGATATTTGCAGCAAGGTGGATGACCACATCAAATTTTTGTTTGAAAAGCGCAGAGAGCATCTTTTTGTTCTTGATATCCCCGACTTTAACTTTGAGATAAGGATTTTTGGAGAATTCAGAAAGGTTATTCAGGCTGCCGTTGGAGAGATCATCGAGCACCCCTATGGAATGCCCGTCATCCAATAATCGCTTAACTACCCAGCGACCAATAAAGCCAGCGCCACCGGTTACCAGCACCTTCATATGCCTGCCTCATCCAGCAGCCCTAGGATCTCCCGTTTTGAAAGTGTTTTCATCTGTGCTGAATTTTTTATCGCAGTGATCCGGGAATACCCGGAATAATTAATGTAATCGATCATCTTCATCTGCGGGAAGATGACGTACATGTCCTTTCCTTCATATGCCCGTGACATCTCTTCTTCGGTCATGATCTCCTCGTACATCTTCTCGCCGGGCTTTTTTCCGATAATCTCCTTTTTCGCATTCCCGTACTTTTGGATCATCGCATCGGCAAGGTCATTGATGTTGACTACCGGCATTTTAAAGATAAAAATTTCCCCGCCTTCTGAGAGGATACCGGCTTTCAGGACGAGATCGATTGCAGTATTCCGGGTAATCATGAACCGTGTCATCGCAGGATCGGTGATAGTGACCTTATGGTCATTCTGGATCTGCTGTCTGAACAGCGGGATAACCGACCCGCTTGTGCCGACAACATTACCGAACCTGCAACAGGAAAAGATGGTGGTTCTTGCACCGTAATCATTGGCAGCAGTCATCAGTTTTTCAGCGAGCAGTTTTGTAGTACCCATGGTGTTCGAGGGATTTGCCGCTTTATCGGAACTCGTGAAGATCACTTTTTTCACGTTCTGGCTGATGGCGGCCTGTATCACATTCGCTGTCCCGATAATATTTGTCTCAACGGCATCAAGAGGATTGTATTCGCATTCAAGGACATGCTTGTATGATGCCGCATGAATAACAATATCAATTCCTTTCAGGGCATATTGTAACCGGTTAAGGTTCCTGATGTCCCCCAGAAGGAACCTGACTTTTTTTGCCGTTTCACCGGCAAACTTCTGTCTTAAGTAAAAAAGGCCGTTCTCATTGTTATCAAACAGCCGTATAACCTTGGGATCATACTCCAGCAGCTTTTCAATGAGTGCCTGCCCGATACTACCAGCAGATCCAGTGATTAAAATGCTTTTATCCTGATAAAAATTCTTCATCGTAAACCTGCGATATGATTTTCTATATGTTTCTCTGAAATTGATAAAATTCTTTCCTGTGATACATACCAATGGTGGCAGAAATATACTGCATGCCTTATTACCTGATCAGCAACCTGTGGACATTAATCAGCTGTTCTATCAATATACGGTGATCATACCGTTCAAGCACTGTGATTCTGCCCTGCTTCCCCATCTCTTCGCGCGACTCCGTATTATTGTGTATCCAAACAACAGCATCATGCAGGGATTTTACATCCAGTACAGGAACGATAAGTCCGTTTTTTCCGTCTTCAACAATCTCAGGACACCCCCCAACATCTGTGGTTATAGCCGGGATGCCGCAGGCAAATGCTTCCATCACCGATGTCGGAACCGCCTCTGTGTGAGTGGGTAATACAAGACAATCTGCGGCATTCATCCATGTTCGCACTTCTTCAGGGATCTTTTCACCGACGAATCTGCAATTATCAGGATACACAGGAACACTCCTACCTGAACCGACAAATATGAACAGGAGATCCGGGCACTGCCGTGCAACTTTCAGGAGTTCATTGATTCCCTTTGACGGGTGAAGTCTTCCTACGAACAGAAAAATGGTCGCTTCTGCAGGGAGACCAAGAGATTTCCGTGATTGTTCTTTAGAGCCGGGTGAGAAGAATTCTGTATCAACCCCGGTATGGATCGCGGAGATGGTCTCAGGGTTACCACCGATATCAATAAGGACACGCCGCATCTCTTCACTCGCTGTGACAACATGCGCCGCATGCTTCAGCATGGCGTGGGTGAGTGCCATGTTGAAGCGGTTTTTGAATGGATAAATCCGGGCATCATCCCCATGGAACTTGAGAACAAGCGGAACATTCTGCCTCCTGAAATAGGCAGGGATCAGGCTGCTATGAGGGATATATTCCGCCTGAAGAATATCCGGAGTTGTATCCCGTGCCAGAACCATTGACTGATAGTAAAACGGCACATAGCCAATGACTGATGAAGAACTCTTGACGGCTTTTTTTACAGCAATGCCACGGGTTTCAAGGTCCCTGACCATCTGCCTGATGAAACTTCCCCGCCAATCGCCGTCATATGCCGGATACATGTTCGCAAAGAGGCCGAGAGTGTAGTGTGTCACTTGGTCACCCCATTGATGCAGATACTTTTTTTGTGTTCCCGCAAGGTGCATTATCCATAAGCTCACTTCACCAGAACGAGTAGCGAATATCCGCCAAACATTCTCACAGTAAAGTCCTGGGCAACTGGAAATAATAACCGCCTCGGGATTTTCAGGAGCCGATCCTTCATACCATAGTCCCTTGGCAGGGAATATCCCGCAGTATAGGAATAATCGATTATCTCATAACCGAGATCGCGCAATACCTGCAGTGCCAGATCCTTTGAAAAGAAATGCAAATGACCGACTTTTTTCCTCTGCCCGAGTAAAAATTTCTGGTGCATCACTGCCAAGACGAACATCTCAAGGGGGATATGGAGAATCTTGTACCGGCTTTTTTGTTTTAATTCGCGGAGGAACTCTAAATAATCTTCAAGATGTTCAATGAGATCGATGAGCAGAATAAGATCACAGTTAGTTCCCCTTTCCTCTGTGAAATTTTTGAGGCGGAAGCACAATCGTTCATTTTTCCGCTGCTGGCACAATTCGTATGCCTGCGGGGAGATCTCGTAACCGGTAAACATGCACGAAGACGGCATCAGTTTCTGAAGCTGGTTCAGTATTTCCCCGGAGCCGCACCCCACTTCGCAGATGGTCTTTGGTTCGAGCCGGTGCTTCTGAATTATCTTAAAGATCAGGTCCGCTTTCCAGGGAGCATCCTCCACATCCCACGTGGGATTGTGTTTTTGGTATTCACCATCAAGGTACATGTCACCGACGTTCATCCTGCCTCCCTGAAATTTTGATTAAATTATCCCCATCTCACTCAACCGTGCCGGCAGATACTTCTTTGTCACAAAGTCAAGCCCGCGGGCAGCGAACGCCTGCTGTTCTGACTTCAGTCCCATATCAATCTGCAAATTTATCTGTTTTTTCCAGTAATCGTTGGCAAACCGTGGATCGGTCAGTTCCGCATTCAATGCTTCCACATCTTTCTCTGACAGTTTATCGGAAGGAAGGTTGTAGTCACGGATATCGCTCGGCTGTAACCCCAGGAATTGTGCCTTTGGCGTTGCCAGCATCTCTGACATGTGGGCGCTCTTGATCGCCCCGTACGCAACCGAAGCATAAATCCGGTATGACCACGGGTCCCCATCCGTAAAAACAAGGACCGGGAGGTCCCATGTTGTGCTGATCTTGTTGAGCATTCTCCGGGTTGAGCGGGCCGGCTGACCTTTCAGGTGGACGAGTATTGCATTGTACTCTTCATCAAACCCGTTCTCGATCAGCCGGTCATACATACCGCCGGTTTCCAGCGCGATTACAAACTTCGCATCATGGTCCACAAACTCGATGTTTTCAACATTGTTAGGGATCGTATATCCTGCCTGCCCGACATCATCCTGGCAGTGAATTGATCGCAGTCCCCTGCGCGTCTCTTCCTTAATCCTCATCGGGCCGTAAATAGACGCCCCATTCTCCTCTGGGTGGAGGTGGAACCCCTCGCGCGGGACCTCGGAGATGATCTCGAGGTCTTCGATAAGGAAATTACTTTCCTCTTGCGCGCCGAACTTTGCCCGCTTCCAGCCTTCAGAAATGTAATACATCTCTCTTAACGTTGAAGAACGGTTCTCGATCAGCTGCTGCTTCACAAAACCGATCACGTACGCCATCTTTAAAAGATGCGTCGCGCTCTTCGCGGTCGCCGCTGTACGCAGGCTCTCTTTGTCCCCGTACTTCCAGACCTCGCTTGCATCATCGTACTCGATATTGTATTTCGTGCGCGTCGGAAGGGAGATAGAGGGGATCTCACCTGCCTTCATCTGGTCGTACCATGCCGAGGCAATGGCAAGCAACGCTTTCATCGACTTTTTGTCAAGCTCGTCTTTAGACATCGAGATCCACCACCATTTTCTTATTGTCTTCGATGCCCCTGATGTCCAGCATGCCCCCGCCTTTACCACTGTATGTAACACGCCATATTTTCTGGGGCGGGACAACAACCTTCCAGACTTTTGTAAACTGTCCTTCCACATCGGTCACGAAGTCAGGTTTGGGGCTTGCACCGGCAGCATTGTCATGCGATATGTCATACACAGAGATCTCACCGTCATGACCGGCATAGTTTATGACCTCGATGATCACGTTTCCATCGCGCGTCGATTTTTTCGCGATCAGCTTGCGCATGAGTTTTCCTTCAATCGGAGATGTTTCGACAAGTGGTTTTTCCACAATCTCGCTGACCTTTGCCGCAAGCTCCGGAATGATCGCGCACACCGCACGCGCCCTGTCCTCGGCAAGCTTGTTTTTGTCCCTGCGGGAGAGGAAATTCTTAAGGTCACGCCCGAGGTCCTGCAGGGCGAGCACGATCTCTTTTTCGATCTCGGGAATGCTCGCGATCGCGTCCTTACTCTCGCTGGTGAAGGGAACGTTTGTTGATGCGACATGGACAAGGATCAGGATTGGTCCGACTGGCAGGCCCTGCTGGGAAATGTTGTATGCTTTCCAGTTAACATTTGAAATACATCCCGTAATCGCGCATGCGCCCTGCTGGTACATGAGGGGAACGCGGTTTGCAAACCGGAGGATTATTGCGTTACCTTCCGGCGGCAGTTTACCCCCGTATCCTATTGCTGCCTCAACCATGAACGAATGGCCGGAGAAGACCGAGCTCGGGCGGGTACGGGCAGCAACAAAGTCCATCTGGAACTCCTTATCCAGCCCGCGGCGTATGAGTTCCTCTCCAATTGGGGAGAGACACTGTGATGACGGGGGGGCGGGGACCGCAACTCCCTGCATTGCCCCATGCAGCGCCTTGAGGTGATCAGTTGAAAGCCCCTTTACCTTAACCGTCCCTTTCAGGCCAGCCTTATCACACATCTCCTGCGCGGACTTCTTGCCCACCCGGCTGAAACCCTCCACAAGGAATTCGAGGAGTTTTTCTTCGCTGGCAGCCGCCATTCGCTTCAGCTGCCCGAACTCAATCCCGTGCGGGTGCGGCTGGATTGCCTCGGGACATGCAATCACTTCCTGGCTTACCCGCTCAAATGTGAACGATTCATCATCGAGCTCCACCCGGAACCGCGCGTGGGGGTTCACAATCGAGGTGTACCTGAGATACTCAAGGAGCTTCTTCTTTGCTGACATTGTGCTCTTGAACTCAATCTGCACACGCGTCCCATGGATCCGGTCCCAGTCATACTGCTTCTCTGAGATGATGTCAGGTTCGTTGGTCTCGATTTTTATCTGGATCTCGAATCTGGATGCAGGTTCCTTCCCACCAGTGCGCGAGATGACAATCGTGGGAACGCCGCTTGTCAGCTGAGCGTAGAGCACTGCTGCCGAAATGCCAATCCCCTGCTGCCCGCGCGTCTGCCGGATCTGGTGGAACCGTGATCCATAGAGCAGCTTGCCGAACACAAAGGGAACCTGGGCAGGCACGATCCCGGGGCCATTGTCTTCCACGATAATCCGGAAGATATCGTTGCCGGTCTTTTTGATGCTGATATAAATATCAGGGAGTACCTGCGCTTCCTCGCAGGCGTCAAGTGCGTTGTCTACCGCTTCCTTGATGGTGGTAATTACGCCGCGGGTTGGTGAATCAAAACCCAAAAGGTGTTTATTCTTCTCGAAAAATTCTGCGACACTGATGCTGCGCTGCTGCTTGGCAAGCTCGTCAGCGAGCACCATGTGCTGACACCTCGGCGATTGCCTCTTTTAGTTCCATAATTTTCTGCTCGCCGGTCTGAAGGTTCTTCACCGTCACGTTCCCTTGCTCGGTCTCGCGCCTGCCAATAACAACAGCAAAATCAGCCGACTTTGATGCATGGGCGATCTGGGCGCCAAGCCCGCGCTCCATCAGGTCCATCTCTGCCCGGATGCCAGCTGCGCGGAATGCGCGGGCAACTTCCAGCGCGCGCTTCCGGCCCTCATCCGTACAGATAACCGCTACAACCGTGTCTTTTTCGTGCTTTAAATCGCCAAGCGAGACCATGACCCGGTCAAACCCGATTGCAAACCCGCATGACGCGGCATCGTCGCCCCCGAAGAGATGAGCAAGGCGATATGCCCCGCCGCCGAGGATCTGGTTCTCCGCACCCAAGTTCGGTGCAAAACATTCAAAGACCATTCCCGTATAATAATCGAGGCCCCGAACGATCCCGAAATTCAGGCTGTATTTGACGTCATATGCATCCAGCAGATCGAGTGTCTGCCCGATGCGCTCTTGTTCCGGGATCATGCCGGTAATCCCCAATACCTCATCGAGCGTCCGGGCTTCTATTAAGTTTTTTAAATTATTTCCGAGATCGTCAAGGAGGTGAGGGTCATCGGCAGTTTTTTGCAGGGTACGTATCGTCGCTTCCAGCTCGTCAAAGTTCCTCTTGTCAAGGTGCGCCATGATCTGCCGTTGGGCAGTGAGACCGAGACCATGGAGCAGATTTTTTAATAACGAGAGGTGCCCGACCTTGAGGTCATATGAAACTCCTGTCGCGTTGAGCATATCTGCGGCAAGCATGATCACCTCGGCATCGGCAAACGCGGTATCCGCCCCGATCAGTTCGACACCGAACTGCCAGAACTGCCGGTACCGCCCTTTTTGCGGGCGTTCGTACCGGAAGCAGTCGGCATAATAACACCAGCGGATGGGTTTTGGCGCAACCTTCGCCTCGTTGACATACATCCGTATGACTGCAGCCGTGATCTCCGGACGCAGTGCAAGCTTCCTGCCTCCTTTATCCTCAAACACGTACATTTCCTCAACGATGCCCTCTCCTGACCGCATGGTAAAAAGTTCAAGGTCTTCAAACTCGGGCGTACAGACTTCACGATATCCCCAGCGGCGCGCAACATCGCGCAGGCGCCATTCGATACTCCTTCGCGTTTCCATCTCATCTGGTAAAAAATCCCGGGTCCCTCGTGGTTTCTGGAGCATTTTTTTAAATCCCTATTGATTATTATTTCCCGCTACATTATTTCTTATTCGCCCTGTTGACCGGTGCACTGCCACAAAAACGCTGGAAAGCGCCTTGGCCACCCCAGACCTTTTCCCGGAGCATCTTTCCCTGAAGGTAGAGCGCGGCGAGGATCAGCCCGAGGCCAAGCAGTTCCATCATGAATATACCGCACGCTAACCCGAACATCGATAGAGCCCCGTACGCAACGCCCCGGTATGCAGCTGCCCTGTACCCGGGAAGCCCTGTCCGGTAATAGATGCGTGCGTCGCGCAGCCATAGGAAAATGACAGCAGCAGTTCCGAGAAATGCCACATAGACGAGGTATGTCATGGCAATGAACTAAATTATTATACGCCACTCCATATCTGTATTATTACAACAATGCCGCCAAATCCAAACCTCAGAGATCTGCTCGCACGCTACAAAAGAGGCGAGATCTCGCTTGATGATGCTGCAGAAGAGATCGATGGGCTTCGTCTCGAAAAAGTCGGGGAGTTCGCATGCATCGATATCGGGCGGGTGGTTCGCTGCGGCATGCCCGAAGTAGTCCTTGCAGAAGGTAAGACACCCGATCATCTTGCCGGGATTGCAATCCGGCACGCACATGCTGCGGGACGTTGTGTTGTGACCCGGATCAGTGCAGCGCAGGCAGAAAGAGTACAGGAGTGCGTCCATTCCACGGGACTTGCGTGTGAATACCGTGTGGAAGGGCATGTGCTTATTGTTTCGAATGGTAGTGCGCCGAGGCTGACAGGAGGTATCGTCGCCATCATAACTGCTGGTACTTCAGATATCTGGGTTGCGGAAGAGGCGAAGATCATTGCTGAGGAGATGGGGTGTGTTGTCCGTACAGCCTATGATGTAGGCGCTGCTGGCATACACCGTCTCTTCCCTGCATTAAAACCACTTCTTGATGCGCACACATTTATTGTCTGTGCAGGGCGTGAAGGGACCCTTCCTGCTATTGTTGCCGGACTGGTTGACAAACCGGTAATCGGAGTACCTGTCAGCTCGGGATACGGATACATGGGCAAAGGAAGGGCTGCACTTGCAAGCATGCTCCAGTCATGTTCCGTGATTGCAGTTGTCAATATCGATGCGGGCTTTGTAGCGGGATCTTTTGCTGCACGCATTGCAAATATGGGGGTACGACCATGAAAAGGGGATTTTATATCGGAAGGTTCCAGCCATACCATAGCGGGCACCAGTCGGTGCTCGAACATATTGCTGAAGAGGTAGATGAGATCATTATCGGTATCGGAAGCGCCCAGCTCTCCCATACGGTTGATAACCCGTTCACCGCGGGAGAACGCGTGCTCATGATTACGCAGGCACTTACAGCGCTTTCCTGCCCGTTCTATGTCATCCCCATCGAGGACATAAAAAGAAATGCGCTCTGGGTCGCCCATGTCCGGTCCATGACTCCTCCGTTTGATCTCTGTTACTCGTCAAATCCGCTTGTCGTGCAGCTTTTCAAGGAGGCGGGGATCAGGGTCCTGTCACCGTCAATGTATGAGCGGGATACCCACAGCGGAACCGAGATCCGCCATCGCATGCTCACCAATAAACAGTGGAAAACCCTTGTGCCACCTGCGGTTGTTCAGGTGATTAAAGAGATTGGCGGTGTAGACAGACTCCGTCGGATTGCACAGGATGACTGAAATAAATGTATGAAGGGAGCGGCGCAAAAAGCAACCGACGAATTGGGGGATTTGTATGCTCGAAGGATTGAAAAAGATCTTCCAAAGCAAAAAACCCGACCCACTTATCATCAGATTTGAAGATATCCCTGTATATCTTGACAAACGTAACCATGCGATTACCGGAATTCTCCAAAAAGATGCTGATATACCGATGCAGACAATCCGTGCGGCGGTTCATGACCTCGGGCATATTGTCCAGATGCTGCATGCTGCAGAGTTTAATACCGGGATCCACCCGAAGTTAAAAAGTATCGCAAAAAACACACTTCCCCAGTATGCAAAGGCAATGGAGACAGCACTATCAAAACCGCTTCCTGACGATGTTGAAGAGTTCTACACTGCAGCAACCGAGATTCTTAAAGTGTGCATCAACAGTTCGCACAGCCAGGGAAAATACCTCCAGACCGTATTTCCTGAAGAGATGAAATCCGTCCGGACCGGGATCGACGCAATCGGGCGGGAGATCAATACGATGACCAGGTCCCTTGCTGCATACCGAAAAGAACTGGCGTTTATTAAGGAGGCAGAGAAAACGCATCGGGCGGTTGTGGATATTTATACCGACACAGAAAAATCTCATACAAAAGAGAACCGGATCGTGCAGAGGATCACGGAGATCCAGAACCGGATCGAGACGTGCAGGCAGGAGATCCAGAGTCTGGAAACCGATGATGCACAGCATACGATTTCAGAACAGAAGCGCGACCTTGAGATACTGACAAAAGAGAGGGAGAGAATCGTAAGGAGGTATGCGGTTCTCTCCATGACTGCGGCTCATGTGCTGCGAAAAGCAGAAAAAATCGCTGTTAAACAACACAATACCCAAGATGCAGTGGTTCTCCAACATTCCCTTGATCTTCTCTCAGATCATACAATTCCTGACATCTCCGACCTCACGTCTTCTTTAAGTTCTGCCTGCTCTGTCGCTGAACGCATGATCGGGAAAGGTGAGGTGGTCCTCAAGAACAAGGAAGAGCGGGCACTTTTTTCTGACACGGCTGGTTTCGTGACTGAGATCAGTGCCCTTTCAAAAGGATATGCAGAACAGGCACAGCAGTGCGATGCAGCAGAACAAACACTCCGTGTACACCCGATCATTGTCCGGTCTCAAAATCTCGTACGGGAAAAAAATCAGCTGGAAATTGTCCTAAAAAAAGAGATCCAGTCCCGGGTAGAACTGGCCAACTGGCGAAACGATCTGGAAAAAAGTATCCCTTCGCTGCAGCAGAGTCTGGAAAAAACGTTAAGGGATCTATCCGGAAGCGACGTGCAGCTTCAGTATCCCATGACCATTGCCTCTTCACCGTGAGGGGGCGGTGAAGATAGAGGATATTAATACTCTTCGAATTCGGTTTCATCCGTGAGGGTGAATTCCTCATCGATGCGCTGGATTAACCGGTTGAGGGTATCACGTGTGATATCTTCTTCAAAGACCATCTTGGTTATGATTTACCACCTGAATACGGCCCTGTGTTCTCTGCTTTACAGCCTGCGTTCACCATTTTGCAGCATAAAGATTTTTCATGTTATTTATGCGTGAAATCTTCAAGCTCGCGCTGATCATCAGGGAATTCCGAAGGCCAGCCATAGCAGTCACGCAGCATTCTTGCAATGACATCGCTGATGGTCATCTTCCCCTGTTTCAACGTAAGCAACGCCTCATACACGTCGGGGTCAATCTTAATGGATCGCCCCATACCTGCACGAGGCATGATTACCACTGGGTGGTCATCATTTATAAACATTCCCTAAAACAGGGAAAAATCAATTGGATCTTAATAATACTCCTCCGTCCTGTCCCTTCATCCGATACATCCATTTTCAGATGACCCGGATAAAGTTAAAGGATTTAAAATCAGTAAAAGCAAATTCCATGTGCTCGCCGGAGCATGCTCCGATACGCATGAGCGACGGCATATCAAGCGACACCTGTGCTACCTGAAGGCCATTGAGATCCTGCCCTCCGTTCACGACCGCTGAATACTCCAGGGCGGTTTTTTTTATCCCTTCGGGTGTTTTCTGGCAACAGAGGGATGTATGCTGGTGCCCGCAGCACATGTGGACAAGGCCGCGTGAGCGAAGCGCTAAAAACGCCATCTCGGGCGTGTAATGATAACCGGTAAAGAAATCTCCTGCCACACGATCGAGTCGCTGCCAGCACTTGAGGTGAAGTGTGGATGAGTCAAGGTCCAGCGGCCCCCCATGTACAAAGAGCATATCGCTGCAAACCCATTCCATCGGGATCCCGGTAAAAATGGAGAGCAGGGGCGACCCACGGATTTGTTCATGCCGGTAGGTGCTCGCTGCATCGCTCCCGCTCACCTGTATCCCATTCAGGAACGCATGGTCATGGTTGCCCATGATCGATACCAGCCGGAATTCTTTTGAGAGCGTGTGGATAATCTCAAGAGCTTCTCCGGGGTGATTACCACGGTGGAGAATATCTCCAAGGTTCACAACGCCATCGATGGTGCCAAAGTGATTGGAGAACGCCGGTTTTTTGATCCACATACGAAGTGCTGCTATGGCAGATGCATCAGCGTGCACGTCAGAAAATACCACAATGCCCATAACGGTTGATAATTCTTTGGCAGTGCATATTCATATAAACAAGGGATCCGGGATGTGAGACGGGACATCTGCCAATATCATTTTTTTTAAGACGGTGCAAAACGGATATGTTCATAGCATATGGATTCAAATATTTACTGGAAATATCGATAAACACGGGTAAAAGAGAATATTAAAAATGGTTTATCTGGTGATGCACAAGGAGGATCAGATCCCATGGAAGGATTTCTTCGCGATTATATCGAAAGAATAAAACCGGATTTTAAGAATATCTCCCCAAATGTTTCCCACGAGATTGCATCCGCTTTCCTCACATTCAAGTTCGGGCTCTACCAGAACACGATAAAGGAATGCAGGCTTGCACTTTCCCAGCTCCCCGATGAAGGGACATTTGGTGCTTTAAGAAAAGCCCTGCAGATTGTCCAGTTCAACGCAGAAAACCTTGAAAACGGATTGGTTATTGCTGACACCAGGTCATCTTTTTCCGACACCGAAAAAAAGATTTTGGCGATAAATCCTCCACGGGACAAAATCGAAGATCCCGCTTCGCTGGAACTGGACAACGCCCTTATCCTGATTTACGCCGTAGCAAAGAACAATTCAACCGATGATGAACAAGCGCTGGACGAACACCAGAAATTTGTTGTAAAGATCCTTACTTCCTACAAATCAGCGCTTGGCATTGTATAGGCCCCTCGCATACTGGCTGGTATCGGCATCGGGGAAGGTGGCTTTCTTTCATCATCGGAATTTTTCTGCAGGCGACGCTGGTTGCGGTGATGTAGTGGAGCGGCAAGTGGAAGAAGGTGGTGCTGGGATGAGAAGACGGCACATAAGAACGAGGAATTCCGGAATTTTTTTGAATAGAGCAGTTGTCACAAATTATGTATCCATGACCTGAGGAGATCAATAATCCATGCCGGTCTTTTTTCTCCGGATCGAGATCACCTCAATGATCAGCCGGTTGTGGTGGATGAAGAACGTGACCCGGTAATTGCCGGAGCGCATCCGGTACCGCGGAATATCTTTTAGCGAATCTTTGACTTTCCGGACATCGTACCGTTTGTAGTCAAGATTCTCTGCGAACCCTTCAAGGTCGTCCAGAACGCGGGCGATGAGTTCTTTTGGGATAATGGCGATCTGCTTCTCTACGCGGTGCGGGATCCGGATCTCGTACGGCATCAGATCCCCAGCTCGTCCCTGACAGCCTTCAGCGACTTTACCCGCCCGGCCCTGATATCTTCCAGGCTTGCTTTCATGTCCTCGATCTCCTCATCGGACAGCGGCTCGTCGTCATACGCCATCGTCACCAGTCGTCCGATCACATCCTCGTAACTTTCCTTTTTATGATGCTTCAGGTCGTCGAGGAGCTCCTTGGTCTGGTGCGAGATCCTGATCGTGGTCATGGCGGACATATACAAATGTATACACAGGTATATGAGATATACATTTGCGCCTTCACGTGAGTGCAGGTATTGCAGATCCCTAGACATCCGATCTCTCCGACGGTAACATCAGGGGATGATCTTCCTGCCGGGCGATTCTGTGCCCCTGAACAAGTCTTATTCCGGAAAAACCAAGTCTTATTCGCTTGAAAACAGGTCTTTTTTCGCACTGTACCGACGGTGTTCGAAAATGCTCTTTTAGGTCCTTTCCAGTGGCGGATCTGCGTTCAGGTTACCTATGGTATGGTTGAAACGGGAAAAACCCCACTTTTCACCCTGAAGTCCGGATTTTTCACCATCGGACACCGACGAGGATTTTTGGTATAAGTCAGGCAAGTGTCTGACAACCCACACGTACGGGGAGCTATGAAAAGCCTGGGAGAGAGCAGTACTTTTCCGGCCGGCACTCTCCGACGGTGGCAAAATCCGGAGCGTGTCCCCGAGGTATCATCCGTCCCCGGATTCCGGGCATAATTCGCAAAAAACCGGGCATAATTCCCGCTTTTCCATCATTTCTCCGACGTAAAAATCAGGACGCAAATAGCGCTAATTGCGGGCACGATCTCAGGCCGGATCGTATATTGGGATTGTGGAAGGCGAAAGATGATGCGTTTTAGGGTGTTATTGCTGTTGCACAGGAAATGAAGGTTGTTAATATGGAACTTCCATCAAAGCAGGAGAACTGAATTATTGTGCATACACGAATTTAATAAATTCTAAAAAAATGAGAGATCAGGAGTTGTTCTCATAGCGAATCGATGCTGATGCCTGAGAAGTCCTGTGCCATCTCTTTGATATCTTTGACCCCGAAAGCGGTCTGCACGGCGTTTATCTCCAGCTGAACCGCCACATCGCAGACATAATCGAGGATATCGACCGAGAGCTCTTTTTTGATCTTGCTCTTTTTAATCTGGTCGAGCAGGTGCGCCATCTTCTCCGGGCTTTCCATCCGGAGCTTGGCAAGGCTCATGACACACATGTAGATCCGGGTTAAGTTCCTGTCCGTACCGGTGATGGTGTCAAAGAAGTTCTTAATCACCTGCGCCTGGTATATCTCTCCAGCCATTACCCACCTCCTACCTTGTCTTGAGGGTAATTTCTTTGTTATTAATCATCTGCTTAAAAGGCTTCCGGTAAAAACGGGGTTTGAACGGGAAAAACTGCAAAATTTTGGGATTTTTTTAAAGAACGCGGCGGATTTGTCAGACAAACGGATGACGATCGTCAGACTGCACCCGAAACCCGCCGCACCAGTATCGCTTGCGGCAAATGGTCTATTTCGCCGCGCTCACGATCTTGATAATGTCACCGTCTTTTAACGGGTGACTCTCCTTGATCCGCATCTTTGTCTTCGCATCGATCGCGTACAGGAATCCCTTGCCGATATCCGTGTGCACCTGGTATGCAAGATCATGTGGCGTGGAACCTCTGCGCATCAGGAAGGCATCCGGCAGTACATCCCCCTGCTTGTTGCAGAAATGGTTCTCATCCTCCACCGGGTAAACGACAATCATATCGAGGAGTTCGAAAACAGCACGGTTGATCGCCTGCTGGACACCGGTGCCTTTGCACTGTTTCATTACTTCCGCAATCTTTACTAGACCGGCTTTCTGGGCAGGAGAGAGCGAAGCTTCATTGGCAACCTTGAACTGCTCATCGCCCGGCAGGTACTGTATCACATGGGCAGCCGCCGCATTGCGCAGCGCCAGCTCTGATGCCGCGCTGGCAAACGCAACCTTCTGTGCGGCAAGTTTTATGCGCAAAGATTCAGGCGCCTCATCAAACTTGTTACCCACGACCAGCATGGGTTTTGAGATCTTCACGATCTCTGCACAAAGCGGGACGAGATCTTCAATCGTCGCATGTACAAGATCAAGTTTGAGCTTCAGTTCCACGTCACGCACATCCTCGGTCGTGATACCAAGGCCGGTGAACGTCTCGGCAATGCCCTGCTCTATCGCGGCACCCTTCCCCTGCGACTGGCGGTTGATCCGGGTCCAGTGCTTGTCGAGGATCCCGTGGACCCACATCGTCATCTCAAACAGGAGGAATTTGACATCCACTTCCGGATCATGGTTGCCGACACCCACGGGATTTCCTTCGCTGTCCGTCCCGCCGCTTGCATCGATGATGTGCAGGACTGCATTTGCCTGCCGGAGGCTGTCGAGGAACTGGTTGCCAAGCCCCTTGCCCTTGTGTGCGTCAGGCACGAGCCCGGCAACATCGATAAGGTTGACAGCAACGAACCGGTTGCCATCTGTGCAGTGCCTGCACTTGACCTTCAGGTCAGCACAGGCACACTTCGTCCGTATATAGGCAACGCCAAAATTCGGGTTGATGGTAGTGAAAGGGTAGTTGGCAATCTCGGCATGTGCCATTGTGGCAGCCTTGAAAAAGGTCGATTTTCCGCAGTTGGGTTTTCCTGCAAGCGCTAAAGTAATCATTGATCTTCCCTCTTTTGATATTTACTATGGGATACCGGAAACATGCAATGCAATCTGACAAAGCTTTTCTTGCCTGTTTATTAAAATGTAAGTATGGCGTTTGTTCAAAAATCAATATTTTATTTTGATAACCCCGGGGAATCAAATACCGATAACGCAATCCGTTTCGCTATAAAGCGTGCAAATGAACTGGCAATTAAAAAAATTGTTGTCGCGAGCACATCCGGTTCAACCGCAAAAAAATGTCATGAGGCGCTGAAAGGGACGGGACTCGATCTTATCGTAGTAACCCACGTCGTGGGATTTTCCAAACCCGGTGAATGGGAGTTTGATGCAGCGTCAGCCGTCCAACTAAGGAAGGAAGGTGTTGTAATTGTCACTGGTACTCATGCATTGTCCGGCCTTGAACGGGTAATATCGAGGTCACCGAGGATAGGGGGGGGTTCGCGCACTGAAGCGATCGCCGAAGCACTCCGCCGCGTGGTCGCTGTCGGGTTGAAAGTTGCGGTGGAATGCGTCCTTATCGCCGCAGATAATGGAGCTGTTGATGTACATGAGGAAGTAATCGCATTAGGGGGGACGAACAGCGGTGCGGACACGGTCTGTGTCATCCGTCCTGCACATACAGCAAACTTCTTTGACCTCCAGGTACGGGAGATCGTTGCCATGCCACGGGTTCGCTGATCATGTCACTTGCCGCACTCAAAGATACTGTCGATCTTCTCACAAGGGTACCAGTCCTTTGGATCCCGGGGTTTGTCTGTGGGATCCTTGCTGCCTGCCTCTGGCTGGTTCTGAATATATCCGGCGCTTTTTTGGCCGGACGACTCCTTGTCATTTTTCCTCTGGTTTGCCTGTTTTTCATCATCGGTATGCTTTCTGCAGTTCACAAGAGAGGGGCTACGTTTAAGGAAATGCTTGCCGATGGCACCGGCTATTATTTCCGGGTGCTCCTTCCCACGCTGGTGATTGTGTTTGGCATTGTCCTTGTTTTTATCATGGTGATCCTCACCCTCACCCTGTTCGGTCTTAAGCCGGACGCAGGACTGCTCACGTTTCTGGTCTTTGGCGTCGTACTCCCGACCGTCATCCTCACCTTATTTTATGACACAGCCGTAATTTTTGAGGGAAAAAAGGTGTTTGAATCTCTTGAGCGGAGCATTGAAGTTGTGACGGCTAACCTTGGAGATGTGATCCTTTTTATGAGCGGTTGTCTGCTGATCTTCTGTTCCATAAGCTTCGGCATGATGGTTTTATGGACTTCATTTCTTGCTGACCGTCTCGAGCCTATAAGCCGGTTTAATGAGACTCAACTCCAGTCGTTTACATCGGACCAGTTCATTGTTATGATCGGGCAGGATGGCATCTGGATCACCGCGCTTGTTATCTTTTGCTATATGACGCTACTTATTCCTGTCCTGTACACGTACAAAGCCTGTTTCTACCGGCTGGTTTCAGGAAAAATTGCACAAGTCCAGCAGCAGGTTGGTGAGTTTGACAGCAAGGGACGCTGGTACAAGTACTGAGACCCGCATCAGAATTTTTTTATATTTTTTTTGGTGAACCGGCTTTTCAAAGGGACGACCACACATCCGGCCTATGAATCGTTTACATGCAAGACGAGCCGGCCGGACCTTTTTTAGGATCCGTCAGCATTGGAACATGATTCGCCGTGACAGGACCAGTTCCTGTAACCGATTGACATCGAAAATATTTTTGCTGTGCAATTTATCGGGGGCAATGTAACTCAAAGACATCCCGACAGATGTCTTCTCGTGCTCCTTTACAGTCGCATCTCGAAGATGTCTTGAAAGCAGGATTTCTTCTCAAATCTATCGTTCTTTTGGAGAGCAGACATGCCGGAACCATTCTGATGGTTTCTCCAATCAATCCTCCCTCTGCAACGATTGACTCCCCAAGGAACGTAAAAAAAGGTGGTTTTCCAGAGCCAAAACAGGAAAAAAGGGTATAGATTGATTAATGCACTGAAGGCTGAACATTCGTGCCGTCCGAAAGCGGGACAAACGCCGGCAGCCGGATTCCCACCCGCTGGAATTCTGCCAGTGCCCTCCGGGTGACTTCGGACTTGAATTCGAACTCGAGGCGCAGGTCGTTGACATATCCCTTTGCACGGACGCGCTTGTAGAACGGGAAGTCTTCGAGCAGGACGGTAAACGGGTATTTTTTCGAGATGATCACGTACTTCGAGGTAACCAGAGCCTCTTTTACGATCTTCATTGCCTTGTCTGCGTCGGAATCCGGGTGGATGAAGAGATCGATCACGATCATCATGGCAAGGTCACCGGCATTGCCGCTTGTTACCGGCAGGCTGAAGATCGAGAAGTTCGGCACCGATACAAGTTCATCTGCAGGGGTCTGGATACGGGTAGCTCGGATGCCGATGTCCTTTACTTCCCCGTACTTGTCGCCAATCGTTACCTTGTCGCCGATCTGGTACGGCTTTTCAATGATGATCACGATGCCCCCCACGATATCGGCAAAGAGGTCTTTCATGCCAAACCCGATGGCAGCACCAAAGAGCCCCGAGAATGCGATCATCTGGGTCAGCGAAGGTTCGATGAGGGCGATGGTAATGTAATAGAGCGCAACCGCGTAGACGAGGAGCTTTAAGAGGGGGATGATCATCGTGACAGATGTCCGGTACCAGCCGATCCACTCCGAGACCCGGACGAGGATGAAACTGAGCAGGTACGAAAGGACATAGGCTAAAACAATCACAAAGATGATATACAGCACCACGTTTGCATCAAGGGTTTTTAATGGGAGTTCTGCCGTAACATCTGCCGTAACATTGGGAAGAAGGGAAACAGCCATGGTCACCACAACCGCCGCGTTTTCTTAAGATACTCCGTCACCGGTGCAAGCGCAAACGGTGCGATGCTGTAATAGCCTGAGCTGTCGCTGACAAGGCCCTGCTGGACAAGGCGGTAGAGCACCCGCTCGATATCCATGTCGGATCCGGCAATTGCTGAAAGGTCCTTTGCATGCAGGGATTCCATGGACAGGATGATGGACAGGATAAATGATTCATTCGTGTCAAGGGTGATGGAATACGAATTCTCGGTGATTGCACTCAGGGATATTGCATTATCTTTCAGGCTCCTGTCCCAGAGCTGGATCGCGACACCGGGATTTCCCTGTGCGATCCGGTTGATCTTTTCAAAGATAATGTCCTCCAGGGAAATCTGTACGCGTTTTTTCCGGGACAGCCCATGAAACATCACTGTAAAATTCAGCTTTATCCACGGAACTGAAATTTCGGTCGCAGTCAGCGGCAGCCGCACGGTCCGGTGGATCACGGAGAAAAACATCGATCCCTCGGCAGTCCCCTCGTCCACAAAACGGATCTCCCCGGGCTTATATCGTGACAGGATCACCTGCTTGAGAACCGGCGTGTCCACCCGGGGCAGGGCAACGATGGTGGGGAAGTAAGCATCGATATTCATGACAGAGGAGAGGTACTGCCAGCTGTGGGTGTTCCATGTCGTTATGAAGAGCTTTTTTGAGGTGATCTGCGTGCGCAGGAATGCATCGAGGACATCAAAACCTCCGATCTTCCGTGTCGCGATAAACTGGCAGTTGTCGATCAGGATGATGTCACAGGACAGGAGGGAAAAATCCGGGAGAGCAGTCTGTTTTATGACAAATTCGAGCGGCAGGTAATGCACCCTGTCGCCATAGAGACGCCGGATCTCGGCAACGATCGTCGTGCGGCCACCCATCGGTTCTGCAATGATGGCAATATGGGACGGTGCACCGGACCCGAACCGTTCGACGGCCCCGGTGATCTCTTTTAATTCCCGCTCATAACCGATGACGGAGCTCTGGGAAAAAATATCCTCCTCGCCTGACATGACCACCCACGTTTCCTGACAGTGAGTTACACGGGGTAAATATTAAATGATATGCAGAATCCCGGAGGTAAAACCGGGACTGGAGCGAGGGCGATGATAAAAAAGATTCAGGATTATCCCGCTTTTTTAATCCTTGCGAGAAGCGGGGGCCTGATTAATGGTGGTGACAGTCACAGTTGTTGACGATATGGTAACCCGGTCTTCCTTTTCAATTGCGGCAAGGATCAGCTCGCTGAGCCGGGAGCGGAGAACCCGGCGGCTGCGGGCATCGGTAACGTACCGCACGTCAAGCGTAATCCAGTTGTCTGTCATGGTGATGTAGGCCGAGGGTTCGACAACTTTCTTGGGAAGGTAGTATTTTTCACCGATCCGTTCGATCTCTGCATCAGCCTGCACGGTAATCGATGCGGTTTCCGCCTTTACAATGCCAAGGACGATCTCCTTTGCCAGCCGCCAGTCGCTGTCATAGGTCAGGGGGATAAATATCTCGTCCCAGATGAACGAATGGTCGCGGGTATAATTATAGAAGGGATTATTGATCACAAGGCCGTTTGGTATGATGAGCAGGCGCCCCGACGGCTGGTCCCCGGAGACCCAGCCCCGGATCTCCATCAGCGTCGTGCTCATGACACCGATGTCCATGACGTCCCCGTACTTGTCGTTAATGGAGATACGGTCGCCGACACGGTACATGCCGGAAATCATGATCAGGATGCCCCCGACAAAATTCTTGAACACGTCCTGCAGGGCAAATGCGAGACCGGCACCGATGATACCGTACGACACGATGAGAGCAGAAGTATCGGTCACCCAGATACGAAGGCAGAGGACAATGATGAAAACGACAGAAAGTACAGAGATTGCCTTGTTTGCAGTATACCGTGTTTTTAAGTCTGTTATCCTTTTAACAAGGAACATGCCAATGACAACCGTGAAAATAAGATACGTTACAACCAGTACAACAGAGGTGAAGAAAATGTCAGTAACAACCGGGTCATTGAGAACATGCGCAGCTGCGCCAATACCTGCAGTGAGGAGCACAAGCGCAGAAAAGATCAGAAGTTGCCGTTTCATGTGTAGATATCAGTGAATATTCTCTCTTATTATATAGATAAAACGGTGGGCCCGGTAAAAAGGCCGGCAGAAGCCCGGCATTTGTGCCGTTCAGGTACAAAGCAATCATAAAAACGGGACAGGAATTTCCTGCGGCATTAGGTGAGATTCTGGTATTGATGGTGATGCCGCCATGTACTTTTATCCGTCTGATAAGTCATCCTGAATATCTGTACAATCGTCCGCTCAATTGCAATGGTTTTAATTTTCGGTTTATGGTATTATTATCATAAACATGGCGGGCAAAATTCTTCATGCATGACCCCGGCAAACCAGCATCATCCAGCAACTGTTTTTATTGTTTTTTCCGGAAGTGATCTTTTATTAGGTACCATGGGTATTACACAGTAGGATGAAAACGATGTTTGAAAAAGTGCTGGTTGCCATGGATTTTTCAGCCTATTCGCAAAAAATCCTTGATTGCATCAGCGAGATTCCCGGGATACAGGAAGTGGTGCTGCTGCATGTTGTGGATGCTACCCACCCTTCAAAACTGGGGTGGACACAAGGACCGTACATCGAGAACGTCAGGATCCTCATGGCCGAGAAAAAAGAGTCCCTTGAAAATCTCGGTTTGAAGGTCCGGATAAGTGTTGATGTGATTGTGAATGTGATCACCCAGGGCAATGTTTCCCTTGCGATCCTTGAGGCGGCAGAAACAAATAATGTATCACTCGTCGTGATGGGGGCCCGGGGAATCAACCCGATCCAGGAGCTCCTGCTGGGAAGTGTCTCATCGACCGTTCTTAGACATGCAAAGACAAGCGTCCTCGTCATGCACTTCGAACCTGCACCGGATATTACGGATGAACCATCTGCCGCGTCCCACAGAAAATTATTTTCAAAAGTCCTGGTACCTACAGATTTTTCCAGACCTGCCAACGATGCGTTTTCTTTTATTAAAACGATCCCGGGGATCAAAGAGATCGTCTTCCTGCATGTTGCCAACCGGGCTGAATCACAACAAGAGATTGAGGAAGCCATTCAAGATGCGCAAACCCGGCTTACGGACATGAAAAATGATCTCCTCGATGCCGGAAGTGTCGTTAATATTCATGTACGGGTGGGAGACCCGACTGAGATGATCCTTTCTGCTGCAAAGGAAGACAATGTATCCCTGATAGCGATGAGCGCCTTCGGGACGGACTTGGTCAGGGAGATGCTTCTCGGGAGCACGACTTTCACGGTGGTGCGGAGAACAAGAAAACCCGTTCTGGTTATACGCAGCGGGCAGGAAAACGAAATCAGGTGAGTGTTTCTCCGATATCCTGTGGTGCGGCTTTGTGCGAGGTTTGAGAGATTCCCCGACTTACTGCATTGCCACACGGGTCGTAATTTCATAGAGTTATAAAAATCTATATTCCCTGTACAGGAACTGCGCCACTCGTCTCGTTGCTCCTGAATTTCCCCACAAATTTATACAGCTCCATCACCGCGATCACTCCCAGCGAGATTCCAAGAAGGAGAAACCACTCATCAAATGTGACCGGAGAAACCCCCAATGCATTTTGCATGAAGGGGATATACATCGATAGGATATGGATTCCCTGAGCCGCGATTACGCCCAGAATGAGAAACCGGTTGCGTGCAAGAGGTACATGGAATGCTGATATGTACTCCGATCGGCAATTGAAGACATGACAGTTTTCAAGCAGCACCATCAGGAGCAGGAGAAGATTGCGTGCGGTATTCTCTTCATAACCAGCACCGATCAGGAACCCCCATACAACAAATGCGGAAATTCCAATATACAGTCCTGATACAATCGTTTCTTCTGCCATCCTGCGGTTGATGATGCTCTCTTGTGGGAGGCGCGGTTTTCGTTTCATCACACCGGACTCGCCTCCTTCAAACGCGAGTGCCACATCCTGGATACCGTTGGTGACAAGGTTGAGCCAGAGCAACTGTACCGCAAGAAGCGGGAGCGGGAGTCCGGCACCGAGTGCCAGCATAAAGAGGACCACTTCGGCAAACCCGGTGGAGATAAGCAGGTATGTCACCTTCCTGATATTGTCATAGGTCACCCGTCCTTCATAGATCCCGTCGACAATGGAGGAGAATGAATCTTCGGTGATGATGATGGAGGCAGTGTCCTTTGCAAGATCGGTGCCGGATCCCATGGCAACCCCGATATTTGCCTGCTTCAATGCCGGTGTATCATTGACCCCATCCCCCGTTACCGCTACATAATGCCCGAGTCTCTGGAGATTTTTCACTATGGCAAGTTTCTGGAGTGGGACGACCCGGGCAAACACTGATATATTCTCAAGTTTTTTAATTGCTTCAGGACGTTCAAGATCCCTAAATGTTTCGAGTTCTGTTCCGGTAATCAATTGTTCCGGAGATTTGGCTATGCCGAGCTCACGGGCAATCGCAAGCGCAGTTGCAGGATGATCGCCGGTTACCATTGCAACACGGATCCCCGCCTGGCGGCAGGTCTGGATCGCTTCTGCCGCCTCCGGCCTGACCGGGTCGATAAAGCATGCAAAGCCCACAAACATCAGTGAATGAAGATCGGCGCGGTCAGGAGCCGGTTTATCCGGTTGCGGGTGCAGATCACCCTCTGCAAGCGCGATCACCCTGAATCCCTGTTCGGCAAGCTCAAGGGCAAGTTCCATCATCAGCGGTGCATCGAGGGGTGAGGTTCCCTGGCCGGATGATTGCCCCCAACACATAGGGAGGATCATCTCCACGGCACCCTTGACGACAATCCGGTTGCGGGATCCTTCCTTGTAAAATGTGGCTGCATACCTGAATTCGGCTTCAAACGGGATCTCGCCAATGACAAATATGCGTCTCCTCACCTCGTCAGGTTCGAGACCAAGCTTGTACCCGTACGCGAGAAAAGCGATGTCAATAGGATCACCCTGATGCACCCATCCCCTGCCCGAACGTCTCAGCTCAGCACTGTTACATATGATTCCCAGTGCGGCAAAGTTTAAAAGACGCCCGCGGTCTTCAGCTACACTATTCCCTGCACTTTCTGTTACAACCTCCCCGTCACCATCATATCCCTCTCCGGTTATCGTAAAGGGATGACCGTCAGGGAATTCAACAAGACGTAATGTCTGTGCATTCACTGTGAGCGTGCCGGTTTTATCGCTGGCAATGTATGTACAACTCCCCAGCGCTTCGACTGCAGTCAGTTTTCGAACGATCACGTTCCTCGCTGCCATCCGGGATACCCCGAGGGAAAGTGCAACGGTAATTGATACAGGTAGTCCTTCAGGGATAGCAGACACAGCGAGTGCTACCACGATAAAAAAAACCTCGATGGAGGGCATACCCCGGGATAATGCAATTACTGCAATCAGGATACCTGCCGCAATGACAAAGAACCCGATTCTCTGCGAAAATTTTTCCATACGGATCAGGAGCGGAGGCTTTACCGGATCCGTAAGTACCACACTCCGGGCGATCTTTCCTACTTCAGTCAGAAGCCCGGTGGCTGTAACAACACCTTCGCCTCTTCCTGATACCACCGTCGATCCTGCATACGCCATATTCCACCGGGCCATGAAGGGGGTTTCTTCAGGTATGGTGACCGTATCTTTTTCAACAGGAAGGGATTCGCCGGAGAGGAGGGATTCGTCTACCTTCAGGGAATACTCATGGAGGAGCCGGATATCTGCCGGCACACGGTTTCCTTCGCTTAAGAGAACAACATCGCCAGGAACGAGGTCGGCAGCATCTATTGTGATTGGATGTCCGTCTCTGTGGACAATCGCGGTTATATGGAGAAGCGCCTGCAATGCATGGGCACTCTTTTCCGCTTTCCATTCCTGGATGGTCCCGATGATCGCGTTCACACAAATGACGGCAAGGATAAATGTACCATCAGTAATTTCCCCGATCCCAAATGATATTAGGGCGGCAACAAGGAGGATGTAGATGAGCGGACTTTTAAACTGACGGAGGACGACTTCCCAGGGTGCCGGAGGTTTCTTTGAGGGGAGAGTGTTGCTCCCATATTTCTGATTTCTTGCCCGGACTTCATGCGTATCAAGACCTTGGGGTGATGATGCAAGCAGAGCATAGATCTCATCCGCGTTGAGTGCATGCCATGCAGTGTCCTTTAGGACCTGTATGTTGCAGCAGGCGGTCCCTGGTGAATTCCCGGGAGGGGAGGCTCTGTTTTTGTCCGGGTTCATTTCCGTATCATGAGATTATTGTAAGATTATAAAAAATGGAGGGAAGTACCCGTAACACAACCTTGGGATCTACCCCTCTTTTCCGGATTATTGTTTATTTTATCGGCCCGGTTTTATTTCGGATTCCGTTGGTGCCTGCTTGACAGCTTTTTTTGGATTTCTGGTTTTTCAATTATCCCTGCGATCATAATTATCCCAGAATGTTACCAAAAAATTCCCCCGGACCAATGCATTTCCGGTTGGGTAATGATCACAAAGAACAGTTCCCGGGAAATCACACGCGGGCTCCCGTAGACACTATTTACACGCAGCAATATCGTACCCCTGCATTATTGCTTCGTGCCCAGTGATCTTCTCAGCACAAGAACCGGTTTTTTGGAATTCCGTGCCACACGTGCTGTTGTGCTGCCCACAAGACTCTGCAGAAAACCTCTCTTTCCTGTTGATTTGAGGATGATAATGGATATGTCATGCTTCTCTGAGAATGAGATGATCTCTTCAGCAGCGCTACCAACAGAAACATGAATCTGCGCAGGAATGGAGATCCGGACAAAACAGTCCTGCATTCTGCCAAGTATTGCCTTTGCTGCATCAACAGAGGTCCTGATTTCTTCCGGGGAATCCCCGGTTGTCACAGCATGGAAAAGCGTAACCTTCCGGATCCATGGCAGTTCATGGCAAGAGAACTCTGCAATCTCCGGATCTGAAAAATCCGTACATACCATGACATGTGAAAAAAGGTCCGGGCAGGGAAGATCCTGTCCCGGGGAGGGCATATCATCTGCCCACCTGTTATTGACAAGAAGCAGATCTGTCTTCCCATAGCGGAGAAAATCAGATGCGACACTTCCAAGAAGCAGGGTATCGATGATCCCCCTTCCCCTCCTTCCCATGAGGGTAAGCGCAATCCCTTCCCGTGATGCAATCCGGTTGAGCGCCTCAAAGATCTCGCCACCCTGGATCTCCTCGATGATTGTCCTTACTGTTGCTCCGGGTAATGTGAAATCTCTTTTGATCTCTTCCAGGCACGACCTCGTATATTCACGATCGGGATCATCCAGGGCTGCAACCTTCGAAGGATATCTGTTGTAGACAACATGAAGAATCTCCACCTGTCGTATTCCCGGAATATGTCTGAGACAACGAAGTGCGTACCGGGATTTGACTGAGAGATCGACCGGGACAAGCACATGATCATACATGATGCACCTCCGGCTTCTGGTCTCCCTTGCACGAGACGTTACAACAGGGGTCCGGAAGCATGTTCCCCCAGCAGAATATACTAAGAGTAAAAAGCAGAGCCGCTAAGTCCCGGAGATGTTGAATACCAATCATGATTTTCCTCCATCGATCGGGATGCCATTAGCATTGTACATGCAGTAATCATCTTTGAAAAACCAGTTCCGGTAAACGATCGGAGTGATGACCGTAGTCAACAGGCTCATCATCACGATTGCCACATAAACCCCCTGTCCGATGATCCCTTTTTCAAGGCCGATCAGCGCGATGATCATCGCAACTTCCCCGCGGGGCGCCATCCCGAATCCGATGATGAGTGAGTCCTTCGTGCACAACCCGCCAAATTTCGCCGGAAGTCCGCACCCTATCACCTTGGTCAGGATGGCGACAAGGGTCAGCACGAGCAGGAAGAGCAGGATCTCCGGGGTAACCGCATGGAAATCTGCGATGATGCCTAACGAAACGAAAAATATTGCGGCGAATATGATTTGGAGATACTCCGCTCCTTCCTTTAAACTTCTGCTCTGGTGCAGCTCTACATCTTTGAATGAAACACCGGCAATGAATGCCCCGACAATTGCCGAAAGCCCGACAGCTTCAGCACACATTGCATAGAGGAAGGCGAGCATCATGGCAAAGATGAAGATAAACTCCGGGTATTTCTGGACAAAGGGCGTTGTGTCCAGCTTTGCGAGATATTTGCTTACAACAAGTATCCCAAACACCCCCGCGATCACAATAAAAGTGACGGCCTTTACAGTCACGATTGCAATCCCGAGATACGAAAACGAGCCACTGACAACATCAGTACTGATCGCAAGAGCGAGGAGGGCGAGCACATCGTCGATCACAGCCGCCCCGATGATCGCTTTTGCCGCTTCAGTCTGGAGCTTGCCCAGCTCTTTTAAGACATTTGCTGTAATTGCGATGCTTGTCGCCGTACAGGCAGTCCCGATAAAGATCGCGCTCGCCGAATCGAACCCGAACAGGACAGCAAGATACCAGCCGCCGACCCATGGCACGATGACACCGATAAGGGCAATGGCAAAGTTCCGCGGCTGGACGATATCTTTCATATTGAACTCAAACCCGATCACGAACAACAGGATGACCGCACCGAGATGGGCGATGCTCCGGACAAAATCGGTGTAGGTGATCATGCCGAGCACGCTCGGCCCGACAACAAGCCCGACGAGAATCAGCCCGATGACCGCCGACTGGTTGATCCGCGATGCGACAAGGTACCCGGCAAGAGCCACAAACAAAAGCAGGCTCATCTGGAATTCTGGGGAGGTGAAGAGACTATCCATTGTATTAACTGGGAAATAAAAGTAAAAAGCCCTTTGCCGATGACCTGCTTCACCTATGCCATCACAAATCTTTTTCGCATAAGGCATGCTATTACCATTATTTAATTAAAGAAAATCTGCCAGCATCTCAAAGGTACTCCCCATACATGTGGAAATATGACAAATATACTCTCTGACATCGCATGCTGGCACAGGTGATTACAATGGATGCCCTCGTTCTTGCCGGTATCGTTCTCGCCCTGCTTTTTAATTTTGTAAACGGTATGAACGATGCGGCAAATTCGATTGCCACAATTGTCGCCACACGGGTTCTCAGCCCGCTAAAAGCGGTGGCGATGGCTGCTTTTTTTAACCTGGCCGGTCCGCTTATCTTCACGACTGCAGTAGCAAAGACGATCGGAAAAGGGATTGTTGATCCAATGTTTCTGACGATACCTGTGCTTCTGATCGGTTTATTTGTCGCGGTCCTCTGGGTATTTCTCTCATCCTGGCTGGGCATCCCAATATCGGCAACCCACGCGTTGGTGGGGGGTCTTATCGGATCCGCTGCTGCATATGCCGGGACCGGCGTGATTGTCCTGCCCCCTCCGGGCACAATCATGGGATTGTTCATTTATACTGCTATTGGTGCAGGTATCGGAACGGCTGCTTTCTTTATCATGGGGATATCAAAAAAAGAAGAAGCAATGCTCACCCTCATCGCTCAGGGGGCATTTGCCGGGGCAGTGCTCTCTGTCCCGGTTGTTATCATCACGGGACTGTTGAAAATCTCAGGGATGTTTGCGATCCTCGTATTTATTGTCATTTCACCCCTTCTCGGGTTTGTCTTCGCATACCTCCTCTCCCTTCTTTTTGTCCGCCGCTTCAGGAATGACAATACGAAAAAAATGAACTTCCTGTCAAAAAAACTGCAGATTGTTTCTGCCTCGTTCTATAGCCTCGGGCACGGGAGCAACGATGCCCAGAATGCTATGGGAATCATTACAGCATTCCTGGTCGCAGGCGGGGTGCTCACCGAATTCATTGTACCTCTCTGGGTGATTGTTCTGTCCAGTGCTGCGATAGCGCTCGGCACATTATTAGGAGGGTGGGAGGTGGTTAAAACCATGGCGAGAAGGATTACCAATCTCCGTCCATACCAAGGATTCTGTGCGGAAACTTCTGGAGGTGTAGCCCTTTCCTTTGTCACTTCGTTCGGTGTCCCGGTCTCGACAACCCATGCGATCACCGGTTCGATCATGGGCGTCGGTGCCTCACGGGGATCTTCTCAGGTTCAGTGGGGGATTGTGCGGCAGATCATTACCGCATGGGTATTGACCATCCCGATCACGTCCGTCACCGCGTATTTATTATTTTCCCTCTACCGGATTATGATATTCTGAAAATGAGATTGCATGGTCTAAATATCACCGGCAATTCCGGCATATTTGACATATGTTATACTATAGCTTGTTTTTATGCAGTACGCTCTTTTGTGTTCGATGATAACATCGGTGATATCCGTCCGGTTTCTGCTACATTTGACTACGGTCAAATGCATTTTGCAACCCAAAGTTGTCAGTATTAAAACGCGATTTGTCATGAAAACATTCTGACATGAGTGCAACAAGTGGAAAAAACGCAGTCCAGCGAGCTTGTGTGCGCAATATCTGCGAAAAGGTAGCCACCAAGTGCCGCGAACAGGAGCAGGCCCATCGGGAATTCAGGCAGGGTGAAACGCGATCCCATCGCACCAGCTGATGGTCTGTCATAATCAAGACCCATTTTATTTTGATGCGCTCAGTGGATTATAAACCGCTGTAAGACGATGCAATGATTCGCACCATACAAAATTGTTTTTGCATGAAATTTCTCATCGGCAGTGACTCTGGATGTCATCGATGATATCCCGCAATCCGGTACCTGGCCGATATTCAATAGAACATTCTATTAACCGTTAAACTTCCATAATTATTGAGATGGATATCGCGATTACAATCCTGTTCCTTGGCATCCTCATCTTTTTGGGAAACATTTTCACGCTTGTTTTTACAAGGACCAAGATCCCTGACCTGCTCTTTTTAATCGGTATCGGTCTAATCATAGGTCCGGTACTGGGAATTGTTTCGCCCGAATCGTTTGGGATCGTCGGGCCGATCTTTACGATAATTACCCTTGCCATCATCCTGTTTGAGGGAGGGCTGCATCTCCGTATCGAGACGATACGGCAGTCATTTACAGGGACAATCGAGCTCTGCCTGGTCTCGTTTGTCGTCAGTATGCTGCTTGCAACAGCTGTGCTCTATTATTCAGGGTTGCTGACATTTCTGCCCGCCCTTATGCTGGGTGCGATCATCGGCGGGACCTCTTCTGCGGTCGTTATCCCGATGATCGACTTTTTAAATGTCCGCAAAGAGACCGGGGCAATCCTTGCGCTGGAGTCGGCCATAACCGATGTCCTCTGCATTGTCACGATGCTCACCATCCTCGATGTATACCTGCTCGGCACCGTTGACCTCAAAATTATAACCGGCAGACTCTTTGCCTCATTTTTCATGGCAGTCTTTCTGGGCGTGCTTGGCGGTGTGATCTGGTCGGCAATTTACCACCGGCTGGGGAATTTTAAAAGCATCTTTTTAACCCCCGCATACCTCTTCATCATCTACGGGATCATCGACATGCTGGGTTACAGCGGTGCGATTGCCGCCCTTGCTTTTGGGGTGACCTTAGGAAACCTCGATTCATTCAGAATCTCGCAGTTCTTCCCGTCGGAAAATAATATTGCTCAGGTCGAGCTCACTCCCTCTGAGAAAATGTTTTTTGCCCAGCTGGTTTCACTCCTGAAAACATTCTTTTTTATCTATATCGGGCTCTCAATCGAATTTACCAGCACCATCTCATTCCTTGCCGGTATCGGCATCACGCTCGCGCTCTTTGCTGCACGCATCGTTATCGTGCATGTATCAATACCCCGGACAACTCCGGTCTGGGACGCAAGCGTTATAGCCGTGATGATCCCCAAAGGGCTGGCAGCCGCAGTGCTTGCAGCAATCCCGCTCCAGATGGGAGTGGTTGGAGGGGAGTTCATCGAAACAACGACATACGCGATCATCCTGTTCTCTATCGTCATCTGTTCGATCCTGGTGCTGCTGCTGGAACGGACACCATTCAGAAAACTCTATGGGGTTATTTTCAAAAAATTCGGGAGAGAGAACGGGCAGGGGGGATCACAGGCTGCGGATCCTGTGGTCTGATATTTTTTTCCCTGGTTGCTCATGGCGGCCCGGTAAGTCCAAAACCCTATTCTGCGATTTTAGGATCTCACTTTGCCTGCTGGATATCTGATCGCGTCTTTCTGTGCTGTGCCATCCAAAGCACCGCTGATATACTGATAATAATTACTGAGAACACTATCCGCATAAGCAGGGCAACAGAAGTCTGTATACCCGGGGGAGAAAAGACAAAGCCTGCTGCAAGAAAGAGCAGTGTTACGCCACAAACTGTCGGGATTGCATAATACCTATCTGACCAGAACGACAGGAACAGGGGGATGAAATAGAGGAGCCAGACCGGCACTCCAAGAGGAGACATGATATCAAGTGCATAGGTGACCAGCATAATCAGGATGGAAAAAAATACAAATGAAGGCCCGGGTGCGAGGATTCCGATCTTCTGTCTTACCTGTGCCCGGATACCTAGATCATCGGATATCATGGGCCCCCCCGGTTTTTTGCACAATAGATTCCCTATTAGGTAGTATTACTCTGTGGTTTGTTGAAATGTTTTTTGTTTCTCCTTTCATCTGCTTTAAATGGAGGATCTGCAGCAAAAATTATACCAAATTTCCCAACCTGACCTTTTCCAACTGCCTTTTGCAAAATACCCTTCTGTTTTCTGGCAGCCCGGCATATTCCGGGTTTCATGAATACGGGTGGATGATCTCAAAGAGCCAGACCTTGATAAGATCGTTGATTAGGAAGGCCCCTATCGCATATCCCCAGACTAAAAGCGCCAGGGTCCAGCCGATCGGAGTCATGAATATGCCAAAGATTGCGATCAGGGTTGCCACACCCTGAGTGATCTCTGCTGTGCCAAAAAGAGCAAGAGAGGGAAGAGGGGGCTCCCAAAAATGCTGCTGGCCGGTCCGTGCAAGGTAAATAGTCATGTGGCCCGCAACGGCAAGCTTGAGGAAGATGAGTGTCTGGACAACTCCGGCATCGAGGTGGAAATACTCTCTTGCCAGCCAGAGCAGGAGGAAGCTGGAAACGACCCCCAGTATTCCAAGAATGCTTGCAATTGTGAGGATCCGGTTCATCTGCCACCGGACGGGTTTGGGTGCGACGGTGGCGTTATCGTACGCGATCATCATGATGGGGAGATCGTTTAAGATCGCAAGGACGACAATCATGAGCGCAGTAACCGGGTAAAAATTTAACAGCACGATGCAGAGGGTCAGGAAGATCAGCACCCTCACGGTCTCGGCTATACGGTAAACCGCGTAGCTTTCCATTCTCCGGAAGATCGCCCGGCTCTGCTCGATCGCATCGATGATGACGGAGAGGCCGGGCTTTGTCAGTACAATATCTGCCGCAGACTTCGCGGCATCCGTCGCACCGGCCACAGCAATTCCTGAATCTGCTTCCCGGAGCGCCGGGGCATCATTCACACCATCGCCGGTCATGCCGACAATGTGATCCCCTTCCTGCAGGATTTTGACGATCCGGAACTTGTTTTCCGGAAATACCTGTGCAAACCCGTCAGCCAGTTCAACCTGGGCGAGTGCATCCTTTCCCTCCCCGGAAATGAACGCAGACTGCGGAAGTATGTTTGTTCCAAGGCCTACCTGCCCCGATATCTCCTGTGCGATTGCCACATGATCGCCGGTCACCATCTTGACATTTATGCCAAGTTTTTTTGCATCGGCAACCGTTGCCGCAGAATCCTCCCGTGGCGGATCAAAGAGGCCGATGGTGCCAAGATACTGCCAGTGCCCGGACCCGTCGGTTCTTGCCACGCCGAGCGCCCGGAACCCTTTTTTCGCGTATTCCAGGATCCACTGGTCCAATAGTGAGGTGGCAGCCCCGCTGGTCCCGGCAAAGGCTGCGATTGCCTGTGGCGCACCTTTGGCAACTTCATAAGAAGTTCCTGATGTATCCGCAACCGTCGCCTTTGAGTATTTTGAGACCGGATCAAAGGGAGTGAACCCGGTTTTTTCAGGCACTGGAACCTCAGCTTTTTTTGGAAGTGCAGAGAAGCATGCCAGGATTGCTCGATCGATAGGATCATTGCTTTCACTGCTGGAGGAAAGCGCAGCTGCGGTGATCACGTCGTGTTCGGTAACACCCTCAAATGTCCGTATGCCGCCAATGCTGATGGAATTTTTTGTTATTGTCCCGGTCTTGTCCGAGCAGAGGATATCCATTCCCGCCATCTCCTCAATCGCGGTGAGACGGCTGACGATCGCTTCTTTTTTTGCAAGCGCCATGGCTCCGACGGCGAGCGTTACAGTCAGCACGGCGGGAAGTGCCGCTGGAATCGCTGCAACGATGAGAACAAGCGCAAACTGGAGCGTCTCAGCAAGAGGTTCCGATCTGGAAATGGCAACAACGAAGACAAGGCTCACGAGGATTATGGCAAGGATGATAAGATAATTCCCGATTTTCACAACTGCCTTCTGGAAATGGCTCCGGGGAGGTTTTACCTGCAGCAGCCGGGTGGTCCTGCCAAAAAATGTCTCTGATCCGGTCTTAGTAACCTTTGCATCCATCTCACCCTGCCGGATGATCGACCCGGAATAGGCCTCTTTTCCTGCTCTCTTTTCCACGGGGAGTGATTCACCGGTAAGTGCCGATTCATCAAGAAGGAGATAATTTCCCTGCAGGAGCTGCAGGTCTGCCGGCACAATGTCGCCGAGCCGGACATGGACGATGTCACCAGGAACAAGTTCCCGCGAGGGAAGATCCTGCCATGTCCCATCCCTCAGTACCCGGGCTGTCGGAGCAAGGCGCTGCTTTAAGAGCCCGATTGCGTTCTCTGCTTTTTGTTCCTGGAGAAAACCTACGATTGCATTTATGATGAGCAGGAGTAAAATGATCGAAAAATCATCCCAGTATGCGATGAAAGCAGAAAGGATTGCAGCAATCTCAATCATCCATGGGATCGGGCCCCAGAAATAGCCGAGGAATTTCAAAAGAGGATGTTTTTTCTCTTCCGGGATATCGTTATACCCGTATTTTTCCCTGAGACTGTTGACATGCTGCCCGGTAAGTCCTTCAATTTGTTCATCACCCATACCTCCACTTGCCATGGTCTTTGCCTTTGAACCGAGCACGTCCGGTTCACTCATACATATTCCGCTTCTTAATGCGCATTATTTCCAGGATGAACGGACTTCTATTTCCATCATAGTCATCCATTCATAAATTCATCCATTCATAAATTCTATTTACGGGATTATTGACAATAGATTATTGAAAAGTATTGTGATAGATTCCCGCAAATCCCCCCACAAGATAAGCAGGAGCAATTTACCACGAGCAGGAGTATCCTTCATCTCCTCAAGGACAATAAAACCGCCCTCTTCCATCCCCAGGTGTCTCTGATAGTGAAATAATCAAAAAGGGTTTAAAACATGAGCCCCAAGGAAAGGTTACCGGGTGCTGCGACAACAGCATACTATCACTTGTATTTCAACTACCTTGAGCAGCACCCACACCTGCCCCATGTAACGGGCAGGCAGACCTAAAATGAGGTGCATAATGAAACCGAGGTATCTTACTTCTATTGATGAGCTCGACAACCTTGTCGGGCTCGAGCCCAAAGAGAGGCAGGATATGGAAACGGTCTGCGAGACGTTTCCTTTCCGTGCCAATGACTACTACCTTTCCCTGATCGACTGGAAAGACCGGCACGACCAGCTGCGCCGTATCGTAATCCCCGATCCCCGCGAACTCAAAGGAGGGGGCTGCATGGACCCTTCCTGTGAGAAAGATTTTACAAAACTTCCCGGCCTACAGCACAAATATTCCCAGACCGGCCTGCTCCTCCTCTCAGATGTCTGCGGAGGCATCTGCCGTTTCTGTTTCCGGAAACGGTTGTTCATCAATAAAGAACGGGAGACGGTCAGGGATATCAGCGCAGGGCTTGACTACATCCGCTCCCACCCAGAGATCACGAATATTCTCTTAACCGGAGGCGATCCGTTCACACTGGAAACACAACGGCTGGAAGCAATCCTAAAAGAGCTGCGCGAGATCGAACATGTCAATATCATCCGGATTGGCAGCAAGATGCCGGCATACAATCCCTACCGGATCCTCAATGATCCCGGCCTTACCGATGTCCTGTCCCGGTACAGCACAGCGCAAAAACGGATCTATGTCATGGCCCATTTCAATCACCCGCGGGAGCTGACCGATGTCTCGGTACAGGCACTCGAACAGCTCCACCGGTCTGGCGTTGTTGTTGTCAACCAGACTCCGGTTCTAAATGAAGTGAACAATAGCCCGGAAGTTTTTACCCAGCTATTCCGGAAGCTCTCGTTTGCCGGTGTCTCGCCGTACTATGTCTTCCAGTGCCGCCCGTCGCTCGGGAACCGGTTCTTCCAGACACCGGTCGAGCGGTCCTACGAGATCATCCAGCAGGCATGGCAGGCATGTTCCGGCCTTGCAAAACGAGCCCGGTTTGTGATGTCGCATACAACAGGTAAGATAGAGATTGTGGGAAAATCCGCTCACCACATTTATATGCGTTACCACCAGGCAGCAAATCGTGCAGACATGGGGAAGATGCTGGTCTTCCGGAGCAATCCCATAGCTCTGTGGTTTGATGATTACCGTCACCATGCTTCCCATGTCAGTGATCTCCTTCCTGTAAAAATGCCAAAGATGCACTGGCTGTTCTGAGGTGGAAAGGAAAAATGGCAGGAAAAACCAAGGCCCATAAGACAGCAGAGAAAACTTCCAAATCATGGGATGAATCGCTTTCATTGAAGTACCTTGGTGGACAGGTAAAAAATACTGTCAAAGACATTGTATCAGTATTAAAGAGCCATCACAAGGGAGTAGAGAAACCCAAAGAACCTTTGATCTTCAGAAAAACCTTTGAGTCCGAAGGAATTCCCGAGTTCTGGAAAGACTGGCGATGGCAGGTCCGGCATGCGATACGGGATATCGATACAGTCGAACAGGTGCTGGGCATCCGTTTTAATCGGGAGGAACGGGAACAGCTACAGAAAACAATTGATAAATTTCCATTAAATATCACTCCCTATTATCTCTCTCTCATTGACGTGAATGATTATGTAAACGACCCGATTTTCAAACAGGCATTCCCATCTCCCAAGGAACTGATCATCGAGCACTACGAACTTTCTGATCCGCTTGCAGAAGACAAGGACAGCCCTTGCTCCTGTATCACCCACCGGTACCCTGACAGGGTATTGTTCCTTGTCAGCAACACATGCGCAATGTACTGCCGGCACTGCACGCGGAAACGCAAGGTCGGCGACGTGGATTCGATCCCTGACCGGGAAGAGATCAAAAAGGGTATCGAATATATCCGGAACACACCGCAGATCCGCGACGTTCTCTTATCCGGTGGAGACCCGTTTATGCTGGGTGATGATTACCTTGACTGGATCTTAACTGAGCTCCGCGACATCCCGCATATCGAAGTCATACGGATCGGATCGCGGGTGCCGGTCACGCTCCCGTTCCGGGTCACCGATGATCTCGTTGCTGTACTGAAAAAACACCATCCGATCTGGGTGAACATGCAGTTCAACCACCCCAAAGAGATGACCGAATCTGCACAGATCGCAGTCGCAAAACTTGCCGATGCCGGCATCCCGCTTGGCAACCAGTCTGTTCTCCTTGCCGGGATCAATGACTGTCCCCGGATCATGAAAGCGCTCGTGCACCAGCTCGTAAAAAACCGCATCCGGCCATATTACCTGTACCAGTGCGACCTGTCCGAAGGTATCAGCCATTTCCGTACCCCGGTATCAAAAGGGATTGAGATCATGGAGAACCTGGTAGGACATACCAGCGGCTTTGCCGTGCCACGGTATGTGCTCGATGCACCGGGCGGGGGTGGCAAGATCCCTATATTCCCCAATTACCTGCTGACATGGTCGGTGCACAAGGTCGTGCTGCGCAATTACGAGGGGATGATCTGCACTTACCAGGAGCCGGCGGACTATGACCGCATTTTCTGCAATGGTGATTGTGCCGGGTGCAAGCTGCAGCTGAACATCGATCGGGCAGATGAGTCAAAAGTCGTCGGTGTCGCCAAACTGCTTGCCGATTACGATCAGACGACGACACTCGTACCGGAAAAAACTGACCGTATAGGGAGGAGACAGGATAATGGCGAGTGATGTTATCCAGCAGATTGGAAAAAGCAGGGTACAGCACGGGCATTTTAACAACCGCGTGTATGTAATCAGGCTGTCTCAGGACGATATTCCTGATATTATCCGGTCGTTGGATGAACTTGTGCGAAAAGAAGGCTATACCAAAATCTTTGTGAAAGTGCCGGAATCATCGATGCCGGTTTTTACCGCTGCCGGGTATGTTGTCGAAGCGACTGTCCCGTTCTTTTATCATGGACACGACACCGCTGTTTTCATGGCGAAATACTTTGATCCCGGGCGAAACCGTGTGGCAGATTCCAAAGAGGTAGCAGAAGTCTTATCAGCAGCGTTTGGTTATGCACAGGCAGGATACACACCCAGGCTGCCGGAGGGATTGTCGCTGGTGTACGCCCATGCCGGAGACGCAAAAGAGATCGCAGCACTCTATCGTACAGTGTTTGAGACATACCCCTTCCCCATATCTGACCCGGAATTTATCTCAAAAAACATGAAAGAAGATGTCCGGTATTTCTGCGTCCGTCGATCGAAAAGGATCGTGGCTGTGGCATCATGTGAGGTCAGTACCGATGCTCTTAATGCCGAGATGACAGATTTTGCTACAGATCCCCAGTTCCAGGGAAAAGGACTGGCCGGCAACCTGCTCCATGCCATGGAAACAGATGTGAAAAAAGATGATATCCGGCTCGCTTACACGATTGCCCGGGCAATATCGTACCCGATCAATATGACATTTGCCCGGGCCGGTTACCAGTATGCCGGGGTGCTTCCCAACAACACCAACATCAGCGGGGCGATGGAGAGCATGAATGTCTGGTATAAGAGACTTTAGGCAGGCGAGTACTATGAAAGGACGTTACTATACAGAGCGTACGAAAGGGAGGGACAGATGATGGATTCTGATATCTTATATGCAATTCTTACGATCATCATCGGTCTGGTTGCTGCAGGTATGGCCTATATCGTTATCCAGTGGCTGAAGAAAAAGGCATCCGGAACCGATTCAAAACTGGATGATATCCTGCTTTCCACACTCGGAAAACCCATAGTCATCACGATCCTTGCCGGTTCTGTGTATATTGCACTGACATATTTTGCAATCCTGCCTGAAACAATTGACGGATTTGTCGTTGACCAGTACTTGAATGCATTTTTCATCCTGATTGGGGCATGGATCGTCTCATCATTCTCGTATAACCTGATACGGACTTATGGTTCATGGATTGCAGAGAAAACAGATACTGACCTCGATAACCGGCTGCTCCCGCTTCTGGAGATCATTGCAAAGTATCTCATCTGGTTTGTTGCATTTCTCATGGTCCTGTCGAATTTCCGGATTGATATCACCCCGCTCCTTGCCGGTGCAGGGATCGCAGGACTCGCCCTTGCACTTGCCGCGCAGGATCTTCTATCCAATTTCTTTGGCGGTGCAATAATCACGGTCGATAAACCGTTCCAGATAGGGGACCGTATCAGGTTTGAAGATTATTTCGGAGACATTGTCTGTATCGGCCCGCGAAGTACCCGGTTAAAAACGCTCGACAACCAGATCGTGACGATCCCCAATTCCAAAATCACATCAAATATCGTGGTCAATTTTGCCCAACCGGATATTAAGATGAAAGTCAGGATCCCGTTCTCGGTTGCCTATGGTTCAGATATAAAGCGGGTGAAGGAGATTCTTCTTGGAATTGCCCGCGAAGCGTCAGAAAAAACCATATGGGTATTGACAGATCCTGCGCCCTCGGTATACTTCCTCGAATTCGGGGAATCGAGTCTGAACGGGCAGCTCATTCTATGGACAAACAACTATGACAACTCATGGGATGTGCAGGACTATGTCAACTCCCGGATCGATGAGCAGTTCCGCAAGGAGGATATTGAGATCCCGTTCAGGCAGCTGGATGTCCGGATACGGAAGACTTGAGGAGTTCTGATGCTTATAGAGGCGATTACCGGGATAATTTTTTTTATCGCGGTACTTCTCTCAATCATTTTGGGTGGAAGAGATCCCTTCGCAATCAGGGTTGTTGAACAGATTCGCTACCTATGCTTAATATTTTTTTATTCCCCTCTTGCTGCGACCGGACGAATTCCCGCTAATCCCAAACCTGTATCACATTTTTTATTGTATACACCCGGCAACAATACCAATCCGGTTTACTCAGGACCCTTCTGGCAAACCGGACGATTCGGGCACGGGGAACAGATGAGTACGGATTTTGCGATTACCATCATCGAACACGGGTGACGGGGATGATGTGTAACAGGGGAACCTGATGGGTACTTCTTCTGAAATCCCAATCCCCTATCGCATTATCGCACTGATGCAGGAGCGGAACCGGCTCTTTGAGTACCCACTGGATTACCTGGCAGGTCAAATTAAAGCGGCCGGGTTCCGGTGCGACCGCTGCGGGACGTGCTGCACCCGGGCCGTCAACAGCCACATCTTCCTGCTCGAAAACGATGTGATCTCTGTGAGAGAGATCGATCCTATTGCATTGGAACCCGCCCCAGATCCTGAGTTCTGCGATCAGAACGGTATGTTGTATGTCTCGGGATATGCACTCCGGATGAAAAATGATAAACCGGGTTCCTGCTGGTTTCTTGAGGATAACATGTGCCGGATTTACGACCGGAGGTTCTCATGCTGCCGCATCTATCCGCACCTGCTCCGCCGTAACGCTGATGCCAGAGGACAGGTGACGTGGCGACAGTTCGCGAGGCAAAAGGATCACGGGAGGTATCTTGAGGATATCCCCGAAGATGAGTGTGTTGTGCTTGCCCGTGAAATAAAAGAATATGAGAACGCGTTCCTCACCCAGCAGATATCCTTTCTCGAGACTATTCATGAATATTTTACTGTGCATAGACTTTGGCATGACGAGAAAATGTATCACAATCAGATGCGGCGATTCCTGAATGGTGAGCCGGTCAACGAGAGGGTATATCATGCCGGAGAGCTGGAAGAACACCGGATTACTAAATCAGGACCCCATCCGGATCCATATTAGCATGTAACGTCTCGTTTCCGGTAAAATACAGGATCCATGTTGAAATTTTATATGTAAGAGGAGGCCATTTTCAAAGAAAGGGATTGTATCCCTGCAGTCTGCCGATTATTGAATAAATCTGTACAGGAGAGAATCATTGAGGACGGGGATACCGCGGGATCAGGTGGTGCTTCAGACCCGCCAACCAGGGAATAGACAGCAGTGATATGCAATGAGAACAGCAGAATCACGATGACTTCTAAATTAAAAGGATGAGCGATATATCGCAAATGTTTTTACTGTGTTAATGATAAAAAAATATTATCTGTATTTCATGATGACCCTCACATTACGACCCTTGTTATCACCCCGTGTATCTTTTCTGCAGGCAGCTCATAGAAGTGGACAAACGCAGGCGTGACCTTCTTGAGGAGCCCGTACAGCTTCCAGAAGAACCTTTCACTAATGATGTTCTCCATACCGTAAAAGATTGTCTTCTCTTCGATCCCGTCCGACCGCAACAACCCGATGATATCAACGATCTCCATGTAGCCGGCGGTGATCGTGAATGCATGAAGGCCCGGCGCAAGGTCGCGGTCATAACTTGTATGGGTACCAAACGGTTGATCGGTGATCCTTACAGAAACAAGGATATTATTCTCATAGAGTATCTCGTTTTCAAACATCACCTGCGCGATATAAGGCGAGATATGGTGCTTGTCTGCGGTAAAGAAAAGTGCGGTCCCACGGATCTTGGGAAGATCTTCATATTTCTGCAGGTATGCCGGCAGGAATTCATTCAGGCTTTCAGGCTTCAGCATGCGATGGAGGTGGTCCTGTCCCCGGATAAACGTCACGATGATTATCAATGGAACTGCCGCAATCAAAAACGACCAGTACGCACCATGGGGAATCTTGAGTAATGCTGATAGTAAAAAGATCAGGTCAACAATGACCAGCACGGATGAGATTACAGCTTTTGTCACTTCCATCCGCAACGTAAAGATCATGGTCATCATAATCGCCGATATTGTCATTGTCCCGGCAACGGCAAGGCCATACGCGGATGCCAGGTTTTCCGAAGTTTTGAACTCCAGCATTACAACAAGGACGGCTGCAAGCAGCATCCAGTTCACGGCATCGATATAGATCTGGGTTCTCAGCTCCGGTGATGTAAAATCGATCTTCATCTTGGGAATAATACGGGTCATCATGCCCTGGTACATGATGGAAAACATACCGGATATCATCGCCTGCGAGGCGATTACGGTTGCACAGATGCTTAACAGGAGGAACGGGACGTACAGAAGAGCCGCCTGTCCCTGCACCATAGAAAAAAGAACGGTGTGCGCTTCCGGATTATTAAGAACATAGGCACCCTGCCCGAGGTAACTGAGGACGAGTGCCGGGAATATACAGTACCATCCCTTTACGATCGGTTCCCTCCCGAGATGCCCCATATCAGCATAGAGTGCTTCACCCCCGGTGACACAGAGGAGGACTGCTGAAAGGACAAAGAATGAGCCCAAGCCGTTTTCCATCAGGAAGCCGGCGGCATATGATGGACTGAGGGCAAGGAGCACCTGCGGTGCGGATGCTATCGAGATGATCCCTGTTATCGCAAGGGAGAGGAACCAGACCAGCATGATCGGCCCGAACGCCCATGCTACCCGTTCGGTTCCCTTTCTCTGGAAGACAAAGAGAGCCAATGCAATGCATATGCCGGTAAGAAGAATCCACCCGCCCCAGATCTGCTCACATCCTGGGATCAGCCGGATACCCTCTACCGCTGACAGGATGCTGATCGCCGGGGTGATCACACCGTCGCCAATGAAAAGGGCCACCCCGATGATTGTAAGAACCGAGACAAAAGAGATCGCATGCGGGTTTTTAAGCTGTGAAGTAAGGAGCCCCTTGAGCACGATTGTGCCCCCCTCACCCTTGCTCCCAAGATACATAGCGAGCCACGCGTACTGCACTGTGATCACGATGATCAGCGACCAGACAATAAGGGAAAGAAGACCGAGAATGTTCTCGATGGTTGGCAGGATGAAAAGAAGGATCGCCCCGATCGTGTAAATCGGGCTTGTCCCGATATCCCCGAAAACGACGCCGAGGGATTTGATGATTTTCTTCATATCATTTCCGGTACCGGGCATTGAGGTACATTTGGATAAAAAAATAATAACCTTTCTGATTTTGGGTTAGGGAGTAAGGATCGGGTTGTTCTATACGAGAAGATACAATCCCACGGCAACAATCCCGCCACCGATTGTTGCGAGCAGGTTTGTTCCTGCGTTGCCAACATAGCCCCGGTTCTCCAGTGTTGCTCCAACAAGGCTGTCAATGTTGGTGCCCACAAAGCCGGCGACTGTGCATACAGCGGCCATCCCGGGCGTGATCACGTTCAGGGACAGCGCGACAAGGCTGATGGCAAGGCCCCCGAGAAGGGAAACGAGCTCTCCGGTCAGCGTTATTCCCCCGTTGGTCCCGATCGGGACTTTCTTAAATGTCGTGATCATATACGGTGTCCCGCCGGTAACCCCGATCTCGCTGGCAAGGGTATCTGCTGTTGCCGTTGCAACACACCCGACATAAAGCACAATGAACTCGGGTCGGACAAAGACTCCATAAAGAACAGCTGCAGCTGAGGCGGCGATCCCGTTGGCAAAGACATTCCGGTACCCGCGTGCTCCCCCCTGCCCCTGCTCGATGCCCAGTTTCCTCTTGTAGCTGTACTTATACTTCGTCGCAAACGATCCAAAGATGAAAAACGCGAGCATGATTAAAAACCATCTTGCATCTGCAAAGACGATCAGGATGATTCCAACGAGTGCTGCAGAAAACAACCCTGAAAGGTCAGCGGTTTTGAACCTGAATGCAAAATAGCCAAACATGAACGCAACAATGACAGCAATGACCACCATCTGCAGATCCGCCTTGTAATTCAGCTCATCGATCAGGTACATGGTCATGGCGATCCCAACGCCTTCGATAACTAAGGAGTCCTCGTATTTGAGCAGGATCACCTTGAGAAGCACAGCTGATATAATCCCAAAAATGATGGTGAGAGGCACCATCCGGTTGAGATACACCATGACGAGGACGGCTGCCCATGAAGTGGAGATGATATAGTAAAGGTAGGTATTCAGGTCATCAGCACCTGTTCCGAAGACAATTTCTCCTATGACGAGAATCGCAAGCGTGCATGCAAAATAGAATAATGGGAGGAGCCCCAGACCATAGAGAGCGGCCAGAACAATAAAGGCGAAACTGATATATTTTGTTTCAAAGAACCGGAAAAGGACAAGAGAGTAAAAAATAACGATGAGTCCCATAAGCCATGCGGGTTGCAGGACCGGTGCGATCAGAATCGTAAAAAATGCAAGCACCGCGGCAAGCAGCAATCCGTGACGACGTTCCATTGCCGTACTATGGTCACTTATATGAAAAGAATTTGTTTATGCACACCCAGCTGTGAATTGGCGCAGGTCTGTAATGGTATTGTTACCTGATCTGGAGTATTTCGATCACTATATGTGATTTCACGACCAATCAACTTCGGAATGGCACCATCCGATCAACTTCCAAAAACCTATGAATTTGCCGAGGTGGAGGAGCGGTGGCGGAATACATGGCGGGACGAGGATTCCTATTTTGACCGGAAATCAGCAAAACCCCGGTTCGTCATCGATACGCCCCCACCATACCCTACGGGAAATTTCCATATCGGCAACGCGCTGAACTGGTGTTATATCGACTTTTTAGCAAGATACAAACGGATGAAAGGCTTCAATGTCATGTTCCCGCAGGGCTGGGACTGCCACGGGCTTCCGACCGAAGTCAAAGTCGAAGAGGTCAATAAGATCACAAAAAATGATGTTTCGCGCGAGCAGTTCAGGAAGATGTGCCGGGACTTAACGATCAATAACATCGAACAGATGCGCCGGACATTACGACGGATGGCATTCTCCGTTGACTGGAGCAACGAGTATATCACGATGCGTCCGGAATATTTTAAAAAGACGCAGCTCTCGTTTTTACGGATGCTCAAATCAGGGTATATTTACCAGAGTGAGCACCCTGTCAACTTCTGCACACGGTGCGAGACCGCAATTGCATTTGCTGAAGTGTCTTATGACGAACGCTCTACCCTGCTGAACTACTTTGATTTTGATGGTGTTGAGATTGCGACCACGCGCCCGGAACTACTTGCTGCCTGCGTCGCAGTCGCTGTCCACCCGGATGACGAGCGTTACCGCAACCTGGAGGGAAAAACCAAAAAAGTGCCAATCTTCGGTCATGCAGTACCTGTGATAAGGGATGAAGTCGTGGATCCTGCATTCGGGTCCGGGGCCGTGATGATCTGTACATTCGGTGATAAGCAGGACGTCCACTGGTGGAAACAGCATAACCTGCCCTTGCGCAAAGCAATCGACCGCAGGGGAACGATGACCTCTCTCGCACAGGGCTTTGAGGGCATGACTGTTGCAGAGTGCCGCAAGGCAATCCTTGCGGATATGAAAGAGAAGAAGATCTTAAGAAAACAGGAAGACCTCCCCCAGCGGGTCGGAGCGTGCTGGCGCTGCAAGACACCTATTGAGATCCTTTCAGAACGCCAGTGGTTTGTCAGGATAAAGCCCGATGAAATTCTGGCTGCAGCACACCAGATCCATTGGTATCCTGAACACATGCTGCGCAGGATGGAAAACTGGGTTGAAAAAATGGAGTGGGACTGGTGCATTTCCCGGCAGAGGATCTTCGCAACTCCCATTCCGGTCTGGTTCTGTAAAAAGTGCGGTGAAATGGAGATACCGGATGAAAAGGATCTCCCGGTAGACCCAACACTCACAAAACCCGAACACCCCTGCACAAAATGTGGCAGCAATGAGTTCCTCGCTGAAGAGGATGTTCTTGATACGTGGATGGACTCGTCGATCTCGGTGCTCAATGTCACCGGATGGGACGGCAGTCGTAAACCATCCATCTTTCCCGCCCAGATCCGCCCACAGGGACATGACATCATCAGGACGTGGGCGTTCTACACGATCCTGCGTGCTGTCGCACTCACCGGAGAACGCCCATGGGACCAGATCCTGATCAATGGCATGGTGCTCGGAGAGGACGGTTTTAAGATGAGCAAGAGCCGGGGCAACATAATCGTACCGGAGGAAATCCTTGGGAAGTATGGTGCTGACTCGCTCCGCCAGTGGGGGGCAATGGGCGCTGCCACGGGTTCAGACATCATGTTCAACTGGAACGATGTGGTTGCTGCATCCCGGTTCCAGACCAAGATGTGGAATATTGCAAGGTTCGTTTTAATCCAACTCGAAAAGGAGGGAGTTGATCAGGATGTAACGGTCACAGCACTCGCTGACCGTTGGCTCCTCACCAAGCTCTCGGATACGGTTGGAAAAGTGACCGGGGCAATGGAGCAGTACCAGTTCGATACTGCGCTCAAGGCAATCCGCGAATTTGCATGGGACATTCTTGCAGACAACTACATAGAACTTGTCAAGGGGCGCCTCTATGCCAAAAATGAATCACGGAAGAGCGCCTGCCTTGTCCTGCACACCGCATTTGATGCTCTTCTGCGGATGCTTGCCCCTTTTACCCCATACTTTGCCGAGGAGTGTTTTTCCTACCTTGACAAAGGCAGCGTGCACAAGGAGCCTTGGGTTGCCTTTACCTACGATGATGTGCAGGCCCGGACCGAAGGGGACACCCTGGTCAAAATCGTGGCCGAGGTGCGAAAGTTCAAGCATGATAACGGGCTTGCTCTCAATGCACCACTTGGAAAAGTGACGATCTATGCCCCGCACACCGTCAATGATGGTGGTGATACTGCCCGTACCCTGAACGCCGATGTCCACTGGCGTACCGATACCGCAAAACTTGACCGGGAGATCACGGATATCGAGTTTAACCGGTCTGTTGTCGGACCAATATTCCGTAAACAGGCCCAGACATTCATGAATGCCATCAGGGCATTGGATCCGGATCAACTTGAACCCCCGCCAGCAACAATTGAACTTGACGGTGCAGAAGTCAGGGTCCCGCCAGGCTCATTTACTACGAAATTTTCTTATATGGAAGAAGGGGCAAGGGTCGATGTGCTCAGCGTTGGCGGCGTGATTGTGACAATTGGAAAACCTGCCTGATTGTACCGGCAACAAACCGGGAGATCTCTTCTTTTTCTTTCGTCGCATCGATAATTACAAATCGCGACGGATCATTGCGGGCAAGATCAAGATAATTTTTCTGGACCTTTTCAAGGATCTCTATTCGTTCAAAGTGCTCCCGCCCGGTCTTTGACGCGAGCCGTTCAAACGCTCTGTCTACAGGTATGACAAGAAGGAATGTCCTGTCAGGTACGATCGTCCAGCCATTATGTAACGACTGGAGCCATGCCAGTGGTTCTGGAATGATATCCTCTAAGGTTACTGACTGGTAAGCGTAGCGGCTGTCGGTATACCTGTCCGAGATCACGACCCTGCCATCTCTAATTGCAGGACGGATAATCGTGGCAAGGTGTGCCGCGTGGTCGGCCACAAAGAGAAGGGCTTCGGTTACCGGGTCCGCCTGTTCGGCGATTGCCCTCCTCACCGAATCCCCCACCCATGTTGCGCTTGGTTCTCTGGTAAAGACGGGATTAATGTCAGCCAGCAGACCAGCAAGCGCTGCATGAAGGGTGCTCTTTCCAGTACCGTCGATGCCTTCGAGGGTGATCAGCACAGGCGCCCCTCCTGTACCCATTTTAACGGAATTTTTCCCTGGTGGACTGCGGTTGCAATGATTGCACCATCAAATCCCGCATCAGCGAGTCGTTGCAGGTCCTCCACGGTTGCCACTCCTCCCCCGTAAAGCAGTTTTCCAGCATATGCAGAACGCAGCGAACGGAGGGTATTTTCCATGTCAATTCCTTTCTGTGTTCCGACAGCCCCAAGATTCAGGATGATACACCCTTCAAATCCCATCCGGTCTGCTTCCACGAGGAGGTCAACCGGAGTCCGCCCAGACGGGATCACCTTTCCATGCTTGATATCAAGTGAGAGAAAACCGGATTTGTATCGCGACAGGTTATCGCCACAGGTCTCTGTGCCTATCACGTTTACGATATGGTCTCCCATAAGATAATCATCCGGCGTCCGCACACCACGGTCGACATAACAGCAGGATACCCTTCGTGCACACGCCTTGATCAAATCGTCATGGGATCCGGTCTTTTCAATACGGTCAAGATCAGCAATATAGAGGTACTTCGGCCGGAGTTCCTTAATGTACTGCAGGGGTTCTGAAGAGCCTGAAATTCCCCAGTCCAGCGGGAGGTACTCCGAGCGGTTGCCCGCTTTGCCGTGCATAACTGCACCATGCCTCAAATCCATCGCCAGAACCAGGTCCATTCCTAACGCAATCACTATTAGCAAAAACGATCATTAAAGTTTATGCAATTGTTGGTCAGCCCCAGCAGTATTGACGAAGCCCGCCATTCTGTTGCCGCTGATATTATCGATGTGAAAAAACCGTCTGAAGGGTCACTTGGTGCCAACTTTCCATGGGTGATTAAAGAGATCAAATCGTTTGCCAAAAAACCCGTGAGTGCAGCGATTGGTGACTTCACCTACAAACCCGGGGGGGCTTCACTCGCTGCATACGGTGCTGCATGCGCGGGCGCTGACTATATCAAGATCGGGCTTGCTTTCGATGGAGCAACGCGGGCGCATGACATGATCGCAGCGGTAGTAAAGGCAGTCAAGGACGAGTTTCCGGAAAAAAATGTTGTGATTGCCGCGTATTCAGATTTCAAACGGATGGGGACGATTTCTCCTTACGAGATGGCGCCGATCGCCGCCGAGCTTGGCGCGGATATTGCGATGGTAGACACCGGGATCAAGGATAATAAGAGCACATTCGAATTCATGACCGAGTCTGACCTCGCATCTTTCACGATAAAAAACACCGATCTCGGTCTGAGGACCGCACTCGCAGGATCGCTGCGTTTTGCTGATATTGCCATGTTGAAAAGGATCAATCCGGATATTATCGGAGTGCGGGGCATGGTCTGCGGTGGCGACCGGAACACCACGATCAGGGAAGACCTGATCGCAACTGCACTCACCATGATAAGGTGATTTATGTTTACTGAAAAACTCAAAGTGCCACTTTCACTCACGTTCGACGACGTTTTACTGGAACCGGCAGCCTCGGAACTCGAACCTGCGGAAGTAGATGTCAGGTCGCGGTTTTCCAAAAGGATAAATATGAACATTCCGCTTGTGTCCGCCGCAATGGATACGGTGACAGAATCCGGGATGGCAATTGCGCTCGCGCGTGAGGGCGGGATTGGCGTCATCCACCGGAACATGCCCCAGGAGTCTGAACTGCAGGAAATGATTGCTGTCAAGCAGGCAGAGGAACTGATCGAACGCAAGGTGCTCTTTGTAGAAAAGACGGCAACCGTTTCTGATGCCGAGCAATTGATGAACCAGTACAGCATCGGTGGAGTTCCCGTTCTGGACAGGGGAACCATCATCGGAATTGTTAGCCGGCGTGATGTCCGGGCAATAAGCTCAAAACGGGGCAATGAAAAGATCATCGCAATCATGACGAAAAAGCCGATTACGGCATCTGAGGATATCACTTCGGACAAAGCGCTTGAAGTCATGTACACCAACAAAGTGGAGCGTCTGCCTGTCGTGGACAAGAAAGGAAAACTTGTGGGGATCATCACCATGCAGGACATCCTCGAGAAGCGGCAATATCCCCGTGCAACCCGTGATGCGAAAGGTAACCTGCGTGTTGCTGCGGCGGTCGGGCCGTTTGATTTCGGCCGCGCGATGCTTCTCGATGAGAAGGGTGTTGATGCACTTGTTGTGGACTGTGCTCACGGGCACAACCTGAAAGTAGTGAAGGGGGTAAAGGAGATCAAGGCGAGCGTAAAAGCAGATGTGATAGCAGGCAACATCGCAACCGTTGCTGCCGCAGAGGCATTGCTTGACACCAATGTTGACGGGCTCAAAGTCGGCATAGGGCCGGGTTCTATCTGCACCACACGAATTGTTGCCGGTGTCGGTGTTCCGCAGATCACCGCAGTCGCACAGGTTGCCGAGGTGGCTCGTGGAGCTGACATCCCCATCATCGCCGATGGGGGGGTGCGCTTCTCAGGAGATGTGGCAAAGGCGATTGCAGCGGGGGCAGATAGTGTGATGATGGGTAGTATGTTTGCAGGTACCGATGAAGCTCCCGGTAAAGTAATCACAATTAAGGGAAGGAGATACAAGCAATACCGCGGTATGGGCTCGCTGGGTGTGATGAGTGGCGGGCAGTCAAGCGACCGTTACTTCCAGAAAAAGGATATTGGAACGACCAAGTTCGTGCCCGAAGGCGTCGAGGGCGTGACCCCGTATGTCGGTCATGTCGGCGAAGTCATATACCAGCTTGTAGGCGGACTGAAATCTGCGATGGGGTATACAGGTTCCCGGACGATTCCGGATATGCACCAGAAAGCGAGGTTTGTCCGGATTACAAATGCCGGTATGATAGAAAGCCATCCGCATAATATCCTTATCACTGATGAGGCACCGAATTACCGGTTGTTTGAATAAAAACCTTTTTAGATCTGTAAATATCCACAGTATTGATTACGTAACAGAGATCTGTTTTTGTTTACTGTACAAAGGATATATTATACATTTACAATCTGGTTGATATCTTATCAGCGGTTTTTATTTCATCTTGTTCATGAAGAACCTGTAATCAAAGACCGAAGCCCTCAAGATATTTTACACAAAAACAATGCAGAAAACAACATGTCCCGATACGTTCCGGGTGACATCGTCCTTGTCCCATTTCCCCACGAAAGGGAACAAAACACAAAAGTCCGTCCTGCACTCGTCATCGCAACCAGACCAGATGGCGATCTATGCTGCTTTCCCATCCGCAGCACCCCACGGGCAGGTACGGTGTGTATCCCGATCACCATCGATGATTTTGCGCTGGGAGGCCTCGACCTCTTTTCCGAAAGTTACGTTCAGACTGATACTGTACGGAGGGTGAGGATCGGTACGGTAATCGGGATGAAAGGGAGAGTGACGGGGGAATTTTTAAAAATGTTTAAGAAATGAATGTGATTATCTATCTATACAGGCACTCGAACCAAATAAATGTTCAATCGGGAAAACTGAAATTTTTTTTCTCCTTTTTTATAAGTCAGCCGAAGATTCTACATATCTTCACATGTAAAAATCTAAAAAGAAAATGATTCTATAACCGGACAAACCTACTAGCCTAAATACTGATAACACTAACATAACGTAAACAATGCACGATGCTGTTGAGGTTGCACGGCTGCTTGATATTCTTGGAAACCGGAACCGGCGGAGGATCATCGAACTGCTCCGTCAGAAACCCTGTTTTGTCACTGAAATCTCCGAAACGCTTACACTTTCGCCCAAAGCGGTCATCGAGCACCTCCAGATGATGGAAAGGGAAGATATCCTTTCCTGCCAGACCGACGACCGCCGGCGCAAGTACTACTATCTTGCCAACGATATTTCCATTGAGGTAAGCTTCAAAAACCTCATACAGGAATCAGGATCCCAACAGACTTCAAATAAGGCAGCAGAGGAGGTGGTATATAACGAGCGTTTGAGGAATTCGGTCACGATGCTTGCACGCATGATCCGGTCACATGACCAGCTTCTCGATAATCTCGAACAGATCAACCATGACATAGAAACCAAGCTGACCGACCTTGCAGAGAACCATAGTGATATATTCAGGAATGAACGAGAGATGAGTGTAATCATCGCCCTCTCGCATGACAGCCTGACCATGGATGAACTCATCACGGTTACGAGAATTGACAGCGAAGAACTCACGTCACTCATGCGCCGTCTCGAGCGACGCGGAATTGTCAAAAGAGAGAAAGCGCAGTATATGCTTCGAGGTATCCATGCAGAATAACCCAAACAACCCATATGATGACATCTTCCAGAACATCTCAAAAATTGTGGAAGAAATAATAAAGAATATGCCCGAGCACCAGCATGCACGGATCGTAGGCTATACAATAATAACCCGAGGTTCAAACGAACCCCCGGCAGTATTCAGGGCAGGGGAAAATGAAAAAAGCGATGGGATCCCGTACGAGGTTGTTGAATGTGATGATATGATCTATATCACTGCAGAGATGCCAGCAGACCCAAAAAATGCCCCGTTCGCAGATATACGGGTGACATCCGTGCGGATCTGCGTCGATGAGAGAGAGACGACGATCGTACTTGACCACCCTGTCGATGTAATACACAGCTGGTACCGCCTCCATCGCAGTGTGATGGATATCACGCTCCGGAAAGCCCGAAGGCAATAACCCATTTTCTGTTCTTACCTTAAAAAAAGATTATGCCAGTTTCCAGACTGCCTTTTCCTTATCGGTGAACACAATTTCCACAAAAGTCTGTTCCGGTGTCAGCGATACCGGCACTTTATAAATCAGGTATCCGTCGATTGCATTACTTGTGCCCGGGTACACAAAATTCGAGGTCGTCCCATGTGAATACCCGTAGTCCTCCACATATTCCATGTTAAACAGGTCTGATTGGTACTGGATCTCTCCTATCTCTATGGGCGTGGCCTCTCGATTGCCGGCTTTGTCAGGGATATAATGCGAAGAATCAACGGTGTACACATTACCATTATAGTGGACGTAAATACTGTTGGATTTTGGATAGGGAAATGCAGTATCTCCCCGGTTAACTACGTTTGCAAAAACAAAGAGATATTTATGTTCCGGATCCGGACGCATTGGTTCGGCATACCATTTGTTGTCCGCATCATTGTGCCAATGGTAGGTTTCATTGATCCAGTACCGATATACCGTCCCCTCACTTGCCGTCTTCCCCTCGCTAAAAGGGAACCATTTCTTAAGGGGCAGTGCGTTTGGGAACGGGTCGGGCATTGGTGTGGGGACTGTCGTGGATGTTTGTGATATCGTCGTTGGAGAAACAGTTATCGTCATCGTTGGGGTCTGTGTTATGGGACTGACAACCCCTGTTAATAATCCCGATGTTCCCGACAATCTGGGTAATACAACCAAATATCCTGCAGCAAGAACGATGATAATTATTACCCCCGCAGCGATGACTACCATCGTATTTTTCGAAAGCGGGGGTACCTTTGGGGGTGAAACAGGTGGGCTATAGGGTGGAGGTGGGGGGGCCGGGTCGTGCGGTGCAGGTGGTGACCGGGGTGCTTCAGGTGTGTGGAACTCTTCAGGTACTGTAGGGGGCGGAGGGTAAATAGTTGTAGATGGCGCAGCAGGAGCACCCGATTGTTTGATCGGTGCACCACAGTATTCGCAGAAATTCTTATCCTTCCCGACTTCCTTTCCGCAAGAGATACAGTATGGCATATAATGTCAGTACGGTTGTGGTAAATAAAAAGGATTCTTTTAAAAACAAAAAATTAAGTTTTTAATTCTCTGCAAGCTTCCAGATTGCGCTCTCCTGTGAGTTGAGTCCAATTTCGACATATGTATTGCCGGGTGCCAGGGATGCAGGAACCTCATATATAATGTAACCGTCAATAGCATTACTTATACCCGGGGTCACGTACGCCTGTTCATAACCATCACGGTATCCAAAGTCCTCTACATACTTATCACCATTAAGAGTATGGAAGAATTCGATCTCGCCGATCCTGATAATCTCAGGTGGGGCATCAACGTTCCTTTCCGTCTTCGGGAGCACATGCGTCGGGTCCATATAATAAATACCATCGTTATAACGGACAGCAATATTCGATGCCTTGGGAGGGATCTGGCGGGCAGTTCCCTTATCGACAATGTTGACAAAAACAACGAGATATTTGTTTCCCGCAGATGGGTATTTTGTCACATACCGGGTTTCCCGGGGATCAAAGAGTTGGTACGTATCATTGATCCAGAATCTGTATACGGTTGCCTCGCTTGCAGTCTTACCACTGCTGAAGTTATAACCCTGTTTTAATTTCAGTGCCGTTGGATATGGTTCCGGTGTTGGTGTAGGGGGCGTTGTGGCAAGAACCGTCATCGGAGTGGTTACCGTTACCGCAATCGTTGTTGGAGGGACGGTCTGAACGGTTTGCTGATCCGGGGATTTTGCCGGGCTACCCAGACACCCGCTGATCACTATCGTGGTAATAATGCCTGTGATGATCAGGATAGTAAGAAGTTTCATAATTCACCCTCTCGTTTTACAGGTAAAAAAACATGCGGTAAAAAATAATGCCCGGTAAAGGTTTATGCCCCGACAAGCGTATTTGCACCAACCCATTGGGGGATCGTCTTTTTCTCTGCATGGAATTCGTGGAACTGCCGCAGCGACACTGTCAAATCGCGGGTAAAAGCAAAATACCCAATCTGGGTGTTTTTACACAGCTTCATCGCCATATCATACAATCCCCGGGGATCGGGACGTGCCTCGCCAAGCCAGATGTGGAAGATATTGCCGCCATCAACGATCGGGAAAAAGACATGCTCGATCTCCATGCGTTTTGTAAGGGGAACATTTGCCCCCGGAGCTACATGAGTGCCGTTTGTGTAATATATCGGTAGATCGCGGGACTTGCCGAGCATCGCGAGAGTATAATTGACATCCCCTTTGATTACCCTGAGTGCAGAATCGTGGTAGCGTTTATCAAGCAGGTCGGCAACCGCAAACCTTTGTCCTGTTGTTTCAGCTGGAGTCCGGGCAAGCGCGATCGTCATGTTATTTTCTGACGAGAGCTTCCGGGCGTAGACCTCCATCTCGGTCATCGCACGGATGGCAAGCTTAAACGCTTCCTTTGACTCATGGAGCTGTTTACCCGTATGGTGCTGCACCATTTCGTTCACTCCGACAACCCCGATGGTATATACAAGACCTTCAAGATCAACAGCAACAGCCCCCCTGTCCCCGGTATTGGGATCTTTGGGCCGTTGCATCGCAAACGGCATCCTGCTGTGTGCCCGGATCAGATCCATCCAGCGACGCTTAATCTTGAAAATTTCAATCGCAATATCCATCAGGGCTTTTAACTCAGCGAAGAGGTGTTTGTCATCCCCTTCTGCCTTATATGCAGCCCGAGGGCAATTCACAGAAACCACCTGCCACGAACCCATGGAGAAGTGCCTGCCATCCTCAAAATAGAGTTTTTTTTCAAAATCTGAGTCCTTATCCGCAACAGCTGAAAACTGGTACGCGCAGCACTGGTAGCAGGAAATCCCTTTCCCGGCCCCTCGGTAGGCCGGGAGCTGGTTGTCATAATAAGGGGTGCCAAATTTGCTTGCAAGTTCAAAGGTGAGCAGGTAGAGCTCGCGATACGTGGGCAGGTCTGGATGCATCTGGTTGAATTCCTCACGTTCTTCCATGAAATCCGGTTCGATTGAGATCTCGGGTTTGGGGAAACTGAACGGCTTTCCCCAGTAATCCCCCTCTAACATTACCTCCATGACCGCTTTGAAGAGCAACCGGACTTCACGCTCGAATTCCCCGTAAGTACGGTGCGGTGCCGATTTTCCATCCCAGATTTTTCCCTTGTAAACACAGGGTTTGTCAACCCATAGAGAGGGGACTCCCGGAGAGAGCTGGATCGATGAAAAGACAAGTTGCCCTCCACGCGCGACCATCATCTGAGTCATCTCATAGACAAACATCTGCATCAGCTGCTTGATCTCGTCATAGGTCATCCCTTCAAGGAATGGCGCAAGGAATGTAAGGAAATTGTAGTAACCCTGGCCACCGGCAAAATTGGTCTGTGCACTGCCCAGTGCCTTGACAGCATGAAGAATTGCAACCTCAGCCCGTTTTGCAGGGCCGGCAACTGACGCCTTTGTCCCATTGCCATCCGGCATCAGCCCGTAATAGAAGAAATACCTCAGGTCCCAGTCCTGGCAGAACGGGCGCGTCCCGAAATATTCGAGGTCGTGGATATGCATTTCACCCGAGAGGTGGTGATCGGCAAGGTCGGGAGGCAGCTGGAGGAGGTATTGTTCTTTTGATATCTTGTCCGCTTTTTTCTTGTGGCTTGTCTCTGCATTCTCCTGCAGGTTTGCATTATCGTGCGCTTCAAAGCCCCTGCCGACATCGATGAGGTGTGCATCAAATACCGGTGTACCGACACGCGTGCAGACATTGCGATACTGGACAAGCCCCTTTTCCAGAAGTACCATATTCACGATCTCGCGGATAAGGGGACCGGAGAGTGACTTGAGCCCCATACCCTGGATCCGCTGTTCAACCTCCCGTGCTATCTCCTGTGCCTGTTCTTCACTTGCTCCCACAAAACCGTAAAATGTCTCAACAAGCCGGGTCTCGTCAACAATCTGGCGGACGATCCGGTTGCGGTCATAATCGACAATGTGCCCGTCGGTTGTCCGGACCGGCGGAAGCGGGGGGATATAAACGCCATCAAGGGTTTTCTGTTTGGTCTCCCGCAGCCCCATCATACACCTGAAATAAAGCCGGTTATTCGGTCTCCGTCCAGTTTACCGCTGCAAAAGAGTTCGTCAGTAGTAAAAAAATTTTCGCCTTTCTGAAGGACGGGGGCTTCGGACACAAAAATACCGTTGACCCGAAGTTCTGTCAGCGATTCTGCGGTAGACAGATCCCGCTCCAAAAATTTTTTTCCGCTCATTTTTAAGAAGGTTTTCAGCATGTCGCAGTTGGGACAGTGTTCGAGCGTATATACAATCAGATCGGGATTTGATGGCACAAAAAACACCCTCGCTTTATTGATCAAACAATTGGCTCTTCGGATAAAAAAACTAACTTTTTGACATTCGCATTTTTTCCCACGATCAACGAATACCATTTGTAGAGGGATGGAATAATAGTACCGTAATGGTCAGGACGTTTATTGCACTCGAACTTTCCGATGAGGTCAGGGCACGTCTCGGTGAAGCGCAGGAAGTACTGAAACGGTGCAACGCACGTATGACATGGGTCGATCAAAAAAATATCCATATCACCGTAAAATTTCTTGGTGAGGTCGATATTAAAAAAATTCCAGATATAAAAAGCGCGCTGAAGTCAGTTTCATTCCGGTCGTTTCCAATCAAAACCGGTACTATAACCACTAACAACCCCCATCGCCCGTTTACGGTATGGTGTACAATCGAAGACGAGGGGCTTTGCACACAACTCCTTGACCTCGTGGAGAGATCTCTTGCCCCGCTCGGGTTTGCACGTGAAAAACGAAAGTTCACACCTCATGCAACTGTTGCACGCGTAAGAACATTCGATCCATCGCTTTTTAATGCTATAAAATCACTCAGTTCAAAGATTTATGGAAATTGCACAATTAACGGCATGAGACTCAAATCAAGTACATTGACACCAAATGGGCCGGTCTACGAAGACCTGCTGGAGGTCGCATGGTAAACAGGACGCCGTTTGAAGACAAAGTGCTCGCCCGTATCCGCCCCAGCACAGAGGAACGAGACCAGATATGCGGTGTCGCAAGGCGCATTCTTGATGCAATCAGCTCTGGAGGTCAGGCACAGGGGATGGTCGTTGGTTCTATCGCACGTAATACCTGGGTAAGCGGTGAACACGATATCGATATATTCCTCCTCTTTTCCCCTGCCCTTTCCCGCGAAGCACTTGAGGAGCAGGGGATGGCACTGGCGCGACGGGTTGCCATGCAATTTACCGACCGGTACTCTGAGAAGTATGCCGAACACCCGTACATCTGTGCCATGATCGAAGGTGTGGATGTTGATCTTGTTCCCTGCTATGCCGTGGAGAGCGCGACTGCGATCCAGAGCGCCGTAGACCGCACGCCATTCCATACCCGGTATATCAAGGACAGGATCAACGGCCTTGTCGATGATGTACTCCTCTTAAAACAGTTCGCCCGGGCCGGCGGGATCTATGGTTCCGACCAGATGACCGAAGGCTTCTCCGGGTACCTCTGCGAGCTGCTTGTTCTGCAGTGTGGTGGGTTTGCCCCACTGCTTTCGGCCGCTTCGGCATGGCGCCCGGGTGTCGTGATTGACCCTGAGCAGCACGCGGCAAAGCAGTTTAATGAGCCACTTGTCGTGATAGACCCGGTTGACCCGAAACGCAATGTTGCCGCTGCGGTCTCCCTGACCCGGATGATGGGGTTTGTCGAGCTGGCCCGTGGATACTGTGCAGCACCTTCCGCCAGGTTCTTTAGCCTCCCCGACCGTTCCCCGATCACCCGTGAAGGTCTTGCAGATATCCTCGCGAAGCGGCGGACACACCTGTACGCGATAACCTTTGCTACCCCTCCGCTGATCCCTGAGATCGTCGTCCCCCAGCTCAAGCGGAGTGTGGCGGTGATTGCAGAATTACTGGAACGTCACGGATATCCTGTCCACAACGCCCGTTATGAACCAGGAGAATCGCAATGCATCTTCCTGTTCGAACTGCTCTTAAAAGAACTTCCGGCAATCCGCACCCATTCCGGTCCCCCGATCTGGAACCGTGAGAACGCTGATAAGTTCTTCAATAAATATGCCGGGGGACAGAATGGCCATTTTCCATATATCAGTGAAGGCAAGTATGCCATTGAAGTTGCGCGGGAATACCCGGATGCAAAGAGCCTTCTTAACTCAGGTGCAATCCTTGGCACGAGTCTTGGGAAACATGTGCGGCAGTCGCTCGAAGCCGGGTTCTCGGTTGCGGAAGGTGCAGATTGTTATTCTCCGGAGTTTGCATCATTTATCAAACGGTTCTTCGATCGTTCGTCGCCGCTGGCACGGGTGCTCAGGAAGGAGCTGTAAACCCGGTTCCGTTAATTATAATGAGCGGTATGATGGTCTCAAAAGCAAAAGTTCCAGATCGGTTTCCGACACATTTTTAAAAGATCAGAAGGGATTGCAGAACCTGTCGCCTTTCAATGACTGAAATGGTTCAAAGACCATTTCCAAACCTCGTACCAGCAGCGCCCTAATGAGTGTATAGAGGGGGCTAGGGGAATAAACAATTATTTCTTCCCTGAATTTTTTTTAATCTTCGTGTTCGCGAGCTTCTCAATTGCCGCGGTATCGACGCCCCCCGTAATCGTAAGCTTCTGGTTTCTTACTGCGCTCTCCACAAAATTTTTCCCGGTTGGTGTTCGGATGATAAGCGTCGTAGAGCCATCAAGACTTCCAACCGAGCCCGCAGATATATCGGAATACAATGAGGTAAGATCCGTGCAGATATGGCACCCTTTCCGTATGCAAAGGTTCAGATCATTTAAGGTAAGTATCGCTATGTCCCCGTCATGCATCAGAATTTCGAGTCTGCCTTTGACATCTATTTTTTTTATGTGTGCAGGATCGATTTTTTTCTCGGTTTTTAGTTTTCCTAAGACAAGTGCTGAATAATCAAAGGTCTCGGTACAGAATAAACCCAGCACGAGCCGGATTGATGCCGCATAGGGTTTGATAAGGTCGTGGTCTGATGCCTGCATACGGGCGACTGCCTGAACAACACAGGGGACACCAATCACTGCAATACGGTTGAATTTATTCTCGATCACTGCAATTTTTAGCGCCGCAAGCAGCGGCACCCACCAGCTGTAACGGCTTCCTGCTTCGTTGATAAGAACATCAGATTTTGTAATAACAACAGATGAGGGTTTCAGAGTCCAGCGATCCTCGGTCACCGTCACGACTGCATCAATCAGTCCTTCATCAAGGGCATTTGCAAGAATTGCAGTGACCGCCCCCCCGCTCTGACGGCGGGGGATCTCAAATGCCGCTTTTGCCGCAACAAGATCAAGGTAGTTACCAAGGGTCTCACAGGGTTGGTCTCCGGTTCGCGGGCAGACCTCATAACATGCCCCGCAATGCACTCCGTCAGTTGACTGCTTGCAGTACCCATTGGTCTTCGGGCTTGCGACCATTTCCCCTTCGTCAAAATAGAGTGCATCTGCCGGACAGACAGACACGCATGCGCCACAGCCGGAGCACCGTCCCGTATCCCACACCTCGGTTTTCAGATCAATATAGCTCTTCTCTGCCATCAGATCACTCCCATGTATACTTACTGGCAAACGGTCGGGCGCTTGCCGGTGCAATCCTCGTAAAATCCGATGCAAGCAGCGGTTCGGGATCCAGTCTGAACTTTGATGCAAAATCCTTGACTACCGGTGCGATTGTGTGCTTTTCGTCATCAGTCGCCAGTTTCTGTTTTGCCCCGACACCGAGAATCGAATCGTTCACGTTGCCACGGACGAAGATCTCCCCGCCATGGATCCCGCTGCCGACCCCGCGTTCCGAGAGCGGTGTGATACCATTGAGCCCGAGTACGATGAGAAGCCCCCCTGCCATATACTCACCCAAAAATGCCTGTGCCGAACCCCCGACAACAAGGATCGGGCGCTTCTCCATATACTGTTTCATGTGGATACCGCCGCGATATCCGATATTGTCCCGGACATAAACCCTCCCCCCACGCATGCTGTGTGCCACAGCATCACCGGCACTTCCGTGAATAACGATGCAACCGCTATCCATCGTGTTGCCAGGTGCATGGTCTGCATTGCCGTTGATAATCAGCGTTGGGCCGCTCATGAACATCCCGAGATCACCACCGGGGACACCATTTATGGTAATGGTCACACCATCACCACGGAGACCATCGGCAATAAACCGCTGACCGAGTACATTATCGATCACGATCTCTGTTATGCCTTCGGCAACCGCTTTCCGGATCATCTGGTTTAGCGGCGTATACTGGATTTGGCGGGCATCGATGCGAACCGATTTTGCCATCCCTTTATGCCCCCACGGATTTCACATCAAGCACATTCATGAGCGCCTCATCCAGCATGTAACCGCGGAGACGGTCCCGGTTGCCCCTAAGGCTTTCGATGCTGTTTATTCCTGCTGCTCCCATCAGCTCCGCAAGTTCCAGGGTCCAGCCATGGATCAGGTTCTCTACCTGAACCGATGCCTCCTCCGGGTTGAGCCTGGCAACGAGTTCCGGCTTCTGCGTCGCGATTCCCCATGCGCAGGTACCCCGGTAACAGGTGCCGCAGACCCGGCAGCCCATCGCCACAAGTGCAGAAGTACCGATATAAACCGCATCGGCTCCAAGTGCAATAGCCTTCGCCACATCAGCACTTTCGCGGATACCCCCGCTCGCAATAAGGGAGACCTCATTCCGGATTCCCTGCTGCCGGAGCTTGGCATCGACACTGGCAATTGCTGCCTCGATGGGAATGCCTACATGGTCACGGAAGACCCGGGGGGCTGCACCGGTTCCTCCACGGAAACCATCAACGACAACCGCATCCGCCGATGATCGGGCGATGCCGGCAGCAATAGCTGCAGAGTTATGCACTGCAGCAATCTTTACAAAGACCGGCTTTTTCCATTCGGTTGCTTCTTTTAAGCTTCGTACGAGCTGTTTGAGATCTTCGATGCTGTAGATATCATGGTGAGGTGCCGGGCTGATCGCATCGCTCCCTTCCGGGATCATCCGGGTGCACGAGACATCTGCACATACCTTCTCACCCGGCAGGTGCCCTCCGATTCCCGGTTTCGCACCCTGACCGATCTTGATCTCAATTGCCGCACCGCGTTCAAGATAGTTGATGTCAACTCCGAACCTGCCCGAGGCTACCTGCACAATCATATGCTTCTGGTAGGGGTAGAGCGATTCGTGAAGCCCTCCTTCACCAGTACCCATGAATGTCCCGATACGGCTTACCGCTTTTGCAAGTGAAAGCTGCGCGTTCAGGCTGATTGCCCCGTAGCTCATGTGCCCGACCATGATGGGTGTCTCGATCTGAAGGTTCGGGGTGAGTTTGGTCAGGAGCTCGATATCACCTGATGCCGATTCCCTGAGCGCGAGTTGTGCGGGTTTCTTGCCAAGATATGTCCGGAGTTCCATGGGTTCACGGAGCGGGTCGATCGCAGGATTTGTCACTTGGCAGGCATCAAGGACCAGCCGGTCAAAGATGACCGGATAGGGTTGTGCATTGCCCATCCCTGCAAGTATGATCTTGCCGGTCTTTGCCTGGTTGAAGATAGCTTCGCGCACCTCCCTTGTCCAGAGAGGATGACTCCGGTAATCCGTGGGTTTTTCTGTAATATCGATGGCATCGCGTGGACAAAATGCCAGGCAACGATGACAAGCGACACAGTTGCGCGAGTTGACCTTAATTTTATCGCCATCTTTCCGGAATACCCCATACGAGCAGTTCTCAACGCACCTGCCGCAGAGCATGCAGCGGTCGTGGTCGATATTCACCCTGAACCGGAGCGGGGTGCTGCCGATGTTCATGCGTATACCTTCCCCACGACCGGGTCACCGGCTTTGGGCATTTTGATGTCCTGAACATCAGGTTCAATTCTTCGGATCGCTGACTCTTCGCTGGAAATATAAAGCCGGTCGCCCATTTCACCACTGACAAGAGGACGCAGCTTGATCCGGTCCGTGAACCCGACGAGCGAGTGTTCGTTTGCGACGCAGATCGCAAATGGCCCGTTCATGAGCGCTGCACCATACGCGAGCCGGATTGCCCGATTGAGATCCCGCTGCTTTTCCGGCATCGCGTCGATCTCCTCCCAGAAGGGGGGAGCAAGCGCACGCACAGCCATCTTTTCAGATAGCCCGTGTTTTCTTACCAGAAGGTCAAAGAGATAAGCGACGACCTCAGTGTCGGTATACATCGTGCATTGGTACCCGTAGCTCTCAATGTAACGACGGTTGGTACCGTAACTTGTGATCTCGCCATTGTGGACCACGCTCCAGTTCAGGAGGTTGAACGGGTGCGCCCCTCCCCACCATCCCGGAGTATTTGTCGGATACCGGTTATGGGCAAGCCAGAGATACCCTTTATAATCCTGTATCCGGTAGAAATCTGCGACATCCTCCGGCCATCCTGCTGCTTTGAAGACTCCGAGATTTTTGCCGGATGAAAAAATCAGCGCCCCGTTTTTGAGAGAATTCACCTTCATGACAAGATGGGTGACAATGTCTTCATCCGGTGTAGTGCTCTTTGCCATCAGGCTGCGGTCGGGACGGAAGAAGTAACGCCAGGGGGTATGGACTTTACGTATATTGGACTGTTCGTACGTCTTGATCTGCTCATCATGTACTATTGTACCCCATTTTTCGAGCAGGTTGTCAAGGGCGACTTTATTCTCCCGGATATTGTCAAAAAAGACGTGCAGTGCGAAATAATCCTTGTATTCCGGATAAATGCCATAGGCTACATAACCGGCACCCTCTCCGCTGCCCCGTTCGTTCATCATGGAGAGAGCCTCTTTGATCCTGCTGCCGTCCATGCACTGGCGGCGCCTGTCAATCACACCAATAATGCCACACATATTAAATCACGGAATCAAATGATCAGTTAGTATTGAGCAATCGATGAATTAGGTATGCTCAATAAGTATAAATATGATTGGGTGGAACATGTCTTCCAGTATGTCAGCAGACGTTTCAAAACTTCTCAAGAAAATTGAGACGGATAAAGTGAAATTTATCCGCCTGCAATTTACGGACATCCAGGGTCAGCCGAAAAATGTATCGATCCCGGTGATTCAGGCAGAGAAAGCATTGACAGAGGGTATCTGGTTTGATGGCTCTTCCATCGAAGGATTTGCCCGGATTGAAGAGTCTGATATGCTGCTTAAGCCAGATCCGGCAACATATGCAGTTCTTCCCTGGAGACCGGCAGAAGGTAGAGTTGCACGGTTTATATGTGATGTACAGACATACGGCAACAAACCATTTGATGGAGATCCCCGTTATATTTTGAGAAAGGCGCTGTCGGATGCGGCAAAGATTGGATTTACTTTTAATACCGGCCCTGAACTCGAATTTTTCCTGTTTAAAATGGCTGATGAACGGCCTACGACCCAGTTCAAGGATCATGGTGCGTATTTTGATCTCGCACCCACTGATTCTGCAGAAGACGTCCGCAGGGATGTCGTGCTCGCACTCGGAGAGATGGGATTTGAGATAGAGGCGTCCCATCACGAGGTTGCGGACAGCCAGCATGAGATAGATTTCAAGTATGGTGACGCGCTTACAACAGCAGACCGTGTCATTACATTCAAGTTCGCCACAAAGTCAATCGCACTCCAGTACGGCCTGCATGCGAGTTTCATGGCAAAACCCATTGCCGGTATCAACGGGAGCGGCATGCACACCCACGGATCTCTTTCAAAGGGCGGGAAAAATGCCTTTTATGATGCAAATGCACCAATGCAGCTTTCAGACACTGCTCTCTATTACATAGGCGGGATCCTTAAGCACGCGAAGGCAATTACCCGCGTCGCCAACCCAACCATCAACTCGTACAAGCGGCTTGTTCCGGGATACGAAGCTCCCTGTTATATTTCCTGGAGCGCAGCGAACCGGTCGGCACTTGTCCGCGTACCTGCAGCCCGCGGCAACAGCACCCGTGCAGAATTCAGGAGCCCGGACCCGATGTGCAACCCGTACCTTACATTTGCGTGTATGCTGGCTGCCGGGCTCGATGGGATAAAAAATAAGATCATGCCACCCGAAAGCACGAACACCAACATTTACCATCTCGATCAAAAAGCACGAAAGAAGCTCCATATCGAAATGCTGCCGGGAAGTCTCATGGAGTCAAACGCAGCGCTCCTCAAAGATGACGTACTCTGTGCCACATTAGGGGACCATGTCGTCGAAAACCTTTCACGAATTGCAGAAATGGAGAGCGATGCATTCCGGCTCGCTGTCCACCAATGGGAACTGGACAGGTATCTTCCTTCATACTGAATTTGGCATAGGAATCCATCCGGTCAATTTCAATAAACGTGCATGAAAGTCCATTTGCCTTCCATACACGTTTTTTATCAGATTTCAAAAATCCTGATCACTTACCCATTTACTTCCTGAATTGTCCGGACTTTTTATCCGGGACAGCAGAACAGAAATGGCATATCGATACGGAAGAGCGATGATCACTACCAGCAGATGCTGGTTATGTCAGAGCGGTATTCGACAATCACGCTGCCGTTTCAGGAATCATCATGACGTTTATCCGGCCCCATTCAACCTCATGATCAAAAAGAGTCTGTCCGGTCTGATAATTTCAAGAAGGTGAAAAAATGGCTCTTGATTCAGCAACAACCGTATGGCTTATGGTATCGGCAGCACTCGTGATGCTGATGACACCGGGCGTGGGCCTTTTCTATGCAGGCCTTGTACGTAGGAAGAATATCATCTCGATGATCGCACTTTCCTTTGTTGTGCTTGCAGTCGTAAGCATACACTGGATGGTTATCGGGTACTCGCTCGCGTTTGGCCCGGATATTGCCGGTGTTATCGGCAGTCTTGATTATATCGGCCTGAACGGGGTCGGGATGGATGCCGGTGAGAAAGGGTATGCCCCACTGGTCTTTATGGTCTTCCAGCTATTCTTTGCTGCAGTAACTTTAACCATTATAACATCCGGTGTCGCAGAACGCGTCCGGCTCTCCTCATTTATCGTGTTCATGCTGCTGTGGACAACCTTTGTGTACTGCCCGCTCGCCCACTGGGCATGGGGCGGTGGATGGGCGCAATCGCTCGGGCTTCTGGATTTTGCTGGCGGGACGGTAGTTGAAATTTGCTCTGGTTTCTCCGCGCTTGCAATTGCCCTTGTGATTAAAAGCCGGGCAGGTTTTGGGAAATATACGATGGAACCGTACAATATTCCTCTCGCTCTGATCGGGGCTGCACTGCTCTGGTTCGGGTGGTTCGGGTTCAATGCCGGAAGTGCGCTTGCTGCGAATGGATCCGCGGTTAATGCATTTGTAACCACAAATGCTGCTGCTGCCGCAGGCACGCTAGGATGGATGGGGGCAAGCTGGTATCACGGCAAGCCGTCTTCCCTGGGAATGGTTTCCGGTGCTATTGCCGGTATGGTGGCGATCACTCCCGCAGCCGGATTTGTCACTCCGATGGTTTCAATCCTGATCGGCGCTGTTGCCGGCCTGGTCTGTTACGGGGCCATGTTGTTTCGTCTCCGGAAAGGGCTTGACGAGAGCCTCGATGCCTGGGCGATCCACGGCATGGGCGGGCTCTGGGGTACAATCGCAACCGGTGCTTTTGCAGCGCTGGCAGTCTGTGGCATCTCAGGACTTTTCGAAGGAAACCTACACCAGTTTATTGTAAACTGCATTGCAGCTTTTGTGGCACTCGTCTTCTCTTTTGTTGTTACCTATATCATCGCACAGATCGTTGACCGTACCATGGGATTACGGGTGACCGCAGATGAGGAGTACGTGGGGACCGACATCTCGCAGCACGGCGAAAGGGTATGAGAGGTGATGGTATTGAAGCTCGTTAAGGCGATTATCAAGCAGGAACGGTTCGAATTTGTCAAAAAGGCGCTTGCGGAGAAAGGCGTGACCGGCATGACCGTCACGGAAGTGCAGGGCCGGGGAGAGCAGAAGGGCATTACCCTTGAGTACAGGGGAAAACCGATGGTTGTCGATATGCTTCCCAAGATCCAGATCGAGATCGTGATCCGGGACCAGGAAGCTGATGATCTTATTGCTACGATCATCGAATCCGCAAGAACCGGGCATATCGGGGATGGTAAGATCTTCGTTTTGCCCGTCGAAACCGCAATCCGGGTCCGGACCGGAGAGATGGAACGTCAGGCTTTGAAATAATCCATAATCGGGATTATTTTTTTCGCACGTTGCGTATTTATCATAGTGTCGATCTGAATTTTAAGGTCTGTTTATTGATGAACTATAGAAATATTTATAAGAATAGGAAGATAACTTCCTTCCAACAGTTTATAGAAAGAAACTGTGCGTGCGAATCAGATAAAGACAATCCACCGGACTTTTCATCCGGCAGGGATCGCCGGACGATATGTTCATCTGTTCCGCTGCATGTATCTCAAATGTTCATGGTGAATTGAAAATGGTATTAGACACAGGAGCAACAGCATGGATTCTCGCGTCAACAGCACTTGTGATGCTGATGACGCCTGGAGTGGGATTTTTTTACGGGGGTCTTGTCCGTAAAAAAAATTTCATCTCGATGATAATGCTGTCATTTGTTGCATTTGCATTGGTGAGCATCCAGTGGGTTCTGATCGGGTACTCGCTTGCCTTCGGCCCTGATGTGGCAGGGTTCATCGGGAACCTCGACTTCCTCGGGTTGAATGGAGTCGGTATGGATCCGGATTCCTATAGCCCGGCAATACCCGGTCTGCTCTACATGGTATTCCAGCTGGTCTTTGCAACAGTGACAATGGCTATCGTGACATCAGGTATTGCAGAACGCGTCAAGTTCAGCTCGTACCTGATCTTCGCACTACTATGGACCACGATTGTTTATGATCCGCTCGCCCACTGGGTATGGGGAGGCGGCTGGGCCGCACAGTTCGGATCTCTCGATTTTGCAGGAGGTACCGTGGTCCACATAAGCTCGGGCTTTGCCGCACTGGCAATCGCCTTTGTGATCGGTAAGCGTGCTGGTTATGGCCAGTACACAATGGAGCCCAACAATATCCCGATGACCATCTTGGGCGCGGCGCTGCTCTGGTTCGGCTGGTTCGGGTTCAATGCAGGAAGTGCAGTCGCGGCCAATGGTCTAGCGGCAAGCGCATTTGTCACGACAAATACTGCTGCCGCAGCAGGCGCGATGGCATGGCTTCTGGTCAGCTGGATCCACGGGAAGCCAAGCTCTCTGGGCTTTGTTACTGGCGCTGTAGCCGGCCTTGTCGCAATCACACCCGGCGCAGGTTTTGTCACGCCAATGGCATCCATAGTCATCGGAGGCATTGCCGGCGTTTTCTGCTATGGCATGATGCTCTTCCGTATTAAGAAAGGGTGGGACGAGAGCCTTGACTGCTGGGCTGTCCACGGGATGGGCGGTCTGTGGGGTGCGCTTGCAACCGGTATCTTTGCAGCTGCTGCTATTAACGGGTTTTCAGGCCTGATCGAAGGTAATGTGCACCAGTTTATCGCAAACGCGACAGGTGCGCTCGCGGCGCTGATCTATTCCTTTGTTGTCACATTCATCCTGGCCATAGTCATTGACAAGACGATTGGCCTGCGCGTGACCGAAGAAGAAGAATATGTCGGGCTCGACATCTCCCAGCACGGTGAGCGCGCCTGAAGGTGATCATCATGAAAATGGTAAAAGCAATCATCAAACCAGAACGATTCGAGTTTGTAAAAAAGGCGCTTGAAGAAAAAGGATTTGCCGGCATGACTGTTGTGGAGGTCAAGGGCCGGGGAGAGCAGAAAGGCATCACCCTTGAGTACCGTGGCAAATCAATGATCGTCGACATGCTCCCAAAAATCCAGATTGAGATCGTCACCAGGGATGAATATCTTGATGACCTTATTGCGACTATTGCGGGAGCTGCAAAAACGGGGAAAATTGGCGACGGTAAGATCTTTGTCATGCCTGTTGAAAAGACCATCAGGATACGGACAGGCGAGACAGAGACATGATAATAACCAAAATAATTTCAATATATGAAATATTTTTGATGCTAAAAATTCATTTTTAAGATCTTTTTTGTTCGGCCAAGGTAATTGGGAGATAAAAAAGTATTAATGGCCATATAATGCCCGCAGCTTTTGTTCAATCCGCGGTGAGATGTGGTAATGGCCCGGCAAGGTGAAAGATCCATTATCAAATTTCACAGATTCTGCAATATCTTCATCAGATATCCCGTGTTTGTGGTGGTCCACCATCTCATGGAAGAACATCTTGCCGCCACCATGGACAATCCTGCATAGGCAGCACCGGTCATCTCCGGCTCTGACATAATAATACGAAGAGCCGATCTGTGATTTGCGATAGTCCTGCAGCTGTTCAAGGATGATCTCATAGTCAGGTTCCGATTCGTCCGGCATTATGTACCGTGGCAAAGGTGCCACAGTCGAAATTTTTTTTACTTTCGACATTCCTCATTCCCCCTTTTTTCTTTCCCTACCCAATCCATGCCCATTGTCAGCATGGCTCAGGTACGAAGGAAATGTACTTCCATACTATTAAAATTTTTTCTGTTTTCCGGTTATTTATTAAATACCAAAAAAGGAGATTGTTATCTATCATGCAGACAGATATTCAGTACATTTCATGATCCCGTGGCTCTCGGATAATTTCAAAAATTTTAAACCAACGGCGGCAATCGCCCTGAATGCCACCCGGCACATGAACCATCTCGAACGAAAAAAACTTTTCTCTCCTGATATCGAGCCCATGAGAACAGCAGAGGGCCGATGGTTTGAAGCCATCATTTATGAAATGTTCCTGGACATTTCAAAAAAATCAGATCGGATAAAATATCTTGCAAGAAAAGGGGCTGATGCCCCAAAAAACCAGAAACTCGCCCAGCTAGGGCAGAACGGAATTTTTTATTCAAAATATGGCGATATTGTCATCCGGGGCAACGGGCAGGATCTCGCCGAATTTGACCTGTTGCTTGTCACCAGTGACAACGAAGTAGCGTTTGCCGAAGTAGTGACTTCCCCCTCAGACCTCAAAGAATTCGAACAGGAGATCCAGTTCAAGAAAAACCTTCTCGGGTACCTGTACAACCAGAAGATCGTACCGTTTTTGCTTATCTCATCGTTCGATATCTCCAATTATTCGGTTGTGCGGCGACTGGCAAAAGCAAAGGAGAACGCTATAATCTTCACAAGTTCCTGTGAACAGATCAAAAAACTCGTTAAACATTACCGCCCCCGTATTCTCTATATAAAACCGGAGAACCACGCCAAACTGGTGCTTGCCACAGACCTTATTTTCAAACAACCGTTCGATTACCGAAAATTCCATGAAGAAGTTAAAAGTGAAATTTTTGCCCGAATCACTCATAACGAGCACGAACGGAACCGTCAATCTTCATCCCCCACCCATATGCTTGTAAAAAAGGTTCTCTATGGCGCACTCTATCCCAAGGCGATCAAAGCGGTATGCGACACTTACGGGATGTCGGTCAGGGGTAAACATATAGAATTTTCAGAATTTTCTAAATTCTATTCCAAAGCAATCATTGCAACCGACCTTCCCGGGTTCGAACTGATCATTTACCTGCGGTCACGACAGAAAAAAGAATACCTCAAGATGGTGCAGGTTAAAGACGGGCACTTCAAATACGAACGCCCCACTCCGTCGCGCGTTGGTTTTTTCCTCTGGCTTGAATCTCTCCAGCCGACACTTGGCACCCGCATTACCCTCTCCGTTCTTGAAGCATTTACCAAAACTGAGAGCGGGACAAAAAAATAATTCTGAAAATCTATCCCGGTTGTCCCGTCACCCAATCAATTTTTTCATGGATAACCGGAATCATGGATAACTGGGACACAAAGTCAAAAAATTAGAACCGGAGAAATATCCGGTCTTTTGACAATGTTGGACTTAATCAAGCAGTGCACCCATGGCTTCGTCATAGCGTGCAGCCATGACATATTCGATGCCAGAGACAGCTGCTGCATCCTCGGTGAGGGCCATCAGGTCATCGCGGCTTATTGTCGAGAGCCGGAAGTTCCTGCTGCCCGCCATTATCTGCTGGAGCCCGGTCTTGAACTTCTGTGCGTAGGTATAGATACCAACTGCACCCATCGGGATCTCTTTCATGCGCGAGCCGTATTTCTCCTTGAGCTCCTCGTAGCAGACAAAGATCTCCTCAATATTGTTGCCATACTTGGAGATTGTCTTGGGCAGGTCACCTTCCTTCACCCATTTCTCGATATTCTTTCCGACCATGCCGGGAATCATGAGTCCTCTGCCCATGCAGACTGCTTTGAAGTACGGAGTACCCATCGCAAGAGCCTTGAATACGCCGGGCTCATCTGAGAACCCACCTGCCATCGCAAGGTCAGGAATGCGCATGCCCTTCTTTGAGAGCTTCCCGGCAAAATCGTATGCGAGCGCCTGCAAATAGAAAGTCGGGATTCCCCACTCGTTCATCATCGGCCACGGGCTCATGCCGGTGCCGCCAGGCGCCCCATCGATGGTAAGCAGATCGATTTTTGCTTCGGAACAATACCGCATCGCCATCGCGAGCTCGACTATGGAGTACGCACCGGTTTTTAACGTAATCCGCTTGAACCCGATATTGCGCAGCCGGTCGATCTCTTCCATGAAGCCTTCCTTGGTCACAAAGCCAAGCCGTGAGTGCCGCTCAAACTCCTTGATTGCCCCTGCCTTGAACGCTGCCTGGTTCTCCTTGACGGTCGGGTCAGGGAGCACGATATAACCGCGCTTTTTGAGCTCAATGGCGCGTTCCAGAGTCTTGACCTTGATTTCGCCTCCGATACACTTGGCGCCCTGTCCCCATTTCAGTTCAATAGTGTCCAGGTTGTGTTTGGACGCAACATACTCCGCGGTCCCAAGCCGCGTGTCCTCCACGTTCATCTGGACAAGAATTTCTCCATAGCCTTCATGGAATTTCTTAAAGACCTCAATGCGCCGGTCCATCTCCGGTGATTTTTTCACCTTTCCTTTGTTGTCTCGCTCAAGCAGCGGGTCGACGCCACAGACGTTCTCTCCGCACACGCAGGTGATGCCCGAGATTGCCGCACCGATGGCAAAGTGCTCCCAGTTGATCCGGGCAATATCGGTCGAACCAAGTGCACCGGTAAAGATTGGGAGGCGCATCTTTACTTTCTTGCTCCACCCGTATTCAGTCTCGGTATCCACGGTTGAGAAGACCGCTGTATCGGGACCGATTTCGGTACCTTTTGGGAGCCCTTTTGCCCCTACTGCGTACCCCTGGATATTGAGGTGCGAGTAATCGATCGGGTAATTCTTGTCAGCACCTGCGGTGATCTCCCCGAACGGGCCGGGATAAAGTACCTCCCTGCCCCTGAACGATGAGAGCCAGATCTCGCAGCTGCCTTTGCATCCGTCCATGCAACGGGTACAGATACCGGACATCGGGACAACATCCCTTGACCGGTTTACCGTTCCCGTCGCTTCGTTAGCATTCGGCTGTCGAAGGTTCATAATTCACACCAAAACGATGTTATATTTTTTTAAAGGACTTGAATTTTGGTCTGAGCGACACAAAGCTCAAACAGAATAGTTTTAATTTACGTTCGTTAATAAGCGCTTGCTTTCCACCACATTATAAAGATTTCGCTTTTTTTTGATTGATCAGACAAAAAAATAGTAAAAATTCCGGATTTTTCAAACAAAAATTGTAGTTTTAATCAAATTTCTGATCGGGAAGTCACAACGTGATCAACTCATACCGGCTGCTGCCCATCCCCATCGTTTCAGCGTACCGGATCTGGCGGTACCCGTCAGTCTCTTCCCAAATCCCCCGGAATTTATCCTGCCCTTTTTTATGGTGAGCATGCAGGAGCGAATCAGAAAAGCCCTGCTGTTTATTGACAAGGTCAAATGCCGCCGTGTCGATTGCTACCGGGTCCCGGGCAGCAAGGATACCAATATCCGGGACGATTGAGGCATCGCTCCACGGGACGCAGTCACAGTCCGGGGTGATGCGGGTTAAGAAACTGATATACCCGGTCCTGTGTTCTTTTCCTTTCACTGCACCCGACGCATATTCCACAAGCCGTTCGATAAATTGCGGGATCTCGGTTTCCCAATCGACATCGATGGCATGTTCGGGGCAGACCGTCATGCACTCAAAGCACCCGATGCACGATGACCGGTCGATTGCCGCCTTCTTTTTTGAGAGACGGATTGCAGTTTTCGGGCAGGCCACCTTGCACTTCCCGCACCCGACACACCGTTCGCTGACACAAAACGGGTGTGCCTTGTGCTGGTCACGTTTTCCCTGAGGCGGGGCACACCCCATTGCGAGATTTTTGATCGCCCCCCCAAAGCCGGAGACAATATGCCCCTTGAAATGCGTCATCACGATCATGCTGTCCGCGGCCACGATATCCCCGGCAATCGCGACACGTCTGAAATGCTTTCCTTTGATGGGGACATACGTGATATTTTTTCCGCAGAGTCCGTCTGCGATGATGACCGGAGCTCCGGCAACAGCAAAATCAAACCCGTGAAGAACTGCAGTCATAATATGGTCCACCGCATTCGAACGGCTCCCGAGATAGAGCGTGTTGGTATCAGTAAGGAACGGCAACGCCCCGCAAGCTTTTACCTTCTCTACAACCTGCCGGACAAAGACCGGGTTGATGTAAGAATCATTGCCCGACTCCCCGAAGTGAAGTTTGATTGCGGTGCGATCGCGCTGGTTGATCAGCGAGTCAAAACCTGCACAATCAAACAGTCTCTTTACCTTGGATATGGTGTTTGAGTTCTCGTCCCGTGCCCGAAGGCTGGCAAAATATACCGGACTTCTCATGACAGACATCCCCTCAGGCTATCGTTATCATTGTCCGAGGTATTATACCATACTGATTTTTTAAAAACGGGATGTCGCAGGGATAAAAACACGATAAAATATTGAAAATGGATGAAGCGTATGAGTGGAGCCTATTTGAGATATTCATCACGTTTGCGTGTAACCGGTGTGTCCTTTTTCCAGAGCCTGACATCCCGCGCACGGTCAAAATAGATTTTTGACTCTCCGGCTTTCCCCATCTCCTTTAAGCACACCCCGATATGGTTCCATGCGCTCGCGTTGTTTGCAGATTTTTCAACGACCATATGGAATGTCTGGAGCGCGGCATCGAGATACTTGGCATCATGGTGCATCAGGCCGATCTTTTCGAACGTCTCCCCGAGGTCATAGAGCACCTCGACGTTATCATGGTCGAGCTCAACGGCACGGAGGAATGACTTGAGCGCTTCTTCATATTCACCCAGCTCACGGTAGCAGATACCGCGGTCGTTCCACACATAGGCAAGTTTGTTGTCGATCTCCAGTGCCTTGTCAAACGCTGCTATTGCTTCGCGGTATTTTCCCTCCCGTCCGTATAACAGGACCCCTTCCTTGTAATATGATCCTGCCCTGCCCAGGATCCGGTCAAGCAGCCCCCCGCCGGTTTGTTCGGGAATAGTCTGTGCGGGAACTTCGGGTGACCCTTCTGTAGCGTCGGGAATTTCATCAGGAAGCGGGACATCCTTAACGGTTGCCGTGATATCCTTTACTGATGAGACTGAAGCGATAAAATTGCCCCTGCTGTCATAAAATGGCATCGCCTTCATCCAGAGAGTCCACGGTTTGCCATCTGCTTTCACACCTTTCGTAACTCCAATGACGGGACCTTCTTTCTCCCTGCTGACAATGAAATATTTGTTTTTCTGGATTACCTCATCTTTTTCAAAGACGAGATCAATCAGCATCCTCTGCTTTTTGCCAAAGAACGGTTCGGCGTACGCAAAACTTCCCTTTTTTATCATCGATGTAGCAGGAACTCCGGTGATCTGTGCCATTGCCTCGTTCCATGCAATAACCTTGCCATCGCGGTCGATCGCAAAACTCGGGTCTGATGAGAAATTGAGTGTATAGGTAAGGATCATCTGGGAGGTTCCGGTGGAACGCCAGGCAAGGCGGCCGTCAACAACCTGATAAATCCTGTCCAGTATCGTGCGCATCTCCAGCGCCGGGTTCTCTCCTTTTTTAATAAAGAAGTCCGCCCCGTTATTGAGGGCTTCGATTGCGGCATGCTCACCTCCAACGCCGGTGAAGATGATGACCGGGGTCATATCTCCGCGTGAACGGAGGATCTTGAGAAACGCGATCCCGTCTATCTCCGGCATATGATAATCAAGGATAATTGCATCAAACTTGTTTGAAGACAGGGAACTGAGCCCCTCATGTGCAGTGCGTGCGGTGCGGACAGAAACACCACCTACCCGTGAGAAATATTCCCGCATGGCTTCAAGTAGCGCGGGTTCATCATCAACAATAAGAACGGAGAGCATACGACTGGTTCCTTGCAGGGGCTTTCGGATTGTCACGGTTATGTGACGGCCGGTTCACCCGGTTTCTATTCCTAATTGGTATAGGGTGACAGTATTATTTTATAGTTGACGTTTCATTTGAGAAGATTTCCTGCAACTTCTGCTGTATACTGTCAGCATCCTGATTACACGGTTTCGCGTTTGCGTTGGAACATCCGGTCCTTATTCATCCTGATAATTCCCTGAGCCCTCGCAAAGGCCTGCCGGGCTTCCTCGTCATGACCTATCTCCTTGATGCAGACACCAAGATGGTTCCATGCACTAGCATTATTGGGGTTAATATCCGTTACTTTTGAAAACGCGAGGATTGCCTTTTCAAAGATTTTCTTTTCACGGCGCAGGATGCCGATCGTTTCCAGGATCTCGCCGTAATCATAAACGTACTCCTCATCGCGGGGCGCCAGTTCGAGCGCCCGCTCGAAACTCTTTTGTGCATCCTCGAACCTGCCCATCTCTTTTAAACAGAGACCCCGGTCGTTCCAGATCTGCGGAAGGTTCTCATCGATCCCGACGGCACGGTCAAAGCATTTCAGGGCTTCTTCATATTTCCCTTCACGGTAATAGAGCTGGACGCCCTGTTTGTACGAAGATTTTGCCTTACCTGTGATCCGGTCAAGAAATCCCCCGGTAACTGATTCCTTGTCCCTGGAATCCGGTCCGGCAGCGGATGTACTAACCTGCGTTGCCGCAGGGACTCCTTTCATGCTGGTCCCTGCAATGTCGGTGATGTCGCGGACCGAACTCACCGCCCCGATAAAACCCCCCTTGCCATCGTAGAGCGGTTTTGCCCTCATCCAGAATACCGGTTCCCTGCCATCAGGTCGTGCCGCCCGAGTCCATGCGACAACCGCTCCTTCTTCACGGTTTATTACAGCATAATCATGTGCGGCAAGCCCATCATCTGACTCAAAGATAAGGTCGATAAGCAGCAGCGCCTTTTTACCAAAGAAAGGCACGGAGTATTCATGGTCTCCCCTGCCGACCATCATATCGGCAGTCACCCCGCTCAGTTCTTCCATCGCATGGTTCCAGGAAATAACCCTGCCTTCACAGTCGATGGCAAACATTGCCTCTTTTGAAAAACTCATCACGTCGGAGATGATCCTTTGCGATGTCCCAAGTGACCGGCCGACTGACCTCCGTTCCTTTGCCTGGCGGATCATATGATCGAGCTCGCGGAACTGTGTGCGGGGATCATCCCCTTTCTTTAAAAAAAAGTCCGCCCCGTTGTTGAGCGCTTCAATCGCCGCATTCTCGCGCCCGACACCAGTGAAGATGATGATGGGGGTTAAATTCCCCTTTGCCCGGAGGATCTTTAAAAAATCGATCCCGTTGATTTCAGGAAGATAATAGTCAAGGACGATCGCATCGTACTCCTTTTTTGTAACAAGGTCCAGCCCTTCCTTGGTCGATGTGATCGTCTCGACCTTCATATCACCGGGTCGTTCAAGAAAGTGCCGGACGAGGTTTAGGATATCAGGTTCGTCATCAATGACAAGGACGGTGAGCATCGGGATACCTGCACGTATACATTACCTATAACGCATAAGCAAAAAAGATTCTGGGGTTATTCCCGTTTCCCGAGCTCGTTGTCTAAGCAAAAGAGGTGCCCGGGAACATCGCCGATCGCCTTTATCTTTGCAAGGATCTCGCTTGCGTGCTCCTCTTCTTCCACCTGCTCTTTCACAAACCACTGGAGCATCTCGAATGTGGCATGATCTTTCTCTTTTACCGCGAGTTCTACGAGTGCATGGATCATACCCGTGACCTTCTGCTCGTGTGCATATACTTCCTCAAAGACCTTACCGGCCGATGCCCATTTCGCCTTGGGAGCTTCAATGGCAGGCAGGTTCGCTTTTCCACCGCGGGCATGGATATAGTCATAGATTTTGAAGGCGTGCGCCTGTTCTTCCTTTGCCTGGATACGCATCCACCTGGCAAATCCCTTCATGGTGCCGGTCTCAAAATATGCTGACATGCTGAGGTACAGGTATGCCGAGTACAGTTCGCGGTTGACCTGTTTGTTGAGCGCGTCTTCCATTGTCTTGCTTAACATCTTTTTTCGCTCCTTTAACTAACGACAGTGTTACTTTGTCCTCTCTTAATGCTTTCGAATATGGAATAAAAAAGAAGGGAAAATTAAACTTTTCATGATGTGTCAGGCATATTTGGCCGGGTCAGCATCAAACTTTTTCTTGCAGCCCGGGGCGCAGAAGTAGTACTTCTTTCCCTTGTAATCGCTGGTGAATTTTGCCGTCTTTTCGTCAACCGTCATCCTGCAGATTGGATCGATTGCCAAATGTTCCACCTCATGTTCTTCCTTGCTTTGCCGGAGGTATATACCTTTTGAGCAGCAGCGAGAGCGAAACGACAGTTACAGAACTTGCCGCCATCGCAGCTGCCGCAAGTTCCGGGGAGAACGTTATCCCAAAAAAAGGGTACAGGACGCCTGCACCGACCGGGATCAACGCGGTGTTGTAGGCAAATGCCCAGAATATGTTGCCCCGGATCCTGCCCATCACCTGCTTTGAGAGCTGGATAGCCGCTACCGCATCGAGCAGGTCATCCTTAATCAGAACGATGTCCCCGCTCTCGATCGCAACATCTGTCCCGCTCCCGATCGCAATCCCCACGTCAGCCTGCGCCAGTGCGGGGGCGTCGTTGATCCCGTCCCCGACAAAAGCGACGGCCTTCCCCTCCTGCTGGAGGGTTTTTACCATCGCTGCCTTTGCATCGGGGAGCACCTCGGCGATCACCTGTGTGATTCCTGCCTGCCGTGCAATCGCGTCCGCCGTGCGCCGGTTGTCCCCGGTGACCATGACGACCGCAATGCCCATATTGCTCATCTGGCTGACAGCGTCCTTTGAGCTCTCCTTGAGCGTGTCGGCGATAGCGATCATACCGGCAAACTGGCCGCCGGCTGATACCAGAACCACGGTCTTACCGTCTTTTTCAAAACCGGAAATCCGGGCTTCGGCATCCGCGGGGATTGCAACAGCGTTCTCCTGCAGGAGCACCCGGTTCCCTACAAGCACAAATTCGTTCAGGACCGTTGCCGCTACCCCCTTGCCACCGAACGTGGCGAAATGCTCTGCAGGCCCGCTCTTTGCACCCCGCTCTTCTGCCTTCCTCACAACGGCCTGCGCCAGAGGGTGGGCCGAGTTCTTCTCGACTGCCGCGGCAAAAGAGAGGAGGGTCTCTTCGGTGATTCCGTAAGGGACAAGGTCGGTCACTTCCGGTTTTCCCCGCGTCAGTGTGCCGGTCTTGTCCACAGCGACGGTCGTGACCTTCTCCGCGATCTCGAGCGCCTCGCCGTTCCGGATCAGGATTCCCAGCTCGGCCCCGCGCCCGACACCCACCGTCACAGCTGTCGGTGTCGCAAGCCCGAGTGCGCACGGGCAGGCAACCACGAGAACGGAGATAAGCGCCGTCAGCGCAAAGAGCAGCGTGCTGTGGAATACAAGATACCATGCCGCAAACGACGCAAACGCAATCACGAGGACAACGGGGATGAAGTACGTGACCGCCACATCCGCAATTCGCTGCACCGGAGGTTTGTTCCCCTGCGCCTCTTCAACGAGCCGGATGATCTGGGCGAGCACCGTCTCTTTCCCGACATTTGTTGCTCTGACCGAGAGGACTCCGTTCTGGCTGATGGTACCGGCAACGACCCGTGCCCCCTTTGCCTTCATTGGCGGGACGGGTTCACCGGTGATCATCGCCTCATCCACATAGCTCTCGCCCGCGACGACCTCCCCATCAACCGGGATCTTCCCGCCAGGCTTCACGATCACGATATCCCCGACAGTTACATCTTCAACCGGGATCTCGGTCTCGTTCCCGTCTCGGATGATGATCGCGGTCTTTGGCTTGAGCCCGATTAGTTTTTTGATTGCGTCCGAAGTCCTCCCCTTTGCCCGGGCCTCGAGGTACCGCCCGAGCATGAGGAACGATGCGAGCATGATCGCGGTATCATAGAACATGAACTCATGGGTGAGAACGATGGAGAACGTGCCCATCACCGATGCGGCAAACGAAACGCCGATCCCCATCGCATACATGACGTCCATGTTCAGCGTCCTGTGGGAGAGCGCGATCCACGCGGCGCGGAAGATGGGGTACGAGACGTAGATGAAGACAGGTGTTGCCACGATGAGCATCACGTACGGGAGCACGTGCATGGGGATGGGAAGCGGAACCCACATGGCGACCATCAGCGGGATGGAAACAGCAAACCCGATCGAAAACCGGAGGAACTTTTCCCGCAGGTCTTTTTCCCGGATCTTCTTCTCTACCTCCTCGCTTACTTCCTCGGAAAGCCCGATGTACTGGTAACCGGCATCCCCGATCGCCTTTTTCATGTCTGCAAGCGTCGTAATACTCTCGTTGTATGTCACGTACGCCTTCTCCGTTCCGAGGTTGACGGTTGCGACTGATACACCGGGAAGAGCACGGAGCGCGGCCTCGATCGTCTCGACGCAGGTGGCACACATCATCCCACCAACCTTGATCGTCGCCTGCCGGTTGATTACATCGTAGCCGGCGTCTTTTATCGCTCTTTCAAGGTCTGGAAGTTTCACTTTTTCCGGATCGAATTCAACATGCGCCGTGTCAGTGCCAAAGTTTACCTGCGCCTTTCCGACATCGTTGAGCCTTGAGAGGGATTCCTCGATATTGATGGCGCAGGTCGCGCAGTGCATGCCGGAAATTTTCAGTTCGGCTTTCTTCTTTTCAGGTTCGGGCATGGGCTCCTCCGCGAGGATTATACTATGAGGGGAAATTATCCTGCTCTTTGTACAAAAGGGTTGTGAGGGATCATGCTATCCTTCCTGTCCGGCCCATTATGGCCGGTTTTATTTTCGTGCGAAAAAGCCCTGCCACAGGAATAAACAGGAGGACGGATAATCCTTTACCGGAGATTCACCCTGTCATGAAAATCCTCGCCATCCATGGGAGCCCCCGGACGATCCGGAGCGGAACGCGAAAACTCGCCGGCTTTGTGCTGGAAGGAGCGGCAGACACCGGCGCGGAAACGGAGATGATCGATCTCGCGGATCTCCGGGTCACGCCCTGCACGGACTGCGAGGGCTGCAGGATGACCGGCACCTGCGTATTTGATGACGATGTGCCCGAACTCCTGTCACGTATGAGGGAAGCGGATGGGATCGTTTTCGGTTCACCGGTCTATATCGACAACGTCACCGGCCAGATGAAGATCTTTATCGACCGCCTCGCGGATGCAATCCACTACCAGCTGCTGGCCGGGAGATACGGGTGCGCCGTTGCTGTCACGGAGGAATCGGGCGGTAATGAGGTTGTCGCGTATCTCGAACACGTGCTCAATTACCTTGGCGTCATATCCGTTGGCGGCATCGGCATCGCAACACAGGGAGATGCCGGCGCGATCGATCGTGCGGAGCCGAATGCACGGGCGCTGGGAGAAAAACTTGCCGGCGCGATCCGGGACGGATATTCTGATCCTGCTCAGGAAAATATCCTTAGAGAAAACCGGCGGTACTTTAAAACAATCGTGGAAGCGGACCGCGACTTCCGCACAGCGGAATACGAGGAATGGAAAAGGAGGGGGTGGCTGGACTGAACGGCAAAGGATTTGCTAGAGGATACCGGAAAGAAGGTTTCCTGCCGGATCAGTCTTCCCGTCCCGGCTCTGATGGGGGCGTTGAGGTGACCTTCCAGTAAAATCCGGCCACACAGACGATGATCAAAACAGCTAACAGGATTGCGCTGAAGATATTTTCCGCAATATTTGTGCTGACCGATATATTCATGTGGACTATGTCATTGAAGATGCCGATCAACAAAGCGACAACCAAGAACAGGATTGCACCGGTGATTATGCCAAGGATCACCGCAGCGGCAACGCGGAGCGGATCTGGTTTTACGGTCATGTGAAATTCTCTAAAGCATGGTGAACCTTATTCATATAAAAACCCCGGGCACGGGTCCCGACTGTGCGAAAGTCAGGATCACGCCATTCTTCGCATAAATTGGGAGAGAATTCACCAATAATTGGTTATTTTGTCAAAATACGCATTTTAAACACACTATTTATGAATTTGAAAATCAGGGCAACAACGCGTTTCTGTGGCACGATAATCTGAAAAACGGACTGGACATCAGGTAAACCATACGAGGCCAAAAGAACGTTGCTAAATTGCACGGTTTTATCCCGCTATAAACGCGTATTTTTTGAAAATGCCCGATTAAAACAATATTTTCTGTCGGCGTGGACACCGCTTCCACTGGAGCGAAAAAGGCGGAAAGTTACCTGAAAATTTAAAGGCCGTATTAAGCGTATTTTGGCAAACGGGGCAAGATTTGGATCATGGGGTTGCGGGAAGTGTAATGTGAACTGAATCTAACTAACAAACTGATGGCATCAACGAACATTTGAATGAAGGATTAAAAAATGACTGCAATTATACAGATTCTGTTAAGAATTTTTTATATTCTTTCAGCAGCGCCGCCCCGTATGCTTCTTTCTTTTTTGTCGGTACGTAGTTGAGGGCCTGAGTCCGCTTCAGGAGTTCTTCGGTGATCGATGTGTCCTCAGTGAGTTTCAGCTTTTTTACTTCTGCCAAAATCCAGTCAAGCTGGTCAATGCCGGTCTCTTTCCCGTCAATTAAGATCATCTTGGTCTTGATCTTGTCGGGCGGGATGCCCCCGCAGATCGAGCAGTAGTACCCGTCCTTGTCGTCCCCGCCCATCTCATTACTCCCGTATCATCGTCAGGCTCATCTTGAACTTCGTGATCGCGGAAAGTGCGTGAGGGACGTTTGCCGGAAAAATAATCGTCTCTCCCTCTTTCATCTGGCATGTCTGCCCTGCAATCCAGACCTCGCATTCGCCCTCAAGGATCGTGACGAGCGCATCGTACGGCGTAGCGTGCTCGGAGAGCCCTTCGTTCTCGTCGAACGAGAAGAGTGTGATGTTGCCGGCTTTTCTCGAGATGATCATCCGGCTTGCGACCGTACCCTCGGCATAACTGACGAGATTTTTTAGGTTCAGGACTTTTCCCTTCAGATCCTCGCGCTTCTTATCCGCCTTTTCATGCTTATCCGGATCTTCAAACTTGTATTCCGCCATACCGTTTCTCCTCACAAAGATGTAGGTGTGATCTGGTAATATTACCTGACCTCATTTATTATTCCTTATGATTCCCCGATCCTGATGATCTGCACCGGACAGAGATCTGCAGATTCCCTGGCGCACGCTTCAAATTCTTCCGGTGGGATTCCCTTTGCAATGTTTCCGTTAACGCGATACTTCTCCACAATCTGGCTGAACGAGTCATCGGGGTTCTCTTCGAAAAGACCGGGACATGTCTTCTGGCACGTTCCGCAGCTGACACAGGTTCCGCGATCGATCTCAACCATCATAGTATCAATCCAGTCGCTGCATCCTTAAAAATTGTACCAGTTGGGGAACCTGCAGTATTTTTTCCCAAACCCAATTTGGAAACTTCTCTGTTTTTCTCTCGATACCAATCCTTTACATCAGGGCAAGAAACATCGCGTATACCGCCACCTGCAGGATCGTGAGCGGGATACCGGGCCGGGCAAATTCCCAAAACGTGAGCGTCTCCCCCTGCTTCTCGGCATTCTGGATAATGATGACATTGCTTGCCGCCCCTAGAATCGTAAGGTTGCCGGCAATCGTGCTCCCTGCGGCAAGAGCGAGGAGCTGAGCCGTTGTCCCTCCCGCCTGCATTATCATTGGCTGGAACAGGGCGACAAATGGGACATTTGAAATAAACTGGCTGATGACAACACCCGTTGCAAGGATCATCGGAACCGATGAAACTGCACCGGTTCCGACAAACGACTGGAAGAACCCGGTCTGCCAGACACTTGCCATTAGTACAAACATGGCAGCAAAGAAGACCAGCGTGTACCAGTCAATCCCGGACAGCACCTTTATCCGGTCACCTGATAATATCAGGACCGGAGCTGCTGCACAGAGTGCAATGAGCGGAAGCGCAATCGCAAACTCCCTGCCGGCAAGTGACAGCACAACGTTCACCGCAACCAGCGTGATGATGATGCCAAGCGAGCACTGGCAGATCCGCATGGAACGGGTATCAACGGGTTCAGGGGGTTGGTGCCGCAGCTGGCGGGACGAGAATTCTTTTCTATAGAATATCTTCAGGACTGCAAACGCGATGATGAGATTGATCAAGCTGGGAAGGGCAAGGTGCCATGCAAACGTGACAAACGGCGCTTGCATCCCGGTGTTCACCGCAACAAGAAGGTTCTGGGGGTTGCCGATCGGGCTCATCACGCTCCCTGTCGTTATCGCTACGGCAAGCGAGAGCAGGAGCAACTTTGGGGAAATGCCAGACCTTGCTGCAAGGGTAAGGACGAGGGGGGTGCCGATAATTGCCAGCGTGTCGTTCATGAGGAACCCGGAGAGTATGCCCATGAACAGGATGAGGGTGATGACGAGCCGGTCAACGGTTAATGCACGGCGGAAGAGCCGGTACGAGATGAACCCGAGATACCCGCTTCTGACCAGCGCTTCCCCTACGACAAACATGCCAAATAAAAACACCATGACATCGATGTTGATCGCCCGCACTGCATCGGCCGGGGTTATCTGGCCAGAGAGAATTACAGCCAGCGCTCCGCCAAGCATGATCTGCCATATCCTTAAGGTAAACCTGCCCACCTGACGCACCGCGATCAGCAGGAACACGGCTGCAAGGACGATAACCGGGATGTACGTATAATCCATGTATGAATGCGGGCTGATGAGGGTTGGCATCCGGTCCTTTTTGATTGTAACAGAGTAACACATTGTTGAAGTCAACAATCGACCGCATCAGAAAGTACTCTACCATGAAACCGGGTCCGGTTGATTCATGCAACCACTTCATCCGTACAAAAGGACCATGAAAGACAGGATTGAAATTGAACTGTTGACCAGATGTTAAAAAACAAAAGTTACCTGTTGTAAAAAGCGGAATTCTCAAATAGTCTTAAGCGAGAATTCCTGTGTATGAAAATCAAGCTCGTAGTCCCGGTCGTCACAGTTCTCGTCGCACTCCTTGTCGTCGCGGGCTGTACCGGTGGGGGAAGTCAGACAACCCCGTCACAAACAGCAGCTCCGACTCAAGTTCCCACGCTCGCCGTTTCAACAACCGTTTTCCCAACGGCTGCCGGCAGTTCAACCCAACCCGGCCCGACCCAGACGCTCCCTGCTGCAACTCCGGTCTCATTTTCAGTTGAAAAAGCTGGCACCTATTCGACAACAATCATCACAACCTTTGACGGTGGCAAAGGCATGAGCGGGGTAAGCAAGGTCGATGTCCGTGTCACCCGCGCTGATGGTACGGTCGTTACGGGGGTGCTCAAACCCTTAAAAGGCGAAACGGTTGAGCTGGAAGGGACCAAGGGCACGGACAGGGTTGAGGTTATCGTGACCATGAATACCGGCTCCGTGTACAAGGTCATCGACCAGCAGATGCCGTACAAGACACGTGGCTGATCTTAAAACATTCTTCATCTTTTTCTTTTTTTTTTAAAAATGGTTTTTTTCATCAGCGTGCCGACAAGAGAGAGAATTATCAAAACAGGTAAACCCGGAATGGGGTTATTATAAGAGATTCTTTAATTATTTTCCTCTCCTGACGTTCCAGTGAAGCAATACGCCATCACCCGTCTGACAGATATTACAAAGAGTAAGCCGGGGAAAATCAGCCTCGCCGATAAAACCGTTTCCATCGGAGAGTGTAGGAGCATCCTTCCCACTGATGATGATATTACCGACAAATGTGTACAATTCATCGACAAGCCCCTTTGCAAACAGTCCGGCGATCAGAGTACCGCCACCTTCCACCATAAGACGACGTACCCCCATCAGCGCCAGCTCTTCAAGCACCGATTCAAGGTCGACTTCATCCTTTCCGGCAACCACCACCTTTGAAAGTTTTCCTAACATGGCAACCTTTACCGGATCCGCCTGCTGCGACACCGCCACTACCCTCATGCCATCACCCTTACGGAGCACAGACGCATCAAGAGGGATGCGGGCAAAACTGTCTATAACCACCCGGACAGGATGCTCGTCTTTTCCCTGTTCTTTGCGTTTCTTCTTTAGATCATCAGATTTCACCGTGAGAGATGGATCGTCTGCAAGCACCGTCCCGATGCCAACCATCACGGCATCGCTTTCAGCCTTGAGACCGTCCACCCTTATAAAGTCCTCGGCGCCCGAGATCTTCACCTGCCGTCGCTCGCGGGTGGAGATCTTGCCATCTGCGCTCATCGCTACATTGACAACGACATGAGGGCGCATAAATGATCCTTTGATCCTCAGGGTATTATAGCAACCGGATGGACTGGAGCAGGACCAAAGAAACACCAGAGCGATACCGGATTTAAAAATCCTCACCATGAGGCTTGTACCAGAAGATTTCAACGGTTTTTTGCGGGTTTTTAGAGAATGTATTTATAAAAACAGCGTCAAAGAACTGGTATATACATGCATCGGTATATCGCCCTGCCGCGTTATTCCATCACCCATACTGACTTTGTCCGACTCTGCGTCATCGTCTCGCTCTCCCTTTCGAGCATTTTTATCAGCTCCCTTGCACTTGCACGGAATATCCACACGATTTCCCCCCAGCTTTTCTATTTCCCGATCATTTATGCAGCCTATTTTTACCGCCGCAGGGGGATCTATGTCGCCGGTGCCTGCGCAATCGCCTACCAGGCTGTCGCTTATTACTATATTTTTCCTGACACGTTCAGCATGGGATATGCAACAGGGCAGTCGGTGCTCTTCATATGCGTTGCCGCGGCAGTTTCATACTTTACCGAACGATTGACAACCAGTGAAGGCCGGTACCGGAGTATTTTTGAGAACTCACATATCGGGATCGTCTTTATTAACGTTGATACGCTCGCGATTACCCTTGCAAACGGACATCTGGCAAAGATTTTGGGATATTCTCCTGACGAACTGGGAAAATTGACCATATCCCAGCTCTTCTATTCGCGGGATGAGCAGCGAAGATTTTTAAAACAATTAGGATCGGCGAGCCAATCGACCGGTATGGATACCCGGTTTGTGACAAAGAAAGGCGATCCAATCCGGGTCAGACTGTCGTGGGGGAAGCCTTCCGGGAACCAGGTGAGCCTTTCGGTTGTCGATATCAATGAGTTAAACCTCAACCTGCAGACAAACCTCACGTCCCTGAGTCAGAACGGGTTACTGATGGATACAACACCTGTCGGAATGGTGATCACCAACAACCGGAAGATTGTTCGTTCCAACCCTTCCTTCAACTCATTTTCAGGATACAGGGGTGAAGATCTGGCCGGAAAGGATCTTGTCATGTTCGTCCATCCTGATGACCGGAAGGAGTTTAGTGACCTGGTATCAAGGTCAACGGGGAAGACGCAGGTTTTGATAAACCCGGAGTTCCGGTTCCTCACCAAATCAGGCGTGATCAAACGGGCGACACTGTTTTTCACCCCGTTTAATGATGACGGGATCCCTTCGGTACTCATCACGATCATGGATATTTCCGAACGCGAGAGCCTCAAAGAACAGATCCGGCAGGACAATGAACGGCGGCGCGGGGTCATTACCAATGTGGCGCACGAGCTGCGCACGCCCCTCCAGCCCATCATCGGGTACCTTGATATGCTTATTGCAGACCCCGAAGAGTTTGGCATTTCCGAAGATACGAAAAAGATCCTTGGGCGGTGCCTCCAGAGCGCGGACCGGGAGCGCCGGATTATCAACCAGATGATTGACTTCTCTGTGATCGATTCCGGAAAGCTCCCGATCAATTATTCAACTTTTTCTGTCCGGGAACTCTTAAAAAATATCAGCAATGCAAGCGGGTACTCTATGAAGGCTGATATTGCCTGTGATATCCCGCACGGTCTCACGTTTATAGGTGATGCACACAAGATTTCGATTGTCATTGACTCGATACTTTCAAATGCGGTAAATTATTCCACACCTCCCCGGAAGGTAAAGATCACCTACAACTCGTCTGCCGATGACACCTATCACCGGCTCGCCATCCGGGACAATGGAATCGGCATCACGGAAGCCCAGCTCGATGAGATCTTCGAGCCCTTCCATCTCGCTGACGCAGACCTGTTGAGCCGGAAGTATGAACGGATCGGACTCTCGCTCTCGATAGCAAAGGAATACATCCGGATGCATGGGGGTTACATCAGCGTCGACAGCGTCGTCAACCATGGCAGCACGTTTACCCTCCATATCCCAAAAATTCCTCATGAGGATGTCATCACGCCTGAATCCTTTGACCTGTGGTTGTGAAATTGAATCAACCATGTCCAGAGCGCAGGATAAATGCAGGGGGTGATGCGATTAGTCGTTTCAATAGTTCCGGGAAACAATATCTTATCGATTGAAAATCGCATTGACAGAGTGAACAGCCGGAGATTAGTCCGGCAACCGGCTCTTCCCGTTCCGTCTCTTTAACGCCCTGCATTTGTTAAAATAGGTTTCACCCCAGATCCAGGGCTGGTAGGTGCCGCACATATGGGGTTTGATATCGTGGATGCTGCAGAGGTATCGCTTCCTGCCGACGCGGCGCAGGAACGGGCAGACAGCGGGATAGTCGTGGGTGACCGGGTCGCGCATTTCCACGGTGACAACATCGTGCAGCTCATCGGGCGCAAGGTCCGAGCAGTTCACCCATGATCCATCGTTTTTACAGGCAGCGAAGTTCCGGAGGATGTCCTGCCTCCCCTGTTCGATCCAGCCAAACAGGTTCTCAGCCGTAGGTGTGATGCTGTCCCCAAAGATCCTGCAGCAAAGCCCACACTGTTCGCATGGTTCATCGCAATCCTGATGACCGTCTTCCTTGTGACCGTCCATTCCTGTCTTTAATTATTTATCCGCACATCTGGATAAGGTTTGATATCCTGCATAAGCAGAGTTACGAAAATAAAAGAAAGCACCGGATGAAGGTTTAGGGATCCATGATTTTGGGACCGGGGGATTCACACTTCCCGGGACTTTTTTTCTTTGAGCAAAATATCAAACCGGGTACCCCTGTCCCGGTGCAATTCAATCGTCCCCATAAGTTGTTCGACAAGGCTTATTACAAGTTTTAAGCCAAGCGACTGGGAATTTCTCCAGTCAAGGTCAGCAGGAATTCCTACTCCGTCATCGGTAAAGACGACACTGATTATATCGCCGTCTTTTTTGATATTAAGAGAGATTCTACCCGTTCTCCCTTCAGGGAACGCATACTTCAGTGCATTTGAGAAGAGTTCATTGATGATAAGCCCCATCGGAATCGCGGTATTAATGTCTACAAACATATTTTCGACATCAATATCAAGGCTGATCGATTTCAGGCTGAACCCATAGAAATGGAATAGGATCTGGGTAATATCCCGGATGTACCCGGCAACATTGATCTTTGAGATATCATGTGTCTGGTAGAGCCTTTCATGTACCATCGCCATTGCTTTGACCCTGTTCTGGCAGTCACGGAGCGCTTCAAGGCTTTTTGCATCCTTCACGTACCGTGACTGCAGGTTGAGGATGCTGATGATGATCTGCAGGTTATTTTTAACCCGGTGGTGGATCTCACGGAGGAGAATAACTTTTTCATCCAGCGATTGCTGGATCTTGTGTTCCGCTTCCTGATGATACCGGATCTCATCTTCAAGCAACAGGTTGGTTTTTTCAAGTTCCGATGTCCGTTCCTTCACTTTGTCCGCCAGCTCTTCGGTAAGCGTGCGGAGAGCCTCCTCCGCCTGTTTACGATCGCTGACATCCCGTATCGATTCAATCGCCCCGATGACGTTGCTCTGTGTGTCATAGAGAGGCGACGCAATGAACCAGAGATGGGCCCCTTTCCCATCGTAGAGACGCTCGATGAAAATTTCTGAAATGAACTGGTCTCCTTTCTTCTCAATTTTGGTATACTTTTTCTTGATCTCCTCGTCTTCTTTCAAAACAAGGTCAATAAGTATCGGGCGTTTCTCGCCGTAAAACGGGATGCCGTACTCATGGTCCCCCCTGCCAAGCATATCCTGAGCACTGACACCGGTCATCTTTTCGATCGCACGGTTCCAGGCGATTATTTTCCTCTCACGGTCGATTGCAAATGTGGCATCGGGAATGAAATTGATGATATCAGCAAGCTGGCGTTCTGAATTCCGGAGAGCTTCTTCCGCCAGTTTTTTATCAGTCGTGTCCCTTCCGACTGACTGGTATTCAACCACCCTGCCATCCTTATCAAAGATTGTACGATCGCTCCACCGCTGCCACCTTATCTCCCCGGACGGCATGACGATGCGGTGTTCGATAATCTCAACAGGATTAGCCGGTGTGAGCCGGGCAAGATGCTCCTTCATCAGACGGGCATCATCTGCAGGTATGACCACACAGTGATGCCTGCCTATACATGCCTGTTTATCCAGCCCGAAATATTTACAATATGCATCGTTGACAAAAGTGAGCCTGCCGTCAGATGTAAAACGGCAGATAAACTCGGTCTGGTCTTCGACCACATTCCGGTAACGTTCCTCGCTCTCGCGGAGTGCGTCTTCAGCCCGTTTTCGTTCCAGAACTGGCCGTGTGGTGATCACAATGCCATCCACTCCTGCAACTCCTGTGAGGTTTACCCCGATCGCTTCAACAGGGATATAGTGCCCATCTGCCTTCCTTATCCGGAATTCTGTCGGGGCGCCGGGGTTTGTCCGTGCATATACCTCATCAAGGGATTCCCGCACCCGATCCCGGTCATCAGGGTGGATAAACTCAACAGGATGTTTCCCGATAACTGAACCGGGGGGATACCCGAGGATTCTCTCCGAAGAAGGGGAATCATAGATGATCGTCTGGTCCCTGTCAAGGATCCTGATAATATCCGTAGAGTTCTGGATCAGCGACCGGAACCGTTCTTCGCTCTCAGCGAGAGCCTGTTCTGCGATCCTCCGTTCAAATCGTTCAAGGAAGGATGCAACAAGATCTGCGACCGATGCTACAAAATCCTGTTCGGGAACCGACCATTCTCTCGTAAGTCCGGTATGCTCATGAGAGATTATGCCTGCGATCTGCCCCCCCTGCCGGATCGGGACATCCAACTTGGACGTGATACCAAGAGGGACAAGGTATGTATCGGTAAACTCCGTTGTGCGTTCATCATTGAGGGCATCGGTTGCTGCAATCGTCCGGTCATTATCGAGTTCCTTAAAATACCGGGGATAATCTGCCCGTTTGAGACGCATTCTGCAGGAATATCTGTCTGCTGTCCGGTCATAGGACTCATAGCAGACCATTTCAGACCGGTCATCTGATAACCTCCAGAAGCTCACCCGGGCAATGCCGAGCGTTGTTGCATCGATCTCCGCAACCTTACGGAAGAATTCATCAGGGTCCCCCGGCTGCATCTTGCTGATCTGGAGGAGTGCTTTATGGGTACGCAGGGAAAAACGGGTCAGCCATTTCTCTTCTTCTTCGTTTTCTTTGTTTTCTGTAATATCATTAAAAAAATTGAGCGATGCTGGGGTTCCTTCCCAAGTTATTTTTACCGTCCTGACCTCCAGCCATCGATTCACTCCTGATTTGGTAATAATCCTTAACGTGTAGGAAGACCGGATGTTGCCCGATTGTATCCCTCCCTTGTGCCGGGATAACAATTCCCTGTCGTCCGGGTGAAGGAATGTGTCAAAAGGCCTGCCCCCAAGCTCCTGTTCGGAATATCCGGAAATTTCACAGCATTTCGGGTTGACAAAAACAAAATAATTGCCCTGGATGATTGCGATGCCTTCGTTTGCGTTCTCCACGATAAGCCGGTACCGTTCCCGGGTATCCCTGAGTTTTTCTTCTGCCTCTTTTCGCTCCGTGACATCCGTGACAACCCCTTCAATTGCCTCAGGGTGCCCCTGTTCATCACGGAGGATGTTGAAACGCTGGTGGAGCCAACGGGTTACCCCTGATCTATGGATGATCGGAAATTCATAAAATGGAGGGACCTCACCCCCGGCCAGTTTGTTCTTTGTGTCAATGAGCTGGTCGCGAAACAAAGGATGAATGATATCTTCAATAAACCATGGTTTCCGGTAAAAGTCCTCCGGTGTGTACCCGGTAATATCCAGCGCAGCAGGGCTCACGTATTCAAAACGTCCCTCTGGAAGGGATATGTGATAGATGATTTCCGAAGAGTTTTCAGATATAATAAAAAAATTTTCCAGCGGGTCTTTTCCTGATATCTTTTTTTCTTTAAAATCCGGTAGCTTATGGATTTTCAGACCTTTTTTTTGATGTGTTTTGGATTTTTTCGGATTATTATTTTTATTTTTTTTTAATTTTCGCATGTAATTGAATATTATCGAATTATCTCATCAATCTTGGGGTTGGTCAGCAAACTAAGATAATTATTAATAGATCGATCAAAAAGGAGTGCTGCTATGGGGATTCGAACCCCAGTCGCGAGCGTGAGAGGCTCGCATGATTGGCCGGACTACACTATAGCAGCCTGCTCATCTAGGTGGGTGGTTCGTGCACTTAAATGTTGTTTTACGGGAGAATGATCTGGTTTTGATCCCGTTTTTTCTGATATCGCCACCATGCTCCCCCCCTATCATGAAACCAAAAAATTTTCATCAGGTAAAGGACGATACAAAAGATAATTAACCGTTGCATCACACGTATCTCGTTGATAGATATGGTCAATAACAGAAATGAACGAGCTGTATCAGAAGTGATGGGGACGATCCTGATGGTCGCTCTTGTAGTGATCCTTGCCGCGGTTATTGGTTCAATGGTGTTTGGTCTTGTTGGAATCATGAAGAATCCCAATCTTGTCGGAGTGTCCGCAGTCAAATTCAATACTACCCATGTCCTTGTGACATTCACTGGCGGAGAGAAAGCTGACCAGTTGTACAACCTGACTGTTTCGATGAATGGTGGTTCCCCACAACCCATGACCCAGGGAACCAAATCCATGACCGTGGGGAACTCATCCTTTTTCAGCGGTGCCACCTCCGGGAGCGATCATCTTGTTATCGTTGGGTATTTCGCTGACGGGACACAGCAGGTCATCATGGATACCTACCTGTAATTCCAACCCCCTGTTTTTTCCCGAAATTCGCAAAAAAAAGTTTGGATTGCATAACCCATTCTTATCCCCACCTCTTTATTATTCCAGACGACAATAACTGGAGACGAGTGGCAGCCAAACGATCCCTGTGCGATCGCCTTGTTGCCGGGGTGTCCTGATGAGTGGCCTTGAGGATCAGATCCGCGAACTGGAGGATGAGCTCCAGCGGACGCCCTACAATAAAGCCACGTCAAAGCATATCGGGAGGGTAAAGGCAAAGATCGCACGGCTGCGGGACGAGGCAGTCACCCGCGCGATGAAAGCCGGTGGGGGCGGCGAAGGGTACTCGGTCAAGAAATCAGGAGACGCGACTGCCGTGCTTGTCGGGTTCCCTTCGACAGGTAAGAGTACTCTGCTCAACCAGCTGACCGGGACGCAGAGTGCCGTGGCAGCATACGCTTTTACCACCCTCACCGTTGTCCCCGGTGCGCTTGAACACAAAGGGGCAAAGATCCAGATCCTTGATATTCCCGGGCTCATTGCCGGTGCCGCGATGGGGAAAGGGAGGGGAAAAGAGGTGATCGGAGTCGTGCGCAGTGCCGATATCATTGTTATCCTCGTTGATGTCTTCAACCAGCAGCACGTTGATGTTCTAATAAAAGAGTTGTACAATGCAGGGATACGGATCAACTGCAAAAAACCTGATATCACCATCAAGAAGACCGCGTATGGTGGCGTACGGTTGTCCGCTGTGGGGACGCTGGACCTTGACATCGATGAAGTCCGGTCAATCCTTGCAGAAAGCAAGATGATGAACGCCGAAGTCCTTATCCGCGGCAATGCGACACAGGAGGATTTTATCGACGCCGTACAGGGCAACCGCATCTATGTCCCGGCGTTTATCGCTGTGAACAAGGTCGACCTTGTTGAGCAGGAGACCTCGGACACAATCGAGCGGAACCTGTTGCAGCGGTTCAAAATCCCGCCGATCATGATCTCTGCACAGGCGGGCTTTCACATGGAGGAGCTCAAAGATGCAATCTACGATTCACTCGGGTTTATCCGTGTCTTTTTAAAACCCCATGGCGAGGAGGCGGATCTCAAAGAGCCGCTCATCATCAGGAAAGGAAGCAACGTGCAGGACGTCTGCACCAAGCTCCACCGGGATTTTGTGCACCGGTTCCGTTATGCCCGCATCTGGGGAAAATCCGTCAAACACCCGGGACAGCGTGTCGGGCTCCCGCATAAACTCAGGGACGGCGACCTGCTCACCATTATCATTGAACACTGACCGTTACCGGCATTTATCTTTTCAAATAAGGATTATTTCTTGATCCCACCCTGCGACATGGTTTTTCCCTGTTCCAGTGTTTTGGTCATATCCTGCGCATATGTTGTATTGCTGATCCCAAGCACGTTCATGACATCGTGAACAAGGGAAAGAATTGCGTCCACGCAGGCATTCAGCCATTCCATCATCTCAGTCATGGATTCCTTGGTACCGGGCAGGGCAGTCCCTTTCTGAGGGACTGTGACATTCAAGCTCTGGGCTTTATTAATTATATCGTCATCTGCCGATCCTGCTGCTGATGTAGGAACTGTAAGAACAACAAAGATGAACAAGATAAAAACCAATGGTAAAATCCTCATACAGGAGCATCCTAACCCTACACCTTTTATCGGGATTTTTTTGTATAAAAAGGTAATTATTTCATCATGCAGAATTCTGCAGCACCATCCAATGTCCGATGAGTGTCCCGAGATAATCACATTGCCACAGGGGAATTCCGGACATCAAAATTATGGGAGGCAACCTTGTGGTTCTCCCGTCTGCCTAATTTATATAATGTGCTGGAACAATTACACTGCTAGGGACGATAAAAGGAGTCGGGCGGATTGGGCATCTTTGATAAGGTTCTCCCTCATCATAAGGCTAAAGAAGATCAGCCAGCAGCCCATCACGCAGACAAACCCGCACACCACGCGCTCGGGGCGTCAACTGGGGCTCTTGAATATGACCCCCAGAGCGTGACATTCTGGATACGCAAGGGGCACAACCATTGTTCTGTCGGCGAGAGCAGTGAAGCATTTTTATGCTACGAGAAAGGGCTCGCGATCGAGCCTGATAATGCTGACCTCTGGGTTCACCGCGGGATTGCGTTGGGAAACCTTGGGAAATGCACCGAAGCCATTTCATCCTTTGATAAAGCCCTGGCATTAGACCCCGCGAATGTAAATGCAGCTCTTAACCGTGGGGTGGCACTCGGGGCAATCGGGAAGTGCGAGGAGGCACTGGGCGCATTTGACAGGACGCTTCAGGGGAACCCTGATAATGCTCTTGCATGGTACAACAAAGGCGTCGCCCTGCTCCTTTTAGGAAAACAGGGGGAAGCAACCAGTGCATATGAAAAGGCTTTTGAGATAAGCCCTGATCTCCCGGTCATTCCTGAAAATATCCTCACCATGTTAAACAAGAGTGCCATCCTTGAGAACGTCGGAAAGAATGAGGAGGCACTGCAGGTGCTCGACCAGGCGCTTTCCGTGAACCTGAAGTGCACGGAGTGCTGGATACGCAAGGGCAGGATTTTCAGGAAACTAGGCAAGTTCAAGGAGGCAGTCTGGGAGATAGAGCGTGCGATCGCGGCTGCCCCCCATGACACGGTTGCACTTGAAGAACTCAGGATAACTCTCATCGGTCTGGGAAAACTTGAAGGCGCGGTGTGGGCATTTGAAAAAGCGCTTGAGCTCAACCCAAATGATCCCGACGCATGGTGCGGCAAAGGTGATACCTGTTTTGCGCTCGGGAACCCTGCCGAGGCTCTTGCAGCGTTTGAAAAAGCGCTCGCGCTGGACCCGAATAATATCCCGGCACTCACCGGCACGGCAGATATCTTCCGGAAGACTGGTGAACATGCACTTGCAGTCGGGAAATACGATGCTGTGCTTGATATCGATCCCTCGCGTGCCCGTTGCTGGTACCACAGGGGGATCTGCCTCCAGACACTTGAAAACTACAAAGAAGCGCTTGCATCCTACCGTAAGGCGATCTCGCTGGGGCTTGATGATGCGGACCTGTATTACGGAGAGGGGGTTGTGCTCTCAAGCCTCTCATGGCACCTTGAAGCATCTGATGCATTCACACGGTGCCTCAAGAAAAACCCCAATAATGCGGTGGCATGGTATAACCACGGAGTTGTCCTTGAAAAACTGGGACGTCACCAGGAGGCACTTGCTGCATATGACCATTCGATTGCCCTTGATCCGGCAAGCATCTCTTCATGGTACAACAAGGGCGTTGTGCTTGAAGCGCTGGGGAAGGATGAAGATGCGATAAAGGCATACGACCATGTCCTCTCTCTCGATCCCAATAACGAACATGCCATCTTTAACAAAGGCGTTGCTCTCGAGCATCTTGGGAAAGAGACAGAAGCAGTCCACGCCTTTACCCGGGCACTCGACATCGATTCCCGGGACAAGGAGGCCCTTCTTGCAAAAGGGATGGCACTGGAGCATCTCGGAAAAATGGATGAGTCCCTGCAATGTTACGATGAATCCCTGTCGCTTGACGAGAAGAATGTCTGTGCATGGGAGCGCAAAGCCGAGATCCTTGAAAAGGAGGAGAAATATTTCGAAGCAGCGGAATGTTACGAACGCGCAATCTCCCTTGACCCGAACCTTACGGAGGCCCGGGAAGGCCTGAGCCATCTCCAGCCATGCCTTGACATTATCTGCACAAAAACCCGGAAAAACCCGTCGGGGTGGTTTACCATGGAGATGCTTTTAAAAAATACCGGTAAAGCGTTTGCCTACGATGTTTCCATGAGTATCCCTGCATGTGAGGACGTAAAAATTCCCAAAACCTTTGTTGTCGCTAACGGGCAGGAGAAAAGCGTTGTCGTCCATGTGTTGCCCGGGATAAAATCCAAGGATATAGTAGAGATCTGCACCCTCTACCATAACGGTATTGGCAAGAATTATGAACAGAAACTCCCTGTCCCGCTGGTGGAAAAAGACGGAGGGGAAAACCCGGAACCCCGATAAAGGATACTGCAAAAAACCTTCCGGCACTTTTTTAACGATGGGAAAAACCCGTTCACTTCCTTCCTCTGATCATCCCGATAAGGATGAGTGCGAGGCCGAGTATTGAGATAAGAATCGCCGGGGATTTTCGGATAAAAAACGCAAGCGACGGCTCTGATTCCAGCCCGGAGATGAGCAGGGAGCCTTAGGTCGAGGTAAAGGAGATGATGTCATTGGAAAACAGGAATTCTCCGGGGAGGACAAACGCGATGATCCCGATGATCAGTGCGATGATCCCGAGCATTTTGGCGAGTCGGGCAAGGGTCACGGTGCTCCTGATAAGGGGTGATGGTGCAGGAACAATATAGTTTTTGGAGATAAAGGGGGAGAGACAGGAAAGCTGTTTCAGATATGATATGCCGATAACGGGATATTGGCAAGGTACCCGGTCTTTATTATGTCAGGTAGTTTCCATCATCTGATCACCGATCACGTATCGCTGCCGAGATCGCATCAACCGGCGCATCCGTCTTGATCCCATACCCTGAATAATGGGTTCGGGTCGCAGCGAACCCCTGCGAAGCAAGACGTCCAATAACCGTTGTGATCTCCGGTGGCGACACGCTGAGCCATTTCGCAAAGACATGGTAATCGTAATGGGACGATGTGTCAAGCTCCCCTGCACAGATCGCAAGGAGTCTTGTTAGATCCTTTTTTGTCCCCAGTTCCATGCCCTCAATCCGTTCCTGCATCCGTGCAAGGAGCGGCCGGTCATTGATGCTGCCAAGCCAGAGTGGGCCTATGGGCTCCATGAGTCCGCCGCAGTGCGGGCATGCATTTTTTTCCGCAATTATACCCGGTGATTCTTTCCGGTAAGGGCATGTTTTGCACTGGAGCACAAAACCGATCCGGGCAAGCGTGCGGTCAGCTGCACGTGCACCGCCGACAAGCCGCAGGTGGAGCCGGAAGAAGTGCTCACGGGCAAAACAGAAGAGCGGTTCGATCCCCCGGTCGTACTTGATTGTTTCCCGTGCAGCAAAACCAAGAAGAACGCGCAACCCGACCTCCGCATGGAACTCGGTATTTCTTGGGGTGGCGAAGTACCGGCGCATTCCCGCCTTCAGGTGAGCCCCGCAGAGTGGTGCCGTATCGGTGGCAGTCAAAAAAAGATACCGGCGTGCTCCTCGTATCCCGGCATCGGCAAACGGGGCAGGAGTGCCAAAAGGGTCGATGTCAACGGCATCAAACCGTCGTTCCGAGAGCAGTGCCCGTGCATCCCGTCGCACAAACTCGATGGGCAAACCGGTATGTTCAATGTTCTTTTCAATGAGGGCGATTGCTTCAGGGTCACGGTCGTTGATTGTGACATGAACCCCGCATTCACGGGCAATCCGGATCCCCCTTACCCCGGTCGCTCCCATTGCATCGAGGTAATCCTTGGGAGCAGGTTCAACGCAGGTGCAGAAAAGGACGGTTGCGTCGCGGTTCAGTTCCATACGACGGTTGAAAAAGACAGCGCCGGTGTTGGGAGGGAAACTGGTCGTGGCATCCTGCACCGGAACAAAAAACGCAGTCCTGCCTTCCGTCGCCTCAACAAGTTCCATTTCAGCAGGACTGTTCGGGCTCAAAAACCTTATACATATGCCTCGGCAAATGGTATGGGGAGGGCGAGTGGCTTAGCCCGGACATAGCGTCAGCCTCCTAAGCTGAATGCCGGGGGTTCAAATCCCCCCTCGCCCGTCAATAATTCACATTTCTTCTCGAGCAGTTTAATAGGATGTCAGTCAAAATAGTTGATTGCGCCATGAGCCTTCAGGGATATATTGCCATCACCCGCCCTCTCAACGCGGTTGTCTCCGGTCTTGCAGCAGCTCTCGGTTACCTGATTGCGACGGGCACACTCATCCCTGCGACCCTGATCCTTATCCCCATTGTGATACTGATCACAGCTGCCGGTAATGTCATCAACGATTACTTTGATGCAGATATTGATGCAATCAACCGCCCACGGAGGCCTATCCCATCCGGTGAAGTAACGCGGACTTCTGCCCGGTCGTATGCAATCATCCTCTTTTTAGCTGGCGTCCTCCTCTCCCTGTTTACCAACCCGCTCTGTATTGCTATCGCCATCTTCAATTCCCTTCTCCTCATCGCATATGCCGGCAGGCTGAAACGTGTGCCGGTGTCCGGCAATATCGCCGTCTCCTGCCTAGCTGCCAGCATCTTTTTATTTGGCGGGGCGTTCGCAGGGATTGGGGGTCTGGTACGGAACCTGCCGCTTGGGACCATCACGTTCTTTGCAATGATGGCGCGGGAACTGCTCAAGGATGCTGAAGATGTCAAAGGCGATGCAGCGGGAGGCGCTCGTACGCTTCCCATGAATATTGGGATCAGGAGCACCGGCCGGATTGCCTTTTCCTGCGGAGTCATTGCGATCTGCGTAAGCCTTCTCCCCGGCCTTTGGTGGGGCAGCATTTATGTCGCGGGGATCGGGTTTGTTGACCTGTTCATCCTTGCCGGTATTTCCCGCGTCCTTCCTTGTGAAACCCCTGCCTGTGTCACGGCATCCCGGGCAACAACCATGCTCAAAGCCGGCATGTTCGCATCGCTTATCGTCTTTGCGCTTGCCGCAGTGTTTATGAAATAACCAATCCTCCGGCCCTTTAGCACCCAAGCAACAGGTTTATCCCGCACCCAAACCTCAACTACCATGAGGAGCAATGGCAAAGGTATTCCAGAAGGGAGACACGTTCTTTGCACAGAGAGGCGCGTATTTTGACGGCAATGTCAGGATCGACGGAAATTTCATCGTACCTGCACACACGCATTTCTGGGGCAGGCTCAACGTCAGCGGACAACTCGAGCTCGGCCCCCGCTCAAGCGTAGCGCTTGGCATCTCCTGCGGTAGTGCCATCATCGGGAGTAATGCACGGATTAAGGGGCCGATCGTCGCAACTGGGGATGTCACCGTGCTTGACCATGCCATCGTGCATTCCATACAGGCAGACGGTAAAGTGATCCTGCGCCAGGGCGTCCGTGTAGGCGACGTTGCAGCAGGCGACACCCTGTTTATTCACGGTAAAATCAAGAGCGGGAAGTTAATCGGAAAGAACGTAAAAGTCCTGGGGGACTGAAGACGGATCGGCACCGAGGATCGCTATTTCGTATACGTCAGACCAGTTGACCAGGGTCTCAACACATCCCTCTTTTGCGGTTACAACCCCCATTGCCACGAGCCCGATCTTATCAGCCATGTCAATACCCTCTTTTACCTCAGAAAGGCACCCGATACCGATGATCGCTTTCGGCCTGTATTTTTTAACCATCCGTTTGATGAACGACGACCCGGGGACGACAAAGACCCGGTAGCCCATCTTTTCCAGAAGAAGGTGAGTCTGGCCGATGGTGCACTGCCCGCATGCCCGGCATTTGAGCCCTTCAGGGGTCAGGTGGGCCGGGCAGCGGGAAGAACGAAGACACTGGGGCAAAAAGATCGCACGATCGACAACAGGCACCCGTTCGAAGTCACTCTTGCTCATCGTGTTGTGGAGTTTGATGAAAAATGAAAGCATCTCACGGTCTTCAAGGCCCAGCAGCCGGAAGATCGCCTTTGCAAACCCTTCTGTAAAGACAAGCCCTGCACGTAAAAATCCCGGGAAATACAGCCTGCCCTTTTTTATCGAGTGGAGCGATATGATTACCAGTACAAATGCGAGCAGCACCATGCCAAGAATGATGATGACCGTAACCACACCAATGATCGTCATCAGCCCTTCATACGGTGCAAGTGAGAGATCCATACCGGTAAACGCTCCGTTTGGTGTATTATCTGATCGTGCGGTGATACGTTAATGCTTTCATATCAATAGGCGGGTGCAGGACGCCCCGTTCGGTGATGACAGCGGTGACCAGTTCCATCGGGGTCGCGTCAAATGCGGGATTTTTCACCTTCACCCTTTCCGGGACAATGGTGCGTGTCCCACATCGGGCTACCTCATCCCTCGAACGCTCTTCAATCATTACCTCTTTTTCAACAAGATCCGAGTCAAATGTCGAGATCGGAGCTGCCACGTAGAACGGGATCCCGTGATACCGGGCACATACCGCGTGCATGTAGGTGCCAATCTTGTTAAAGACCGCGTCGCGGGTGATCCGGTCCGCCCCGACAACGACGCAGTCGATGGAGGATGTGCGCATCAGGTGCGCTGCCATGGAATCGGTGATCACGGTCACATCGATCCCGTCACTTAAAAGTTCCCATGCCGTCAGGCGGGCACCCTGAAAAAGCGGGCGGGTCTCGCAGGCGATCACCTTAACGTCCTTTCCCTGCCCGGCAGCAGACCGTATCACGCCAAGTGCCGTCCCCCATGACTTGCAGGCGAGTGCTCCGGCATTGCAATGGGTAAGCACCGTGCACCGTTGAGGGAGCAGTGACGTCCCATGTTCCCCAATCGCGTGGCAACATGCTTCGTCCTCGCGAGCAACTGCCTGTGCTTCAGCCATTGCGATCGTTTTTGCTGCACCGGCAGACTCCGCTTTTTCCAAAGCGCCAATGACCCGGTTGACCCCCCATGAGAGGTTGATCGCTGTCGGTCGCGTGGAGATGAGAAAATCGCCATTCCTGCGCATCTCTTCGAGAAATTTCTCAGTATCCCTTTTTTTGCACTTCGCTGCTGCAAGCGCTATGCCAAACGCCCCTGCAACACCGAGAGCGGGAGCGCCACGGACTTCAAGCCTCCTGATGGCAGTAGCGAGCCGCCGGACTGTCGTGCACTCGACAACAATATAGCGCCCGGGCAGCTTCGTCTGGTCGATATACCGTATACATCCGGCACTATCGTCCCATGCAATGGTATCAGCTCGTTTCACGCTGACCGCGTCCTTGTAGCATCGATGAAGGCACGCATTGCTGCAGACCCTGCATGCGCAACAGAGTCGGGGATATCTTTCGGGGCAGTTGTTGTCCCGGCAATATAGATGCCTGGTTTAATGGTTGAGACGGTATCCACTGCATCGTTTAAAGGTTTGATAAACCCGGTCTCCTCCAGCAGGATCCCGAGCCGTTGGGCGATGACTGCACTATCCCGGGCGGGCCCGATTCCGACGGACAGGACAACAAGGTCAGGGTGCAGGAGGACGACTTCGCCGTTCTCGGTATTCTCGACCTGGATGACCATTCCCCCGTTATCAGTTCGCACATCGGACGGCATACCATGCAGGAACCGTATCCCCATCGATTTTGCCCGTTCGAAATATTCTTCATATCCCTTGCCGTAGGCTCGGATGTCAATATAGCATATGGTGACCTCGGTCTCCGGGTGCTTTTCCTTGATCAGGATTGCATTCTTGATCGCCTGCATGCAGCAGACGCATGAGCAGTACGGGCGACCTATGCTCATATCCCGCGAGCCCACGCACTGGAGGAATACAACGCTTTTTGGCACCTCCCCATCACTCATGCGCATGAGATTTCCCATTGTAGGACCGCTTGCATTGATCATCCGCTCAAGCTCGAGGCTCGTGATAACATCAGGCAGGACAAGGTGACCGAACTGCCCTTTTTTCCGGGCATCAAAGACCGTATACCCGGTGGCAACAATGACGCTGGCGGCCGGAATCCTGACCGTTGTCACCTCGTCATTTTTCCTGATAGCATCGAGCCCGCATACGTCATAGCACAACCCGCATTCGATACAGTGATCGGCATCTTTGATGACAATATCCGGAACCGGTTGCGGCTGAGGTTTATAGATTGCCTTCCGTATACCGATACCTGCATCGAACCGGTTGTACACCTCGACCGGACAGACCTGGATGCAGTCCCCGCACCCGTTGCAGAGCGACTCGTCGACATATCGCGGGTTCTTTTTGACAGTCACAATAAAGTTGCCTACGTCACCCTCGACCGACTCCACCTCCGAACAGGTGTAGATTCTGATGTTTTTGTGACGACTGACTTCGGCCATCTTGGGGGAAAGGATGCACATGGAGCAGTCATTCGTGGGAAATGTCTTGTCCAGCTGCGCCATGTGCCCGCCGATCGATGGCTCGCGGTCGACAAGATGGACAACAACACCGTGATTGGCAAGGTCAAGCGCTGCCTGGATGCCGGCAACACCCGCCCCGATTACAACCACGTCACCCATGGGCATACTCCGTCGCGAGCTGGATGTACGACCGCGCGTTGGTCAGGATGTACTCTTTCTGGGCACTGGTCGCCTGTTTGATCACTTTTCCGGGAACCCCAACAACAACAGAACCCTCCGGGATATCAGCCCCCTCGGTGACAACAGCACCTGCTCCGATCAGCGAACCAGAACCGACTTTGGCACCGTTCAGGACAATTGCCCCCATCCCGACAAGCACCTGGTCGCCGAGCGTGCACCCGTGCAGGATCGCCCCATGCCCGACGGAAACGTTGCTGCCGATGATCACCGGGTGTCCTTTGCTCGTGTGGACAACGCAGTTATCCTGGACGTTCGAGCCTTCACCGATGATAATCCGGTCTTTGTCAGCCCGCACAACCGCTGAAAACCAGATGCTTACGTTCGCCGTGAGGGTGACATCCCCGATAACCGTTGCATTGGGGGCAACAAAGAGCGGGTTGCCGACGACCTTTCCATCCATACCCATAATACCATAGGAAATTAACGTACAGAGAGTATGAAGGTTATGGTAGGAGGTACGTTCGACCCCCTGCATGACGGACACAAGAGCCTCCTTAACCGGTCTTTCGGTCTTGCCGGAAACAAAGGGCAGGTCGTGATCGGGCTCACCACCGACCCTTTTGCGAGCAGGAAAATCCACCCGACCCGGCCATTTGATATCCGGAAGAAAGAGTTAATCGACTATATCTCCGGCCAGGATTTTACCGCAGAGTGGGTCGTTGAACCACTCAGTGACCGGTTCGGTTCTGCCCTTGACACGGACTTTGACGCAATCGTCGTATCTGAGGAGACCCTCCCTGTCGCAGTGGAGATCAACCGGCTGCGTCGCGAACGGGGAAAAAAGAAGGTGGATATCCACCAGATCACATGTGTGCTCGCAGAGGACGGACACTGGATCTCATCAACAAGGATCTGTCGGGGCGAGATCGATGTTCACGGGAACCTGATCAGATGATGTGGCTTGTCAGATCCTTTGCTATTACCCAGTCGCAGTACGTGCAGTGAAGCCCTTTTGGCGTGACAAGAAACCTGCTTCGGATCGGCTCGTTTGTATTTGAGATGCAGCCTGGGTTGGGGCAGCGGACGAGCCCTTCGATCATGTCAGGAATTTCGACCCCCTTCTTTTCACAGACCTTATAGTTACGGATGATGTTTATCGTTGCCTTGGGTGAGATCAGCGCAATCCGATCCACCTCTTCTTTGGAGAGTTCACGGTTGGAGAGCTTCACGATATCTTTCTTGCCCATCTGCCCGCTCAGGACGTTGGTGGCAATGGAGAGCGCTTCCTGGGTTGTGCCGGTGATGCCGAGGATCTTTACGACATTGAGCGCTTCACCCGGTGCAATATGATCGATGACCGTGCCGTTCTGGATACGCCGCACCAGCAACCCTTCGTTCTCTGGATCCTCCGTCTTTTTCATTGCAGCACCTGCAGGAGCATCGCCATCCTCACCGGGACGCCGTTTTTGGACTGTTCAAAGTACTTCGCATGGGAGAGCAGGTCAACCCTCGGATCGATCTCATCCACCCGGGGCAGGGGGTGCAGGACGATCGCCTGTTTTTTTGCGTCCTTCAGCAGTTCAGGGGTGATCCGGTAACTTGAAGCGACATTGAAGTAGGACGCGGAGTCCGGGAACCGCTCGCGCTGGATCCTTGTCACGTAGATCACATCGACATTGGTGATCAGGTCTTTGATGTTGTCATGCTCGGTGATCTCCATGCCTTTTTCTGAAAGGTCTGAATGAAGGGAGGTAGGGAGTTCGAGCCCCTTGGGAGAAACTGTATGGAGGTGCACATGATACAGGGAGAGTGCCGATGCAAGGGAGTGCGCAGTCCTGCCGTAGCGCAGGTCCCCTATGAGTGCTACATTAATCCCGTCAAGCTTCATGGACTGCCGGATCGTATAGAGGTCGAGCAGCGTCTGGGACGGGTGCTGCCCGGCGCCGTCTCCCGCATTGATCACCGGCACACTGGCAAACTGTGCAGCAAGCCGTGCCGCTCCTTCCTTGGGGTGCCTTATTACAATCGCATCGGCATACCCGCTCACCACCCGGATCGTATCTGCAAGCGTTTCGCCTTTTGCAATCGAGCAAGCTTCAACGCTGCCCACTGAGATGGACGTGCCGCCGAACCGTGCCATCGCCGCTTCAAAGCTCATCCTGGTTCGTGTGCTGGGCTCAAAGAAGAGCGTTGCAAGTATTTTTCCCATCAGCGCGTTTTTGTCGTATTTCTGGGCATCGATGCGCTTTGCATTGTCCAGCAGCCTGTCGATCTGCCTGCGGTCGAAATCCCCAATCGATATAATATGACGCGTCATCTCCCCTCCGTTCTCTCTCTGCTGTACATACGTTAGCGCGTGGGGTATTACCTATCTTTCGGGTACTGTCCTTTTTGTCCCCTGACCAAAGGAGAATGATATTATCCGATCGGGCAGCACCTGTATGTATACTATCCTGAATTAGTGTGAGGGAGAAAACCCGTGTATATTCCCATAGCAAAACCTGTCCTCGGCCATGATGAGATTGTCGCAGCAAGTGAGGTTCTCATGTCTGGCATGATCGCACAGGGTGAGAAGGTGGCCGAGTTCGAAAAGGCATTTTCCGACCTCTGCGGCACTACTCATGCGGTCGCCACCAGCAACGGGACAACCGCGCTGCATGCCGCCCTGCTTGCCGCCGGTATCGGCCCGGGTGATGAGGTGATCGTCCCTGCATTCTCGTTTTTTGCCACGGCAAGCAGCGTCTCCATGTGCGGCGCAACACCGGTTTTCTGCGATGTTGACGAACAGACGTTTAATATCAATGCCTCTCAGGTTGGGGAGAGGGTGACACCGAGAACAAAGGCGGTCATAGGCGTTCATCTGTTCGGCCAGCCCTTTGATGTGCCCGCTGTCCAGCAGGTCTGCGAGGCACACAACCTGACGCTGATCGAGGACGCGGCGCAGGCCCATGGAGCTCGCCTGAACGGTGAACGGGTCGGGGGCTTTGGGCACTTTGGCTGTTTCTCGTTCTATGCCACCAAAAATATCACGACCGGGGAAGGCGGCATGGTAACCACAAGCGAGAAGGCATTAGCAGAACGTCTCCGCCAGATCATCAACCACGGGCAGACGGAAAAATATCTCCATACGCGCCTTGGGTACAACTACCGCATGACCGATATCGCAGCAGCAATCGGGCTTGTGCAGCTCAAAAAACTGGAAAAATTCAACCTCCGCAGGAGGAAAAATGCAGATTACCTTACGGCAAATATCAGGTGCAAAGGGATCATCACCCCGTCAGTAGCAAACGGGGCATTCCATGTCTATCACCAGTATGTCATCCGGCTCACGCAAGAGTTCCCGCTAAAAAGGGCGGAGTTCCTTGATTTCCTGAAAACAAAAGGGATCGGGACTGCCGTCCATTATCCTCTCCCGATCCACCGGCAGCCGATGTATGCACTGGAAAATGATCCGGACCCCTGCCCGGTCTCCACAAGACTCAGCTCGTGCGTGCTCTCCCTGCCTGTACACCCTCTGCTTGACGGAAAGGAACTGGCATATATCTGTGATACCATCAACCGGATGGGATAGCATGGACGTCGGTGTGATCGGTGCAGGTGCCATGGGGAGAAACCATGTTCGGGTCTATTCAGAATTAAAAAATGTCGGGGCTGTCGGAGTATTTGACGTAAACCATACGGCCGCAAAAGACATTGGTGAACGGCACGGTGCCCATGTCTGTAATTCAGTTGAGGATCTTCTTGCCAAGGCAGAGGCGGTAAGTATCTGCGTGCCGACTCAGCACCATGCAGAGATCGCAAAGAAGGCATTTGCAGCAGGGTGTTCGGTCCTGATCGAAAAACCGATATGCGCCAGTTCAAAAGAGGCGCGTGAGCTGATGAGGACAGCACCGGAAGATATCTGTGTGGGGGTAGGGCATATCGAACGGTTCAACCCGATCGTTGGCGAGATCAAAAAGATCATGGATACGCCGCTCTATGTCGAGATGAAACGGCACAACCCGGCATCGGCACGGGTGAAAGGGAGCTCGGTGGTCGAAGACCTGATGATCCATGATATCGATATCCTGCAACACATTCTCTTTGAAAATAAGCCGTGCACGCTTCATGTGGCTGGAAATCCCGATGTGTGCAGCGTTCTAATACAGTGCGGAAAAGTTCCCGTCTCGCTCTCTGCGAGCAGGAAGTCGTCCAAAAAGATCCGGTTGATCTATATCGAACAGGAGGAGTTCACCATTGAAGGGGATTTTATGTCTCAGGAGGTGACCATCTACCGCAAGCCGGGCCAGTACCATGTCGAGGACGAACGGTATGTGCAGGAGAACATCATTGAAAAAGTGATGGTGAACAAGCTCGAACCCTTAAAACTCGAACTCGGGACCTTTGTCGATTGTGTAAAGTCCGGACACCCGTTCCCCATTACTCCCTCTCAGGCGATACGCAACCTCGAAATGTGTGAATCGATACGAACCGGGTTCTCCTCATAATAAGTGCTTCCTATGACACTGGCATCTCTTCTTAAAAAAAGGGGCCCCATCAAAAGGATCGGGGTTGTCGGTATGGGGTATGTCGGCATCCCCGCAGCTGCCCTTTTTGCCGCGTCGCCGAAGTTTGACTCTGTCTTAGGGTTCCAGCGAAACTCCCCATCATCCGGGTATAAGATTGCGATGCTGAACCAGGGCGAGTCCCCGATGAAAGGCGAGGAACCCGGCCTTTCCGATCTTCTTTTTAAAGTCGTGTCAAAAGGTAAATTTTCCTGCACCTCCGACTTTTCAAAGATTGCCGGGCTTGATGCGGTTACGGTCGCTATCCAGACACCTTTTGCCGATAATGACGACCTTCTGCCTGATTTTTCCGCGCTCATGGAGGGGCTTTCAGAAGTAGGCAGGCACCTTACGCCCGGCACGCTTGTTGTGCTTGAGTCTACGGTCACGCCCGGAACAACTGATGGATTTGCCCGGGAGATCCTTGAACGGGAATCGGGATTGAGGGCGGGTGTGAACTTTGCGCTTGCCCATGCGCCAGAGCGGGTCATGGTCGGCAGGCTGATCCGGAATATCCGGGAGCACGACCGTATCGTAGGCGGGATCGATGAGACAAGCACGCGGCGGGCCACAGAATTGTATGCGCCGGTCCTCACGACCGGGAAGGTCATCCCGATGACAGCACGGGCTGCCGAAGTGACCAAAACAGCGGAGAACACGTTCCGTGACCTCCAGATTGCTGCAGTAAACGAGCTCGCCCTGTATTGCGAGGCGATGGGGATCAATTTCTACGATGTCAGGGCCGGTGTTGACAGTCTTAAAGGCGAGGGAATCACCCGCGCCATGCTCTGGCCCGGTGCAGGTGTCGGAGGGCACTGCCTGACTAAAGACACGTACCACCTTGAACGGGGTGTCCAGCTGATGGGCAAAGGGGCTCTTGATTACCCGGAAGGCGAGCCTTCGCTCTATGTCCTTGCCCGCAGGATCAATGATTTCATGCCCGTCCATATGGTCCGGCTTACCCTTGAAGCGCTGAAACGGGTGAAGGTATCACCGAAAGGAGCGCGCATTGCTCTCCTCGGCTGGGCGTTTCTTCCGAATTCCGATGATACCCGCAACACCCCTGCCGAACCGTACCGTGACCGCCTGCTCAAAGAAGGTTCCTCGGTACAAGTCCATGACCCTTATGTCAGCGGGTATCAGGGGGTGCCGGTGCTGGGAGATCTGGATGATGCAGTCCGGGGCGCAGACGCGATCATCATCTTTGCCGGCCACCACCAGTACCGGGACCTTGACCCGGTCAGGCTCCGGAAACTGTCGGGAAAAGCCCATCCCGTGATCGTGGACGGTCGCAACATGGTCGATCCCGATGCATTCATACGGTGCGGGTTCGTTTACAAGGGAATCGGGCGGGGCGACAAGAACAGCCACGCGATCGTGAAAGTTTAATCCCTCCTAAATTTTTAAGTGCACGGTTCTGTTGGTCTTTTTTTAAGATTCCATTATATTCCGGGATACGGAGTACCTTGCATGGATATAACGATCCGCGACCGTTTCACTGCCCTCTGGCAGCAGTACTTCCCGGGTGCAGACCTCCCCATAACACTGGAATTCCGGCAAGAACCGGCTCTTCTAAAAAAAGTCCCGCAACCTGATGGCTGGCGCTGCCTTATCTGCCAGATCGGCCGTGTCAGGAACGGGACGACGCTTGCCTTCGAAGCCCGCTCGATCACCTGCGGGGGCGGGCTCATGTATGCAGGGTATTCCGACAAGCGCCCGCCGCACTTCCGGTATTTTCTCTCGCACGGGAAGGAAGGTGTTATTGAGGGCGAACGGTACAAACAGACGCCGGAGATTGTCGATGCCTGGGATAAGCTCATCCCTCCCTTTTCCCAGCAGGGAAAGGACTTGGTCTTTGCCCGGTGGGACAAGCTGACCGGAAAGGATAATCCCGGCGTGGTCATCTTCTTTGCCCGGCCAGAGGTCATGAGCGGACTTTTTACGCTCGCGAACTTCGACCGGAGCGATCCGAACGGGGTCATCTGCCCCATGGGATCGGGGTGTAGTTCCATCATCTACTACCCGTGGCTCGAGCAGCAGAAGGAAGACCCGAAAGTCGTGCTGGGCATGTTCGACCCGTCCGCACGGCCGTGCGTGCCTCCCGATGTCCTGACCATGGCGTTCCCGATGAAGCGGTTTTTAAAGGTGATCGGGTTCATGGAGGAGAGTTTTCTCACGACGAAGACGTGGGATACGGTGAAGAAGAAGATCGGGCGGAGTGTGGCACTCTCTGATAAAAAGTGAGATAAGAGGGGTACGCCTCCCGCATTCATCCCGTTTCCTTCCTCTTTTCCTTCCTCATCGCAGGTCCGGCACGGTGTCTGCCCACTCCTCCACCCGCCTGCGGATCGCGTTGTCGGCATAGGACGCAACCGTAATCCGGTCGCGGGCCAGGCTCACGAAATAGAATCCGTGTGCAGCGTCGTGGCACTTCAGGTAACAGAAAAGAGGTCAGCCTCCCGGACGTGGGAGACCTTCCAGCGGTGGGCGGCGATGTTGGCCATGTTGGTGATCATGGATGCGCTGCCGGTCTCGTACCCTTCAACCGAGTCGTACACTTCCGAGCTGGTGCCCACCTGCTTCCCGTTCCCGTCATGGTAAACGAACTTTGCCGTGTACCGCTCCCGCACCGGCATCATCGGCGGGAAGACCCGCTTTCTGGCATGGTATGCGGTGCACCCGAGCGGGTTTTTGACAATGAGCATCCGGACTACCAAGGAAAACTTCCCGATGTCCGGGAAAGGGTTTTTCAGCGTTCGCACGGCACTGCTGGTTCCGGGTCTCTTGCGGAAATGGGTCATGGCAACTCCTGCTCCCAGGCGTCCTGCAGGGAAAGGAGAATCATGTGGTCTGCAGGAGGTCTTCTGATTTTCTTTGTACTGGAATGAGCAAGAGCGCTAAATTCTTGGTGGTCGGTTGCGTGGGGTGACTGGGGGTCGCATGGGTACAAAGCGTGTTGGCGGCGCATGGTCCCGGTTCTGCTGGCTTATGCCGATAATTCCCTTTTCTTTGTCGTGATCAATGGGTCCGGACGGATGGTTACCAAGCCTTGCAACTCCAATGCCCGGGCGCTTTAAAGACATGTGTACCCATGCGACCCACACAGACCCTTCCGGTTTTTATGTAAAAATGAAGGAATTTTACTTCGGAAATTCACGTGCAGTCAGAAATTTTTAATGATGTGGGTCGCATGGGTACACACTGAATGGAGGAGTATTTTGCGGGCCGTGTGATGCCTGATGTGAGGCAGTTAGTAACGTTACAGATATTCTGTAATATTACAGGAAATCTGTAAGGTTAAGGACAGTTATTTTGCGCGTGAAAATATTTTTGGCGGGAAAATTTTTGGATTTTGAAGATATTAAGCGGGAAAACCCGGAAAGAAGGGAATAGTGTAGTGTGAATCTGCGTGTCATACGACATGTTGTAATGGTTTTAAGTATTTACAACGTTTACAGCATGATCATGTCAGCGGTGAAGCGGTTGCCGGTTTCCGAGAAAGTCTGGAAAGAGCTCGGAGCGATGAAGGGCGCCGGCCAGACCTATGACGATCTCATCGAGGATATGATCGAACGGGTCAAGAAAGCCCGGCTTGAGGAAGACGTGAAGATTTGGGAGAACTGCCCGGATTCGGAGTATGTGTCCCTTAAGGAGATCAAGGATTGACCTTCGAGGTGAAGGTCCGGAATACAGCCGATGCGTTCATCGCTACTGTGCCTGAAAAATCCCGCCGTATCATTAAAAACGCCCTTGAAGGTCTTGAGACAGCCCCGTTTCCCGGCAGCGGCGGTAATAAGGAAATAATTATTTTACGGGGCGGCAGGGAAATACACAGGCTTCACATTGCCCGGACCTATACCGCATTTTACAGCGTTGACAAAGAGACGCGGGTCGTCAGGGTCCATGAGATTCTCACGATTGAGCAGGCACACAAGAGGTACGGGCGGTTGTAGGCAATCACTTTTTCGTGCTGTCCGCAATGGCATAAGTCCGCGTGAGGGTGGGGAGGGTTTCTCAACAATAACCAGAACAGAGAATGTATTCATCCCTCCTGACATGGTATAGCGGATGATCGTGATTTTGATCTCCCTGACCAGGAACCGGTGTTTCCCGAAAGATTCGGGCAACCCCATCCCCGGTTCTTAAAAAATCTTCAGGGGAGGTTACCCAAAATATGTGCCTGACCCCCCCTAACCATCAGATTGTATCCGCAATTACTTTTCAGTCGTAAAATCGCATAAAAACCGGGCCTGAAAACAGAAATGGCCGGAGGGGGTCGCACCACTTTTTTTGGTGGAGGGAGGGGGCCCCCACCCCCCGCATCCAACCGTCCGCACGATCACGACCTGCACCATTTCCACGCCGTGAATATGGAGAAAAATGGAGAAGACGGGTTGTCCGGAACGGTACGCGAAAGGAGGTTGCAACCATAGCCGCATGACCCCCTCCGACCCCCCCTGCCCGGTGCAAGCAGTCCTGATACACAATAACGAGGACCCCCATGGCACAATTCAAACAGAAGAATACGGCGAAGAGTGCAGTTCACGCCCTTCGCCACCCCATTCCTGATATCGTTGCATTCAACACAGTCGTCAGGTCATTGATCCTCAAAAACCCGTTCGGGTGCACATCCTACATGAGCGCGAAGAAGAACCATCCCCCGCTCGAAACGGTACGGGAGATGTATACCGCGAAATTTGTGTACGAGAATACGAAAGGGAAGCAGATCGGATACGGGCTGGATATGTACAACTCCATCGACGGCTACCAGAACGGTATTGCCGCCGTGATCTCGAACATGGCAAACATTGCAGCGCATGGCG